>ERZ808035.806-NODE-806-length-22157-cov-9.653895_pt1 | contig 22157 bp, 19 predicted proteins | sample MGYA00380189_ERZ808035 | MGnify/ENA primary metagenome ERZ808035 (study PRJEB31490, sample SAMN06133407) | mouse gut metagenome | isolation source: M5_1 | host: mice | place: China: Chengdu | collected 2015-05 ...
TTGGACCGTGCACGGCCCGTTTTCTCTTTTCTCCACACGCGGAGAAAAGAGAAAATGGGGGGTGCATTTGCCCAGCCCACAACGGCTGCCAATCCCGCCCCGCCCGCCAGGGCGAGCAAAAATCCCCTCCGCCCCGGAAGGGCGAACATTCCCCGCCCCCACGGGGCGGATTCCCAAGGAATACAATCCCCGGCAACCTCAGGTTGCGAAACTTCCACCCCGGGTTGCTGGTCAACCCGCACCAAATCTGGTAAGCTGTTTCCATCGAAACAGAAGGGAGGGCCCCCTTATGACCTTCGGCGAAAAACTCCAAACCCTCCGCTCCCGGGAGGGCCTCAGCCAGGACGCCCTGGCGGAGCTGCTGAATGTCAGCCGCCAGGCGGTGAGCCGCTGGGAGCGGGACGAGACCATGCCGGAGACGGAAAAGGTCATCCGCATCAGCGACCACTTCCACGTCACCACCGACTATTTATTAAAGGACGGCCCGGAGCACACCGCCCCGTCCTCCCACTCCCTGCCGGACCCGGGGGAGGTGTGGCGGAAATACGGCTTTCTGCTGGCCTGGGCCACGGCCCTGTGGGGAGCGACCCTGTGCCTCCGGATGCTCCCCATGGCCGCCATAGCTCTTGGGATCGACAACCGGCTTGCCGCTGTCTATATGTCCGTTGTCTACCTCCTTCCCGGAGCCTCCGTCACCGCCGCCGGCGCTCTCTGGGCCCGCCGCTGGCAGAGGGCCGGACACTTCCGGCGACAGGACCTGGGCTGGGCCCTGACGCTGGGATGCGGACTGATGATGCTCCCCGTGTGTCTGGCCGGGGTCCTGGACCGCCTCGTACCGGAGGGAGAGGGTCCCGGCGGCTCCCCTTACGGCGGAAAGCTTCTCCTCATCGTACTGGCCCTGGGCCTCCTCCTGGCCCTCCTGCCCTCCCGCCGGGATCGGGAGGAGCCTTAGGACCGCCGCCCTGCGCAGTCCTTGGCGGCTCCGCCGCTTAGGGCTGCGGCGTACCCCCTTGCGGGTGCTCAGCAACCCGTTTTCCCATATTCCCTGCGCCCCGGCGGTCTTCCGCCGGGGCGCCAAATTTTTTTTGAAAATTTCTGATTTTCCCCTTGACAAATCCAAAACTTGTGCTATTGTATTAGTTACATAATACAGAAATACAGATGTACAGGAGGTATGGAATGTTATGGCAGTTTAGCGGCGACGCCCCCATTTACTCGCAGCTGATCGAGCAGATCAAGGTGGGCATCGTCTCCGGCGTGTTTCCGCCGGGAGAGCGCCTGCCCTCGGTGCGGGACCTGGCCACGGACGCCGGGGTAAACCCCAACACCATGCAGCGGGCGCTGACGGAGCTGGAGCGGGACGGTCTGGTGTACAGCCAGCGGACCGCGGGGAGATTTGTGACGGAGGATAAGGAAATGATCGAAACGGCGAAGCGCGCCCTGGCGGAACGGCATATCAACGCCTTCCTGGACGCCATGACCCGCCTGGGCTACCGGCGGGAGGAAGTCATCAATATGCTGCGGCAGGAGATCACGGGAGGAGGGAACGGCGATGTCAGTCTTGCAATGTAACAACCTCACCAAGCGCTACGGCAAGGCCCCGGCCCTGGAGCAGGTGAGTTTTGCCGTGGAGCCGGGCCGGATTGTGGGACTGCTGGGTCCCAACGGAAGCGGCAAGACCACCCTCATCAAGCTGGCCAACGGCCTGCTGACCCCCAGCGAGGGAGAGATTCTGATCTGCGGCGCCGTCCCCGGCCGGGCCACCCACGGCCTGGTGAGCTATCTGCCGGAGCGCACCTGCATCCCCACCTGGATGTCCGCCCGGCAGCTGCTGGACTTTTACGGCGACTTCTATCCGGACTTCCGCCGGGACGCGGCGGAGGAGATGCTCCATCACCTGGACATCCCCGACACCCTGCGGGTGAAGCAGATGAGCAAGGGCACCCGGGAGAAGGTGCAGCTCATCATGGTCATGAGCCGCCAGGCGAAGCTCTATCTTCTGGATGAGCCCATCGGCGGCGTGGACCCGGCCACCCGGGACTACATCCTCTCCACCATCATCTCCAACTACAACCCCGAGGCGGCGGTGGTCATCTCCACCCACCTGATCTCCGACGTGGAGAAGGTGCTGGACGAGGTGATCTTCATCAACCGGGGAAGCGTCATGCTCCAGTCCACCGTGGACGAGATTCGGGAGGAGAAGGGCATGAGCGTGGACGCGCTGTTCCGGGAGGTGTTCAAATGCTGAGGAAGTTATTGAAGCACGAGTTCCGGGCCACCGGGCGGGTGATGCTGCCGGTGATCGGCATTCTGCTGGCCACGTCCGTGGCGGCCAACCTCTCCCTGCGGTATCTGATGGACAGCCGCGCCTGGTTTTTGAACATGGTGGGCGGGCTGCTGATGATGGCCCTTGTGGTCGCCATCATCGGCGTGTGCGTGGTGTCCTTCGTGCTGATGGTCCAGCGGTTTTACAAGAATCTCCTCCAGGACGAGGGCTACGTGATGCTGACGTTGCCGGTGTCCATCCACCAGCACATCTGGTCCAAGCTCATCGTCTCCTCCGTGTGGTTCATCGTCACCGCTCTGGCGATCATTCTGGCCTGCTGTATCACGGCCTTTGACATCACCGTCGTCAAGGAGATCCTCTGGGGGCTGGGGCGGATTTTCGAGGAGCTGCGGAAGATCCAGGCCTACTACGCCATCAACGGCACGGCCATTGCCATTGAGATGATCGCGCTGGTGTTCCTGGGGCTGGTGGCCATGTGTCTCCAGTTCTACGCCGCCCTGGCGGCGGGCCACAGCCTGCCCACCCACAAGATGGCCTGGTCGGTGGTCTGGTACTTTGGCCTCCAGTTCGTCTTCCAGCTCCTCGGCGTCTGCGCCATTCAGATTCTGGATCAGCTGAACTTCTTCGACTGGGATATCTTCTATCCCGAAATCCATCTGGACGTCATGGCGGGGATTCACATCGGGATGCTGCTGCTGATTCTTGGCACTGTGATCTACGGCGCGGTTTTTTACGCCATCACCACGTTTTTCCTGAAAAAGCGCCTCAACCTGGAGTAAACTGTTGTCCGTATTGATTGAAGCAAAGGAGCAGATGATGAAACGATTGACGATACTCTGCGCGTTCGCCCTGTCGCAGTCCCTGCTGGCGGGGTGCGCAGTGACCTCCCCCGGCGACGAGGCGTTTCAGAGAGACTGGGCGGACTCCATGGAAGAGGCCGCCGAGGATTGGGCCCGGGACTGGGAGGCCGCCCTTGACGAAGCCGCGGAGTCCTGGAGCGGCCGGGACGAGAACGGTGTGGAAAAGGACCACTGCTGGAAGATCCTGGACTCGAAGGGCAGTGAGGTGGGGACCGTCACGGACCCGGAGCAGGTCAAGGCCATAGACGATCTCCTCAGCGATGACGGCCATCAGGGTGATCAGTTGGCCGAGGACCCCGGCGACCCGGCTTACAGCTACGTCTACTGCCAGCAGGAGACCCTGAAGGCGGGGCAGAAAGCCGAGGACCGGGAATACCAGGAGCTCATTCGCTTCACCGTCTCCGCCTCGAAGGACGTTGTGACCCTGGTCATCCTGGAGGAGCTCCCCTCCCTGCCGCACGTGGACCTGGAAGACCTCCTGACTTTTACCCTGAAGATTCCGGCGGAAACGGCGGAGGCCCTGCGGGACCCGGTCCAATTCCTGGAAACTGAATAAGCCGACGCGCCCGCCGGAACGGCGGGCGCGTTCAGCTTGTCGAAAAAGTATTTTCGACAAGCTGAACGGGGGAGGCCTCTGGGCCTCCCCCGTCTCCATATCCTCTTATTCCTCCTCGTCCGTGACAATCAGCCCGTATCCGCCGGACTTCCTCCTGTAGACAATGGAGAGGCTGTCGTCCTCGCTGCTGCGGAAGACAAAGAAGCTGTGATCCAGCAGGTTCATCTGCAAAATGGCCTCCTCCGCACTCATGGGCTTTACCGCAAACCGCTTGGTGCGGACGATGGGGAACTCCTTCTCCTCCGTCACCTCAAAGTCGTCGGCCGGAGCCGGGGGCGGGAAGGCATCGCTCCGCAGGCGCTTGGAGAGGCGGGTCTTGTTTTTCAGAATCTGACGCTCGATATACCCCACCGCGGCGTCCACGGCGCCACGCATATCCCCGTCCGGCGCCTCCGTCTGGGCCCGGAGCAGCGTACCGCCGTCCCGGATAGTGACCTCCACGGTGCACAGGTGGTTTTTCTCCACGGAGAAGAGCACATGGGCAGTGGCGTCCTCCTCCCGCAGATACCGCTCCAGCTTGGAAATCTTCTTCTCCGCATAGTCCTTGATGGAGTTGTTCAGGGAGACTTTTTTGCAGGTGTAGGTGTACTTCATCGAGATCGCTCCTTTCGTGTGGACGGGAGGCGGCCCCTCCCTTTTGTACAGTATAACACATCTGTTGGTTTTTGGAAAGGGGTATCCCGTGAAAAAGCACAAATTCTTTTGGGGCGACCAAATTCGCCAAAAGCAGTGGAAAAGCGGCAAAAGCTCCTATTTACAAAACCGCCCCCCGGGGTGTAAGATAATCCAGGAAGCTTTCCAATATCCCACCCGCTTGGGCCGCACGGCGCATCTCGCCGGGCGGCCCCTTTTTATGTTCCGTATTGCGGGCGGCGGCGGATTCTGCTACAATGGATCACAGATGATTCCGTCTGCAGCGAGGTGAACTTATGCAAATCACATCCCGTATACTGCGCACCGCGGCCTGTCTGCTGCTGTGCTGCCTGCTGGCCCCTTCCGCCCGGGCCTCCGGCCGCTATCCGGAAAAGGAGCACCTCCCGGTGGACTTTGCGGATATGGCCTGCACCGGATTTGACGGCGCCGGCCTGCGGGCCGCCCTGGACAGCCTGCGGCAGATCGCCTCCTCCCCGGCCGTCCGGGATGAGAGCCCGGAGATCCGGGCAGAGCTGGAGGGGCTGTACCGTCAAATCCTCTCGGAGGTCGATGAGCTGTCCACCCAGGCCGCCCTCATCGGCATCCGTTACGACGCCAATGGCGCAGATCAGGCCGCCGCGGAGGAGTCCGCCGCGCTTTCCCGGCTGTCCGTCCAGCTCTTCGATGAGTGCTATCAGGCCTTGAGGCTGCTGGCGGACACCCCCTATTGCGACATTCTGGAAAAGGACGCCGGGCCGGACGTCCTGGACGAGCTGCGGGACTATCAGTCCGTCACGGACCGGGAGGCCGCCCTCCTTGAGGAGGAGAAGCGGCTGGTGCAGGCCTACGACCAGGCGATGGCCCGCCCCGCTCAGGTTGCCGTGGACGGAAGGGTGTGGACGGAGGAGACCCTCTCCCGGGACCGGGAGCTGGACGACGAGGCCTATTGGGAGATTGCCGCCCTCTTGGAACAGGAGCGGAACCGGGCCGCCGGAGAGATCTTCCTTCGGCTGGTGCAGGTGCGGACGGAGATTGCAGAGGAGAACGGCTGCTCCAGCTACGCCGACTACGCCTACCGGGAGAACTACGGCCGGGACTACACCACGGAGGACATCCTGGCCGTCCGCCGGGCGGCAAAGCGGTACTGGGTTCCCCTGGAGATGCAGTTGGCGGACGCCTTTTCCCAGCGGGATCTGCGGGCCCTGGATGTACGCACCCGGGCCTCCGGAGACGGCATTCTGGACGCCGTACAGCCTTACATGGGCCGCATTGACCCGGAGCTGGGGGAGACCTTTGCCTTCATGCGGCAGTACCACCTCTGCGACATCGCCCCCAGCGAGAGCAAGCTGCCGGTGGGCTACACTGTCGGCCTCCCGGCCTACGGCACCGCCTTTATCTTTGACGCCCCCTATGGGGACTACCAGGATTATGCCACCCTCATCCACGAGTTCGGCCATTTCAACGAGACGTTCCACAGTGCGGGGCATGAGCTGTGGTCCCCCTTTTACATCGATGTGGGGGAGATCCACTCCCAGGGGCTGGAGGTGCTCTTCACCGCGTACGCCGGCGAGATGTTCGGCCCGGAGGGAGGCAGGGCCTTCTACTGGACCACTATCTCCAACATGGTCAGCTCCGTGCTGGAGGGCTGCATGTACGACGAGTTCCAGACAGCGGTCTATGCCGACCCGGACATGACCCTCAGTGAGGTCAACCGCCTCTTCCGGGATATCTCGGAGGAGTACGGCTACTCCTACGGCCCGGACGAGGAGGAGAGCTATTTCTGGGTGGACGTCACCCACAACTTCCAAAGCCCCATGTACTACATCAGCTACGCCACCTCCGCCCTGTCCGCACTGGATCTGTGGCTGCTGTCCCTGGAGGACCGGGAGCGGGCGGTGGACATCTATCTGGAGCTGGCGGCCATGGGCATGTCCATGCCCTACCGGGAGACCGTGGAGTCCGTGGGCCTGCGGGATATCTTCCGGGAAAAGACCATGCGGCAGCTGGCGGACGGCATCCGGGACCGCCTGACGGAGGAGACCGGTGGCATCTCCGCCGGCAGGGACCTCCCTGTCAAAGTCCTGGCCGCAGCCGGCGGCTGCGGGGCGGCCGGGGCCGCCGTTGGAATCTTGCTGCTGGGACGGCGGCGGAAACCGGCCGCCGCCGCGGAGGATCCCTGGGAGCCCTTCTGAACTTGTTGACAGATCCCGGATCCCGGAGGCAGCCGCTTTGCCCTGCACCTTGGCGGTACGCCTGCCCAGGGCCTTTGTCTATTGTTGAAACCCGGAGACAAGTGTTTGTCTCCGGGTTTCTTTTGCCTATTTTAGAAGCTGTACCAATCGCCGAAGCATACCATCGATTGACATGGGGAAATACGGTTTTTCGGGGCGAAAACAGACGCCGGCAGGCGTGTTTCCCCTTGTCAATCGATGGTGCAGATTTGCGAGACAAAATTTGCAATGGCAAGCAAAAAATCGCAGGAATACTCTGTGTATTTCAAGGGAAGCACTGATGAAATCGACGTGCGCAGATTTAATCCGTGCTTCCTAAGATTTTTTCACGCGGTCAGCGGCAATTTGGGCCGCAAAGATTTGTGCTGAGGCTATCGGTACAGCTTCTCACAAAAAACCGCCAGGAGGTGGCCGCCCGATACTCCTCTCCGGCCCGCAGGATGGGGGACGGAAACGCCGGGTGGTTCACCGCGTCCGGAAAATGCTGGGTCTCCAGGCACAGCCCGCTGGCCCGGCCGTACCGGGCCCCGCCTTTGCCGGCACGCTCCGTCAGGAAGCCGGCGGTATAGAACTGCATCCCCTCCAGGGTGGTGCGCACCTCCAGGCCGATGCCGGTGGCGGGACAGTAGACCTCCGCCGCCGGGCGCTCCCCGCCGTCCAGAACATAGTTGTGGTCATAGCCCCGGGTGGGCGCCAGGAAGGGGTCGTCCAGCCGCTCCCCCAGCAGCGCCCCCTGCCGCAGGTCCAGGGGCGTGCCGTCCACCGGGGCAATCTCCCCTGTGGGCACGTTGCCCGCCCCGCTGGGGGTGTAGCGCCCGGCCCCGAGAGTGACCCGGTGGCCCGCCACGGAGCCTGATCCGTGGCCCGCCAGGTTGAAATAGGTGTGGTTGCTGAGATTCACCACCGTATCCCGGTCGCAGACCGCCCGGTAATCAATCGTCAGCACGCCGCCCCGCAGCGTATAGACAACCTCCGCGTGGAGATTGCCGGGAAATCCCTCCTCCCCGTGGGGGGAATCCAGGGAAAATGTGACCGTGTCCTCTCCCGGCACACAGCTCCACAGCTTCTTGTGAAAGCCCTCTGCCCCGCCGTGCAGGGTGTTGGCCCCCTCGTTGGCGGTGAGGCGGTACTCCGCTTTGCCGATGGTAAACCGGGCCCCGCCGATGCGGTTGGCGCACCGTCCCAGGGTACCCCCCAGGGCGGAGTTCCAGTCCCGGTACTCCGCCGGCGTATCGTAGCCCAGGCACACGTCCACAGGCGCTCCGTCCCGTCCCGGCACCCGAATGGCCCGCACCGCCGCCCCCAGGGGGATCAGCTCCACGGATACGGAGCCGTCACTCAGTGTCAGCAGGGGGATCCTCCGCCCGTCCAAAACGCCAAAAGTTTTTTCCGCTGCCATCGCACTCCCTCACTTTACCGTATTGATAAACCGCAAAAAGGCGGCCCGGCCCTCGGCCGTGCACTTGTAGACGCCGGCGTGCTCCAGCACCCGGGCAAAGACCCTGCCCACTTCCCTCTCCAGGATTTCCATGGCGTTCTCCCTGGTAAAGGCATACCGCCCCCTTAGCTCCTCCGCCCAGTCTGCGTGCTTTTCCAGCGCCTCGTCTCCCCGGAGATCCAGGCCCTGAACCAGGGCCTGGGCCAGCAGCGTCAGTTCGCTCTTCAGTCGGGCCGGCAGCACCGCCAGCCCCATCACCTCAATCAGGCCGATATTCTCCTTTTTGATATGGTGCAGCTCCTGGTGGGGGTGGTACACCCCCAGCGGGTACTCCTCTGTGGTGATGTTGTTCCGCAGCACCAGATCCAGCTCAAATTTCCCCTCCCGCATCCGGGCGATGGGAGTGATGGTGTTGTGGGGCTCGCCCTCCGTCTCGGCGTAGATAAAGGCCGCCTCATCGGTATAGCCCCGCCAGGCGCCCAGAATCCTGTCCGCCAGCTCCACCAGCCGCCCGTCGTCGGCGCAGCGCAGGCGGATGACGGACATGGGCCAGCGGACGATGCCCGCCTCCACATCCCCGAAGCCGGGGAAGGAAACCGCCCGCTCCACGCCGGCCCGCTCCATGGCAAAGGAATACCGCCCGCCCTGGAAGTGGTCGTGGCTGAGGATGGAGCCGCCCACAATGGGCAGGTCCGCGTTGGAGCCCACGAAATAGTGGGGGAACTGGCGGATGAAGTCCAGCTGCTTGCGGAAGGTGGAGCGGTCGATCTTCATGGGGGTGTGCTCCCCGCTGAACACAATGCAGTGCTCGTTGTAGTAGACATAGGGGGAGTACTGGAGAAACCAGTCCCTTCCGTCGATGGTGACGGGAATGATCCGGTGATTCTGCCGGGCGGGGTGGTTGATCCGCCCGGCATACCCCTCGTTCTCCCGGCAGAGCAGGCACTTAGGATAGCCGCTCTGGGGAGCGGCCTTGGCCGCGGCAATGGCCCGGGGGTCCTTCTCCGGCTTGGAGAGGTTGATGGTGATATCCAGATCGCCGTACTCCGTGGGGGCCACCCACTTTACGTCTTTGGCAATGCGGTAGCGGCGGATGTAGTCCGTGTCCTGGCTGAACTGATAGTACCAGTCCGTAGCCGCCCGGGGGGACTGGGCGTACCTCTCCCGGAAGACCCGGATCACCTGGGAGGGCCGGGGGGTCAGGATTCCCATCAGCCCGGTATCAAACAAATCCCGGCTGGTGATGTCCCCCTGGATATCGCCCCGCTGGACGGCAAAGTCCGTCAGCAGCCCCAGGATCTCCTCCAGCGCCGGCTCCGGCCCGGGGGCTGGAGCCGGCTCCTGATAGTCGTCCACCCCCATGGCGGCAAGCAGGCTGTTCACGGCCCACGTCCGGTCCGCCTCTTCAATCAGCCCCCTGGCCGCGGCGTAATCCGCCAGAGCCGCGGTATACGCAGAGATATTGGCCTCAGCCATCGTTCCACACACTCCTTTCACACGGGCCGGGCCCGGTCCAGCCGGACGCCGCCCACGGGCCGGATGGCCACAGCATGGCAGCTCCCCGCGCCCAGCACGGCCTCCACCCCGGCTTTAAACATCTCCAGCATCTCCATCGGCACAAAGGCCTGGACCGTCCCGGCAAAGCCGCCGCCGTGAACCCGTACCGCCCCCCGGCCCTCCAGAAGCCGTTCCGCCAGGGCAATGGCCACCATCATCTCCTGATGCCGGACCTCCCCGGTGGGGACGACATTCTGGAGATACATGGCGGAGGACCTGCCGGACTCCCGCACCAGACGGATAAACTCCTCAAAATCCCCCTGCCGCAGGGCCTGCGCCTCCGCCGCAGCCCGGCGGTTTTCCGCATAGATGTGGAACGCCCGAAGGACGCCCCGGTCTCCGGCGGCCTGCCGCACCCGGGGCAGTTCCGCCAGAAACTCCTCCTCCGGCACCTCCCGCAAAACCTCTTTGCCAAAACACCGGCACACGGCCCGCAGCTCCTCGGTAACGGCGGCATACTCCCCTGTCAGATCCGCGTGATCCGCGCCGGAGTCCAGCACACACAGGGCGCAGCGGTTGGCGGCCAGATCCAGGGCGATGCGCTCCACCGCAGGGCGATCCCTGTCCGCAAAGTCCATGGCAACCACGCCGCCTACGGAGCAGGCCGCCTGATCCAGCAGGCCGCAGGGCTTGCCAAAGTACACATTCTCCGCATACTGCCCAATCTGGGCAATCTCCATGGGGGTGCACCTGCCGTCCCAGAAGAGCTCGTTCAGCATGGTGGCCATCAAAACCTCAAAGGCGGCGGAAGAGCTGAGCCCGCTGCCGCCGGGAACGGTGGAGACCATGTAGGCGTCCAGCCCGGCCCCGGCCAGGGGGCAGCCCAGCGCGGACATCCTGGCAGCCACGCCCCGTACCAGGGCGGCGGTGGTATTCTCCTCCCCCTCCCGGGGCTCCAGCTCCTCCAGGTTTACGGCAATCAGCGGATATCCCTGAGACTGTATGCGGATGACGCCGCTGCCGTTGGGTGCGGCGGCGGCCAGGATGTCCAGATCCACACTGGCGGCCAGCACCCGCCCCCGCTCGTGATCCGTGTGGTTGCCGCCCAGCTCTGTCCGGCCGGGGGCGCTGAACAGGGCCTCCGCCTGACCGCCGAAGGCCTCGGCAAAGCCCTTCAGCACAATGCCGCACCGGGCCCGGGACGCCTCCAGGCGCTCTGCTCCGTAGAGCTCCAGCAGCATCCCGTCCATCTCTCCAAGCCGCAGCTTTTCCTCCAAAGTCCGTCCTTGCATTGCGGTCTCTCCTTTTCCTCCAATTTCTGTGTCCGCCGGTGCACCGGCGGGGTCATGACTCCCCGGGCAGAAAGTCCGGAAGGTTCTCCCGGGTTACTGCCGTGTGCTCCCGCCAGCAGTATTTCCCCCCCTCCAGCTCCACCGCCGCCCCGGGGTCCTCCTCCCGGGCCAGCGCACAGCTGAGGGCCAGAATATCCTGCGCCTGGCCGGAGGCGTCGTTTAAAACGGTGCCCCGCAGCGTCCCCTCCTCCAGAGCCTCCAGCGCCGGGGCTGTGGCGTCCACCCCTACGATAAAGGGCATCTCCCCCGCCTCCATCCCTGCGTCCAGGCAGGCATCGATGGCACCCAGGGCCATGTCGTCGTTGTTGGCAAATACCACCTCGATGGCGTCCCCCAGCTCTTCCAGCCACCGCTGCATCCGGAGCCTCGCCGGGCCCCGCTGCCAATCGGCGGCGTTGTTGGACAGCTTCTCCATAGGCACTCCCGCAGCGGTCAGCGTGCGGACGCTGTGCTCCGTCCGCAGCAGGGAATCCTGATGGCCCGGCTCCCCCTCCAGCATCACATACTGCAGGATGCCGTCCCCATTGCGGTCCAGGGCGGCGGGGTCCTCCCGCCAGGCGTCCAGCACCAGCCCGCCCTCAATCCGGCCCGCCTCATCCGCACGGGTGCCCACATAGTAGGCGTACTCCCACCGGTTCAGATCCTCCTCCACCGGCTCCCGGTTGAAAAATACCACCGGTACGCCGGCGCCCTGGGCCTTGTCGATAATCACCGCCGCCGCCGTCCGATCCACGATATTGACGCAGATTACATCGCAGCCCCTGTCCAGGAATTGATCCACCTGCTCGTTCTGGGCGGTCTGGCTGCCCCGCCCGTCCACAATATTCAGGTTGATCTTCACGCCCTGGGCCTGTTCCTCCTCCAAAACCGCCTGCTGGAGACACTGGGACAGGCTGGTAATAAAGGTGTCGTCCTGCCGGTACAGCGCCACGCCTATTCGGATAGTGGTATCCTCCCTCCCGCTGCAGGCGGCTGTGGATAAAACCAGAACAAGCGCCGCCAGCGCCGCGGCGTATCGTCTTTTCAGCAAAGCAGACACCTCCTACCACGTCACCGGGAACAGCAGTTTTTGATACTCCGGCTCGTACATGTTCTCCCGCCGGACCGTGAAAAAGGGCAGCAGCTCCAGCGGTTCCGCCGCCTCCCGGCGGGCCAGCCGCGCCGCGGCCTCCACCGCCAGATAGCCGGCGGAAAAGGCGTTCTGCGCCACGGCGGAGGTAATCCGCCCCTGCTCCAGCCCCGCGGCAATCACAGCCGTGGAGCCCGCGCCGTACAGCAGGGGAGGGCGTTCCAGGCGGGACACCGCCGCCGCCGCCCGCTCCAGCTCCGACGCCTCAAAGGCGATGGCCGCCCGGACGTCCTCCCCGGCCAGCGCCTCGGACAGCGCCTCGGCCGTGCCGGAGAAACGGCGGGTCTCCCGCCCCTCATCCTCCAGCAGGGCCTCTGCCGCCGCCAGACGCTGGCCGACGCCGCTGCCGCCGGGGGCGCTGTCCAGCAGCAGCACCGTCTCTCCCGGCCGCGCACCGTTCAGGGCCGCGTTTCCCAGCGCCTCCCCCAGCGCCCGGTTGTCCACCCCCACATATCCCGCCGTGCCCGCCATGTCCGTCTCCAGCGTCACCAGCGCCGCCCTGCCGGAGGCCTCCTCCACATCCTTTGCCATGGCCTCCCGATCTGCGGGAAAGAGCAGGATGGCGCTGGCCCCGCTCTCCACCTCCCGGCGCAGAAGCTGGCTCTGCTCCTGGCTGCTGTTGGACTGGCCGGGATACAAAAACCGCAGCTCCACATGCAGATCCGCCGCGGCCTGCTCCATCCCCTGACGGACATTCGCCCAGGACGAGCCGTCCGCCTCCCGGGAAATAACCGACATCTCCAGAAGCTCCGGCCTCTGCTGGGCATGAGCGGGGTAGACGTTCAGCAGCAGGAACAGCGTCACCAGCACACCCAGCATCAGCAGGGGGAGCACCCATCCGGAAAATCTCCTTCCGCTCATCCGCCTTCCTCCTCTCCTGTCTCGCGCTGCGGCGCTCCCAGGATTTCCGTCACCGGTTTCACCGGTTCCTCCTTTCCTGTCTCGCGCTGCGGCGCTCCCAGGATTTCCGTCACCGGTTTCACTGGTTCCTCCTTCCGGTACTTCCGGCTTTTCTCCTCATCCAGGGCGGGGAGGCGGATGCGCACCACCGTCCCGTCGTCCGGCTCGCTGAGAATGGTGAGCCCATATTTCCTGCCAAACGTCAGCTGTATCCGGCGGTGAACGTTCCGCAATCCAATGCCCGACCCCTTGGAGCCGGCCAGCCCGTAAGCGCCGCCCTGATCCAAAAGCCGCTCAACCACCTCTTCCGGCATGCCGGGGCCGTTGTCCGCCACCTCAATGACCACGTCCTCCCCCTCCCGAAAGGCCATAACGCAGATCCTTCCGTCGCCGTCGGCGTAGTCCATGCCGTGATAGATGGCGTTTTCCAGGATAGGCTGCACAATCAGTTTGACGGTGTAGAGTGCCTCTACGCCGTCTGCCGCCGAGATCTCGGCGGAGAACTTGTTCTTATACCGCATCTTTTGGATGGTGAGGTAGTGCCTTGCGTGTTCCAGCTCCTCGGCAATGGTGATGATGTTGCTGCCCCGGCTCAGGGAGATGCGGAACAGCCGCGCCAGGGAGGTGAGCATCACCACCGCATCCTCTGTCCGCCCATTCTCCGTCATCCAGATCACCGAGTCCAGGGTGTTGTACAAAAAGTGGGGGTTGATCTGCGACTGCAGGACATCCAGCTCGCTGCGGCGCTTTTGCTCCTCCTGCTGGAGGATGTCGTCCATCAGATGCTGCATGGTGGAGACCATGGACTGGATGGAACGGCTCAGGTGCTCCACCTCATAGGGCCCGTTTACCGAGAGGTCCACCCGGTCCCTTCCGGCCTCCAGCTCCTTGACCGCCCTGTCCAGCTTTTTCATGGGTGCGGTGATCCAGGCGGAGAGGCGCAGATTGACAAACACCAGCAAAAAGATGGAGAACAGGCCCACAAACAGGAAGAACAGCAGCAGCTGGCCGTAGTTGTCCCACAGGCTCTCCTCGGGCACCACGCCCACCAGCTTCCACCCGGTGTAGCCCACCGTTTTCACCGTTACCTGCCGGCGCTGGCCGAGAAAGACCTCGTTGTGGCTCCCGTCGGCATAGGCGGCGGCAGTGCGGTTGTTCTCCTCCAGCAGCCCCGCATAGATCAGCTGCTGCCGGGGGTGGTAGACGATCTCCCCGGCGCCGTCCACCAGGTAGAGGTATCCCCTGCCGGAGGCCAGATCCACGTCCTTGCAGATCTGCTCAATCCCGCTGTAGCTCATATCCACCAGCAGCACGCCGCTCTCAATGGCCCCGTCCCGGGTCAGCTCCACATGGCGGCTGAGGGACACCACCCAGCGGTAGCGGTAATCCGGATCCACAAACAGGTTCTGCACGTGGGGAGTGGAAAAGTGGAGGTTTTCAATCCGCTCCTCCGCGGCCGTAAACCAGCTCTCCCGCTCCGGCGCCACGCTGTTTTTCAGCACTGCCAGAGGCGCTGCGCCGATCAGCTGCCCGCCGTCGGAGAACACGGCGATGGACACCAGGGATTCCCGGCTGGTGTAGTACAGAAGCTCCAAATCGCGGGCCAGATCCTCCTCCGCCAGATCCGCGTCCTTGATCACCTGGTAATAGGCGGCGTCCGACACCCGCATCATCTCCCGCAGCCGGGCGTCCAGGTTCAGATTGACCTGGGACAGCACCCGCTGGCTGTTGCCCGCCAGCTGTGCGTTGGTGGAGGCGGAGAACCGCAAAAACAGCGTCAGCCCCAGAAAGACCATGCCCACCACGGCCACGGCGGTGAAGGACAGCGACAAAATCAGCTGGATGCTGGCCCGGTGATAGAGCGCGCCCCACCGCCGGCGCAGAGAAGCGGACAGTTTTTCCACAGGGACACCTCCTTTTGCCCGCCGCCGGGGAGACGGAGGGGCAGGGGAATGGGGCCCGGATCTCCGGCATGGCGGAGGCCGGGTAAAGCCGGCCTCCGCCCGCCGTCAGCCGGAGCGGTATTTCGTGGGCGTCACACCGAAGTGCTTTTTGAACACATAGCTGAAATAGTTGGCGTCCTCATATCCGCACCGGCGGGCGATGAGGTAGGTCTTTTCCTCGCTGTTCCGCAGGGCCTCCGCCGCCGCCTCCATCCTGGCCACGGTGACGTGGGCGGTAAAGCTCATCCCCGTCTCCCGCTTGAAGAGCGTGGAAAAATAGGCCGGGCTTAAATGGAGGTATTCGCACAGCCGCTCCACGGAGAGGTCGCTCTCCCCGTAGTGCTCCCGGATATAGGCCCTGGCCCGCTCCACGGTCTGGCCGGCGGAGTCCGTCCGCCGGCGGCGGATCATCGTCTGGATCCGCAGGCACCGCTCCAGGCACCACTCCCCCATGGCCGTAAAGGAGGAGAAGTCCGTGGCCTGCACCGCGCCGGTGAAACCGGTGCCGAACACCTCTTTCACCTCCAGCCCCGCGCCCCGGGTCAGCCGCAGGAGGCAGGTCAAAAGCTCCAGAAAAAACAGGTTGCACTGGCTGGCCGCAAGCCCTGAGCGGCGGATTTTCTCCGTCAGGCGGCCCAGCGCCTCCCGAACCTCCGCCTCGCCGCCCAGCTTGACCGCCGCCGTCAGCTCCCGCTCGTCGTTTTCGTCAAAGCTGATGCTGGCCTCTGCACCCGGCTCCAGGTCGCCGATGTAGATGGCCCGGCCGCTTCCCACCAGCCCCCGGTAATCCAGGGCGCCCTGTGCGCCCTCCGCCGACTGGGGCAGCCCGCCCAGCTCCGTGCAGGGCATACCCACTCCCACCGTCAGCGTCAGCCCCAGGTAGCTCTCCGCCAGGGCGCAGACCCGGTTTAAGGCCTCAATCAGGGCATAGACGGAGCCCCCGCCCTGGGAGGCCGCCAGCACCGCCGCCTCGTCGCCGTACAGGAAGGACCTGCAGCTCCAGCCCTCCAGCCGCAGGTTTTCATCCAGCAGCTGCCGGACGGACAGCGCCGCCAGCTCCCGCCGGTCCGCCGCCCCGTCGATGTGGGTCAACGCCGTTGTCCAGGCGTCGCCGGTGAAGTCCAGCTCCAGGCGGGCAGCCCGCTCCGCCGCCTGTTCCGGCGGAATCCGTCCCTCCAGCAGATGGGTATAGAACAGCTCCCGCAGCACCGGCAGGCTCTCCTCGTAGCGGAGGCGGAGCGCCTCCGTGTTCTGCCGCTCCGTGCGCTCCGTATCCAGCCGCTCTTTCAGCCGCCGGAGCACACCGGAGAGCTCCGCCGCGTTGATGGGCTTGAGGATATACTCAAACACGTTCATCCGGATGGCCTGCTTTGCGTACTCAAAGTCGTCAAAGCCGGAAAATACCACAAACTTGGAGGCGGGGAGCCGTCCGCTGAGGATCCTGCACAGCTCCAACCCGTCCATAAAGGGCATTTTGATATCCGTCAGCACCACATCCGGCTCCAGGGCCTCTGCCAGCTCCAGGGCCTCCTGCCCGTTCTCGGCCTCCCCCACCAGGGCAAAGCCCAGGGCGGCCCAGTCCATCTTCCGGCTGATGCCGACCCGGATATCCTCCTCGTCGTCCACCAGCAGCACCCGGTACTCCTCCATGCAAACGCGCCTCCTCTCCCCGAATTATAATACAGTCCGCCCCGTTTGAAAATAGGGACCGGCGCGGTTACGCCGGTCCCTATCGTCTTTTTTCGGAGTATCGCTTACTTCTTGGCCAGGTACTTCCGCAGGTCCAGCGCCACGGCCACGATGATGACCAAACCCTGGGCAATGTAGGTGTAGGCGGGGTCGAAGCGGAGGAACTGGAGGCAGATCTTCAAAACCTCGAACACCAGCACGCCCACGAGAATGCCGGACACCTTGCCCACGCCGCCGTTGACGGACACGCCGCCGATGGTGCAGGCGGCGATGGCCTCCAACTCGTAGCCGGTGCCGGTGGCGGTGGAGGCGCCGCCGGCCTTGGAGCCGATGAGGAAGCCGGCCAGGGCGTACATCACGGAGGCCAGGATGTAGATGCGGATCAGCGTGGCGGGCACGTTGACACCGGCCACCTGGGCGGCGTTCTCATTGCCGCCGATGGCGTACATGTACTTGCCGTGGCGGGTCTTGTTGTAGAGGAACCACATAAAGAGACCCACCAGGAGAGCCGGCAGCAGCAGGTAGGGCAGAAGGCGGGCGTAGTTGCCCAGGACGCTGCTGAAGAAGTTGCCGCTGGCCAGAGCCCGGTAGCTCTCCTTGAACCCGCCGATGGGCTGGTTGCCGGTGATGATCTGGCACAGGCCGTAGACCAGGGTCTGCATACCCAGGGTGGCGATGAAGGGGGGCACCTTCAAAAAGGCGATGACGCAGCCGTTGACGGCGCCGAAGATGGCCATGACAGCCAGGGTGATGAGCAGCGCCGCGAACCAGGGCATATCGGGCATCCAGTCGAACACCCGGGCGCTGTAGTCCAGGGTCTGCTGCATCATGGCGGCCAGGCACGCCGCCAGGCCCACCTGACGGCCGGCGGAGAGGTCCGTGCCCTTGGTAATCAGGCACCCGGACACGCCGCAGGCGATGATGAAGCGGGGGGCCACGTTGGAGATCAGGTTGCCCAGGTTATCGGGACTGACGAAGTTCTGGCTGTTGACCCAGGTGTACAGGGCCAGCAGGATAATCAGGAAAATAATGGCGTGATCGGAAACGAATTTAACGACGCTCTTTCCATTCAGCGTCTTTCCTTTTGTCTCTCCCATAGTTCTCTCTTTCCTCCTTATTCAAACTGGGTGGCCAGGGCCATGATGTTCTCCTGATTGGCCTCCTGCCCGTCGATGAAGCCGGTGACACGGCCGTCGCACATGACCATGATCCGGTCGGACATGCCGATCAGCTCGCTCATCTCGGAGGAGATCATGATGACGCTCTTTCCCTGCTTGGCCAGCTCCGCAATGATGCAGTAAATTTCATATTTCGCACCCACGTCAATGCCGCGGGTGGGCTCATCCAGAATGAATACGTCCGGGCTGTTGGCAAGCCAGCGGCTGATGAGCACCTTCTGCTGGTTGCCGCCGGAGAGGGACTGAATCTGCGTCTTGGAGGAGGGCGTCTTGATGGAGAGCTTCGCCACGTTGTCCTGCACCAGCTGCTCAATCTTTCCGTCGTCCAGCATAATGCCGCCGATGAGATACTGATTCAAAGAGGCAATGGACACGTTGTCCGCGATGGAGAGGACGCCCAGAATGCCGGTGGCCCGGCGGTCCTCCGTCAGCATGGCGATGCCGCTGTTGATGGCGTCCTTTGGCTGGCTGATCTTCAGTTCCGCGCCCCGGTAGGTGATCTTGCCGCTGGTGTGGCTCCGGAGTCCGAAGAGGCCCTCCATCAGCTCCGTGCGCTGGGCGCCCACCAGCCCCGCAACGCCCAATATCTCGCCCTTGCGGACGTTGAAGGAGGCATGGCGGAAGCTCTTGGGATTGATGGAGGTGAAGTCCTCCACCTCGAAAACCACCTCCCCGGGGACGTTCTCCCGCTTGGGGAAGAGGTTGGACAGCTCCCGGCCCACCATCTTGGTGATGATGAAGTCGGTGGTGAGGCCCTTGGACTCCCAGGTGCCGATGTACTGGCCGTCCCGCATGATAGTGACCTCGTCGCTGATGCGGAGGATCTCGTCCATCTTGTGGGAGATGTAGACAATGGAGACGCCCTTTTCCCGAAGCTCATTGACGATGGTGAAGAGGGCCTCCACCTCCGCCGCGGTCAGGGAGGAGGTGGGCTCATCCAAGATAAGTACCTTACAGTCCGCGGAGACGGCCTTGGCGATCTCCACCAGCTGCATCTGGGAGACGCTGAGGCTGCCCAGCTTGGCCCTGGGGTCGAAGTTCAGGTGGACCTCCTTCAGCACCGCCGCGGCATCCTCGTACATTTTCGCGTGGTCGATGACCGTCACCGGCCCGTACTTCTTCGTGGGGTAACGGCCCACATAGATATTCTCTCCGATGCTCCGCTCCGGAATGGGCTGGAGCTCCTGGTGCACCATGGCGATGCCCCGGTTCAGGGCGTCCAGCGGCCCTTTGATCTGGACCTTCTCGCCCTCGTAGATCACCTCGCCCTCGTCCATGTGATAGATGCCGAACATGCACTTCATCAGCGTGGACTTTCCGGCGCCGTTCTCACCCATCAATGCGTGGACGGTGCCGGGGCGGAGGTTGAGCTGTGCGTGGTCCAGCGCCTTGACGCCGGGAAAGGTCTTAACCACACCGCGCATTTCCAAACGATACTCTGACAATTCTCGGTCCCCCCTCTTTATGCTCGGGCCCTGGCTGAAAACCGGCGGAATCCCCGGCGCTCCCCGGCCCGGCGGCCGCACCGCGGCACGCCGCCGGACATGCGGTCTTTTGAAGCCGTTTGCGCTTCCCCCGGAAGGTCCTGCCTCCGTACCCTTCAAACAGGGCCCGGAACCGCTGGATAAATCCCTGCGCACATCCCATGCGCGCCTGGATTTACCCAGCCGTCCCGCCTTTTATCGAAAGGGGTGCGTGCGCATATGCACACGCACCCCTCTGCTCCGGTTTTTTATGTCTGACAGCTCTGCAATCAGCCCATGAAGTCGGCCACGTTGTCGGGAGTGACCTTCACGTAGTCAACGTACACGCTCTGCTCACCGGAGGCATAGGTCTTGCCGCCCAGCAGCAGCTCCATCTGCTCCACAGCGGCAGTGGCCTGGCCCACGGCGTCGTTCAGCACGGTGCCGGTCATATTGCCGTTCTTCACCTCGTTGAGGGCGGCGTCCAGGGCGTCAACGCCCACCAGATAGATGTCCTCGTTGACCTTGCGGCCTGCGGCCTGGATGGACTGCAGGGCGCCGATGGCCATGTCGTCGTTGTTGCAGAAGACAACCTCAACGTCCATGCCGAACTGGGCCAGGTCGTTGGCCACGATCTCCTGGCCGCGCTCACGCATCCAGTCGCCGCGGGTGAGGTTCAGCTGCTCGACCTCAACGCCGGCGTCGGTCAGGGCCTTGACGGAGTACTCGGTGCGCAGCTGGGCGTCGATGTTCTCGGGGTCGCCCTGGACCATGATGTAAGAGACCTTGCCGTCGCCGTTGATGTCGCCCTTGTTGGCGGTATCGAGGATCAGCTCGCCCTGGAAGGTGCCGGACTGAGCGGCGTCGCAGCCGACATAGACCAGCTTGTCATACACGGCCATCTGATCGGCGGTGGGCTCGCGGTTGATGAGGACGGTGGGGATGCCGGCGGCCTTCACGGTGGCGATGATCTGGTCGGCGGCAGAGGTCATGACGGGGTTGATAATCAGAGCGTCCACACCCTGGGTGATAAAGGTGTTGATCTGCTCGTTCTGCTTGGCCTGGTCATTGGCGCCGTCCACCACGGAGACGGTATAGCCCTTGCCCTCCAGAATCTCCTGGAGCGCGTTCCGGTAGGTGGTCATAAAGGCGTCGGTGAACTGGTAGATGCACACGCCGATGGTGCCGCCGGCCTCAGGGGCGTCGGGGGTGTTCTCGGCGGGGGCGGGCTCGTTCTGCGCGGGGGTGTCGTTGGTGGCGGGGGTGTCGGTCTTGCCGCCGCAGCCGGCCAGAACGGACAGCATCATGACGGCGCACAGCGCAAGAGCAAAAATCTTCTTCATCATCGTTCCTCCTCATAAATTTCAGGTCGTCTGCCTCGGGCGTTTTCCCGAAAGCGATTCCTATTTTATCGGCTGCGGCGGGAAAAGACGATAGAAAAATCTTCGGTCTTGTATAAAAAAACTTTGCTTTTTTCTGTCCCGTGCGTAAATTTTTCGGAAGCTCCGGCCATATGAGAAGGGGCCGCCGGTCCCCCGGCGGCCCCTCCCCCTATTCCTCTGCCGTCCCCGGCGCGCCCTGGCGGACCAGAATCTCCCGGATCAGCGAAGTCTGCTCCTCCGTCAGGGCGGTCTGGCCGCCGCCATGCCGGGCGTAGCCCTCCGTCAGATTGACGCCGTAGCCCGTGCCGAACTCCGTGTCCACGCTGTACTCCGGCAGGCACCGGCAGACGTCCCCGCTGTAGTCCAGATACCGCAGCAGGTCCGTCAGCGCAACGGAGTCGTCCCCCCGGAAGGACACCGGCTCACCCCCTGCCCGGCCCTCCCGGGAGACGGTGGTGACGGTGTTGCCGCAGTAGCCCGCCGCCTCGTGCTCCACCGCGTTGTCCCCCTGGGCGCTCTGGTGGACGCAGGGCTCCTCCTCCGGAGGCTCCTCCGGGACGGTCTCCGTCGGAACAGGACCGGCGGGCGGCTCCGCGGCGCCGGCCGCCTCTTCCGCGGGGGCGCCGCAGGCGGCGAGGGACAGCAGCGCCGCCGCCAGCAATGCGATTCCATACAGCCTCATGGTGAAATCCTCCTTTCCTCCTACCCCTGTCGTCGGGATTTCCCGGGAAAAGGTTTCACCGCTTGCGCTTTTTATAAAAATTTGTTATACTATTGAAAACGCCTCCGGTGCGGGGGAGAAATTCGACGAAAGAAAGAACAGCATTTATTATGAAAATGATTTTTTTAGTGGACGGCGACAACAACATCGGCACGGGGCTGCGGGGCGTTGACATGCTGTCCGACCAGGACACCGTCCTGGTCTTCTACCAGAAGGAGGGGCTGGCCCTCAGCAAAATCCAGAAGCTGTGCGCCGGAACCTGCGCGGACGTGCAGTATATTGAGAGCGTCCGGGGCGGAAAAAATTCCATTGATTTTCAGATCATCACGGAGCTGGGGGTTCTGGTGGGCCGCCGGGCGGCGGATTACGCCTACGTCATCAGCCAGGACAAGGGCTACGCCGCCTCCATTGACGCCCTGCAGGCCCGGTATGCGGATGCCTTCCAGGAGGTGGCCCTGCGCCCCTCCATTGAGGACTGCCTGCACCTGCCCTTCATCCTGAAAGCCACGGGCCGGCAGGAGCTGTGCAACGCCCTGGTCAAAGAGTACGGCGCGGCCCAGGGCGGCGCGCTGTACAACCGCCTTAAGCAGATCTTTCAGGGGCCGGAGGAGCCCGCCGAGGCGGAAAAGGCGGTAAAGCCCGTCCGCGCCCGCCGGGGCGGGCGGCGGAAGAAAGTCGAAGCCGTCCAGCAGTCCGCTGCGGAATGAGAAAAGCGCGTCCCGGATAAAAATCCGGGACGCGCTTCAGCTTGTCGAAAAAGTATTTTCGACAAGCTGAAGCGGGAATTTCACAACTTTAAAAAGTTCTGAAAATCCCTGATTTCAATCGCGCGGGGAAC
>ERZ808035.807-NODE-807-length-22082-cov-5.972370_pt1 | contig 22082 bp, 21 predicted proteins | sample MGYA00380189_ERZ808035 | MGnify/ENA primary metagenome ERZ808035 (study PRJEB31490, sample SAMN06133407) | mouse gut metagenome | isolation source: M5_1 | host: mice | place: China: Chengdu | collected 2015-05 ...
CCCGCCAAGCCCTTCCCCGGCGGCTCCGGTCTGTTCGGCCTCCCTCCGCCATGGCGCTTATAAAAATTGATTTCCTTGTAATAAGTACAGGATATATTGTGGATCGTTCCGATAACGGCTATAATAGAAAAAGGTAATGGATAAGGAAGGCGGCGGGAAATAGCCGTTGTGGGGAGGAAGGGCTGACTACTTTTCGGAAATGGGAGGATGTATTATGTTGTTTGGAAAAAATTTGATGCCGGATGGAAGGCCGACTATGTCCGAATGGCCGGTGCGCGTTTGGTCTGAAAAGGAGTTAAAAGAGGAATTCCGCATACAGGCCCGGAAGTGGATCAAAGGGGAGTTTGAAGAATATCGGTTTGTATATGCGCCTGAACGGAAGACGGCGAAAAATTCTTATGCTTATGTTTTTGGATATGGCAAGGAGGAGATTTTGTTTTTAAAAAAGTCGGAAGATGGCGTGGAACGTATCTTGCTGCGAAAGGATCAAGTGCAGGAAGCGGCGGTCGAAAGAGAGTTGTTGAATGTGCAGCTGAAGCTTTATTATGAAGAGAAGAAAGAGGGAAAGGAGCTGGCATTTCCTTATGTTGCATCGGTTTACTATCTCTACGATCCGTTTTTAAATTGGGTTTTGAATCTGGAGCAGGATTTCCAGCCAACACAGGCCGAAGGAGAGAATCCGAGGCCGGAAAAACTGTACTATGAAAGTCTGCCGATGTACAATTTTTCTTTGGATGCGTATCGGCTGGGGAATGGATTTCAAGAATACCAATATCATAAAGAGGAGTGCCGCAGCAGATGGATGCCATGGAAAAAACATGTGAAAGAATGGCTGAAAATAGATATGGAAAAGGGGATATTTGAGGTTTACAGTGAAGGTTATTATAAAAGATGCAGGTATTGCATGATATCAGAAGATTAGTGATACGGAAATGGAGGAAAAGATGAAAGATCTGACAGAAGGAAAACCGGGAAAGGTGTTGTGGCAGTTTTCAATTCCTATGTTCGTCAGCGTGATTTTTCAGCAGATGTACAATATAGCGGACAGCGTGATCGCGGGGAAATTTGCAGGGGAAGATGCATTGGCAGCGGTAGGGGCGTCTTACCCGATCACGATGATATTTATGGCTATTGCGGTGGGCAGTAATATCGGATGTTCCGTCATTATATCGAATCTGTTTGGAGCAAAGAAGTATAAGGAAATGAAAACGGCGGTGACGACGACGCTGATCGCCGCATTTGCCATATCCGTAGTTTTGACAGTTCTGGGATTGGCTGGAACCGGGGCGCTAATGAAGATGATACATACGCCGGACAATATCTTCGATGCGGGGGCTCTTTATTTGGGGATTTATATCGGAGGATTTACGTTCTTGTTTTTGTATAATGTGGCGACGGGTATTTTTTCGGCTTTGGGGGATTCCAAGACCCCGTTGTATTTTTTGATGGCATCTTCCATCGGAAATATTTTATTGGATTATCTGTTTGTAGCTGAGTTTCAATGGGGCGTTGCCGGGGTGGCCTGGGCGACTTTTCTCGCACAGGGGGCAGCGGGCATATTTGCCCTGCTCACGATGGCGGGACGGCTGAAAACGGTCGAAACGGAGGGGAAGGCGAAGCTGTTTTCCTGGAAGATGCTTCGCAAGGTCAGTCAAATTGCGATTCCTTCCATTTTTCAGCAAAGCTTTATTTCCATCGGGAATATTTTTATACAAGGGCTGGTAAACAGTTTCGGATCTTCCGTCATTGCCGGATATTCGGCGGCGATCAAACTGAATACTTTTGCCATCACCAGCTTTACTACGCTGGGGAACGGTATTTCCAATTTTACGGCGCAAAATATGGGGGCCGGGAAAAAAGAAAGGGTGCGTGAGGGATTTCTTGCAGGGGTCAAAATGGCGATGCTTGTGGTGATTCCTTTCTTTACGGCTTTCTTCGTTTTTGGCAGACAGATGATCTATCTGTTTATGACGGAGGAAAGCGGGGTGGCGCTGCAGACAGGAGTGGAATTTTTGTACATTATTTCCCCTTTTTATTTCCTGATCGCGGTAAAACTGATGGCAGACGGGGTATTGAGAGGGGCGGGAGCCATGAAACAGTTTATGGCGGCTACTTTTGCGGATCTGGTGCTTCGCGTGATTCTCGCTTTTATTCTGTCAGGAAGTCTTGCTAGTACGGGAATCTGGTTATCCTGGCCCATCGGATGGATCGTGGCCTTTGTATTGTCCATCTTTTTCTATAGAAAGAATTTTTCGGCAAAGGCAGGTTCCTGAGAGATAAAATCAGCCGCCTGACGGGATCGTAGGAAACCGTCGGGCGGCTGGCGTCTTTACGCCGGAACGCAATGCCGGCATTTAATGCCACTATTTAGTGTTACTATTTAGTGTCATTATAATAAAGGAATCCCTGCTTTTTTTGCTTCTTCCACAACGTTTTCCGGCCAGAGGGAACATTGGACTTCCCCGATGTGGGCTTTGCGCAGGAAAAACATACAGATGCGGGATTGTCCGATGCCGCCGCCAATGGTAAAGGGAAGCTCTTCGTTAATGACGGCTTTTTGGAAGGGAAGGCCGGCGCGTTCCGGGCAGCCGGCTTTTTCCAGCTGGGAAAGCAGGGCATCCTTATCCACGCGGATACCCATGGAGGACAATTCCAGGGCAATGTCCAAAACAGGATAATATACTACGATATCCGCATTTAACGCCCAGTCGTCATAGTCCGGGGCGCGGCCGTCGTGTTTTTCACCGGATGCAAGCAGGTCGCCGATCTGCATGATGCATACGGCTCCTTTTTCTTTGGAAATATGGTACTCCCTTTCCTTCGGCGTGCAGTCAGGAAACATTTCTTCCAACTGCTGTGTAGTAATAAAGAAGATATCGTGGGGAAGGATTTCTTCTATGTAGTCGTAACGGATCGCCATATATTTTTCCGTTTTTCTCAATACCTTATATACATTTCTTACAACATCTTTTAAAGTGTCAATCGTACGCATTTCTTTTGTGATGATCTTTTCCCAATCCCACTGGTCAACGTAGATAGAATGGATGTTGTCCGTATCTTCATCCCGGCGGATAGCGCTCATATCGGTATAAAGCCCTTCGCCAACCGAAAAGCCGTATTTTTGTAAGGCGAATCTTTTCCACTTTGCCAGGGAATGGACGATTTCCGCCTGTGCCTCTCCCTGGTCTTTGATACCGAAGGAAACGGGGCGTTCCACGCCGTTCAGGTTATCGTTCAGTCCGGACTGGGGTGTGACGAACAGAGGGGCGGAAACGCGCAGAAGATTCAGCCTTTCTGCCAGAAGGTTCTGGAAAAAATCTTTTACGGTTTTGATCGCAATCTGGGTGTCGTGCAGATTCAGCGCCGGTTCATAGTGATCGGGAATCATTAAATTTTTCATAATATTTTTCCTCGCTTTTGCTTCTTTCATAGATTTGTATGCGTTTTAGGATTACTTTATTATTTAACCTCTTTTTTAGGGAGAATGCAAGCGTTGGTTTGGGAATAAGGGGAGAAATTCATTTCCGCAGGTTTTGAAGCCAGGCCTGTTTTGGTTGCCTGCAGGCTTGGGAAATATTATAATAAAAATAGATAAAAAACGACAAAGGGGGATGGAATAATGGAATTATTTAACATTATCTGCGGAGTATGTTCCATAGCCGGTCTGCTGGTATCGCTTTTTACGGCCAGTAAGGTAGTTAAGTTCAGTTCAGAGGTCGCCAATAAAAATAAAAAGAGTGAATTTCATGGCAATTATGTTGGGAGGGATAGCATAAATGGGGCCGGAAGTGGGAAACAGGAATAAAGACAGTGTATTTCATGGGGATTATGCAGGACGTGATTTGAATGTTACAAATATCATAATGCTTAAGGACAGCGAACGGGAATTTGTTGTTACTCATAATGCCAATATAAAACCGGTGTCTTATTTTACCGGCAGGGAGACAGAACTCCGGGATTTACGCCGGAGGATAGAGGAGGGGCGGAAATCTGTCCTTGTAAGCGGCATGGGCGGGATTGGGAAGACGCATATCTGCAGGAAGCTGTTTGAAGAATATCTTAAGCAACATGCGGAGGATGGAAACGAACCTTTCCGGTATATAGGTTATGTTGAATATGATGGAGACATGGGCAGCAGTTTGCAGACCTGCTTGAAGTTTAAGCGGCAGGAAAGGCCGGAGCAGAACCAGGAAGCGGCGTGGCGGGAACTGGAATACCTGGCAGCAGGGGGGAAACTTTTGCTGTTCGTTGACAATGTGGACAGGCCGATATGGGAAGAGCCCGGATTGCAGAAATTAAAGGAGGTTCCCGGAGCGGTAGTATTGACATCCCGGCAGACTTCTTTCAGCGATGAATTTGAACCATACCCGATCGGTTTTCTTGATGTAGAGCAATGCAAAGAGATCTATGAGAAGGTACGGTTTAGAGGAAGTGATAGAAAGGTTGATTTGGAAGAGGATAAAGATCTGAAGTATGTTATAGAGAATCTGGCGGGGAGGCACACCATTACGGTTGAGCTTTTGGCACATTTGGCACGGACAAAGCGCTGGACGGTAAAAGGGTTGAGAGAGGAGCTGGGAGAAAAAGGTTTCCGGCTGGCGTTCCGTAAGGATGGAGAGCTGGTCAATATCCAAGAATCTTATGAGGTATTGTATGATCTGTCAGAATTGACGAAAGCGGAGCAGAACATTTTGGAGGCATTTTCTGTATTTCCGCATATTCCGCTAGGGGCTGCGATATGTGATGATTGGCTGCTGGTGGATGCAGGAGTTGACGAAGATGATGATATCTTAGCAGGGCTGTATCAAAAGGGATGGCTTCGTTTTGACATGGAACAGGAAAGCTATGTATTGCATCCGGTGTTTGCACAGTTTATTTATGAGAAGTGTAAGCCGGCGATGGAAAAGCACGCCGGATTGATAAAAGCATGTAAAGGGTATCTCGAGGTACCGGAAAATGGTTCGCCTCTGGAATGCCAACGGTACATTCCTTTTGCGGAAAATATTATCAGAAAAGTTAATATGGAAGATGAGCTGGTACAGGCTGAAATGAAAGCCGCCCTTGCATACTTATTGGAGTACATAGCGGAATATGAGAAAGCTAAGGAGCTGTATAGTCAAGTACTTGAGATACGTAAGAGGGTGCTGGGAGAGGAGCATTCGGCTACAGCCACCAGCTATAACAACTTGGCAGGAGTGTATGATAGTCAGGGAAAGTATAAGAAAGCGAAGGGGCTGTACGAGAAAGCGCTTAGGATACGTGAGAGAGTGCTGGGAGAGGAACATCCGGTTACAGCCATCAGTTATAACAACCTGGCATACGTGTATGCGAGGCAGGGAGAGTATAGGAAAGCGGAGGGACTGCACGAGAAAGCGCTTAGGATACGTGAGAGAGTGCTGGGAGAGGAACATCCGGATACAGCCGCCAGTTATAACAACCTGGCATACGTACATGCGAGGCAAGGAGAGTATGGGAAAGCGGAGGGATTGTACGGAAAAGCACTTGGGATATATGAGAGGGTGTTGGGAGAGGAACACCCGAATACAGCCGACAGTTATAACAACCTGGCAGGAGTGTATACAAGGCAGGGAGAGTATAGGAAAGCGGAGGGATTGTACGGGAAAGCACTTGCAATATATGAGAGGGTGCTGGGAAAAGATCATCCGTCTACAGCTGCAAGTTACAATAATTTAGGGAATTTGTATGAAAGTCAGGGGAGGTATGAAATAGCAGTCACTTATTACCGCATGGCATATGATGTTTGTTTGCGTAGACTGGGAACAGGCCATCCTCACACAAAAATTGCCTTGGAAAATATGAGAAGCGTATATTATGAATGGAATTCTGAAGGCAACTTTGACCAGTGGTTAGAAAAGCAGATGAAAAAATAACATAAACAGCGTGAAAGGCATGTGCAGTGGAGTACATGCCTTTGTTTGCCAAATTCATATAGTTCAAAGTTTAAGTAACCGGCAGTAATCACGTTCTGTCTCGATCACACATTCCGCAATCAACTTACAGAATGGCTCCATGTCATTTAAACGTCTGGAAGCAGACAGAGCGTTGATATAGTCGTTCCTCCAAACGGGAGGAATAGATACTACGCCATAACCGGTGTTGACCAGAATAAGGTTCATCAGGAGCCGGGCGGTTCTTCCGTTTCCATCAATGAAAGGGTGGATATCCACTAACCGCTTGTGTGCCATTGCCGCCAGTTCAATAGGATGCAGGACAGGATTAGACGAATGAATCTGATCCGTAAGGTGATTCATCAGCCGGGGTACTTCTTCGGGAGCCGGGGGAACATATTCAGATCCGGAAATATAAACCTGAATGGAGCGGTACTGTCCAGCCTGATCGGCATCAACCTTTTGGTAAAACAGTCGATGCAGCTTTCTGATTATATCTTCTGTGATATTCATTCCCTGCTGTCTGGCAAGCTCCAACATGAAATCATAAGCGGAACCATGGCCGACCGCTTCGTAGCAATCCTTTAGTGGACGGCCTCCGACAGTGATGCCATCCTCCAGAAGTATTTTTGTTTCAGATATGGTGAGAGTATTTCCTTCCAGGGCATTACTGCTGTAAGTAAAACCGACGCGGAAATAATCATCCAGGGATTTCAATTCTTCCTTTGCTAATGGCCTGGCAGAAGATATTTTTTGTTTATAGCAATCCGCTTTTTGCAGCAGATCTTGTAATGTTGGCATTGCAAGGCCTCCTTATTCTTCGGAATCAACAGCTGGAACATACATTTTTATTGTTTCATCTTATCATTTTCGGTGCGGGATGGCAAGCAGCGGAAAATGGAAATCATGGAAATCAATTTTTATAAGCGCTCTGGCGGACAAAGAAAAACGGGGCTGGGGCGGCTGGAACGGGGGCTGGCGGGGGGCGGTTTTTTGCCATTGCGTACAATCAGCTATTTCACTTATGAAATGGTCAATAACACAGAGAAAAATCGCCAGGGAGGGCGATTTTAGGAAGCGCAGGACAGGATGTCCGTTGCTTCCGGCTCGTCCGGTTGAATACCATATATCCATTTCATTAGTGAAATCTGATTGGAAGCTCCGGCAGAAAACCGCTCCCCGCCAGCCCCCGTTCCAGCCGCCCCAGCCCCGTTTTTCTTTGTCCGCCAGGGCGCTTATAAAAATCGACTTCTTATACTTTACTTTTTATGGACAGGAATCCATATCTCACTGTAATAGTTTTCATCTTCTGTACCATTGTCATAATCGGCAATCAAATATTCAAATTCATTACCGCTCATATCTTTATCAATGGATATTCCATACATGCTGTTGATAAGTGCGCTTTTCCCTGACCGGTTAAATTCCAACCAGAATTGAGGAATCTCATGATCAGCGGTTTCATATTTGAAGGTCGCTGATACGCCTACCACGGTAAACGGGGCTTTTTTCACAATTTTGTAATCCATAGTATAACCTCCTGTTAAAATTAATTTGATTTTCAGAGGTCCTTTGCGTATGGCAGTAGGAGTAGCGCCATGAAAACGAAGAAATGCTTTTGTAAAACTGTCTGGTGAATCATATCCATACTCGAGCGCAATATCAATTCTTCCGTGATATGGCTTTCCATATAGTTGATAGCTTTACTGATCCGTTCGCTCCATTCCATGCTCTTACCTCCTCTGCATTTATAGATTACATTTTTTGAAAATCTTCTGCCCGATTTTTTGTGCGCATATTTGTCTGCGTTTTCTTACAAAATATTTTACATCAATCTTTTCAGCTTACAATGCGAACAAAGGGAATAGCAGGGCGAAAATAAAAAACAGAACAAATGTTTGTAAAAGTATTGAAATGGGAAATGGGATGTGTTATGATAAGACAAACAAATGTTTGGGTTCGAGGTGAGAGGTGATGTACTATAAAGCTGCGGAGGAGATGGGGATAAAGGAGAAGCTGGGGATTCTGACGGATGCCGCTAAGTATGATGTGGCGTGTACTTCCAGCGGCGTAGACAGGCGCGGCGACGGGAAGGGAATGGGCAATACGGAGCTTGGAGGAATCTGCCATAGTTTCAGCTCGGATGGCCGGTGCATATCGCTGCTTAAGATTTTGTTTACGAATGAATGCATTTATGATTGCAAATATTGTATTAACAGGAAATCCAACGATGTACCGAGGGCGTCGTTTACGCCGGATGAGGTATGCGAGCTGACGATGGGGTTTTATAAGAGAAATTATATCGAAGGTTTGTTTTTGAGTTCAGGGATCTTGTATAATCCTGATTTTACGATGGAACTGATTTGTCAAACAATTTATAAACTGCGCAGGGAGCATGGATTCCAGGGATACATCCATGTCAAGGCGATTCCCGGGGCGGATCCGATGCTGATTCAAAAGGCGGGATTTTTTGCGGACAGGATGAGCGTGAATCTGGAACTGCCTACGGCGGATGGTTTGCGGCAGCTGGCTCCGAATAAACACAGGAAGAATATTCTGGCACCTATGCGCCAGATCCAGAACGGGATAGAAGCCAATAAGAATGAACTCGTACTATATAAAAAAGCGCCTTATTTTGTGCCGGCAGGGCAGTCCACGCAGATGATTATAGGGGCTACGCCGGAAAATGATTATCAGCTTATGATGGTGGCTGAAAACCTTTATCAGAAGTTCGGGCTAAAAAGGGTGTTTTATTCGGCTTTTGTCAATGTGAATGAAGATAAGGAATTGCCAGCTCTGCCGGGAGGGCCGCCGCTGCTGAGGGAACATCGGCTGTATCAGGCGGACTGGCTGCTGCGCTATTACGGATTTCAGGCACAGGAGTTGTTAAGCGAGGAGAGGCCGAATTTCAACGTCCTGCTGGACCCGAAGGCGGATTGGGCGCTCCGGCATCTGGAGGTATTTCCGGTAGAGGTGAACCGGGCGGAGTATCAACTGCTTCTGCGCATACCGGGAATTGGCGTCAAGAGCGCCCAGAGGATCGTGCGGGCGAGGAAAAACGGAGCGCTTCGCTTTGAAGATCTGAAGAAAATAGGCGTGGTGCTGAAACGGGCGCTTTATTTTATTACGTGCGGAGGAAGGATGATGTACCGTACAAAGATAGAGGAAGATTATATTACAAGAAATCTTCTGTCCGTGAAAGAAAAGCTTCCTTTTGACAGGGATGGGATGACTTACCGGCAGATGTCGCTGTTTGATGATATGAATTTCCGGATGCCTCCGGAAAGAGAAGACTGTGCAAAAGCAGCGTTTGGGCAGTTATAGGGAGGGAAGACGGCGTGGAAGAGAATTATTTAATCTGTGAGGACTCTTTGGAAGGAATTTTTACAGGAATTTATGAGGCCTATGCGCTGAGGAGAGAACATGAGAGGATTCATATACAAGTGGGAGAGGAGGAGAACCTGCGCCTGTTTGCGGCTTATATGGAGATACAACCAGATCAGGGGAAAGCGGCCAAGGTAGCGGAAACGATAAACAGAAGGCTTGGGGGCGAGGCTTATCTGGATATATGCAGGGCATTGGCCTGTGAAGACGGACAAAAGGGGGAGGCGGTATATAAAATGGTGGTGTGCGGGCTAAAGATGAAGGACGGGAGGGAGATCATGGGGAATCTGGCGAATCCATATGTCCATAAAGTATTCGAACTTGCCCGGTTTACCAGAAACGAAGTACACCATTGGAAGGAGTTTCTCCGGTTCCAGGAATTGGAAAACGGAATCTTGTTTTCCAGAATAGGTCCCAAATGCAATGTGTTGACCTTTCTCGCGCCTCATTTTGCGGACAGGCTTCCTTTGTTGGATTTTATTATTTACGATGAGAAGCGGGGAATCTTTGCCGTACATCCCAAATCAAAAGAATGGTATCTCGTTACGGCCAGGGATTTTGAAGAAGAAAAGATAGCGCCCTATTCGGAGGGGGAATTGGAATATCAGGAACTGTTTGCCTTTTTCTGTCATAAAATAGCCATTAAAGAGAGAAAAAATCTGAAATTGCAAAGAAATATGATGCCTCTTAGATTCCAAGAATATATGGTGGAATTTGGGCAATAATTATCAATGTGCAAGTACCCAAAAAGAGGCAAAGCAATTACTTTTGTGAATTTTTACAAAAGAATACCGGAATCGGCAAGTCTGAAAGTGCAATTTGAAAATTTATTAAAAAAACAGAAAATTTTACCAATTTTGTTCATAAATTTTTTGCTTTACTTTTACAAAATATGGGATATAATACAGATGTAACCACAAAGAAAACGTTTTTCTCAAGAAAGGGTGATTTATTATGAAGCATAGAATTAAGTTAAGACCCGTTGAAGTGAAGGATTTTGTGGCAGCAGCGTCAAAATGTGAATTTGATGTTGACATTGCATATAATAGATATATTGTAGATGCAAAATCCATCGTCGGCGTGTTAGGATTGGATTTTAATCAGACTTTAACAGTATCTTATACTGGCTATGATGCTGATTTCGAGCAGTTCATGAAACGTTTTGCAGTTGCATGCTAGCAGCATGCGGCGGCGCGGCGGCAGTTTCACGCCGCATACCAATAGCGCTGCTGGCTGCGGAAGAGGGATATCCTCATTTCGTAACCAGCGGTATTAATGCCAGGCCAATACAGCTGGCAGTAAACAAGATTCCGGTTAATTGACTCCCCATGAGAGATAGAGTAGACTATTCTTATGGGGATTTTTTTGTGGTCTGTGGATTTGATGGTGCGGTCAGGGATAGGATGAGGTGGAATATGGCGGATAAGACGGAAATTTGTACTTCGGTGCGTAATCTGGTGGAATTTATATTGCGGTCAGGGAATATTGACAACAGGAGGGCTTCTTCGCCGGAAAATGCCATGCTGGAGGGCGGAAGGATCCACCGGATGATCCAGAAAAGGATGGGGGCGGATTATCGGGCGGAGGTTGCCTTAAAGTATCGGTACGAAACCGAGCAGTATACGGTAATCGTAGAAGGAAGGGCGGATGGCATTATCAAGGATATGGGGGAGCATGCGGGGCAGGGATATGCGGTGACGATAGATGAGATAAAAGGAACTTACCAGGATCTTAAGAAATTGAAAAAACCCGCGTCGGTTCATCTTGCGCAGGCAAAATGTTATGCTTATATGTACGCGAAGCAGGAAGGACTGGATGGAATCGGGGTAAGAATGACTTATTGCAATATGGATACGGAGGAAATCAAGTATTTCCATTATGATTATATCTTTGGGGAACTGGAAGAATGGTTCGAAGATGTGATGAACCAGTACAGGAAATGGGCGGACTTCCAGTTTTGGTGGAAAGCAGAGCGGCAGGAATCGATTAAAAAACTGTTATTTCCGTTCGATTACCGGGAGGGACAGAAGGATCTTGTCACTTATGTGTATCGGACGATTTATCATAAAAAAAAGCTGTTTGTAGAAGCGCCTACAGGGGCCGGAAAAACTATATCCACAGTTTTTCCGGCGGTAAAGGCCATCGGAGAGGGAAAGGGAGAAAGGATCTTTTATCTGACGGCAAAGACGATTACGAGGACGGTAGCAGATCATACGTTCCGGGTTTTAAGGCAGAGAGGGCTGCATTTTAAGACAGTGATATTGACTGCAAAAGACAAAATATGTTTCATGGAAGAGACGGAATGTAACCCAGAATACTGCCCTTATGCCAAGGGACATTATGATAGAATTAACGATGCGATCTATGATTTATTGACTCATTTGGATAATTTCAGCAGGGAAGAGATCGAAAGCTATGCAAGAACGCACAGAGTCTGCCCTTTTGAAATGGGGTTGGATATGAGCTTGTTTTCGGATGGAATTATCTGCGATTATAATTATGTATTTGATCCCCATGTATATTTAAAACGATTTTTTTCCGAAGGGGTGAAAGGAGAATATATTTTTCTGATCGATGAAGCGCATAACCTGGTGGAACGGGGACGGGAAATGTACAGTGCGGTTTTGTGTAAGGAAGATTTTCTGAAGCTGAAGCGGACGATTACGGGAATGGATGACCGGATGGTGCGGAGACTGGACAAATGCAACAGGGAACTTCTGGCGATCAAAAGGGAATGCGGCGCTTATCGGATCGAAGAATACATTGAACCCTTTGTGACAGCGCTGCGCCGGCTTCATTCCGCCATGGAGACTTATCTGGAAGAGGATGCCGAAGGGATGGTGCATGGGAAAGAAGTGCGCAAGGAAGTACTGGACTTTTATTTTGAGGTCATGCATTTTCTGGATATGTATGAAAGAGTGGATGAAAATTATGTAACGTATTCCGAACTTCGGGAAGATGGACGCTTTATTTTAAAGCTTTTTTGTGTCAATCCTTCGGTGAACTTAAGGGAGTGCATGGGAAGAGGAAAGAGTACGATTCTTTTTTCCGCTACTTTGCTGCCGATCGAATATTATAAGGCATTGCTCGGGGCGGAAGAGGGGGATTATGAGGTCTATGCGCGGTCGGTTTTTGATCCCGGACGCAAGAAGCTTCTGGTCGGGAGCGATGTCACCAGCAAATACAGTCGGAGAACGGAAGAGGAGTATCGCCATATTGCGCGGTATATTTATGAAATCGTAAAAAACCGTTACGGAAATTATATGATATTTTTTCCATCCCATATTTTTTTACAGAAGATATATGATATTTTTATGGAATATTTTGCGGAAGGGCAGAAGATAGACTGTATTGTTCAGGAGGACCGCATGGATGAAAGGTCCAGAGAGGAGTTTTTGCAGCAGTTTGGAGCGGATGAAGGAGAAGCGGAGAGGACTCTGCTCGGTTTCTGTGTTCTGGGAGGAATCTTCAGCGAAGGCATTGATCTGAAAAAAGATAGTTTGATCGGAGCTATTATTGTAGGAACGGGGCTGCCCCAGGTATGTAATGAACGGGAGATATTAAAAAAATATTTCGATGAAGCGGGCAATCACGGTTTCGACTATGCCTACCGCTATCCCGGGATGAATAAGGTGCTGCAAGCGGCCGGAAGGGTGATCCGCACGGATGAAGATGTGGGGATCATTGCCCTTTTGGACGAGCGTTTTTTAAACGGTTCCTACCAGCGGATGTTTCCCAGAGAATGGGAAGGCTTTGAAATCGTTACGGCGGACAGAGTGGCGAAACGGGTGGAGCGTTTCTGGGATGAATGGTTATGAAAAATGAGGGGATACGAAGAAGCCGGCGTTAAGTCTGATCGCCTCTTAACCGTGCGATTTCTTCCTTATAGGGCGGAACCAGTTTGGAAGGATCGTTTTCAGAAGGCTGATAGGGCGTCTCTAATATTTTTGGCACTTCGGGGAAAGCGGGATGGTGTACGATGGCGTGCAGGGCATCGAAGCCGATATGTCCCTTGCCGATATTGGCATGCCTGTCTTTCCCGGCTCCACAAGGATTTTTGCTGTCATTGATATGAATGGCCGCCACTTGTTCCTTGCCGATTAGTCTGTCTAACTTATCGATCACGCTGTCAAAATCGTGGACGATATCGTATCCACTGTCGTGCATATGACAGGTGTCCAGGCAGATGCGGAGCTTGTCATTATAGGTTACTTTATCAAAAATAGCAGCTAGCTCTTCAAAAGTTCTTCCGATTTCCGATCCCTTGCCGGCCATGGTCTCCAATGCGATGCAGCAGGGCGTGCCGACGGAAAGGATCTCGTTAAGCCCCTGGGCGATCCGGCGTATGCCGGCGTCGGTACCGGCACCTACATGGGAACCGGGGTGGAGAACCAGGGTATGGCATCCCATAGCGGCGGTGCGTTCGATATCCATGGACAGGAATTCCACTGCCAGCCGGAATGTCTCTTCATTTACCGTGTTGCCCAGGTTGATAATGTATGGGGCGTGGATAATGGGCTCCGTAATATCATGCTGTTTCATAAATTCCCAGGCGGCTTCGATATTCAGATCCGATATGGGTTTGCGCTTTGTGTTCTGCGGCGCTCCTGTAAATATCATATAAGTATTGGCTTCGTAGGAACAGGCTTCCTTCGCCGATCCCAACATCATTTCTTTTCCTTTCATTCCAACATGTGAACCTATTTTTAACATTCTTTTTTTCTCCAGTATTTTTTAAGATAATGGTATTATAGCAAAAGGGTGATAGGGTGTAAATTATGGATTTTTTTAGATGGAAGATTGAAAATTAAAAATTTTCAATCCCAAGTTTGTGTCTGCGCGGCATCCACAAACTTGAAAGCCAGGCTGGCTTTGCGCAATAAAGCCGCGCAGAAATGGAGTAAAACATGAAAAGTATAAAATGAAGCCTGGTGACGTCATAATTTCCTTAAAATGATTTATGAGTCATATTATATGACATAGATGTCATATGTGGATAACTCTGTGGATTTTGGGGATTTCTTTTTGAAAAAGGTCGAAGGAAAGAAAAATAAGGAGGGAAATATAAAATTTTTATTTTGCAAGTCATTTCTTTCAGATATTGCAAAATACCGGTTGGGTCAAATTATACGGGCTAAAATATTTTTATATAAAAACGGAGAATTTTGTGGTAAAATAAAAAAGGTTAAAAAATCTGGCAATGGCATATTGGAATTAGGAGGAATAATAATATGTGGGCATATGAAAGCGTTTTTTATCAGATCTATCCACTGGGTTTTTGTGGAGCGCCTTTTGAAAACGACGGCGTGGTGGAATCAAGGATACTGAAAGTATTGGACTGGATCCCCCATATGAAGAAGCTGGGGATAAACGCAGTTTATTTTTCGCCTGTATTTGAATCGGATACTCATGGGTATAATACGAGGGATTACAGGAAGATAGACGGCAGACTTGGGACGAATGAGGATTTTAAAAAGGTATGCGAAAAATTGCATGAAAATGGAATCCGTATCGTGCTGGACGGTGTTTTCAATCATGTAGGGAGAGGATTTACCCAGTTTCAGGACGTGCTGAAAAACAGGGAGCATTCCCCTTACCTGAACTGGTTCCATATTAATCTGGGAGGAAATTCCAATTATAACGACGGCCTCTGGTATGAAGGATGGGAGGGCAACTATGATCTTGTGAAGCTGAACCTTAGAAATGAAGAAGTAATCGGGCATATTTTCGACAGTGTGGCTTCCTGGATCGATGAGTTTGATATCGATGGGCTTAGGCTGGATGTGGCGTATTGCCTGGATCATGATTTCGTGCGCAGGTTAAGGAATTTTACGGATGGAAAGAAGAATGAGTTTTTCCTTGTGGGCGAGATGCTCCATGGGGATTATAACCAGATGATGAACGACGGGATGCTGCATTCCGCTACAAATTATGAATGTTATAAGGGACTTCATTCCAGCTTTAACAGCATGAACATGTTTGAGATCAATCATTCGCTGATGCGGCAGTTCGGGCCGGAAAACTGGACTTTGTACAAAGGAAAACATCTTCTTTCCTTTGTGGATAACCACGATGTATCGAGAATTGCCAGCATATTGACGAATGAGAAGCACTTGCCGCTGATCTATGCGATTTGTTTCGGCATGCCGGGGATTCCGTGCGTGTATTATGGAAGCGAATGGGGGACAAAAGCAAATAAGAGCGAAGGCGACCCTGCGCTGCGGGCAAGCTTTGCGGAACCAGTCTTTAACGAACTGTCGGAATTTATTTCAAAGCTGGCGGAGGCGAAGAAGAATTCGGAGGCATTGAACTACGGGGCTTTCCGTTCTGTTGTTTTGACAAATAAGCAGTGTATTTTCGAAAGAAAGACAGATCAGGAGAGGGTGCTGGTGGCTGTTAATGCGGACGGCGAGAGCTTTACGGCTCATTTTGATGCAGGATGCGGTACGGCGGTAGACCTGATCAGCGGAGAAGCGCATGATTTCGGAGGCGGCAGCGAACTTCCTCCTTACAGCGCTTATTTCTGGAAAATGGAGAGATAAACAGAGAAAAAATGGAACGCCGGACTTTCTGTCTTCGGGTTATGAAGATAGAAAGTCCGGCGTTTTTTTGTAAATCAAAAGTTCTGCTGCCAGCAGTGGAGTATCCATTTGCCATTCGGCTGCCGTGCCAGCAGTACGATCTTTTCGAATCAATAACCGGAAAGTACTTTTCGGACGGCGGCAACTGCATCGGCAGAGGTTTCCCATATTTCATATTCTCCCATGCCAGGCAGCCCCATGGCGACATTAGGATTGCGGAATTGCATTCCGCTTTCCCGGATCTTTTTTCCGGACATATGAAAAGAGGTGATCTTTGTCTGTTCCTTCAGGATCTTGGCGCTGTTTTCCTGGATGCCGGCTCCTGCCATGATAGCAATCCGACCTTCCGCTTTTTCATCCAGTTGCCTGATTAAGTCAATACCTTCCAGGCAGGAGGGTTTGCAGCCGGAGGTGAGAATCGCATGAACGCCCAAAGATTTCGCAAGTTCCAATGTGTGGAAAGGATTGACGCACATGTCAAAAGCACGGTGCAAAGTAATCTTCATTTGACCGCTATGGTCTATCAAAGAACGCATCGCTTCGACATCCAGATTACCGTCGGGCTGCAGACAGCCGATTACAATGCCCTCCGCCCCGGCTTCGCGAAACATATCGATTTCTTTGGCGATGATGCCAAGTTCCTGATCCGTATATAGAAAATCGCCGAAACGGGGACGGAGAAGGACATGGATGGGGATATTCGTATGTTCCCGTATCTGCCGGAACAGGGCGAGGGTAGGCGTAGTGCCGCCTATGACCAGATTGGAACAAAGTTCCAGCCGGTCCGCACCGCCTTTTTCGGCTTGAAGCGCCGATTCCACGCTGTCCACACAGCATTCCAAAATGTATTTTCCGCCGTTTCGGCCTTTATTTTCCGTGGAAATTTTCATTTGAACAATAATACCCTTTCCCCAATCTGTTTTTTATGCGGGTTATCATCTGCTTTACAGGTGTTTTCACCGGTTAGTCTTCTACAGGGGTAAAACGTTTGAAAAATTTATCCGCTCCGCACACATGGCGTTCATGGTCGTTTTCCGTAATGATATAGTCGCCTTCGCGAATAAAGATAACCCCTCGCCTGTTCTGGATAAACGGGCATACGACGGAGCCGTCCGGGCGGGTGAGCTTGAACAGGCCGTCGGTGCTGATCCAGCCGTTGGTAATGACCTTGGTATATAATTCAAAGCCGTCTTCCAGTCCCTTATCCAGCTCATATTGTTCTGCCGTTACGATTAAAGAAGCTCGTTCATATTTCTTTTGCATACCTTTCTCCCTTCCTAGGTCTGCGGGCCTTGCCCCAGACAGAGATTTCTATCGAGTGTCTTACCAATATTTTACCCGAACCGAAGAAAAAATACAACATAGAAATCCAAAGTGGCATGGTCATTTAGATCAAAATTGCACCTTTTCATATATACAGATATGGCTATAATAGCGGTAAGAAGTAGATCGAAGGTTTACGTCTCAGGTCATGACCGAAAAAAATGAGAAAATGCAAGCTCTCAAGTTTGTGTCCGCGCTGCATCCACAAACTTGAAATACGCAAAAAGCAGCGCAGAAATGAGGCAATCTATGAAGGAAAGATATGAATTGAATAAACAACTGGCACAGATGTTAAAAGGCGGTGTGATCATGGACGTGACGAATCCCGAACAGGCGAAGATCGCGCAGGAGGCGGGGGCTTGCGCTGTCATGGCGCTGGAGAAGATCCCCGCGGATATCAGGGCGGCCGGAGGAGTGGCCCGCATGAGCGACCCAAAGATGATCCGGGGCATCCAGGAGGCGGTTTCGATCCCGGTGATGGCAAAGTGCCGCATCGGACATTTCGCGGAAGCACAAATATTGGAAGCGATCGAGATCGATTATATTGATGAAAGCGAAGTGCTTTCGCCGGCAGATGATGTTTACCATATTAATAAAGAAAAGTTCCGCGTTCCTTTCGTATGCGGTGCAAAAGATCTGGGGGAAGCATTGCGTAGAATCGCGGAGGGAGCGTCCATGATCCGAACAAAAGGGGAGCCAGGAACGGGGGATGTGGTACAGGCAGTGCGCCATATGAGAAAAATAAACGGGCAGATGGCAAAGATTGCCGCCATGCGGAAGGATGAACTGTATCAGGCGGCAAAAGAGTTAGGAGCGCCGTATAATCTGGTATTGTATGTCCATGAAAACCAAAAGCTGCCGGTAGTGAATTTTGCGGCGGGAGGCATTGCCACTCCGGCGGACGCGGCGCTGATGATGCAGCTTGGCGCGGAGGGAGTATTTGTCGGTTCCGGTATTTTCAAGTCGGGCAACCCTGAAAAGAGGGCCGCTGCTATTGTAAAAGCCGTTACCAATTACAAAGATGCGGCCATGCTGGCAAAGCTGTCGGAAGACTTGGGAGAAGCGATGGTGGGCATAAATGAAGCGGAAATCGAATTACTTATGGCGGAGCGTGGGAAGTGATGCGGGCGGCGGTATTGGCTCTGCAGGGAGCATTTGCGGAACATGAACGTATATTGGAAGATATGGGCGTGGAATGCATGGAAATCCGGCAGGAAAAAGACGCTTATCAAGACTTTGATGCGCTGATCCTGCCGGGGGGAGAAAGTACGGCAATGGGAAAGCTCCTCAGAGATTATCATTTGCTCGGTATATTAAAAGAAAAGATAGAAAAAGGGCTTCCCGTTCTCGGCACATGCGCAGGACTGATTCTTCTGGCAAAGCAGCTCACAGACGGGGCTCCGCATCTGGCCACAATGCCGGTGACAGTAAAGCGGAACGCCTACGGACGCCAGTTGGGAAGCTTTGTTACGGAAGCGGATATGAAAGGGATAGGCCGGACAAAAATGGTGTTCATACGCGCCCCCTATATTGTGGAAGCCGGCGAAGGAACGGAAATTCTGGCACAGGTGGACGGCCGCATTGTGGCCGTCCGGTACAAAAAGCAAATCGGCCTGTCCTTCCACCCGGAACTAACCGACTGCCGTCACATATATGAAATGTTTTTCCATATATAAAAATAAAATTTTTTTTTACGAATTTACTATTTTTTTATTCCTGCGGAAAGAGCAATATGTTCAATTTTCATGTTCTCTTTCCTCCATATCAGTTAAGGATTCTGTATCAAACTTTCTTTTTTTGAAGTAGTAAATTCTATCTTCTTCCGTTATTTCACGGATAATCTTGCAAGGATTACCTGTTGCAATCACGTTGTCGGGAATATCTTTTGCTACAATACTTCCAGCCCCGATTACGACATTGTTCCCAATCGTCACTCCCGGAAGTATGACCGCATTACCGCCGATCCATACGTTATCGCCAATTGTGACAGGTATTCCATATTCATAGCCAGAGTTGCGGCTTTCCGGGTGTATTGGGTGTCCTGCCGTATAAATAGATACATTGGGTGCGATTTGTGCATTCTCCCCGATTGTGACTTTCCCTACATCAAGGATAGTGAGGTTATAATTTGCAAAAAAATTATTGCCTACTTCAATATTCCACCCATAATCGCAATGAAAAGGCGGCTCCATCCAAACGTTTTCCCCTGTTTTTCCAAGCAGCTTTTTAAGCAGTTCGGGAATACGTCCCCTTTCTTTCGGCGGCAGGAAATTCAATTCATAAACGAACTGCTTGCAGATTTCCCGTTCTTCTTCAAGACCATCGAGCCATGCCTTATAAGGCAGCCCATTCAACATTCTTTCTTTTTGGTTCATAAGTTCCTCCTTATTGTTGGTTTATAGTTAGGTTTTTCACCCATTTGTATTGTTTGTAATGCCTGTAAACGGCGGGCAGTTTTATCCATTCGTCTAAATTCAATAAAAAGTAAACTGCCAACACTGGAAGATGTAAGATAAATGCGGCAAATGCCCCAAGCGGTATAATGATGATCCACATGGTTACGGCGTCACATATCAATCCAAACCTTGTATCGCCGCCTGCGCAAAAAATTCCGGCGATTACCGTAGAGTTAAGGGATTTTCCTATGATATAGTAGGAGCATATGTATAACATAATCTGTAAATAGGCGTGGGCTTGTTCTGTCAAGTTTGCAGTAAACATCAAAACCAAAGGGCTTGACAATAAAATGAAAAGTCCGGAAACAGCCCCGGTAATCAATGATATTTTACATAGCAGCCTACCGTATTTTTTGGCTACTTCAAGATTGCCGCTGCCAAGCTCATTGCCGACTAAAATACCGCTGCCGGTGCCGATTCCTAAACATACACACGCAATAATGTTTTTCACGATATTAGCGACTGAATTAGCGGCAACTGCGTCACTCCCAAGATGTCCCATGATTACAGAAAACATGGTAAAGCCGCAGCCCCAAACTAATTCGTTTGCCAATACCGGCATTGTATAACGGTAGTAATCCCGTTTTAACCGGACAAAATTAGAACAAAAATATTTTAATCTTACCCGAACAACACCTTTTTTTACATTCTCAAAAATGGTAAGGAACAATTCGACTGCCCTTGATATTGTTGTTGCTAAAGCCGCTCCTGCAATTCCCATTTGTGGAAAGCCCAACAAGCCAAATATAAGTATAGCGTTTAACAGGATATTCAATACCAAGGCGGAAGAACTGTATACCGTACTTTTGGTTGTCCTGCCGCTGTTTTTCATGATACAGAGATAAATCTGTGAAAATCCCATAAAAATATATGACCAGCTTACAATTCGCAGATAAGGGATTCCTGCTTCAATCAGTGGCATTTCATTTGTAAATATCTGCATAAGTACCCGTGGGAAGAAAAATGCCGCCATAAAAAATACCATAGAAATTAAAAATGATAATTTTAATGCAATACAAAGAACTTCTTCCACGGATTCTCTGTCTTGCCTTCCCCAATACTGCGCTGCTAAAACTGTAGTGCCGATTGTAAGGGCTGAAAAAAATAAATTCAAAACAAATTGTACCTGTGTTGCCAATGATACGGATGATAATGCTGTCTGATCTAAAAATCCCAACATGAGTGCGTCTGACGCGCTGACAAGGGCTGTCATTAAATTTTGGATTGCAATAGGAAAAACCAATGCAATCAATTTTTGGTAAAAGACGTTTTTTTCTGTTCTCATTTTTCTTGCTTTTCCTCAATGTATTGTTATAATTATAGTGCATATCTTTTGGCTTTTCTAACAAAATTGTAGCCAAAAAATATAAATATCGTATTTAAAGAGGATAGAAGTATGGAAACAATTGCAATCGAACTCATGCAGGATTTTTCAGAAATTGTCCACTATGAGCATACGGGGATTCCGCTATATATCCGTACCGCTGATTTAGCAATTTATCCCGGAATGAGTGCGCCCTGTCATTGGCACGATGATATTGAGTGGATTTATATTATATCGGGCAAAATGTGCTATTACATCAATGGCAAGAGAATTCTTTTGAACGAAAATGATTCACTTATGGTAAATGCCCGCCAAATGCACTATGGTTATTCATATAAGGGGCAGGACTGCCATTTTTTATGTATTTTGTTCCACCCGTCTTTATTTGGCAACAATAAAACTTTACTGCAAAAATATATTACACCTGTTATTGAAAATGCTGATTGTGAATATCTGCATTTCCATTCAAAGCAAACAAGAGGAAAGGAGATCGCAGAATATCTTGAACAAATCCGTTGTCTAAAGGCAGGAGCCGCAAATGCATATGAAATGCAGGTTGTTGCAGTTATGTTTCAGCTATGGAGCAGTTTATTGCAATGCAGGGAATTAGCCATTGAAGATACCAAAAGTGAAAGCAACAGTGATTTGGAAATACAAAAAAATATGGTATCATTTATTTACCAACATTATGCAGAAAAAATATCATTGGATGAAATTGCGGCTTCGGGAAATGTAAGCCGTAGTAAATGCTGCCTTATTTTCAAACAATATTTGCAGCAATCCCCAATGGATTTTCTGAATACGTATAGGCTAAAAACAAGTTGCAGCCTGCTTCGGAATACTGAAAAAACCATTACAAAGATTGCTTTTAGCTGTGGATTTAATCATTTAAGCTATTTTTCAAAACTGTTTATCAAAAATTTCGGGTGTACCCCACGGGAATACCGTAATCAAAAGAGTATGTAAAGACTAAAAGTTTTATAAAAAGCTTCTGCCATCCCCGCGAGCAGTATCCAGGGCGCCAAGGCCGGCGGCGGAGGGAGTCTTTTACGCACAGTAATGCACGGAACATTCCGATGAGCCTCTAAAAGCATAAATCGTGTTC
>ERZ808035.810-NODE-810-length-22045-cov-4.433995_pt1 | contig 22045 bp, 17 predicted proteins | sample MGYA00380189_ERZ808035 | MGnify/ENA primary metagenome ERZ808035 (study PRJEB31490, sample SAMN06133407) | mouse gut metagenome | isolation source: M5_1 | host: mice | place: China: Chengdu | collected 2015-05 ...
CGTCTCCGACGACCCCAGGCAGGCCTACGACGAGCTCGAGGCCCTCGTGGCCTTCGACGAGGAAAGCGCCCGCGCGGCCGCCGAGGTCGACCCGGATAGCCTCGAGGGGGTGTGCCTCTCCGCCGTCGCCGAGGCCTGCCGCGCCGTGGGCGCCGAGGTGAGGCGCCTCGCCATCGACCGTCACGGGGTCATCTCCTACATCGCCCGGTCCCCCCAGGGCACCGTCGTGACCGGCACCGTGGGCCAGGTGCCCGCGACCGACGGTCGCGGCATCATGCGCACCGGCTACGTGGGCAGGCCCGACATCGAGTTCGTCGGGGGTTGGCGGGGCCGCTATCTGCGCAGCGCCAAGAGCGCGGTCCCTGCCTGGGAGCGCATCCAGCTCACCTCCTTCGCAGAGTCCATGGCCGCCGGCGTCCGCCGCTGCGTCACCCGCCAGACCCTCGCCGGCCGTACCGGCAGGTCGGCCGCCGGGGCAGCGGAAGCGGCGGTGTGCCACGGGGAGCGTGCCCTGAACAGGCTCGTGCGCTCCCTCATCGAGGAGCGCCGCGCCCCCGGCGAGCTCGAGTCCATGGCCGCCCACGGCCACGACCTCGACGTGCTCGTGGCCCAGGGGAGAAACACCGTGCGCTTCCCCCGACAGCTCCGCGAGCAGGCCGGTTACGGGGCCCTCAAGAAGATCGGGGAGCGCTCCGGACGCTCCTGGAGCGCCGACCGCATGAGCGACGGGCTGTCCCTCACCGGCGGCGACTGCATCCGCGTGGTGGGTTTCGATGGCATGTTCTGCGACTCCGCCCTGAACGTCACCTCCGACGCCCAGGGCGTCGTGCGAGTCCTCGGCAAGGGGGTCGAGGTGGACGCAGACGGCCATCCGGTTCCGGTGCTCGACACCGACGGGAACCCCGTCCAGACCCCGAGCCCGCTCGCCGACGACGCCAACCACGCCCCCGTGCTCGACTGCTCCACGGCCGACCGCATGGCCATGACCCTCTCCAACGTGGAGGGGGCCATCTGGTCCAACCAGCGCGCCACCATGGCCCTTCTGCCCCTGGGAGGGCTCACCATGGAGGACGCCTGGGTGGTGAGCCGCGCCTTCGCCGAGTCCCACCCCGTACCGACGGAGGATGGAGAGACCCGACCCCTGCACGCCGGTGACAAGCTCTGCGACAAGGCTGGCAACAAGGGCGTGATCTCGTTCGTCGCGGACCCCGACGCCGACCTGTCCTCCCTCTCCCCGTCCAAGGCGGACGCCTGCCGGCTTTTCGCCGCGAACCCGCACCTCGACGTGGCGGCGAGCCCGCACTCGTTCCTCTCCCGTATGAACGGGGGCACCCTCGTCCAGATGCTCGAGCACCCGCAGGACCTCCTCATGCCCGCCCCCCTCGCCGCCGCGGCAGACGCCTTCGGCGATGTCCCCTACGCCGTCGGCCCGGACGGATCGCCCGAGGTGGGCGCGGACGGGGTGGCCGTGGTGGATGAGGAGAAGCTCTCCCGGCGCCTGGAGCGCTGGCTCGCCTCGGAGGACCGGGTGGTGGAGCTCCCCGTGGACGGCCCCGGCGGGTCCCCCCTGCGCATCCGCGTCGGCTCCGGGCTCACCGCCGAGGAGGCCGCAGGCGCCCGCTCCCTGATTCTCGCGTCGGCCCGGGCCGCCGCGGCCGAGGGGGCCGTAAGCGCCGGCGGGCGCGGCCCGGTGAGCCGTCGCCGTCTGAGGATCGAGGCGGAGGCCGCCAGGGACAGGGTGTGGGCGGTCTTGGCCGACCTCGAGGCGGCCGGCCTCTCCCCCGAGGCGACCGCCGGGGAGGCCGTGGCCGTGGCCGGCGGGTGCGGGGAGGTCCTCGTGGACATCACCGACAAGACCACCGACGAGAAGACCAGCGTCTACGACTCCGAGAGGGGGGAGGGCAGGAACTCCTCCGGCCAGCTCCTGTGGATCGTGGACGGCTTCGGCCTGAAGGCCCTGGAGCGCGAGCTCTTCGCCAACGACCGCGGGTTCAAGCGCATCCAGGCCAGGGCCCAGGCCATGGGGGTCAGGATCTCCGACGACGGGGAGATCTCCAGGATCGAGTCGGTGGGAGACCTCTCCGGCCGCCCCATGCGGCTCCCGGCGCCCCTTGCCGCCGGCCGGTCCAAGGTGAGGGTCGACGGTACCCTGGCCATGGACGAGGACGCGGCCCGCGAGGCCGCCTGCGCCCTGCTGTCGGGTCCCGGCGGCTACATTGACCTGCCGTTCCCCGTGGACTTCGGCACCGAACCCGACGGGGCGCCGCGATGCGTCCCCAAGGCCGGCGGCCGCTACTATGTGCCCGTCATCGGCGCCGCCTGGCGCGGCGCGACGGTCGACGCCGACGGCAGCGAGCACATGGAGGATGTCACCCGCAACTACGTCGGGCTCATCGTCGCCGCCATGGGCTACGAGCACCACGGTGCCTGGGCCCGCATCCACGAGGCCAGGGGCGAGACCGAGGCGGCGGCCGCCTGCGCCCGGCTCCAGGAGTCCTACCGCGCCCGGGGCCGCGCCTGCGCCCGCTCCATCGCCGACGACGTGGCCGAGACCATGTGCGCCGGCACCAAGAACGAGTTCCTCGAGCGCCTGCTCAAGCGCCGCATCGAGGGGAGCGCCACCTGCGTGTGGATCCCCGACCCCGACCTCGACGTGGACCAGGTGGCCCTGGCCCCCGAGGTTGCAGAGAACGCCGGCGTCACCGACGGTGACCACGTCCTCGTCTGGCGCGACCCGATCCTGCGCCGCGGCGGCATCCGCTACCTGGAGGTCAAGGTGGACGAGGGGCTCGACGGGTGCATCTCGGTGAGCCCGGTCATCGCCCAGTCCATGGACGGCGACTTCGACGGCGACTCCGTGGCCGTTGTGCCCGTGAGGACGCCGGCCGCCCAGAGAGAGTGCGAGGCTGCCCTCACCTGTGCTGCCGAGGGGGTGCGCCTGGACGTGTCGCTGCCCCTGGACGACGACGGGCTGCGGCCTGTCTTCTTCAACAACGGCTCCGACGTGCGCCTGGGGGCCCACCTCGACCCGCAGGCGGCCTTGGCCCTCTCCGAGGCCAGGGCCATGGCCAACGCCGGCGACCCTGGCTTCGTGGCCGCCGAGAGCGCCGCCGTGCGCCGGTGCCTCAGGGCCACCTCGCTTACCCCCGAGGCCGTGGTCACCGTGTCGGACCCCAAGGGCTGCTTCGAGTCCATCTACAGGACCACGGTGGCCCCGGGGGTCAAGGGGTCGGTGGGCAAGATCCGCGACCTGGCCTCCTACATGGGCTACGACCTGTCCATGGACGAGGACGGGAAGGTGACCTCGATCAAGGTCGACCCCTTCCTCTGCCGCGACGGGGCCAAGACCCGCGGATCCCAGCTCTCCACGGCCACCAAGAGCGAGGCCGTCGGCCTCGGCGGCGCCAAGCACAAGGTGGGGATCGCCGCCATGCGCGGGGGCGACATCGAGGCCACCAACGAGTGCTTCCGCGCCCCCACCCAGTCGCTGCTCCAGGCAAAGCACGACGCCGAGGTGGCGAGCTTCCGCTACGACCTCATCGGCGACCCCACCAACGAGGTCATCGCCGGCCGCGGCGTGGAGTGCGTCACCGACGGACGGGGAAACCCGCACTGGGTGGCTGCCAACACCGGCCAGATGGACCCCAAGGAGTGGGCCGACATGGCCTACGGCTTCTTCTGCGGACCCGACGGCCACAACCTGCCCATGGAGCGCTCCATCTTCGACAGGGTCGCCCGGGGCCTCGCGACCGACGGCCCCGACGGGCGCCCCGTCATGGCCGACATCACCCGCCACGGGCTGGCGGACCACATGGGCCCCTCGGTCATCGACTGGCTCGCCTACCACCCCAACGCGGGCGGCCTGAAGCAGCTCGCGGCCGACGATGCGGTCCACAACCTCTTCGACGGTCTCGAGGCCATCCAGCCCGACTCCGTGAGGGAGCTCCGGGAGGCCTCGGGCCGGGGTGCGGTGACCGTGGCGGACGCCCGGGCCCGCTTCGCCGAGCTCCACGACCGGGCGCCCCAGCCCCGGTTCTCGCGCGGCGCCCAGGGCCGCTTCCAGGCCATCCCCGAGGAGGCCGAGGAGGAGGCCGAGAGGGACGACGGCCTCGCGCTCTAGGGCCCATACGTCACCCCATCTGGAGGGGTCCGGAGGAAGAACCGCAGGTAGAAGCTCCATATGACCTGCGGCGAGCCTCCGGCCCCCTCCCTTGTATGACAAGGTTTTCCCGATAGAGAAAACGGCCCCGGGCGCGAGAGCCCCCAAGGGCCCGTCGATGGAAAGGGGTCCGTCGTGGAAGACATCTTCGAGGGAGGTCTGGGGGGATTCGCCGACGCAGACGGCGCCATGGACTACGAGATCGACGACGAGGAGGGCCAGGGCCAGGACTACGAGGCCGACCCCGAGCCCGAGGCGCCGGTCGAGACGCCGGGTGCTCCCCTCAAAGACACCGTCGAGGCCCCCGCGGCCGAGGCGCCCCGGAAGGCCCCGGCGCCCTCGAGGCGCGAGACGCCCGGGGCGAAGGAGGCGGTGCCCGACACCATGGGGCGGGTCCTTGGGGACCTCGGGGCCGTGATCCAGGACTGTCTCGAGAAGGAGCGCGCGACCGCCCGGGACGAGGCCGAGCGCCTGGAGGCCCGCATCGCCGACCGCGATGCCAAGATCGCCGACCTTGCGGCCGAGGTGGGGTCCCTGAAGGACGCCCTCGCCTCCGCCCGCGACGAGCTCGCCTGCGCCCAGGGGCGCCTCCACCTCATCGAGGCCGTCATGGGCGCCGCCGACACCCAGGTGCCCTGGGTCCGCGAGTCCGTGGAGACCGCCCTCAAGGCGTCCCACTGATGGGAGCCGCCCGCGCAGCCGCCACCGCGGTCTCGGTCGCCGTCGCCGCAGGGGCACCCTGGGCGGGCGTCACCCTGGCCTCCACGGGCGACCCTGTGGCAGGTCTCGCCGTCGGGGCCGCCCCCACGGTCGTGCTCGCCGCCTGCGCCGCGGCCGTGCGGCTCCGTCGCAGGGCCGATGTGTCCTCCCTCGCGGCCCCGGAACAGGCCATGGGCATCCTGGGCCGCTACCGCAGCCCCGGCATGAGGAGCGTGGCCGTGGCCGCGACCGTGCGCGGGCGCACCCTGACCCTGACGTCTGTCGAGGGGGAGGTCACCGGCGTACCTGTGTCCCTTGCGAGCGTCGCCGCCGGCTCCTGTGTCATCGACCTGGACGTCTGCGGGCGCCTCGTCTTCGACGACCCGGCAGACGCCCTCAAACTCTTCGAGGAGATGATCTGATGACCAACGACACGAGGCCCGAGGGGGCCCTGTCCTGCACCGTGAGGGCCCTCTCCATGGCGGCTGCGGCCGCCCTCTGGCTTCTCGCCTGCGTCTTCGCCGTCGTGGCGGCGGCCCTTGCCGCCGTCTGGGCCGCCGCCCTCTGGGCCCAGCTCCTGGGGGCCACCGCCGATTGGACCGTGACCCAGCTCCTGCTCCTCTGGGGCCCTCCCACAGCCATGAGCTCGGTCCTCTGTGCCGCAGCCGTCTGGCGCGGCTGCGCCGCCATGGGCCGCTCTCTCTGGCACCTCCAGGGCCGTGCCGCCGACCGCCTTGCCGCAAGAATCGAGGGGAGGGACGGTGATGGCCGTGAGTGACTCGTTCGAGGACGTCTTCGCCTCCATGATCGACACGTTCTCCGAGCGCACGCAACAGGCCCGCATCAAGTGCCTCGGCGCCATCGTCGCCGAGTCGTGCTGGGGCCCCGACGCCCCGGAGGTGACCACCGAGTGCTCCATGGCGGCCACGGCCACCGTGGTGGTGGACGCGGCCCGCCTCTCCTACGACGAGGTGCGCCACATGAGGCCCTGGGTCGCCGTGACCGGAAGGGTAGTCTCCGTGGCTGCCGACGCCGACGCCGGCTCCCCCGTGCTCGGCTACGGTGTGGCCGCCGTGGACATGGGGGAGAAGGCCCCCGTCTGCCAGGTGTGCGTGGACCTCACCGACGCCGACCTGGCCACCCTCGTGGCCGCCGGGCTCTTCCTCAGGGGCTCGCGCCTGGACCTCTCAGGGCTGAAGGGTGCCTCCTTCGAGATGCCGGCCTCCGTCGACGTCACCCAGGTCTCCTGGGAGCAGGAGCGCTCCGTGGTCTTCGTCGATTCCGTCGACCTCGAGGACGGTTGGGCCGTGGAGGGCCTCGGGGACTTCGTGGCCGTGAGGAGCCCGAGGGGCGTCGAGGATGCCTGACGCCCCCTGCGTGGTCTCCGCCTCCTTCACGGTGCCCTCTCCCAAGGGCGGCTCCAGAGGGGCATCCCCGGGGGCCCACGTGGCCCACTACGTCGGTCGCGACGGGGCCTGCGAGTCCCTGGGCGCCACCGTGGCGCCCCTCCTTGCAGCCGACCCTCCCCGGATTTCTCTGGCGTCCGTCCCCGGGGGCCAGAGGGTGGCAGATGGGAGGCTCTTCGGCTCCATGGAGGGCATCGGGGCCACCCTGTCCGGTACCGGCTCCTGGGCGGAGGCGGCCTGCCGCCGCATCCAGGACCTCTTCCAGGCGGGGCGCACCGTGCTCACCCTCGTGTTCTCCTTCGCCACCGACTTCATGGAGTCCGTCGGGGCCGTCTGCAGGGGCGCGGTCGGCTTCGGGCGCGCCCAGGTGCTCCGGGTGCGCTCTGCCGTGGCCCGGGCCATGGAGCGGGTGGCCGAGGAGTACGACTCCATGGGTTGGGTGGCGGGCGTCCACACCAACACCGGCCACGTCCACTGCCACGTCTCCGTGGTGGAGCAGGGAGACTCCCCTCGGAGCTCCAAGGGCAAGGTCTCCCAGCGCTGCCTGAGAGACGCCCGCCGACGCGCCGCCGAGGCCCTGGCGGACACTTCCTGCGGCATCCCCTGGGAGGCCGTCCCAGACCGTCCCGAGAAGACCCCCGGGGCGGCCCTGGACGGGCTCTCGGGCCCCGTGGGCGCGGCCGCGGCCACGGTCCGCGGTGCGGCCGCCGAGGCCGAGATCAGGATCGCATCCGCCGTCGAGGCCATGGATGCCGCGGACCTCGCGGCGGTCTCCGGGGAGGGTCCCGACGGGTGCGCCCCCGGCGCCCCGTGGCCCATCCTCGAGCGCCCCATGGTCCGCCGGGCGGCCGCCGAGGAGCGCTCCGTCAGGGCCCGGGCCCTCTCCGAGCGCGCCCAGGCACGCCTCCAGGTGGAGTCCGTGAGGCCCTCGGACACTGCCGGGCTCCAGGCGGCGTGGCTCGCCTCTTTGGCCGAGGCCGCGGAGCGGCTCGCGGAGGAGGAGCGGGAGCGCTCCCGTAGGAGGTTCCGGGCGGACCCCCGGGGTACCCGGGGAGACCCGGCGGAAGCCCTGGCGGAGCCCCTGGAGGGCACCGACGGCGCCCTCGGGGATGCCCTCAGGGCCCTCGAGAATGCCGCCGTCGCCCCGGCCCTCATCGCCGAGGCCCGGGCCCTGGGCATCGCAGGGGACACCGGGGAGGCGCCCCGGGACGCGTCTTGGGAGGCCCCGGCGGGACCTGCCGGTTTGGTCCCGGCCGAGGGCCGGGGGACCCCTGCGGCACCGGCCCGGGGGCTTCCCGCGAAGACCCCGCCGCACCGTCGCGGGAGGGCCGCCGACGTCCTGGCAGCGCCTCCGGCGGGCCCCTCGGAAGACGCCGCGGGCGCCCCCGGGAACCGCCCCCAGGACATCGGGGGGCACGAGCTCTAGTCGAAAGGAGGGCCATCCATGGCCCCTATGGACATCTACGGATCGCTCTCGACGGTCTTCTCGCCCCCCAAGGCACCCAGGGAGGCTCCCACGGCTCCCTCGGAGGGCGCCTGCGGGAACACCCAGGGGCGCCGGGCGGACCTCGCGGGATATGCCGCCATCTCCTCCTGGGGCGCCTTCTGCCCGGTTCCCGCCAGGGCCGTCGAGGGCAGGGCCGCGGAGCTCGCCCAGGTGAGGGCCGCCCTTGCCCGCCCCGAGAGCTCCAACGTGGTGCTCCTGGGCCGTGCCGGCACGGGTAAGTCCACCATCGCCTACGAGGCCGCCAGGACCGACGGGGAGCGCCTCTGGCTGGAGCTCGACGTGGCGTCCATGACGGCGGGGCTCGCCAACCCCGACGAGCTCGGCGCCCGCCTGAAGCAGGTCTTCTCCGAGGCCTCGGGGCTCGCCTCCCGCGAGGACACCGACGTCGTCCTCTTCATCGACGAGTTCCACCAGCTCCAGGCCCTCTCCTACGGCGCCGTGGAGGCCCTCAAGCCCCTGCTCGCCCGTACCGCGGACACCCGCGTCCACGTGGTGGCGGCCACCACCATGGAGGAGTGGGCCGAGCACCTGTCGGCCAACAAGGCCCTGGCCGAGCGCTTCGGGCGGGTGACCGTGTCCCCCATGGACCACGATGCCTGCGTCTCGGTGGTCCAGGCCTTCCTGGAGCGCCACTTGGAGGAGGGCTGCCGGATCCCGCCGGGTTTCGCTGCCTCCCTCGTCAAGGCCACAGACGACTACATGCCCGCCGACGCCCAGCCCCGAAAGTCGGTGCTCGCCGCCAACGAGGTGGTGGGCGAGCACCGGGTGTCCGGAGCCCCCCTGGACCGCGCCATGCTGGCGTTGGCCGCAGAGCGGCTCTGCGGGGCCAAGCTCGAGGCCTGCTTCGACCCCGACGAGGTCCTCTCGGACCTTGAGGCCAGGGTCTATTCCCAGGGGGAGGCCTGCGGCGTGGTGGCCGCCCAGCTGAGGCTCGCCGCCGCCGGCTTCTGCGACCCGGGCAAGCCCAAGGCGTCTTTCCTGTTCTGCGGCTCCACAGGTGTCGGCAAGACCGAGCTCGCCCGGACGCTGGCAGCATCGCTCTTCGGTACCGAGGAGGCCATGGTGCGCCTGGACATGAGCGAGTACGTCACCGAGGCCTCCTGCGACCGGTTCCGCAGGGAGCTCTGCCAGAGGGTCTGGGAGCGTCCCTTCTCCGTGGTGCTCCTGGACGAGGTGGACAAGGCCCACCCGGCGGCGGTCCGGCTCCTGCTCCAGGTGCTGGACGACGCCCGCCTATCGGACAGGAACGGCAGGGTCACGTCGTTCTCCTCCTGCTACATCTGCTGCACCACCAACGCCGGCTCCGACATCTTCGCCGACGTCGCCCGCTACGACTCCGACGCCTCCCAGGACCTGCTCACGAAGCTCGACCCGCTCGTGAGGCGGCGCCTCACCGCGTCGGACGGAGTGGGGGGAAAGTCCCGGTTCCCGCCGGAGCTCCTCGGCCGCTTCGACGCCGTTTGTCCCTTCCGCCCGCTTTCCGAGGCCACGTCCATGAGGATCGTGGGCCGGGAGCTCGACCGGGTCGCCGCCAAGGCCAAGCGGCTCCACGGCGTGGAGGTGTCCTTCGCCCCCAGGGTCGCCGACTTCTTCGAGAGCGACCGCATTGACAACGCCGCCGGCGTCAAGGACGCAGCGGCAGGAGGTGCCCGCCGCATCCGCAGGCTCGTGGAGAAGGAGGTGGAGGTGCCGGTGGCGGACGCCGTCATGCGCCATCCCGAGGCCGCCTCGCTCTACGTGGATGTGGAAGGCGAGCTCCTCTCGGAGCAGCCGGAGGAGGCGGCCCTCGAGTTCCGCCGCCGCATCGAGTCCTGTGCCCGAATCGTCGTGGAGGCGGGCTCATGGAGGTGAGGGCTCCCCACGGCCAGGTTTCTCCCTGGGCCGGCAGGACCCGGGGCGCGACAGGGGCGGGGACCCGCAAGACGGCACCCCGCGTCCTCGACCGCATCCTGCTTGCGGCGACGATCCTTGCCGTGGTCGGGGCCGCGATCTGGTTCGTCCCCGGAGCCGTGGACGGGATGCGCCTCCAGGCCCTCGCCGAGGAGACATCGACGGTTCCCGACGGCACCTCCGGCAGGGACTGGGCCGCCCTCAGGGCCGAGAACCCGGCCTGTGTCGCATGGCTCACCGTGGAGGGTACCCCCATCGACTACACGGTGCTCCAGGCGTCTGCAGACGATCCGGACTTCTGGCTCTCCCACAACTTTTGGGGAGGTTGGAGCCGGGTGGGCTCCCTCGTGGTCGACGCAGACACGTCCGCGACGGCTTCCCACACCATGGTCTACGGTCACCACATGGGGCCGGGGGAGGCCTTCACGCCCCTCTACCGAGCTTGGGACCCGCACGTCCTCTCCGGTCTTTCCACCGTGGTCCTCGACACTCCGGAGCGGGGGCCTGAGACCTTCCGGGTGCTCTTCTCGTTCCGCTGCGACAAGGCGGACGGCGAGGTCCAGCGCTTCGACTTCTCGGGAAGCCCCGAGGGTACCGTCGAGCTGAGACGGTGGTGTACCTCCCTGGGCGAGAGGGCCGAGGCCGAGGCCGAGGGTTGGCGGGGGGACGCCGAGGCGACGGGCAAGGTCCTGACCCTCGTCACCTGCTCCAGCGATTGGGCGGGGCAGCGCGGGCGCACCGTGGTGGTCTGCGCCAGGGTCTGACGGAGGAGACGGGCGGAGGTTCCCAAGGGGTTGCCCCCTGGGAGCCTCTTTCGTGTCATGGCCAAGGATGTCCCTAGGCTGTCTCTTCAGCGATGCCTCCCGTGGCGCGGTCCGCCAGCAGGCGCCCCTGCCACCTTCCCCAGAGCTCTGCTCCCTCGGCACTCTCCCAGAAGGCCCCCTCGGCCTCGGCCCACCGGGAGCACCCTCCGATCGTCTCCTCGATGTCCACGGCGGCGTGCTCTGTGACGAGTCCTAGGAAGAACCAGGACACGGGGGTTGCCGTGATGGTCTCCGCCAAGGCGTCCTCGTCGTCGGCGAGCTTGGCGATGAGGCGCTTCAGATCGTCATACTTGGCGACCTTGCCGTTCCAGGCTTCGGTGGCGGGATCGAGGGAAATCTCCTTGGCCGCAGCCCTCAAGAACCCCCTCGGGTCAATCTCGACGCAGGACCCCTCGGGGGCGCCCTCCATGGCCAAGAGCGGGACTGGGTGGCTTCTCCCGGGGGTCCGGCGGTGCTTTCGGCGGAAGGGAAGGTCGACGCCGTCGTTCAAAAGCTCGCCCACGGCCCAGCCCAGACGATAAGCGAAGGGGGCCGGCGTGGGGTCGGCAGACGGTGCCATAGGGTGCGCCGCGGTGCCTGTCAGCAGGACCTCGACGGCCTCCCGGAGACGAGCCGCGAGGGCCTCCCGGACCGCGTCCACGGGGACCTCCGACGGCATTCTCGAGGGTGTGGCGGCGGCGGTTCCGGCAGGGGTGCCGGCGAGGGTTCCTGCTGGGGTTCCGGCGGGGTCTCCCGGGGAGTATCGGCAGGACGTTCCGGCGAGGGATTCGGCGGTGGTGTCGGAGGGCAGTGCCAAGGGTCTCCTTCCAAGAGGGGCGGCGGTACCGGGCGGTGCCTTGAGGGGCTTTTCCAGGAGGCTCAGCGGTCCAGACCGAGGTGCCTCTCGACCTCCTCGCGGGAATAGGTCTTAAGCTTCCCCGCGCGCCACGCCCGGACGTCCTCCAGGATGGCCTGCTCCCAGGATTCTTCGTCGGGGAAATCGCCGACGGTCTCCCCAGGGTTGCCGCCGGTGGGTGCTGTGGGGGTGTTCTGGGGGATGTCCTGGGTGCTTTCGGGGATGTTCCGCGGGGTCTCCAAGGGTGCCTCCTCGGGTCGGTCTAGGGGTGGTTGCTGCGGGGGGTTTGCCGGGTTGGCTGCCGGGGTGTCCCGCCGGGTGGCTACGCGAGGGCTTTCTGCCGGGAATTCTGCCAGGACGTTCCGCCGGAGGGTCTGCCGTCAGTTCCCGCCGATGTCCTTGACGGAGGTCCGCGGGGTACCCTTGCCGGCGTTCACGGCAATGGGGGAGAGCCAGCGCACGAAGGTGTCTGCCGGGGCGTCCTTGGGGCCATGGTGATATGTGTGCCAGTGCCCCCTCCTCATGTGGGGCGCCACGGTGCGTCCCGTGCCGCCTCCCCGGTTCCCCTCGCCCCGGGCCCGCCGGAGGTCCGAGAGGACGTTGAAGCCCACGTCGCTGAGCTCGCAGGGGCATCTTTCGGGGAAGAGCCGGCGGATAGACTTCCGGCGGGCCGTCCTCGGCTCTGCCACGGGGACCATGTCGGCGTTCTCAGAAGAGAGGTACATCAGGGATGCCACGGTGCGGGACAGGAGGCGGCCCAAGGCCGGGTTCATCCACCCGACCTCCGGGCCGAGCTTTCTGTACGTCTCCATGGTCTTGTCCACGGCCTCGTCGATGGTCGAGCCCCAGGGGACAGCCATGGGGGTGGGCCCCACGGGATGGCCGGGAAGGGTGGGGGCCTCGATGAGGTAGGTCGCCAGGACGCCCTGGTCTGTGACCGAGGCCAGCGCCCCGGTACCGTCGCCGAAGGAGACGTAGAGGTCCTCCACAGGGAGATGCGCCAGGGCGGACGCCGGGAGGTCGCCGCACCCCTCCGAGAGCTCGTCGGCGAAGGCCGACGGGATCCGGTACACGCGTCTCGAGAGGTCCCAGGCGCAGACGGCGGCGATCGAGGCGAAGGTCGCGAGACCTATCTCATGGGTGCCTAGGTCGGATAAGGTCTTCGACAGCGACCCACCCCTGTCGCGGCTCAGGATGTTCTCGATCCTCTCGAGCATCCGGGGCCCCACACGGAGGTCCTCGGACTCCTGCCTCAGGAGCTTCTCCGGGAGGAAGGGCGGAGTCTCGCGCCTCGGGGCGATCTCAGGGTTGCTCATCGAGGGGCTCCTCGGGGTTTGTGCCCAAAGTGGACGGAAGTGGACGTTTTTGTATTCTAGCAGCTCATAGGGTGTGTCTGCGGTGGGTCGGAGGGACTTCGGCGGGGACGGTCGGAATGGGGACCGGGGCCCTCAGATGCTCAGAAGCCTGCTCTCCGGGACGGAGGAGATCCAGTCCGCCATATAGGGCGTGCAGAACGCGACGCGGCCACGGTCCTCAGAGGCGATCAGGCCGGCGTCCACGAGGGAGCGGCGTCGCTTCTGGCCCCAGCTGCGCCCCTTGCCGCAGCGCTCGGCGATCTCCACCACGGAGCTCCCGCGGTCCCCGTCCTCGGCCATGGCCATGAGGAAGCGCCGGTCGGGGGCCGGGAGCGGGCGCCAGAGGAGCGCGAGGACGGCGTCGCCGAACCCGGCCTTCGCCAGGGGGAGCGCGGCTTCGACGTCCGCGGCCCCGACGGTGTCCGAGCCCCTCGTCCTGGCGGCCTGGACCATGTGGAACCCCATGAGCTGGATCAGGTAGGGGTAGCCGAAGGTCGCCCTGGCGGCCTCGAGGGCGACCTCGGGCGCCACGGCCATGCCGCAGGCGCCCACGGTCTCGACGTAGGAGAGGGCCACCTCGTCCACGGGGACCTCGCCGAGCACGTGGTGCTGGGCCCGGGCGAGGAAGCTAGTGAGGTCGGCGGTCACCAGGGCGTCCACGGTCTGGGGGAGCCCCGCCATGACCACGGCGACGCCCTTCTGCCGGTCGTCGGGGAGGCCCGTGAGGTCCTGCTCCTGGACGAGCTGCTGGTAGGTGACCGCGAGCTCCCGGAGGTCTCCCTGGGAGGCCGACTGGGTCTCGTCGACGCAGACGAGGACGCCGGCCCCGGGCTTGACGCGCCGCGACGCGAGGAGGGCCGACAGGGCCTCGCGCAGGGTTCTGGACCGTGCCGGGGAGACCTCGGCGGAGGCGGACCCGACGGAGGCCGAGAGGGCGCCCCCCACGGAGAGCGACGGGGCTATGTCCACCGAGGTGAGCCGCGGGCGGTCGCCGGCGACCTGGGCGGCGAGCCTGTCGCAGAGCCCGTCGGCGGCGCTCTCCAGGTATACCTGCCAGCCCCGGGCCTTGGCCTGGCCCATGAGCTCGGTCAGCATGACGGTCTTGCCGTAGCCCCGCTGGCCCGACAGGAGCATGACGCGGCCGGGGGCGCCGGCCCCGTTGTCGAGGCCCACCGCGAAGGAGTCGACGACGGACTGGCGGCCGAGGAGCTCGGGAGGGGTCTTGCCGAGGGTCGGCTTGAAGGGGTTCTGGAAGGCGGCCATGGGGGCTCCTCGGAGGTTTGTGCCCAAAGTGGACGAATGTGGACGAAAGTGGATGTTTTTGTATTTTAGCAGGTTGGAGGCCATGCCATTGTCGCGGCGGTATGAAGCCGGCAGGAGGCCGAAGAGGTTGTGCACGGGAGCCCTCGGGGCGTGGCGTTATACGCCGTTATATTATAACGGCGTATAACGCAGACGCGTTTTGGCTGGTTTCTGGGTGCGGATGCTGCACCTTCCGGTTTCCCGCAGTCCTGTATGAACATGTACAGTTTCCGGTACAATATCAGCAAGATCATCACCGGACGGGGGCCGCCATGGAGTGCGTCAGCTATTCGGGGTTCCGCCAGAACCTCCGCCGCTACCTCGACAAGACCCGCGACGACGCCTGCGAGATTCTGGTCACGAGCCAGGACCCCACGGCCAACGTCGTCGTGATGAGCGCCTCCGAGTACGACTCGATCATGGAGACGCTCCGCATCTACGAGAACCCCTACCTCCACGAGAAGATCCTCGAGGGCATGGCCGAGGCGGGGCTCGGCCGCGTGTCCGAGCACGACCTCGTCCCCGTGGACGAGGAAGAGGCCGCCCTTGCTTAGGGTCTGGACCGACCGGGCCTGGGAGGACTACCTGTCCTGGCAGACGGATAAGGCCGCCCTCAAGCGCCTGAACCGCCTGGTCGAGGAGGCCTGCCGCACCCCCTTCGAGGGCATCGGCAAGCCTGAATCCCTCCGCGGGGACATGGCAGGGCTCTGGTCGAGGCGCATCGACCACGAGCATAGGCTCGTCTACCGCCCGGAGGCAGACAGGGTGGTCTTCCTCTCGGCCAGGGACCACTACAGGAAGCGATGAGGGGGCTCTTTGGCCCCTGGTGACGCTTGCTCCGACTGATTAACGAAGAACGCGCGAGAAAGGTACCTGGCAATGGGAAGGCATGCCACGAATGTTGTTCGCTTCGATGAGAGTGGCAACATCATCGACATTCTCGGGGGGGGCTCTCCTAGATAGGCCCGAGGAGAGGGTCAGACAAAAGTTCATCGAGACACTTGTCAATGAGTACCGGTACCCGACGGATTTGATTCGCCGAGAGGTGCCAGTACAGTACGGTTCGAAAGAACTTGTGGACACAAGCGGCAATCCGATTCGCGCTGACATAGTCGTGTACAACTCCGCAGCGGCCTGTGCGATGCGGGATCAGGGGCAGGTGAATTTCGTCGTCGAATGCAAACGCGAGAAGGTCGAGGACGGCCGTGCCCAGCTTGTTTCTTACGTTTTTAATACGAGCGCAAATGGGGCTGTCTGGACAAATGGCGACGACACGGTGTTCTTCCGTAGGAAGTCCGAGGGTGGAGAACAGTCTCTCGTCGAGACTCCGAGCATGCCAAGGTGCGGCCAAGGGTGGGAGGAGGATCGGATTCCGCGCGTCGGGGAGCTCGAGCGCCCCCGTGATGTCCGCAGGCTACTGTCTAGTTGCCACAATCGCCTCTTCGGTCATGGGATGGAGAACGCCGACTCCGACCTGACCATGGACATGGTCAGGATTCTTCTGGCGAAGATCCAGGACGAGACGATGACGGCCGACACCGCCTACCCTCGGTTTTGGGTGACCCAAGAGCAGTATGGCTCGTCAGCGGGACGCGCCGAGGCCGCTGCGACCATACGGAGGCTCTTCAGGGATTATGCCGCTCAGAATCCGATGGTCTTTGATAAAGATGAAGACATCTCCGTCGGGGACTCCACCCTCGTCGAGGCCGCCTCTGTGCTTCAGGAGTACTCGTTCGTAAGCCGCGAGGAGGATGTGGACGACTGGGACTTGATGGGGGCTGCCTATGAACAGTTTACCCACGCTACGCTGAAGCGCCAGCGGGGTCAGTTCTTTACCAATCGCCTGGTAGTCAACGCGATGATCGAGGTGCTCGATCCCGGGGTGGGCGATGTCGTTCTAGACCCGGCTGGCGGGAGCGGGGGTTTTGCTACTGCTGCGTTTAGGCATAAGAGGAGAATTGCCATCGCCGGCACGAGGGGCGGGACCCCACAGAGGGAGCGACAGATTGCTCTCTGCAAGAACTCGGTCTTCTTGGTCGAGGTTGCGAAGAGGCTCGTGAAGATAGCGAAGACCGCCATGTTGCTCTCCGGGGACGGCAACACGGGCATGACCCAGGGGAACTCCCTTGGTTTGTATCGCGAACTTGACGGGTGGATCACAAGCCACTGTCCCAAGGGGACCCCCGATGTCATCGTCACCAACCCCCCGTTTTCTGGGCAGAAGGTTGAGTCGATGATTACGGATCCGGACATCCTGTCTCTGTTTGATTTCGGGCGCAAGCTGGATACGTCGGGGTGCCAGGTCCTGACGAAAGACGGTGCGCCGGTGCAACTTCCCCGACAGGCTCCGGAGCTGCTGTTTCTGGAACGTTGCATCGATTGGCTCAAGCCTGGCGGCAGGATGGGCATCGTGATGCCCAAGGGCATCCTTGATAACAAGACCTATGTCCCTTATCGCAAGTGGCTTCTTGACCGCTGCAGGATAGACGGTGTCGTCACGCTCCACAAGAACACCTTCGAGCCCGATACCGGGGTCAGGACGTGCATCCTGTTCCTCACCAAGATCGCGGGCGAGGGCGGCCAAAAGGATGACTATCCAGTCTTCATGGCTCGTTCCCGTCGAGTCGGCAGAGACTCTATGGGAAGCCCCGTCTACATGCTCGACAAGAAGGGTCACCCCACCGACGTCCTCGACGAGGACCTCAGCCTGATCGCGGAGAGTTTCAAGCGCTTTAGAACCAAGGGGGCGTTCGAGGAGTCCGAGACGTGCTTTACAACCGCGCGCTCCGATCTTGATGAGAATCTTAATCTCAACCCCCAGCACTACTCACCCGATTTAAACGCGACGCTGGAGAGGGTGAACGGGCTTGATGACAAAGAGGGGTGGTCCGTTACCACCCTCGGCCAGATGGATAAGGACATCAAGATATATATGGGTCCCCGATGGAACTCGAGAAGCCTGATAGTGGAGGCCCCCGAGACTACGGACGGGCTCACGCCATATCTCACGGCTAACGCAGCCCTCGAGCAGCGACGCATGACGGTCAAATGGTTCGACATGTCCAGGGCCACCGACCTTCAGAGAAAGTGTGTGGAGATGCTCCGCGTTGAGCGGGGGGACATTCTTGTATCTAGGTCCGGGACCATCGGAAAGGTGACCTACGCTACCGAGGCCATGGCGGATCGCTATGTGGTGAGTGATGACCTCGTGAGGGTGAGGGTGCCCGATGAAGACATGAGGGCCTATCTTTTGGCCTTCCTCATGTCCTCCACGGCCATGAGTCTGATGAAGCTCGATGAGTTCGGCTCTGTGCAGCAGCATCTTCAGCCCCGCCACATCTGGAATCTGCCGGTTCCTGTGCCCGACTCTTGGGACCAGGTGGAACCCATTATCGATGCAGGTAAGGCAATGATTGAGGCAATGGAGGAAACTGCATGGGCCGATAGGTCCATAAGGGAGGAGGAGTTCGATTCCCTGATTTCCTAGGGAATGACCTCTGGCTGAAGTAAGGCGCTGAAGCGAACCCCGTCGGCTTCATCCGGGGCCTCGGATGAAGCCACTTTCGAGAGGGCTTTACGGCGCGTGCGGTACCGGTTCCTCCGGGGCCCACTGGACGGGAAAGGGGCCGCACCAGCAGCCCCTTTCTTCATTGCGATTGCTCCTCGAACGAGTTCTGGTGCCTACTCCCAGTGGCCGGGCACGTCGACGACCCACTTGGTGCCGGTCTGACGGCGCTCGTAGTGGCCGTTGTCGACGGTCTCGGTGTGGGGGTCGTCGACGTAGGACCCGTGGTTCATGTCTCCAGCTTCGAAACGCTCCAAAGTGTGCTGCCCATGGGCTTCTGGCGAAGTAAAGACAGCCCCGCACCCGTTGCAGACGTACTTTGGATGGCGCACTTGACATCCTCCCACGGCTGAAGCCGTGGGATTCCAAGGGCCCTTAAGCTGCTGCTTGAGGTTGCTTGGCGGTTCCTGCTGCTGGCGAGATCAGTTCCCCGCTCACTCCACAGGCGATCCGGGCCTGCCCAGCCCTTCTGAGTATGTTCTTGGCCGCGTTCACGTCGGCGTTCTCCTCGTGCCCGCAACGGGTGCATAGGAAGTGGGACTGGTCTTTCCGGTTGGCGGCGTCCACATGGCCGCAGACACTGCACTCCTGGGAGGTGTATGCGGCCGGCACCTCCACGAGGGTGCCGCCCCGGTCGGCCAGCTTGTAGGAGAGCATGGCCGCGAAGGCGGACCACCCCTGGTCGAGCATCGCCCTGTTGAGGCCGGCCTTGGCCGAACGGCCCTTGCCGTGGCCTTTCACGGTCATGGCAGCCACGTTCAGGTCCTCGACGGCGACGTAGCCGTGGTTTTTGGCTATGTCCGCCGAGACCTTGTGGAGCGTATCACGCCTGACGGCGGCGGCCTTGGCCTGGAGGCGGGAGACGCGGAGCTTCTGCTTCTGCCAGTTGGAGGACTTCCGCTCTCCCTTCTTTGAGCCGACCTTGCGGGAGAGCCTCCGCTGCTCCTTGGCGATCCGCGCCTCCAGGTCTCGGAGGGCTCGGATGCCAGGGTAGGTGGTGCCGTCGGAGAGGGCGGCGAGGAAGGCCACGCCGCGGTCGAGGCCCACCGGGTCGTGGGGGTCGGGGGCGGGATCCTCCGCTTCGATCTTCACCTGGATGAAGGCAGACCAGTGACCCGTTGCGTCCCGTTTCACCGTGAGGCTCTTGTACTCGCCTGCGATGTGGACCTCGCCCCTGTAGCGCACCCAGCCCGCCTTGGGGACGTAGATATGACGGGAGGAGGGGTCGAGCCTCCAGCCCTGGGGAAGGCGGAACCCCTCGGCGAAACGCTTCTTACGGAAACGGGGCATCCCGAAGTGGTCTGGCCTCTTGCGGCGATTTGTGAAGGCCTGGGCCAGGTCGCGCACCGACTGCTGGAGGGCCTGGGCCACCGCCTCGGAGAGGTAGTGGTACTCCGGGTCCCTCTTCCAGACAGTCATTTGTCTCATGGCATCGTTGGCGTCGAAGTAGGGGTCTTTTTCCCCTTGGAGGCGGTTATGCCTGTCCAGAGAGAGGTTCCAGACCTTGCGGCAGCACCCGAGGGTGCGCACGAAGAGCGACTCCTGCTCCGGCGTGGGATAGAGGCGCAACGTGCAGAAGCGTCGTCTTTCGGCCACGGTGCGCCTCCCCTCGAAGAGTGTCCCAGATATAGAACAAGTGTACTGTATAGCGGCGGGAGCCGCAACTTCACCACAGGTAGATGCACTAGGTCGACATACCGGCACCGAGGTGCCGCGACAGCTTCCTCCCCGCCCTGAAGGACGGGGTTCCCGCGGTCAGGGGATAGTAACGGTTCCTCCAAGGTTCTCTGGACGAGAAAGGGGCCGCACCAGCAGCCCCTTTCTTCATTGCGATTGCTCCCCGAACGAGTTCTGGTGCCTACTCCCAGTGGCCGGGCACATCTACGACCCACTTGGTGCCGGTCTGGCGCTTCTCATAATGGCCGTTGTCGACCTTCTCGGTGTAGGAATTATCAATTGCGGAGGCACCATTGGGATGATTCGCATCCCCATAGGTTCCCCAAACATGATCATCAATTGCAGAACCAGAGGAGAAGGACTGCCCGCAAGCCGAGCACTCCCACCTCTCATGACGCACATAGCTCACGTTGGGAACCCACACGTTCTCGTAGACCGGCTCGTTGTGCCCCTGCTCGGGGACCCACTTCTTGGACGGCTGCTGGGTGGTCCCTCCGCCGGAGCTCTGGCCACCGCCCGAGGACTGTCCGCCGCTCGTGGTCTGGCCACTGGACGACTGGTTGCCGGAGCCGCTGCCGCTGGAGCCCTGGCTGCCGCCGGAGGGCTGGGACGAGGAGCTGCCGGAGCCGCCGCTCTCCGCGGGCTTCTGTTCCTCGGTCTTCGGCTCCTCGGCGGGCTTGGGCTCCTCGCCCTTGGAGACCGGCGCCTTGTCGGCGTTCTCCTCGGCCTTGGTGGTGGCCTGGGTGCCGGTGTCTCCAGAGAGGGTGTCGTCGCCCTTGGCCACGGCGTCGGCGAGGTCCTTCTTGATCCCGTCCAGCTGCTCCTTGGTCACCTGGTCGGCGGGTACCGGGTCGAGCTTCACCTCGACCTTGGGGGCCTCGGGCTCGGCCTCGCTTTCGGCCTTCTCCTCAGGGATTGGCACCGTGACCTCCACCAGGGCGGGCACCTTGTAGATGGAGCCGTCCTCGTTGATGGGGGAGACGAAGGAGACCGTGTAGGTGCCGGGCTTCAGCTCCACCGACGCCGAGCCTGCTTCCACTTCGGCGGGGGTCACGGCGTGGGCGAAGTCTACCTTTGCGCCCTCGTCGCCCTCGCCCTCGGTGCTGCCGGAGTCGCCGTTACCCGATGCCGCGGGTGCCGCTTCGGTGCCGGTCACCACAGCCACGAGAGGGCTCGACTTGTCGCTGTAGCCCTCGGCCGTGACCTCCAGGGGGACGGTGACGGGCTCGGCCGCCTGGGCGCCGTCGTCCGAGGGCAGCGCCGCCGCAGTGGGCGGGTCCGCCGGGACGGGCATGGGCGCCGAGGCATTCGCTGCGGCCCAGGCGCCTCCGCCGATCAGGAGCGCCGCTGCGGCGCAGCAGCCGGCGGCCACGGCGCGGTTCCTGGCCCTGGCGGGCGACTCGGTGAGGGCCACCCTGACGCGGGCGGGCAGGGCTTTCAAGGACACGAGGACCCGCTTGGAGGCCTCTCGGAGATCGGGCAGGGGACGGTGATCGGCCATTGGCAACTTCCCTTCGGTCGTGGCCTACTGTTAAAAAACAGTATAGCACCAATTAAGGGAAATCCGCTGCTAGAACCGTGAGTATCATCCATGGAAGTCTGCCATGTTGAATTACGACTGCATGCTCTCTGATGCAAAGGGAACCCCTCTCCCGTACCGAAGGAGATTGGATATCACCACTTAGGCCACCGTTAAACGTTCTCGGGTCCATACGTCACCCGACTTTTTGTTGCTCAGCTTCATTCTTCGAGCTAGAACGCCTGTCCCATTCCTATGAGACAGAAATCGCTCCCCTGATTAACCAACATGGTTCACGACAATGCAAAACCCCTGCATAGGGGTGGTGGATGTCCTATTGACAGGCTTCCACCGGGTCGTGAGAGGAGCCTCCTTTGCCCGCTATCCGTGCCGGCCCCGCAGATCGTCCATCGAGCAGTAGAGAACATGGAGAGAAAGGAGGCCCCATGGGCCTCGGTATCACCAATCACAAGAAGAGGGCGCCCGGGGGCGGTGTCGGGCGCCGCATCAAGGCGGCCCTGATGTCTGCCCTCCTCGTGGTCTCCCAGGCAGCCGGCCTCATGGCCCCCGCCACCCAGGCCTATGCCGCCACGGGCCAGGAGGAGATCTGGGCCCCCAGGGCCCTCCACTACGGCCCCTATGGCGCCACCGGTGTCTTCCAGGACCGCAGCGGCGTCTACCTCCAGTGCGCCGACGCCCAGCTCCCGAGCCTCGTGCACGTGGGGGAGGGCTACAAGGCCCACGCCACCACCGACGACTGGGGCTGGTTCTTCCGCGACCAGGCGAACAACACGTCTGTGAACCGCAACCTCGTCCGAGCCATCATGTGGTGGGGACCGGGCGGCCCGCGCTACGAGAACGCCGACTGGTCCTCCGTGGGCGGTCTGTTTCCGTCGACCAGCGTCGTGAACCTCGGCGACATCTCCACCTGGGACCGCGACTGGCTGCTCATGCACATCCTCATGAGCGACATGCGCAATGGTAACGGCGACGTCGCCTGCCACGGCATGACCGAGGAGCAGACCGCGGCCATCAAGCGCTACGTCATCGGCTTCGACCACCCGGCTACCCACAACGGCGACGTCGGCGGCTGGGCCCACGACGGGATCACCTCCGGCGGCCCCTACACCGACTCCACCCGCGCCAAGCTCATCAAGTACTCCGGCGACACCACCTGGATGCCCTCCGAGGACGAGTTTGCGGTTTATTTCGCCTACGACCCGGCGGACCCGAACGGCAACCAGACCCTCGTGGGCTACCGCTACAACCCCCGCGTGGACGTCACCTTCACCAAGCTCTCCGCCGAC
>ERZ808035.813-NODE-813-length-22018-cov-7.467618_pt1 | contig 22018 bp, 24 predicted proteins | sample MGYA00380189_ERZ808035 | MGnify/ENA primary metagenome ERZ808035 (study PRJEB31490, sample SAMN06133407) | mouse gut metagenome | isolation source: M5_1 | host: mice | place: China: Chengdu | collected 2015-05 ...
GCGCCTTATTCAATCCGATGTTGTAACCTCATAAAAATAATTTACTTTTTTCTCTATCCTTATTGACAAAACCCGAATGGCAATGCAACGGATTTGGACAGCGGCAGCGAAAGAAGCGGCGTTTTTAGCGTAGCGTGCAGCAATACCGCGCCATTTTTTGAGAAGCAGGAAAGCATTCTCAACGAGATGGCGGAGTTTGCAGAGATATTCGTCGTATTTCCGCAGATGTTCTCGGTTCTTTCTTGGTGGAATGACCGGTGTCAGCTCGCTTGCAAAATATCCCGCAGGGGGATCGGAGCGCCCCGCTCCCTGCCGCCCGCCGCATCAAACCGTCAGTCCCTCTACCGCCCGCCGGATCGCCCCGGAGAGGTACAGCGACCCCAGGGCACAGACCACACCCTGCCGCCCGGCAGCCCGGACAGCCGCCGCTGTCCCTTCCTCCGCCGAACCGCAGGCCCGGGCGGGAACGCCCCGCTCTGCCAGAAGCGCCGCCAGCGCCTCCGCCGCCAGCGCCCGGGGGCTCTCCGGCCTGAGGGTGAAAGCCCGCTCCGCCAGGGGCGCCAATACGTCCAGCATGGCGGACACATCCTTGTCCGCCAGCAGGCCCAGCAGGAAAACGATTTTCTGTCCCGGAAACAGGGCCCGCAGGCTCTCCGCAGCGGCGGCCATACCATGGGCGTTGTGGGCACCGTCCAGCAAAAACACCGGATTCCGCCGCAGCGTCTCAAACCGCCCGGGCCACCGTACCCGGGCCAGTCCCCGGCGGACAGCCTCCCCGTCTGCCTCCCAGCCTCTTTTCCGGAGGGTCTCTATCACCGTAACGGCGGCAGCGGCATTTTTCAGCTGGTATGTCCCCGCCAGGGGGATATACAGCTCCCGATAGGGGGCAAAATCAAAAATGCTCCCCTCCAGGTCCAGCGAGCGCGGCCGCAGACGGGTAAAGTCCACCTCCGTCAGCTCCGCCCCCCGCTCCCGGCACACCCGGCGGAACACGGTGTCCGCCTCCGGACAGCCTCCGCAGCTGACCACATTCCCGCCGGGCTTGATGATCCCCGCCTTGGCCGCGGCCACGTCCGCCTGGGTGGGGCCCAGCAGGGCCGCATGGTCCATACCCATGGCGGTGAGCACGGCGACCTCCGGCACGTCAATGACATTGGAGGCGTCCAGCGCACCGCCCAGCCCCACCTCCAGCACGGAGACATCGCATTTCCTCCGGCGGAAATACAGCAGGGCAATGGCGGTAATGAGCTCAAACTCCGTGGGGTGCTCCGCCATGGTCTCCGCCGCAGGGCGCACCTCCTCCGTCAGCAGGGCCAGCTCCTCATCGGAGATCATCTCTCCATTCACCCGGATGCGCTCGTGAAACGAAACAAGATACGGGGAGGTGTTCAGCCCCACCCGGTACCCCGCCGCCCCCAGTATGGCGGCGATGCAGGCGCAGGTGCTGCCCTTGCCGTTGGTGCCCGCCACGTGGATGAACTTCTGTCCCTCCTGGGGATCTCCCAGGACGCGGAGCAGCTCCCGCATGCGCTCCAGCCCCGGGGCACGGTCCTTCCACTGGAAGGAGTGGATATAGGCAACAGCCTCCTGTCCGGTCACGGTGCGGCCCTCCCCCTACGCCCTGGCCAATCCCTGGCGGCGGAGCAGCCCGGCCAGGGGCAGCGCTGCGGTGGCGATGATCACGGCGATCAGCACGCCGGTCCCCAGGCGGTACAGCAGCTCCCCAAACACATAGGCCCTGGAGTAATAGCCGTAGACCCACGCATCCACAGCGATGACGGCGGTATTGGAGACGGTCGTGCACAGTGCCGCCAGCACGCACACGGCATAGCCCGCCGCCGGCCGGCTCTCCAGGGGCCGCCCTGTACGGCGGCAGCGCAGGGCCGCGGCGCCGATGACCACACCCCGCACCGCCGGGGGGATCAGCCACAGCGCCGTGGTTGCAGTGATGCCGTAACCGCCGATCAGCTGGTTGATAAACTCCCCCAGCAGCGCCGTCACCGCAGACTCCAGCGGGCCGAACAGCAGCGCCGACACCACCACCGGCAGTGATGCAAAGGTAATGCGCAGATTGCCGGCTCTGATGGCAACGGTGTTGTTCAGCAGCACATACAGTGCTGCCAGCATCGCCACACGGCACAGGGTCTTTGTACTGAATCTGGACATAAAAATACCTCCTTCTGATACGGCAGTACGCCGCACAGAGGAGAAGCCCTTCATGCGGCAGCGGGATGCGGGACACACACTGCGGTTCCCCTTTCGTCCGGAAAGCAACTCCCCGTCTTCCCGGCACTGCGGACAGCGAAAAGCCGCCCGTTGACACGTGTGTCCCTACTCTGCCTAACCGGATATGATTATACCGCTTTTTCAGAAAATAGCAAGAGCGGATATTCCCCGACGAAAACTTCCCAACGGCCGGGCGGCGCCTCCTCCTCCCTCTTGCAATGGATCCGGAGGTATGATATGCTTTTGGCGACATAAGGGGCGTCGGCAGAGATCAATCGGGCATTGGCCCCCACTCCTTCCGGGCATCATCCCGCCGGCGGGGTGCCGAGATGGGGCAGCAGGCCCAGTCCCCGGCGGGGAGGCAGAGGTGCAGAATGTGCCGGAACAATTGATCGCCTCTTTCTTCTCAAAAGCCGGCCGGAACGCCTGTTTCTGGAAGCCCCTCCAAAAAAGAACCCACGTTTTTGTTGCAGACGCAACATTTTTCTCGAGGACTTTTGCGCTATAATGCCGCTAAAATACGCAGGAGGAACTTAATTATGATCCGAAAAATCATCAAAATTGACCGGGAGCTGTGCAACGGCTGCGGCGCCTGTGCCAACGCGTGTCACGAGGGCGCCATTGATATGGTGGACGGCAAGGCCGTGCTCACCCGCGAAAACTACTGCGACGGTCTGGGCGACTGTCTCCCTGCCTGTCCTACCGGCGCAATCTCTTTTGAGGAGAGAGAGGCCCCCGCCTATGACGAGGCCGCCGTCCAGCGGGCCAGGCGGGAAAATGAGGGCGTATCACACGGCTGCCCCGGCACCCGGGCCAAAACCCTGCGGCGGCAAACGGCGGAAACCCCATCCGCTCCCGCTGTCAGCCGTCTCTCCCAGTGGCCGGTGCAGATCAAGCTGGCGCCGGCCCGCGCCCCCTATTTCCAAGGTGCAAACCTGTTGGTGGCCGCCGACTGCACCGCCTATGCCTTCGGAGATTTCCACAACCGCTTTATCAAAAACCGGATCGTCCTCATCGGCTGCCCAAAACTGGACGAGGGCGATTACTCCGAAAAGCTAACGGAGATCCTCGCCGGCAATGACATCAAAAGCCTCACCATTGTCCGCATGGAAGTCCCCTGCTGCGGCGGCCTGGAAAACGCGGCAAAGCGGGCGCTTCAGGCCAGCGGAAAATTCATTCCATGGCAGGTAGTCACCGTCTCCGTCCAAGGGGAGCTTCTGGATCCCTGAAAATCCATATGGGCCGGCGTTTGGGGCGGAGATGCAGAGCCCGCCCCGCGTCGGACCAACTATCTGCAAACGCCTGTGTATACGGAGACCGCACCGCGGAGCGGCAGGTTTTCAATTGCACAGCGGTTCAGGCCTTGTTTGAAAATTGGCGGAATGCCGTAAGACGGCGTTTCGACATTTTTCAAGCAAGGCCTAAACATCAAAAAATCAGCAGGCTGCTGAAAAAGTCCTGACGGGCGATTTCAACAGCCTGCGGCCGCCGGCTCATGGGCCGGCGGTATTTTTATACCCTGATTCAAAAAGACAGATAATTTTTGAATCCTGCTCTTGACAAGAACATTTGTTCGATATACAATAAATGCAAACAAACGTTCTATTCCGCACCTTTATTCTTTCCGTTTTCAAGGAGGACTTTTTATGACCGGTTGGACCCTTTTTTTCATCGTCGTCGGCGTGGCCGTTCTCACCGCCCAGCTGTTCCGCGTAATCGACGTCATTGAGCGTCCCGCGCGGCGGAGCGGGCGCAGCGTCGCCAGATAAGCCCGTTTCCATGGAGACCCTGGAAAAACTGACCGTCCTCACGGACGCCGCCAAATACGACGCCGCATGCACCTCCAGCGGCGGGAGCCGCACGGCAAAAAGAGGGCTGATCGGCAACACCTCCACGTCCCTTGCCGGGTGCTGTCACAGCTTTTCCGCCGACGGGCGGTGCGTCACGCTGCTGAAGGTGCTGATGACCAACCGCTGCGTATACGACTGCAAGTATTGCGTCAACCGCCGCAGCAACGACACCCGGCGGGCGGCTTTTACTCCGGAGGAGCTGGCAGATCTGACCATCCAGTTCTATCGGCGGAACTATATCGAGGGCCTGTTCCTCTCCTCCGGCGTGTTCCGCAGCCCGGACTACACCACGGAGCTGATGATCCGCTCCCTCCGCCTGCTGCGGGAGACCTACCGCTTCAACGGCTATATCCACGCCAAGGCCATCCCCGGCACCTCGCCGGAGCTTGTGGAACAGCTTGGCCTTCTGGCAGACCGGCTCAGCGTCAATATCGAACTCCCCTCCGAGGCAGGGCTGCGGGCCCTGGCACCGGACAAGACAAAACAGGCCATCCTCTCCCCCATGCGGCAAATTCAGGTGCGGAACCGGCAGAGCCGCGAGGAGCTGGTAAAATACCGCCACGCGCCCAAATTCGCCCCCGCGGGGCAGAGCACCCAGCTCATCGTGGGGGCCACGGCAGACAGCGATCTCCACATCCTGCGGCTGACCCAGGGCCTCTATGACCGCTACCGTTTGAAACGGGTATTCTACTCCGCCTACGTACCGGTGGTGGAACACGCCCTTCTGCCCGCCAGAGACGTAAAACCGCCCCTTCTGCGGGAACACCGGCTGTATCAGGCGGACTGGCTGCTGCGGTTTTACGGATTCCGGGCCGAGGAGCTCCTGGACGAGGACAATCCGGACTTTGACCCCCGGGTAGACCCGAAATGCAGCTGGGCCCTGTCCCACCTGGAGTTCTTCCCGGTAGAGGTAAACACGGCGGATTACGAATCCCTGCTGCGGATTCCCGGCGTGGGCACCATCTCCGCACGGCGCATTCTGGCCGCCCGCAGAACCGGCCCCCTCCACATCGAAAATCTGCAAAAACTGGGCGTGGTGATGAAGCGGGCCCAATACTTCCTCACTGCCTCCGGCAGGATTGCCGACGGCCTCCGCCTCACGCCGGACAGCATCCTGCGGGGTCTGATTGCCGTGGAGCGCCCCCTGCTGCCCCAGCCGGCCACGGAGCAGCTCTCCCTTTTCGTTTAGAGCGGCCCCCGGAACCAACGAGAAAGGCGGAAGCAGGGACAGGGATTACAGGGCAAGGCGGAGGACACAGGCGGGCTGACGCCTGTCGAACCACAGCGAAGCCCTGCGGTCTCTGAACCGCTGAACGTCTTTCAGTATTTTGAGGGGCTGCTCCGGACCTTATCTGGAGGCATTTTCAATGGAAATGGTCTATTGTTACGACGGCAGCTTTGAGGGATTCCTCTGCTGCATTTTCGACAGTTACGCCAATAGAGAAGTCCTCACTGCCATCTGCTGCAATGAGGACTTTATTCCAACGCTGTTTGCCAGCCGCTTTATTCAGACGGACCTTGACCACGCAGGCCGGGTATACCGGAAGGTGGTCAAGCTCTCCCCCCGGGCGGCAGAGCTGCTGCGCAAAGGCTTTCTCACCTGCCTGCCGGAAAAGGAGCTGCATCTGTACCGCCTCGTCCGAAAGCTGCTGCGCGACGGCCCCGGCTTCCTGCGGAACTTCTCGGACCCGGCCCTCTATCCCGTGGCCCGGGCCGTCCGCCATCTGGAGGGGGAGGCCCATCTCCTCAAGGGGTTTGTCCGCTTCTCCGACCTCAGCGGTGTACTGGGCGGCGAGATTGAACCAAAAAACCGGGTTCTGCCCATTTTGCGGAGCCACTTCTGCGCCCGCTATCTCAACGACAGATTCTTCCTCTACGACCGCACCCACCGGGAAGCGCTCTTCTACGCCGCAGGCAAGGCGGTCATCCGCCCCCTGGCGGATTTCCAGATGGCCCCGCCGGACGAAACCGAGGCCGCCTACCGGCTTTTGTGGAAAAGATTCTACGACACTGTTGCCATCAAGGAGCGGTACAACCCCAAATGCCGGATGACGAACATGCCCAAGCGCTACTGGAACACAATGACGGAATTTCAGGACGAATCCCATTTCAGGGCCCAAAGCTCTCCCGCAGTCGCTTCAATCCCCGGCGCTCCAGCCGGGATACCTGCACTTGGGACACCCCCAGAACCCGGGCTGTCCGCTCCTGGGTCAGACCCTTGAAATAGCGGAGCAGGATGGTCATCCGCTCCTTCTCCGGCAGGCGGTCAATGGCCTCCCGCAGGGCAATCCGCTCCACCAGGGCCTCCTCCGGGGCCTCTGTACCCAAAACCCCCTCCAGCGTCAGCCCGTCGATGGTCTCCTGCTGGAGGGACTCCGGCGTGTCGGTGGCCAGATCGATCTGGGCGATCTCCTCCGGCGCCAGCCCCGCGGCCTCCGACAGCTCCGACAGCGCCGGCTCCCTGCCCAGCTCGTGGCGCAGCCGCTCCCGCAGCCCGTAGAGCATCTGGGACTGCTCCCGCAGGCTCCGCCCCACCTTCACCGCGCCGTCGTCTCTCAGAAACCGCCGGATCTCCCCGGCGATTTTCGGAACGGCATAGGTGGAAAAGCAGGTGCCGTAATCAAAGTCGAACCCCTGGATGGCCTTTAAAAAACCAAGGCAGCCCAGCTGATAGAGATCGTCCGGCTCCACGCCCCGGCCATAGTAGCGCCGCACCACGCTCCAGATCAGGCCGTTGTTCTCGATGACCGCCTGCTCACAGGCATCCCGATCCCCTTCCTGCGCCGCCCGCAAAAGCTCCAGCGCAGCGCTCATTTCGCCGCTTTCAGCCGGGGCGCCAGTCGTTTTTTCATCACCACACTGGTGCCCTTTCCCGGCACGGAGCGCACGGACAGCCTGTCCATAAAGCTCTCCATAATGGTAAACCCCATGCCGCTGCGCTCCTCTCCCCCCGTGGTAAACATGGGCTGACGGGCCCTGTCCACATCCGGGATCCCCCGGCCATAGTCACGCACCGTGATCTCCAGCACATTTTCCGGGCAGACGCGCACCTTTACCACCACCTTGCCAATGGAGTCCGGGTAGCCGTGGACAATGGCGTTGGTCACCGCCTCGCTGACGGCGGTCTTGATATCCTCCAGCTCGTTGAGCGTGGGGTCCATCTGCGCCGCAAAGCTGGCCGCGGCTGCACGGGCAAATGCCTCATTGCTGCTGCGGCTGGGAAATTCCAGCGTCACCTCATTGGATGCCCTTGTTTTCATTATGTAAACCTCCCCCTATCGAATTGTCACCAGCCGGCCCACGCCGGCGGCGTCCAGAACCCTCTTTGCCTGGGGCGGCACATTACACACCAGCACGCCGCCGTCCAGCAGCTGCATCCGCTGCTGCGCCCGCAGAATCAGCGCAATGCCGGAACTGTCCATAAAGGTCACCCCGCCCATATCCAGCACCAGTGCCGCGGGCAGGGCGGCATCCACCGCCAGCTCCAGCTCCCGCAGGGCATCCCGTGCGCCGTGGTGGTCAATCTCTCCGGACAACTCCAAAAGCAGCTTTCGGTCTGCGCTCTTAACCCTGATTTCCATTTTCTCGCCCCTCTCCATGGTTCACATAAAAAAACACCGCAAGGCTCTGCGCCTTACGGTGATGATAGCATGTCTGTCCTTTGGTTTCTGTCGAAACCCTTGGAATCCCTATGTAAATTTTCCATTTCCTTTACTTTGGGGCCTTTCCCGGCCTTTTTCGGAGCCTCAGGTCGATTCCCCGCCGAACCGCCGCCTCCCGGCACATCGCTGCGGCGCAGCCGGCCCGCTCCCGCAGCGGCATACCGGAAGTCTCCCCTGAAAGCCGCCCCAAAATCTCCCGCAGATCCTCCAGCTCCAGCAGATTTGCCGCCAGGGAAAACAGGCTCTTTCTGCGGCCGTCGTTGTACTCATTCAGCAAAATCTGCAAAATCCCGTATTTTTCCCGCTGTTCCTCCCAATATGCCTCCGCGCCGATCCTCTGAATCTTCTCCATATCCCGCAGACGGTTCTGATGGGTAATAAAGCTGTCGTATTCCTCGTCCCCCCTGTAGCGGTCACAGGGAAACTCCCTGCACTGCCAGCAGTACGCCGCTCCGCCGTGGTCTATGGAACACCGGGCAATGGCACAGCTCTGGTTCCCCTCTCCCCCGCCGCAGCCGGGGCAGTGGCCGCCCAGTCGCATGGTGCAGAGGCCGCAGTTCAACCCGCAGAGGGAGAACATCTGATCCTCCCGTGTAAACCCTTTCATCATTCCTCCCGAAAATCATATGCCCACATGGGAATCGTATGTCTGTGTCCTGTCATTGGGACAGCGCCCGCATCGTCCGGCCCTCGCCGCAGTCGCCCGTGCAAAAGGGCTCGCCGAATCAGACCCCCTGTCTGTCCGGCAGCCTGGGGCTCCGCCGAATCACCGGCGGAGCCCCGCTGTCCCTACGCATCCATGGCCCTGGCAGACTCCTCCAGCTTGGCGATGAGCTCCCGGAACCTGTCGGCCTTCTCCCGCTCCACGTTTACCACCGCCTCCGGTGCCCGGGAGACAAACTTCTCGTTGGCCAGCTTCTGCTCCACAATCCGCAGGCCGTTTTTCGCCTTTTCAATCTCCTTTTGAATCCGCTCCAGCTCGGCGGCCACATCCACCAGCTCACTGAGGGGCAGGTACACCGTGGCGTTGTGAGTCACCACCGTCACCTGTCCGGCGGTGTCGGCGGGGGCCGCATCTGCAAATGTGACCCGGGAGGCATAGGCCAGCCGCTGGATGAAGTGCAGGCCCTGGGCGTAAATCTCCGGCGTGGAAGTAACCAGCAGGGCCTCCGCCTTCTTGCTGGGGGGCACGTTCATCTCCGCCCGGCGGGCGCGGATGGCCTTGATGGTGTCCATCACCGCCTCCATAGCGGTCTCTTCCGCCGGGAAGGACAAATCCGCCCGGTACTCCGGCCATCTTGCGGTCATGAGGAAGTCACCCTCATGGGGCAGCGCCTGGAAGATCTCCTCGGTGATAAAGGGCATGAAGGGGTGCAGCAGCTTCAAAAGTTCTATCAGCACATAGCACAAAACATTCTGCGCCGTCAGGCTGGCGGTTTGATCCTCCCCGTTCAGCCGGGTCTTGGTGAGCTCGATATACCAGTCGCAGTAGGTGTCCCACAGGAAGTCGTAGACCTTGGCGGAGGCCACGCCGATCTCGTAGCTGTCCAGGTTCTCCGTGACCTCCCTCACCAGCGTGTTCAGCTTGGAGAGGACCCACCTGTCCTCCGGGACCAGCTTGTCCGCCTCCGGCAGGGCATAGCTGTCGATGGTGAGATTCATCATCACGAAGCGACTGGCGTTCCAGACCTTGTTGGCAAAGTTCCGCATGGCCTCGCACTTCTCCGTGTAGAAGCGCATGTCGTTGCCGGGGCTGTTGCCGGTGATGAGGTTGAAGCGCAGGGCGTCGGCGCCGTACTTCTCCGCCACCTCCAGGGGGTCGATGCCGTTGCCCAGGGACTTGGACATCTTCCGCCCCTTATCGTCCCGCACCAGGCCGTGGATCAGCACCGTGTGGAAGGGGATCTTCTTCATCTGCTCGCAGCCGGAGAAAATCATCCGGGACACCCAGAAGAAGATGATATCGTAGCCGGTGATCATCACCGAGGTGGGATAGAAATACTCCAGATCCGCCGTCATTGAAGGCCAGCCCAGGGTGGAGAAGGGCCACAGGGCGGAGGAGAACCATGTGTCCAGCACGTCCGGGTCCCGGGTCAGATGCGTACTTCCGCACTTTTCACACTTGGTGGGGTCCTCCCGGGAGACATTGATGTGGCCGCAGTCGTCGCAGTACCAGGCGGGGATCTGATGGCCCCACCACAGCTGGCGGGAGATGCACCAGTCGTGGACGTTCTCCATCCAGTTGGTGTAGATCTTGGAGAAGCGATCGGGGACAAATTTGACCTCCCCCTCCCGGACCACCCGGAGGGCCTCGCGGGCCAGGGGCTCCATCTTCACGAACCACTGAGCGGAAATCAGGGGCTCCACGTCGTTGTGGCAGCGGTAGCAGGTGCCCACGTTGTGGCTGTAGGGCTCCACCTTCACCAGGTACCCCTGCTCCTCCAGGTCCTTGACAATGGCCTTGCGGCACTCGTAGCGGTCCATCCCGTTGTAGGGCCCGCCGTTTTCATTGATTCTGCCGTCGTCGCCGATGCAGCGGATGATCTCCAGATTGTGGCGCTGGCCCACCTCGAAGTCGTTGGGGTCGTGGGCGGGGGTCATCTTCACCGCGCCGGTGCCGAAGCCGATCTCGCAGTACTCGTCCCCCACGATGGGAATCTCCCGGTTCATGATGGGCAGGATGCACTTCTTGCCGATGAGGTGCTTGAACCGCTCGTCCTCCGGATTCACGGCCACGCCCGTGTCGCCCATCATGGTCTCAGGGCGGGTGGTGGCCACGACGAGATCGCCGGAGCCGTCGGCCAGGGGGTAGCGGATGTGCCACAGGTGGCCAGGCTTGTCCTGGTACTCCACCTCCGCGTCGGAGAGGGCGGTGACGCAGTGGGGGCACCAGTTGATGATGCGGCTGCCCTTGTAGATGAGGCCCTTGTCGTAGAGCTCACAGAAGGTCTCCCGGACGGCCTTGGAGCAGCCCTCGTCCATGGTGAAGCGGGAGCGGGACCAGTCGCAGGAGACGCCCATCTTCTTTTGCTGCTGGACGATGCGCCCGCCGTACTCCTCCTTCCACTTCCAGACCCGCTGAAGGAACTTCTCCCGACCCAGGTCGTAGCGGGTCAGGCCCTCCTTGGTCCGCAGCTCCTCCTCCACCTTGATCTGGGTGGCGATGCCGGCGTGGTCCACGCCGGGGAGCCAGAGGGCGGCGTAGCCCTGCATCCGCTTGAAGCGGGTGAGGATGTCCTGGAGGGTGCAGTCCATGGCGTGGCCCATGTGGAGCTGGCCCGTGACGTTGGGGGGCGGCATGACGATGGAAAAGGGCTTCTTCTCGGGGTCCGGGTCGCCCCTGAAGCAGTTCCCCCTCTCCCACATCTCGTAGATGCGCCCCTCCACCTGCTGGGGCTCGTACACCTTTGGCAGTTCTCTTTTCATTGATCTTCTCTCCTATTCTGTAAACTTGCGTTTTTATTTGATATATGCAATCGGTTTTCCGGTCTTTTCGGCAATAAAGGTTCGGAAATCCTCCGCCGTACCGCCGCTGAGGGTAGCTTTGTCGTAGATCTGTCCATGCTGCCGACTGAACAGGAGCACAAAGTAATCCGCCGTCTCACATACCTGCCGCACCGTCTCATAGTGAAATTCCGTCACCGCGGCCTCCGTGGTTGAGGTATAGCCCTCCTCCGTAAAGACGCTTTTCGCAGCCGACGTGCCGGGCAGCATCTTCTTTTTTGCAAAAAACGCGTTGACCTGATCCTCGGTAAACAGTATCGTAATCAATATCACGCCAACGCCCAAATTCAGGGTGTCCCGAACTGTCCACGGCTCCTCCAGCATCCGCTCCACGGCAATCAGCAGGATCGCCAGCGCCACGACGCACCAGCCAAAGATATGGCTTCTCCGGCTGCGCTTTTTCCGGATCGTCTTACGCAGCGCCCGGGCCATGGCGGTCAAGCCCTTTTGATCGTATGTTGTCTCAAACCGAAACTCCATCTTTCCCTCCAAAGAAAAACGCCCCGGGCCTTTCGGCTCAGGGCGAACAAATCTGTCCGCGGTACCACCTGAATTCGCGCTTTTCTTCCAAAAGCGCGCGCTCACGGGCGCTTTCACGCCCTCTCCCGATAACGGGGGACACCGCCGCGGCTTACTCGACCTTCAGCCGCGATGCTCCGGGACGACTTCCCCTCAGGCCTCACAGGAGCTTGCACCGTCCGCTCCCTCTCTTCGCTTCCGCCTGCCGGGTACTGCTTCCTATCCTCGCATTTTACTTCTCCAGAGTATAATATACCCGCCGCGGATTGTCAAGTGTCAGCTCATGCGCAGAATTTCTTTTTTCAGCCGGGAGATGATCCGCTTCTCCAGCCTTGAGATATAGCTCTGGGAGATTCCCAACTGGTCGGCCACCTCCTTCTGGGTCTGCTCCTGCCCGCCGCCCAGCCCGAACCGCAGCGTGATAATCTGCCGTTCCCGGGGGGAGAGGGCGCTGATGGCCGCCGCAAGCAGGCTGCGCTCCACATCCTCCTCAATGGGGCGCATCACCGTGTCCTCCTCCGTGCCCAGCACATCGGAGAGCAGCAGCTCGTTGCCGTCCCAGTCCGTGTTCAGCGGCTCGTCAAAGGAGACCTCCCCCTTCCGGTTGGCATTTTTCCGCAGGTACATCAAAATCTCATTTTCAATGCAGCGGGAGGCATAGGTGGCCAGCTTGATGTTCTTATCCGCCCGGTAAGTGCCCACCGCCTTAATCAGACCGATGGTACCGATGGAGATCAGATCCTCAATGTTGATACCCGTGTTCTCAAACCGCCGCGCAATGTACACAACCAGACGCAGGTTATGTTCAATGAGTTCTTTCCTGGCCTCCTCGTCCTCCAGCCGCGCCACCAGCTCCGCCTCCCGCTCCCGGCTCAGCGGCGGCGGCAGTGTATCGCTGCCGCCGATATAGTGGATCTCCTCCTCCGGCGCCAGCCCCAGACGTACCAGCAGCAGCCGCAGCTTTCTCCACAGTGCTTCCATGATCCCCTCCCCTTTTGATTCCGCCGCCCCAAAGGGCCGTATATCCGTTACCCAGCGCCGTGGGCGACAGGGCCGCCGTCAGGCCGGGATACCGCGTCCCGGCCACCTCTGCCCAGTCCGTACGCACCGCCAGCAGCAGTCCTGACGGCGTCCCCACCGCGTGATAGGGAATGAGCCGAGGGTGCAGTCCCGGCGCCGTCTGCCGGAGCCTCTCCAGAACATCCGCCGGAGACCGCAGGCCCTCCGGCGACAGCAGCCGCCGCGCCTCCTCCGGCAACAGCAGATCCAACCCGCCGGGAGCCACCACCAGCACCGGCATTCCGCTTCCGGGCTCCCGCAGGGCATTGCCGGTGTCCCACAGCGCCGTCAGGTCGGCAGTCCGCCCGTTCGCGCCGATGCGCACAGGCAGCAGCCGGCCGCTCACGCCATGCCTGGCGGAGGCACGGAATACCACCGCCAATACCAGATAGGCCGCCCCTGTGGAGATCAGCAGAACCCTTGCGTCCACGTCCGTGTAAAACACGCCGTTTACCATGGGTACGCCGCCTCCCGCCAGCAGTCCCAGGGCCAGTACACAGCCGGCCATGGCGCTGGATACGGCGAAGAGCAGCAGCGTCAGCCGCAAAAACCGCTCCTCGCCGCCAAAGGCGGCCAGGGCCAGCAGCACGCCTGCGGCCAGTTTTACCGGCGGAGCCGCCAAAAAGCCCCATCCCGGCAGAAACACCGCCACAGCATAGGCCCCTCCCGCCAGCGCTGCCGCCAGGTATCGCCTTCGCCGGAGGGGAACGCCCGCCAGTCTTCCCGTTACCAACAGCAGCAGGTAATCCATCGCCGCGTTCAGGACAAACACGCTGTCCACATAGACAACCGTCACGGCCTCGCCCCCCTTTGTCCGATTGGATTTATTATAGGGCAGGCCCTCTGTAAAAAGAGGTCGCAAAAGGCAGGCCATTGACAGGCGGCGCAAAAAGGCTATAAAATAGCCACAGCCATACAGAGCGGCGATACCACCGATTGACAGGGGCAGCAGACCTGACGGCACGGCTTTAGCCCTGAAAAATCCGCTGCCCCCGTCAATCCACGGCATCGCTGATATCGCTGATAAAGGAAAGGAGTCATTTCCCTATGCTGTGTCAGGAGAGAAAGGATGAATTGTTACGCCTCACCGCGGAGCTGGTGGCACAAAAGAGCAATTCCGGCTGTGAGGCAGAGGCCGCCGAAGTTCTGCGGCAGTACATGCTGAACCACGGCTTCGACGAGGTAACGGTGGACGGCTTCGGCAGCGTGATCGGAAAAATCGCCGGAAGCCGGCCGGGGCCCAGGCTTCTGTTCGACGGACACCTGGACACCGTGCCTGTGGCAAATCCGGCCGCCTGGAGCCACGACCCCTATGGATGTGAAATTGAGGACGGACGGATGTACGGCCGGGGTACCTCCGACATGAAGGGGGCGGTGGCCGCCTTTACCTCCGCCGCCCGCCTCTTTGCCCAGGACTGCGGCAGGGACTTTGCCGGGGAGATCTACATCGCAGGCACCGTCCATGAGGAGTGTTTCGAGGGCGTGGCCTCCCGAAGCATCAGCCAGTTTGTCCGCCCGGACTATGTGGTAATCGGCGAGGCCTCCCTGTGCAACCTGAAAATCGGACAGCGGGGCCGGGCGGAAATCGTGGTGGAGACCTTCGGCGTACCTGCCCACTCCGCCAACCCGGACAAGGGCGTCAACGCAGTCTACGCCATGTGCAAGGTAGTGGACGCCATCCGGCATCTGCCCTGCGCAGAACACCCCGTACTGGGCAGGGGGATTTTAGAGCTGACGGACATCTGCTCCTCCCCCTATCCCGGCGCATCTGTGGTGCCCTCTTACTGCAAAGCCACCTATGACCGACGCCTGCTGACCGGCGAGACGGAAGAGAGCGTACTGGCCCCCCTCCAGACTCTGCTGGACAGCCTCATGGCGGAGGACAGCTCTATCCGCGCCAAAGTCTCCTATGCCGAGGGCCGGGAAACCTGTTATACCGGAAACACCATCCAGGGCCGGCGCTTCTTCCCCGCATGGCTGTACAGTGAGAAGGACGCCTTTGTCCAGAGCATTTTGGCGGAGCTGCAGGCCATGGGACGGCAGCCGGAGGTCACCCAGTACAGCTTCTGCACCAACGGCAGCCACTACGCCGGAGAAGCGGGCATCCCCACCGTAGGCCTGGGCCCCTCCCCGGAGAATCTGGCCCATACGGACGACGAGTACATCGAACTGGAACAGCTATACCTGGCCTGCGAGAGTTACCAGGCCATCATGCGTGCCCTTTTGAAGTAAAGGGATTTCAAGTGGCAGAAGTACATGGACAGCGGGAACCCCCTGCCGAGATTCGGCAGGGGGTTCCCGCTGTCTTTGTCAGCTTCATAGTCACCGCAGTTGAAAAGAAGCAAGTGCTTCTTTTCAACGCCGCAGCATTTTATGCAGCGGCAGGCCGCAAAGCGGCCGAGCGGTAGACTTCATAGACAACGCACGGCGCATTTTTGCGGCGGCGGGCTCTGCCCGCCTTGAAAACCGTTTACCGGTTTTCAAGTGCGTTGACTATATCAGCCGCAGACGCAGCTGCAGCTTCCCTCGGTGCACTCAATGCTGGGCTCACCGCTGGCCATGGTCACGCCATAGCGGATAGGTACGGACACACAGACCTGCTGCTTAAAGGTCAGCGTGCAGCTGGTCCCGCCGCAGTCCGTGGTGCAGGTGACGCAGGGGCTGCCCTGGCAGGTCACGGTGGGCGTCCCCATAACGGCGGTGGGGTTCAGCGTCAGAGGCGCGGCAATATCCACACATTGGGTGGCCACTTTATTGCAGCCGCTGGGGGGACAGGGCTCCTCCGGCGGATACGGTTGAATCGGCGTATGCTCATAGGCTTCGTTAATGCGCAAAGAAACTCCCTCATTTCCTGGAGATTAGGCCTTGTGTGAAAATCGGCGGAATACCAAGCGGCAGGAGACCTCCCGCCAGCAGAGCAAAACGTTCACATACACGCTGCAAAGCGGCGGAAAAAGGCCTGCCGGCCAGCCGCTTTCACACAGTTCAAGCAAGGCCTGCATCCGGCACTTCCCGGATACACCCCATTCTATGCCGCTGCCGGCCTCTTCGTCCCTGGCGGGCGCCGCAGGACCGTCAAAATACTCCCGGCGGCTCCGGAGCTTTTCTGCCGTTTGCCGCTGCCCGGCCCCCGCCTATCCCCGTCCCGGCACCGGGTACCGCCTTCCGGTCATCACCCGTCCCTGGCAGACAAAACTCCGGTTCCCGCCCGGAAACAGCACCACGTCCGCATCCTGCCGCTCCCGGTTCAGGGAGAAGAGATATACAATCCCTCCCTCCTGGTGGTACTGCTTGCACACAGTCCCGCCATCCACGCTGAAAATACCGATATCCCCGTCCCGCATGGCGTCGTGATTGACAAATACCACGGCACCGTCCGGGAAATCCGGCGCCATAGAGTCCCCCCGGACCCGCACGGCATAGGCCGCCCCCTGGGGATCCTCCGGCTTCAGCTCATAGAGCTCGTAGTCCCGCCCCATGGTGGGCACGGCAATCCCGGCGGCAGAGGGCTCCACAAACAGATTGATGACCCTGGGCTCCATCTCCGGCGAGGAATCCCGCAAAAACCGCTCCTCATCGGCCATCCGCTCCTGCTCATGGCCGATCACCTTCCGCACAAGCCCCTGTCCCCAGGGATCCAGCCCCTGGTAATCCCGGGCCACTTTCATCGCCTCATCCGATACAGTCGGGGCGGGGCTCCGATCCTCCCACCCCATGAGATACGCCGGGGAGACCTCCAGCACGCCGGCAATCCGCTCCAGCCTGTCCAGGGGAATATTGGTCACAACGCCGGTCTCATATTTGTAAACCGTCTGCTTGGTCGTCCCCAGCAGCTCGCCGAGCTCTGTCTGGGAAATCCCCTTTCTAGCCCGGAGTTCCGCAATTCTCGCCCCGATGTCCATCCCGTTCCCTCCTCGTTTTAGTAACTTAATTATATAAACTTTTACTCAAAAGTCAAGCAAAAATAACTTGACAAGCTACTCTTTTTGCAGTATGATGAGGGTAACTTCACAGGATACCACTGAACGAAAGGAGGCAGTCCCTATAATAGACGTCAACCGTCTCCGCGGAATTATCACAGAACGCGGGATATCCCAGCGGCAGCTGGCAAACTGCCTGGGAATCACAGAAAAAACTTTTTGCATCAAAGTGGAAACCGGTATATTGGGTACGGAGGAAGCGGAGCAACTCATTCAGCTGCTGCGGATTGAGAATCCTGCGGAGATTTTTTTCGCCAAAACGGTGACTTAATAAGTTACTTTTTCAAGGCATGCCAACCTGTGAGGCCCAACTTCCGCATTGGGCCGGATGCCGCGAAACACCTGTGTAATAGGCCCTTATGCAGATACATACCATCGATTGGCAAAGGACGGCGGCCGGTACCGTCAAATTTTCCTCATCCCATACTGTCGGCGGGGCTGAAAACCGGCCGTCTCCGGCGGCTGCGGCGGGTTTTTGCCGAGCCGTCCCCGACGCCTCTCAGATCCGCTGCCCACAACAGAAAGGAGCACAACCCTATGGAAAAATCCACCTACTGTGACAATCTGGCCGACATTCTGGAGTTCACCGGCGGACGCCGCCTGCTGACCGCGGCCGACGTGGGCCGATACACCGGCCTGAAAGACATCCGCACCGTCCGCCGCCGCTTTCCCTGTTTTCAGGGCAAGTACATCAGCGCCGTCGCCCTTGCCCGTGCCCTGAGCGGAAGGGACAGAACACCGTGACCCTCCCGCAGGAAAATATCCATACGGACGCGCTCTGCCCCAGGGCAGAGCAGGAAATTCGGAGGCGGTGAGGACAGTGTATCACTGTGATCTCTGCGGCACAGAATTTGACCACCCCTCCCTGCACCGCTGGCGGGAACCCATGCCGGACGGCTTCCGTGAGCCCTGTGCGCAGCACCGATGCCCCGCCTGCGGCGCCGCGGAACCTTACTTTGACAAAATCCCGGAAGAGGATAACGAACTGCGGGAAAACCGCACAAAAGGCCGGCGCCTCGCCCAAGGCTGACCTTTGGACATGCCGCCCTATCCCTGGTCAACGGCGGGGCCGCCTCCGGCCCGGCACTGCGGCAGGACCCGGCTCTTTGTACTCCCGCCGCCCGTCCGCCACTTCCCGGCTGTGAACGCACGACAATCCGGCCCGCTCCCGCGGGTCAAAACAAAACTATGGAGTAAATTATGAAAATGACATATTCTGCACTGCATACAAACCCTTATGGGACAATCTGTCGCATTTGGAAGAGTACGGGCAGCCCTGAAGATTCGCAGGGAAATATAATCGCTACAAACATTTGTCCCAACCGAACCGGAAAAACGGCCGAAAAAGAATACAGCAGCACGGCGGGGGCGCTGCCAGCGGCAAAATACGCCGGGAGGCGGCTGTGAGCAAGACAATCTGCTGGACCTGTCAACAGGGGCCTCGCTCCGGCTGCCCCTGGTTTGCCGAGCACAAGCCGGTCCCCGGCTGGACGGCAGAGCGGCGGGACGTGACGCAGCAGCGGTGGGATGGGCGGCAAAACAGCCTCTTCACTGTAAAGAGCTACTGCGTATCCGCCTGCCCGCTGTATCTGCCGGATCCCCCGCGCCCCCGGCGGCGCCGCTAATATGATCCTCCGGTATCAGGCCATCCATATCTGTGATTTTCCCCTATCCCTGGTTTTTACTCTCCCCTGCGCCATCATCCTGCTCCCGCTCCTCCTCTCATCTTAATAGCATTTTAAGCGGAAGAACCCGTCGTCATCTACTCAAAAAGGCCGCCGAAGCGGGGCACATCTCTCAGGGTGCAGCGGGGTTTACCGCTCAGGGGATTACCTCGATTCCGAGGATTCGGGCTACTACGGCGGCCTGAGTAACATGGATTTTGGCCCCTCTCAGCTCAGCACAGCTCTCCGACAGGGATACCCGGTCCAGTGTGCAGGAGGAGATATCCATCCCTTTAAAAGACGTACGAAACAGCTCTGCGCCGGTGAGATCCACGGTTTGAACAGTGGTTTTGGAGATTTTACACTCCGCCAAAGCGGATTCTGTAAAATTGCACTCCCGCAGATCGCACCGCTCCCAGACGGCATTGCAAAAGTTGGCATAGCGGAGCACGCAGCCGTTCAGCGAGCAGCATTTAAACCGGCTCCGGCGAAAATCCCCGCCGTCGCCCTTACAGTCGGTGAGGCAGCAGGACTTCCAATAGCTGGCGGGAAAACGGCAGGCCGTGAACCGGCAGCCGGTGAAATCGCAGCCGTAGAAAGCGGCGGCCGTGAAGTCACAGCCGGAGAACCGGCAGGCGCGGAAAGAGAGCTGTCTGCAGGTCAGCTCTGAGAAATCCAAATTTTCAGCGGCGGCGTGGTCAAAAACCAGGGATTCCAAAAGTTCCCCGTCCTCCCGGGCTGCCTCAAGGGACTGCGGCAGCGTATTTTCGCCGCTCATCTCCGCCGGCGCTCCGGCAGCAGGAGCTCCTCAAAGCTGCGGATATACACGTCGCAAAAGCCCCGCATCTCCTTTTCGTCGTGGTTGAAAAAGCTGTCGTACACGCCTACCACCCGCATCTTTGCGGCACGGGCGCCTTTGCAGGCGGCAAGACTGTCGTCAAATACGGTGCAGTCCTCCGGCCGGACACTGTGGACCTTTGCCGCCGCCAGCCACACGTCCGGCAGTTTTTTGTCCATCCCCAGATCCTGGGCAAAGTTAATCCGCTCAAAATATTTTTCCAGATCCAGCTTCTCCAGGGCCAGGTGGCAGTGCTCAGGTACGCTGGAAGTCACCACCGCCATCCGCCGTCCCTCGGCTCTGCACTGCTTGAGATAGGCCCTGACGCCGGGTTTCACAGATACATGGGCGTAAGCATCCTTGGCCAAAACCATCCACTCCGCCATGATCTCCTCACAGGATTCCGGCAGACGGCAGAACTCCTTGGTAAATTTGGCCGCCAGGGGAAAGATGGTGTGGGCCACGCCCTCGTAATAGGCGCGGGTATAGGGCAGGCCCCGCCGGGCCAGGAACTCGCGGTCCACGTCCTTCCAGACGCGGTTGGAGTCGATGAGGGTGCCGTCCATATCGAACAGAAGCATATCCGCTCCTCCTTTGCATGGTTATATATCCGTACCCCAGTAGGCAGGGGCAGGGGTCTCGTCCGGCCCCAGTGGGATGGTGATATCCGGGCGGCCGGGGCCGTAGATGGCCCGATGTGCCTCTGCCAGGGCATCCGCATCCCCCGGATCCCCCAGCGCCAGGGCCTGGCACCGGATACCGCAGGCGCCCATCTCATAGACCGGCCGCAGGCCGCTTCTTTTGTAAAAGGCAATGCGCCGGGCCCGCAGGTCGTTTTCCTCCGCATCTCCTCCGGAGACGGGGCTCTCTGCCTCGGCAATGATGCAGCACTTCCCCCGGTACTGTTCCCCCAGGAGGGATAAAATGCGCCCGCCCAAGCCTCTGTTGCGCCGGTCGGCAGTGACGCCCAGATAATCCAGCAGGACATAGCCCGGATAGTCCGGGTGGGTCTGCAGGGAGGCGTACCCCAGCAGGGAATGGCCGTCATAGAGCCCCAAGAGGGTATAGCGCCCCTGGGCAATCAGCTCCAGAATAAAGGCAAGGGGTTTTTGCTCATTGGGAGGAAAGGTCCTGATAAACTCCCGCTCATACCAGCTGCGGATTTCCCGCCCGTTCAAGGCTCTGAACTCCATGGTAGTCTCCTTCCCGGCGGGGTGAAGATGTGGGGAGGATAGGCTTGCCATTTTCCCGCCTCCATGGTAAGATAGCTGAAGTATATCACAGGAAGGACGATTGAACAAGACATATGAAAACAAATTGGGTTCGACAGAATGTGCTGCCGGTGCTGGCAGCTTTGATCTGGGGTACGGCATTTGTGTTTCAGAGCGTGGGAGCGGACTACGTGGGGCCCTTTACCTTCAACGCCGCCCGGTCTGCGGTGGCATTCCTTTTTCTGCTGGCGCTGTGCGTGGTGCTGCGTCTTGCCAGGCGGAAGTCCGGTGGTGAGGATGCACAGCGGTCTGCACCTGCGTACCGCAGGGATCTGATCCTTGGCGGCGTGTGCTGCGGCGTGGCGCTGACAGTAGCTGCCAACCTGCAGCAAAAGGGAATTGAAAGCACTACACCCGGCAAGGCCGGCTTTATCACGGCGCTGTACATTGTCATTGTGCCCATTTTCGGCCTGTTCCTCAAAAAGAGGGCCCCCAGGAGCATTTGGCTTGGCATTGTGCTGGCAGTAGGGGGGCTGTACTGCCTGTGTATTACGGAGGAGTTCACCATTGCCAGCGGCGATTTCTATATTCTGCTGTGTGCGTTCTGCTTTGCAGGCCACATTCTGGTCATTGACCACTTTACCCAGAAGGTGGACGGTGTGGAGATGTCCTGTATCCAGTTTTTGGTATCTGCGGTGCTCTCGGCCGTGGGGATGCTGGCATCGGAGGCGCCTACCTGGGAGGCCATCCGTGTCTGTGCCTGGCCCATTTTGTACGTGGGCGTGTTTTCCAGCGGCGTGGCCTATACCCTGCAGATTGTGGCCCAGAAGGATTCCAACCCCACAGTGGTGTCCCTGCTGCTGAGTTTGGAATCGGTATTTGCAACTGTGGCCGGGGCGGTGGCCTTTGGAAACCAGATGAGCGCAAAGGAGTATTTCGGCTGTGCGCTGATGCTGGCCGCCGTTGTACTGGCCCAGCTTCCGGAGAAAACGCCCGCTAAGGCGTGAGAAAAAGCGGCGGCGGATATTTTGGTCTCCGGAAAACAGATAGCGCCTCAGATATCCGGCCTCCGCTGTTCTCTTTAGCTCTCCCAAACTGCGATTTGGACACGCACTCAATAACCCAGGACTTGCAAAGAGGGAAAAAGTATGGCATAATATAACCGGAACAGAGGTACGGAGATGTACCCAAGTGGCTGAAGGGTCCGCACTCGAAATGCGGTAGGCGTCTAAAAAGCGCGCGGGAGTTCGAATCTCTCCATCTCCGCCAGCTCAGAAATTCCCATCACCGCTCCGTTTCCAGCTTCGCTGAAAACTGCGCTATGATGGGAATTTCTTCGCTTTCCACCGCGACTCGCTTCGCTGGACTCGCGGCGGAGGGGAACGGGGGACGCGGGGGGCAGTTTACGGAAAAATCGATTTTGCCGCCTTAGGCCTTGTTTGAAAATTGGGGGAATGCCGGATTGCGGCAGATTTTTTTGCCAGGCAAGGCGATTTCCCGCAGGA
>ERZ808035.815-NODE-815-length-21920-cov-6.250836_pt1 | contig 21920 bp, 18 predicted proteins | sample MGYA00380189_ERZ808035 | MGnify/ENA primary metagenome ERZ808035 (study PRJEB31490, sample SAMN06133407) | mouse gut metagenome | isolation source: M5_1 | host: mice | place: China: Chengdu | collected 2015-05 ...
GACGTCCAGATTCTCCTTTTCTATCATTTCATTTGTTTCGGCTACTTCAAATATATTGATCATTTTAAAACCATGCCTTTCCATAACCTGCGAATCCCGGCCGCAGGTACAAATTTGGGGTGTAAAAAAATCTTTGATTTTTCAACCTGTCTCTATGAATATCGCAATCCTCCCCGCGATACTGCTTAACCAGAAGATTACATTCAGATTCTGTGCATCTGATTAAAGATTTCCTCTTTCTGGCATTTGATGATCACACCGATGCTTTCGCCAAGCTGATCCAGTTCTTTTACGATGATTCCAAAATCTTTGCCGGTATGATTGGTATCCACGATCATCATCATATTGAAATATCCCTGTACAATCGTCTGGGAAATATCCAGAATATTGATCTGATTATCTGCCAGATACGTACACACTTTTGCGATGATACCCACGGTATCTTTTCCTACCACTGTTATGATTGTCTTTTTCATAATTAACTCCATTTCTGCGCTGCTTTTTGCGCATAAAATCTTATTCTCCATTCCTCTGTCAAATTTCTATCATCCGGGACACTTCATTGCGTTTTGCCACATACATGGGAAAATCGCCTCCGTCATATGGCACCTCCGACATGGTCACTTCCAACCTGACCGACTCATAAGCAAGCTCCGGAAGATTATTCTCCTGGCTTAAATGCCCCAATACAATCGCTTTCATATTATCGTGCAGAACTCTGCTGAGCAGCTTTCCCGCCGCTTCATTGGACAGATGTCCTCTCTCACCCAGAATGCGTTGTTTCAGATAATACGGATACGGGCCGACCTGCAGCATATGTATATCGTGGTTTGCTTCCAGATACAGCACGTCCACCCCTCTCAGACATTCTACTGTATAGTCATTGTAGCAGCCCAGATCCGTGATAATGCCGATCTTCTGTCTGTCATGACCGATCCGGTAAGCCACCGGTTCCGCGGCATCATGGGATGTCCGTATCGGATAAAGCGTTACGTCCTTCACTCTGCATTTTTCATCTGCACGGATATATCGAAACAATCCTTCATCAATCTTTCCAAGAGATCTGGACTGTCTGACCGCATCGAGAGTCCCTTTCGTGCCGTAAACCGGCACACCATATTTTCTTGCAAGAACACCCAGACCGCTGATATGATCCGCATGTTCATGGGTGACAAAGATCGCGTCAATATCGCTCATCTTCAACCCTAACTCTTTTATGCCCGCTTCCACCCGCTTGCCGCTGATACCTACATCTATCAGAAGATGTGTGGTATCCGAACCCACATAAACACAATTGCCGCTGCTTCCGCTTGCTATGCTGCATAATCTCATATTTATAATATTTTCTTTCTGTTTGTATTTTCTTACTCTATTTCGTACCGCTTTAGCTGTTACTGTTGTCCCTGATATCGCTTGGTCCGCCGCTTTTACAGGTCACTTCGCATTTATGCTATCCCGTCTGTTCTGTTTTGTATACTTTTTGTTTTCTGCTGCCCGGCGCCGTCATCTAATGTTTCCAGTAAATGTCGATCTTGTCTCCATCGTGGATCGCTTCCATATATTTTGCATCTCTATCGTTCAATCGTGTGACGATTCCGCTGCCCTGAGGCTTGGAAAGATCAAAATCAATATATTGGAATACATCTACAAACACATATGCAGTCTTGCCTGACAGACATACCGGGGCACCGTTTACCGTTACATAAATGGATCCGCCAGAGGACCGTTCTGCCCACACAGGCTTTGCCTCCCCTTCAGTCGAAGCCGGACGACTGTCATTCATCTGGCTTCCGGCAGTACCTGCCTGCCCTGAAGTATCAGTCCCTGTAAAAGATGCCGAAAGTTCTGCGCCGCCAACTCCTGCGTTACCTGTCTGTCCCGGGCTTCCTGCCTGCATCCCTGTATTGGTCTGTACAGCGGCTGTGCCATCAGCATTGTATGCCGTCGCATTGCCGGTCCATGTATTTCCTGACTGCACAGTACTTATATCTGCACCTGCATCACCTCTTTCCGGCGCAGATCCCGCAGTGCTGTCCTGCCCTACAGTACGTGTCTGCGTATCAGATGCAGCTTCCACTCCTTTTGATTCTGTATGATCAGACTGTTTCCCCAGATCTGTCTGTGCATCAGTTACCGCAGCTTCCTCACCGGATACTTCTGCATAGCCTGCTTCCATATGACCGGACTGCACACTGCCCGCATCTGTACCGTTTTCATTTGTATCATCCTCAGACAGCCCGTCCTGTTCCTGTCCCGACTCGCTTCTCTGATAGCTTCCGTCATCATCAGGCAGATCGTTGAAAGACTCCGCCATACCGTTCTCATATCTATCCCGATCGGACAACTGCAGTTCCTCCATCGTCCATATGACGGAAAAATTCTCATAGACTCTGCTTTCCATGTTTGCCAGCTTATTATTTACATAAATATTCATATCTTCATTGATGATCACATCCATGAATTCCGAAATCTGGCGCACCGTATAATAACTGAGGATCTCAATGGAATCATTCTGCTGTATGCTGTAATATTCGGATTGCAGAACGCCGTTTACACTGGCAAACTTCGGAAGGTCAATCTTCTTATCGTTGACCTCTACCCGCATTATGCTGCCGAATTCGGGCAGCTGCCCCAGATCCATCTTAGCCGCTTCGCCTGCCGTAGACTCCTTTACCCTGATCTGGTCATTGGCATGAACCGGCGTATAGATATCTGCTTCATTTCCGTTGACGGTGATCACCGCCGCTTCCCCCAGCATACCTCTTGTAATGCGCGGCTTTCCGTTAACCGTATAGTTCAGTTCCCTGCCCCGCTTCGGAAAAAGGCCGTCGTTGGCAAACTCCGCCTGCATTGCCGCATCTACCACAGCCACCTTATTATTGTCATAAATTTTGATCCGCTGATCGTTAAAATATACAAAAATAAAATTATTGCTCTGCTCATAGAAGTTCATGCAGATGCCGATCGGCGTCACCATCAGAGAGTCTCTTCTCGCGTTTTCCTCCAAAAACTCTACGTTCAGCATGACCTCCTCGCCGCGTACCGCAACTCGCTCCCTCTGTATCCCCAATTTATCCGCCAGTGCATCCGTATAGCCCGGCAGCATACCGCCGCCGCCCACTACAAATACGGCGCTCACTGACTTATCACCATTCAGTTCCCTGATCTTATCGGCAATCCGTCCGGTCATATCCGAAATTGCTTCCGCCGTCACTTCCTCAATCTTTTCTCTGGTAATCGTCTGGGAAAGACCCATGATGTCTTTATACTCAATCTTGTCCTTCGCACCCGCTTCTCTTTTAATATGCTCTGCCGTAGCAAAATCAACCAGACAATACTTTGCCACCACTTCCGTCAGGCTGTCTCCCGCAATCGGAATCATACCATAAGCGGTGATACTTCCGTCCTTTGTCACGCAGATATCGGATGTTCCCGCGCCCACATCCACCAATGCAATGTTCAGCATACGGTACATCTCCGGGATCGCCACCTGGATGGCCGCAATAGGCTCCAGCGTCAGATTGATCACCTCCAGATCTGCTTCCGCCACTGCCTTATACAAACCGTCAACCACATCCTCCGGCAAAAATGTTGCAATGACATCCGCTCCGATCGTCCTCGCCCTGTGCCCTTCCAGATTCCCCATTGGATATCCGTTCATATAATAACGCACTACAGAATATCCGACGCAGTAGAACTTCATATCCGAATCGTTGCTTTCAAGAAACTGTTCATACGCCTTCTCCACACCCGTAGAATCCAGCGCGTAAATATCTTCTCCGTTCACTTCCCTGTCGCCGCCAAGATCCGTGTCCACCCGTATCGTAACCGTCCGAAGCACACGTCCCGCAGCAGCGATGCACACATCCTTTAAAGGTCTGCCGATTCGCTCTTCCAGTTCATTTCTGACCTCGTTTATGGTCTCTCCTACTTTGTAGATATCATGAATCTGGCCATCCAGCATGGCTCTCGTCCCATGCTCCCTGACACTCTGGGTTATCACATAGAATTTCTCTCCCATACGATATCCCACCGTACCAACGATACTCCTGGTTCCAATATCTAAACCAAACACTAATTGTCCCGGATATTTCTTCGTCTCTGACACAAATCTTCCCCCAATTTCTCATCAATCTGTCTGTAAACATGTTCCAATACTTCACTGTTATCGATCACCACAGGACAATGTCTGTAAAATTCCTCTTCCGATAACTGTTCCCGCATAATACTGTCGATTTTTTCATCCGTATACCCTCTGGATGCTTTCAGCCTGGCCCGTCTGACTGCCTCGTCCGCATGGATATACCACATCTCGTCCACAATCTCTTCATAACCGTCTTCGATTAAAAGCGCCGCCTCTATGAAAAGATAATCCTGCTGCCCTTTTTCCATTTCCTCTGCAACAGCCTGCAGAATGTACTCCTTCACCGCCGGATGTACAATCTCATTGACCTGTGCAAGCAGTCCCTTCCGGGCAAAAATCCGCGCCGCAAATGCCGCTTTGTCAATCTCACCATTTTCTGCCAGAATATCCTTTCCCATCAGCGCCAACAGTTTTTCATAACAGATCATACCCGGCTTCTCTAACTCGTGCGCCACCTGATCCGCCATAATGACCCGGCACTTCGTATGCTCCTTAAGATAGGAAAGTATTTGAGATTTTCCCGCTCCCACGCCCCCGGTAATTCCGATGACTTTCATTTTTTCTCCGTGCATATCCCGGATTTCCCTTTCGTGCTGCTTTCTCCCGTTTTCTGTCATGCTGCTTTACAAGACCTGCCGTTCACGGGTAAAAGTCTTCCCGGTTCAGTTCTTTTTCTCCCGGTTCAGTTCTTTCTGTCAATATCATATTCCATCACATGACCAGTGTAAAACTGTGTAAAAACTATTTCGCATCATACCAGTTGTTTCCCGTATGAAGATCAATCTCCAATGTCACCGCAAGACTGGCTGCCTGCTGCATTTCCCCGGCGAGAATCCCCCGCACCTGCTCCTCTTCTTCCGCCAGCGTCTCGATCAGCAGTTCATCATGAACCTGTAAAATCAGTCTAGACCTCAGCCCTTCTCTGTGCAGTCTCTCCCATACCCGGATCATAGCGATTTTCATAATATCTGCCGCCGTTCCCTGAATAGGAGAATTCATGGCCACCCGTTCCCCGAAAGAACGCTGCATAAAATTGCCGGAAGCCAACTCCGGAATCGGTCTCCTGCGTCCGTACATGGTAGTCACATAGCCCTTTTCCTTTGCATCCGCAACTGTGTTGTCCAGAAAATGCTTTACGCCGGGATACGTCTCAAAATACTGCTCGATGTATTCTGCCGCCTCTTTCTTTGATATACTCAGATCCTGACTGAGACCGAAAGAACTGATTCCATACACGATACCAAAATTGACGGCCTTGGCATTGCGTCTCTGCAGATCCGTCACCTCCTCAAAAGGTGTATGGAATACCTTGGATGCCGTAATCCGGTGAATGTCTTCGTCCATCTTATAGGCTTCGATCAGCTGCTCATCGCCGGACATATGCGCCAGCACACGAAGCTCGATCTGGGAGTAATCCGCATCCATGAAAAGATACCCTTCCATGGGAATAAAAACCTTACGTATTCTTCTGCCAAGTTCCATCCGCATCGGAATGTTCTGCAGATTCGGTTCTGTAGAACTGATCCTTCCGGTTGCGGTGATCGTCTGATTAAAAGTAGAATGAATCCTGCCGCCTTCATCGATATACGCCGCCAGACCGTCCGCATAGGTGGACTTAAGCTTGGCAAGACCTCTGTATTCAAGAATATCGGAAACAATCGGGTATTCCGGCGCCAGCTTTTCCAGCACATCCGCCGCTGTGGAATATCCCGTCTTCGTTTTCTTGCCGCCCTGAATGCCCATTTTGTCAAAAAGCACCTCTCCGAGCTGCTTGGGTGAGTTAATGTTAAATTCACAGCCGGCCTGCTTGTAGACAGCCTGCTCCAACTCTCTGATCCGCCCCACAAGCGCCTCACCGTAAGCCTTCAGTTCGTCCGGTTTCACCAGCACACCATACTGCTCCATATCATACAAAACCCTGGTCAAAGGCATTTCAATTTCATACATCAGTCTGTACATGCCCTGTTCCTGCAGCTTCTTCCTGAGAATCGGAGCCGCCGCAAGACATACATAGGCGATAAAGCAGGCATACTCCGTAACCGCCCGTGGATCAGTATCACAGGCATCTGCATAAGATGCCTTTCCACAGACCTGACTGCGGTCCGGTATGGTCAGACCAAGATATTCACTGGCAATATCTTCCACCCCATAATCATTCTTTAGCGGATTGAGAAGATAGGCCGCAAGAAGGATATCAAAGTAACGCTCCTCCCTGTAGGGTTTCATCACGTCACGACTGCTGTCCGCTGTCTTTTCGTCGCCGGTACACTGCTCCTCAAGCCTTCCATAAATCTTTTTTATATCAAAAACACTAAGTTTACATAACTCTTTCTCTTTCAGCTCTGCCATTTTACCAGACAGATACTCCGCCGTCACCAGCCCCTGACAGGGTATGAATCGAACCGCTTCCTTCCCCTTCTCAATGCTGACCGCCACGGCCACACCGGCCAATTGATCCACCGCCGGCCCATCTGCCAGAACCGCCAGCCCGATCTCATGCTTTCCGCCGCTTTTCTCACCTGAAATCCGGCACTGTGCAAACAGCGCTTCCACCTCAGCCAGATCCGTAATCCCGGCAAAAAATTCTGCCTGGGAATTTTTGACTGTCACGTCCTTCTCAAAACGTGAGAGCAGATTTTTAAATTCAAGCTTCTTACACAGCACATAAGCCTCTTCCGTATAGAAATTACCTACCTTCGCATCCTCAAAGCTGTACGTGATATCACTGTCCACATTAATGGTGGCAAGGGTCCTGGAAAGGTCCGCCAGGTCTTTGTTGTTCATGAGAGACTCTCTGACTGCCTTCTTTGTAATCTCTTCCACATGGGCATAAATATTTTCAAGCGAACCAAACTGCACCATCAACTCGGTAGCTGTCTTCTCCCCCACCTTGGGAACACCCGGAATGTTATCCGCCGTGTCACCCATAAGCGCTTTCAGATCAATAAACTGAATCGGATCAACCTGATATCTCGCTTCCACATCTTTCGCGTAATAGTCCTCAATCTCGGTCCTGCCGCCCTTTGTCTTGGGAATCCTGATCTTAATATGATCTGTGGCGATCTGCAAAAGATCCCTGTCCCCCGACACAAGCGCAACCTCCATTCCCTCCCGCTCACCTCTTTTGGCAATCGTTCCGAGAATGTCGTCCGCCTCAAGTCCGACCTTCTCCATGGTACAGATCCCCATAGCCTGCAGCATCTGCTTCATGACCGGCACCTGCTCCCGCAGTTCCGTCGGCATGGGTTTTCTTGTTCCTTTATAATCCTGATAAATTTCATGCCGGAACGTAGGCGCATGAACATCAAAAGCCACTGTCAGATAATCCGGCCGCTCCTCCTCCAAAATTTTGAACATGATATTTAGAAATCCGTACACAGCATTCGTATGCAGTCCCTGTCCGTTCGTCAGATCCGGCACCCCGTAAAAAGCCCGGTTCAATATACTGTGTCCGTCTATCAATACAAGTTTCTGACCCATCAGCCCTAACCCTTCTAAATCCAAATAAAATAATTATTCAGCCACACCGTCCGGCCTAAAAGCGGAACACCACACATAAAGCAATGATGATCGCCGCCGCCACAGCCGCCTCAAGACATGCCAGTGTATACCACAGCATCCTCCGCACGTTGATCCGGTGTTCGGCGCCTTCCAGTTTCATGAGAAGCTCTTCCTGCAAATTAAAATTGTTGCCTCCCTCAAGCCTTTCCAGTCCCTCTGTGACCAGAAACTGAATCGAAAGCTCTTCCTTACACTCCGGACAGCCTTCCACATGCTCCACAAACTCTTCAAGCCTGCTGCCATCCAGGTCATCTTCCAGGAAGGAAGGTATCTCTTTCTCTGCATCTTTACAGTTCATTCCCCTACCACATCTTTCCATAGACCATAACCTATTATGCACCCATACAGATGTTATTATATACCATAACAGTATCTTTTGAAAAGTCTCCCGCAAGAAAAAGTCCGCAAAACGTCCGCAAAAATGAATCTGGAATAAATCCATAATATAACATATCATCGGCCCCACTGAAAAGCCGCAATGTCTGATCAGTCCAAACATTGCGGCTCAATCTTATTCTTTATTTTTATCTTTGTGATCTCCTGACGAATTCTGCTGATCCGCCTGCTTATCCGGCAGAGAACCTACAGGATAAGAACTGAGCGCCGCTGTCATCGTACACCTGCCGTCAAAACATGCACCTTCGTCAATGACAATGGAGCCTGCCGTAATATTTCCGGCAATCTTACCGGTGGCCAAAAGCTCCAGCTTGCCGCTGACAACAATATCTCCATCCACCCGGCCGGAAATAATCACGCTCTGGGCGGAAATATTGCCTCTGACCTGTCCTTCGGCACTGAGAATCAGCTTCTTTTCACAGGTACAATTTCCGTTGATGACACCGTCAATCCGAATTGTCTCCGGTGAGGTCAGATCACCGTCAAAGACGGTGCCTTCTCCGATCAGTGTACTGACTTTTGTCCGTGCGTCGTCTGCATAGTTTTCATTTTTACCTTTTCCTAACATAATACTTTCTCCTTTACACTTTATCCTTTTGCCTCAAATACTATCAGGGGATCTATCGGCTGTCCGTCCGATATAACCTGATAGTCAACTTGCTCATTATGTACGCCTACCTCAACCAGAATATCTCCCGCCTGAACTTGATCGCCCTCTTCTTTCAGCGAGTCCGCGCTCTGTAGGAACATATACCGCGTCTGATAGCCGTTACCGTGCTCGATCTCGATGATGAGCGGATAAGTATCATCAGATTCCACCTTTGTAACCGTTCCGTCACCCGCTGCAATGATATTCCCCTCATCTTTTGTATCAATGCATACATAAGGATGATCCTCTGAAAATTTTACCGACAAAATCCCCTGCTCCGAATACGGGTACCGGCCTGGTACAGAAACATCCGCCTCGTTCTGTGTGTCCTCTTCCTGCTCCTTATTTGTCCCCATATTTGCTTTTGCTGCCTCAAGAAGCGCCTTATTCTCTGATGTAAGTGTGATGTTCTCTTTGTTTAAGGCTTCTTTCTCCTCTTCCAGCTGCTGTACCATTTTCTCCTGAGCTGCAATCTGCTCCAGCAGCTCCTTCTGGCCTTCGTCAGCATTCTTTTCCTCTTTCCGGCTCACATGCACGCTTCCCGCAAAATCTCCTGACACGTACTGGTATACCAGAAATCCGAAGCCAGCGCAAAGGAGAAGCATGAAAATAACAAACAGGCGGAGTACTGAAGGTGTAACATGAAACTGCCTGCTGTTTTGCCCCGTATTGGAGATAAGAAGAACAGAAAAAGATTCCTTATGCCTGTGTTTACGTTGTTTCATAAAAGTCTCCATTCCTACCGCCTGATCCTGCGGTATAGATTCAAAACTTATTGTGTAACGTCTGCAATCTCTGCTGCGGCTTCCTCCGCCGGCGCTTCAACCGGCACAGCCGTTGCAACGCCGTTCTTATTAACCTCATAAGTAACGCCGTCGACTTCCACCGTCACATTCTTCTGTAATGCCCCGGCAGCGTCATAATAATAGGTATTGCCGTCCGGCCTTGGCACCAGCCCGGTCTGCATTACCGCATTTTCATCAAAAAAGTATTCCACACCCTCGATCGTCACGTCCTCACGAAGCGCATGTCCGTCTTTGGTTGCCAGAAAATACCTGCCCGTCTCATCCTCAAACCAGCAGCCCTTCTGTACATAGCCGTTTTCATCCAGATGATACTTCCGGTCTTCCCAGCCTACCCAGCAGGAACGCTGCATTCTGTAATTCGCATAGAACACTTTCTGGTCACCGCGCGTTGCAAACCCGTCTGCAACGATCATGGAAGAATAATCCTTAAACTGATAATTCATGTCCACTCTGGTCGGAATCCCCGCCACGCTGCCATGCGAAGTATTCTGCCAGAAAGAGGCTCCTTCGTATTCCAGGGCATCCGCATACTGAGCCACCCACTTATCGAACCGTATGTCTCCGATCTTATTCAGGAACATATTCTTATTTGAGTAGACCACCGGATAATATCCCTGTGACTCAACAGTGCTGCAGAATGTGTTGATGATCTCCTGTAGCTGGGCCTGGGACATATTCTTATGACAGGCATCCTCCACATCATAGACCACCGGATAGCTGACCGTATAATTGCTCATCCACTGCAACAGAAGATCAGCCTCATTCCGTGCCTGCTCTGCATTGGTCGCATACGAGTACAGGTATACCCCTGTCTTCAGGCCGGCCGCATTCGCGCCTCTCATATTGGCATCAAAATAAGGATCAACTCCCGAATTAGTACTTCCTGCTTTTACAAATGCAAACGTCACTCCCGACGACGGCACCTGACTCCAATCAATTGCCAGATTATGTTTTGACACGTCAATACCTCTGGCAATAGAACTGCCCGCCCCGATTGCTTCCACCCGGCTTACCGGCATCATGGCCATAGCCCCGGCAAGCAGCAGTGTAAAAACCCTTTTTCCTAATTTACTCATTTGTTCTCCCCTGTGTTTTATCCTTAAATGTTACAAAATTGTTGCATACTTAAATAATATAACACATTTAGGGGCATTTGTATATTATATCTTTCCAACATAAAAACAAAAAAGACTGAAACTTCCATACTTACAGGACTTTTCAATCTTTTCATTACTGCCGGCGATGGGACTTGAACCCATACGTGGTTGCCCACAACAGATTTTGAGTCTGCCTCGTCTGCCATTCCGACACGCCGGCGCGTCTAACAACGAGTTATATCATAGCACAACCATCATAAATTGACAAGAGGTTTTAGAAAATTTCCCAAACCACGGTATCTTTTGAACTTTTTTCCACACACAATTAAAAATTCCACAAACATTGACTTTATCCGATCCTCTGACTAATCAGCCAGACCCCTGAACAGGTCAAAACAGTCAAAGGTCGCAAAATAATCTTTCGGCGTCTCGGCGCGTCTGATCATCTGCACCGTCCCGTCCTCTTTCAGCAAAAGTTCTGCCGATTTCAGCTTGCCGTTATAATTATATCCCATCGCAAAACCATGGGCGCCGGTATCATGAATCACAAGATAATCTCCCTTCTCAATCTCCGGCAGCATTCTGTCAATGGCAAACTTATCGTTATTTTCACATAAAGATCCTGTTACATCGTATTTATGATCACATACCGCTTCCTCTTTCCCAAGCACCGTAATATGATGATAAGCGCCATACATCGCCGGGCGCATCAGGTTCACCGCACATGCATCCACACCAATGTACTCCTTATGAGTATGTTTTTCATGAATCGCCTGTGTTACCAGCGCACCATAAGGACCCATCATGAACCGTCCCATCTCCGTATAGATCGCCACATCTCCAAGTCCGGCCGGAACAAGCACTTCCTCATAAACCTGACGGACTCCCTCTCCGATCGCACGGATATCATTCCCCTGCTGTTCCGGCGTATAAGGAATGCCGACTCCACCGGACAGATTAATGAATTCCAGTTCTATACCGATCTGTTCTTTTAACTGTACCGCCAGTTCAAAAAGCTGCTTTGCAAGCTGAGGATAATATTCATTTGTCACCGTGTTGCTGGCAAGAAAAGCGTGCAGGCCGAAATGCTCAACTCCCTTTTCTCTCAGGATCTTATAGCCTTCAAACAACTGCTCTGTTGTAAAACCATACTTGGAATCACCGGGATTGTCCATAATGCCATTACTCATCTGAAAAACTCCTCCGGGATTATACCGGCAGCTCATGGTCTCCGGAAGCTTTCCCAGAATCTTCTCCACAAACTCAATATGCGTAATGTCATCCAGGTTAATGATTCCTCCCAGTTTTGCACAATAGGCAAATTCTTCCGCAGGAGTATCATTAGAAGAAAACATAATGTCACTCCCGTTGATGCCAAGCGCATTGCTCAACATCAATTCCGTCAAAGATGAGCAGTCACATCCTGCCCCGTATTCATGCAGGATCTGAATCAGAAAAGGGTTCGGACAGGCTTTCACCGCAAAATATTCTTTGAAGCCCCTGTTCCATGCAAAAGCTTCCTGTACAGCCTTCGCATTTTCCCTGATCCCTTTTTCATCATAAATATGAAAAGGCGTGGGATATGTTTTAACAATTTCTTCCACCTTTTCCTTCGTCACAAATGGTATTTTATTCATTACTGTATTCATTCCTTTCGCATCATTCAGGCGCATCGCAAATATTTTCAATCTGCCAGTCAATCGGCTCCACGCCGTTTGCCTTTAAAAAATCATTACACTGGCTGAAATGCCTGCATCCGAAAAATCCTCTGTAAGCCGACAGCGGACTCGGATGCGGAGCCTTCAGAATCAGATGTTTTGGATTGGTCAGCATGGGAATCTTACTCTGCGCCGGACGCCCCCAAAGCAAATACACAATGGGACGATCCTGTGCATTTACCGCCTGAATAACGGCATCCGTAAACTGCTCCCATCCTTTCCCCTGATGGGAATTAGCCTGATGCGCCCGCACCGTCAATACAGTGTTGAGCAGAAGTACTCCCTGTTTTGCCCACTTTTCCAGGTATCCATTATTAGGAACATAACAGCCCAGATCCTCATGCAGTTCCTGATAGATATTCTGCAAAGAAGGGGGGATGTCTTTCTGATCCTGCGGCACGGAAAAACTCATGCCGTGTGCCTGATGCTCGTTATGATATGGATCCTGCCCCAAAAGAAGCACCTTCACTTCATGTAATGGGGTAAAATGAAAAGCACTGAAAATCTCCTCTGAGGGCGGATAAATCACTTTCCGGCTGTATTCCTCTCTCACAAAAGTATACAGCTGCCTGTAATATTCCTTATGAAATTCTCCGTCCAGCGCTGCCGCCCAGTCGTTACTCAGCATTGCCATAGTTTTTCTCCCGCCTGTATTTTAATCTGTATCTTTCTATGTATTTTTATTTGTATTTTTTGTATTTCTATTTGTATTTTTATCTATATTTCGCCTATAGTCTTGTTTACAGCATTTGCTGTTCTATTGTTCTGCCTGCTTTTTATCCCGGCCTGCTTTCGTTTCGGCTTTCTTTTACAGTCTGACGGAAATTCCTCTGCCCGCTAAATAATTTTTCAGATCCCGGATTTCCATTTCCTTAAAGTGGAATAAAGATGCCGCAAGTGCCGCATCTGCCTTCCCCACGGTAAAAGCCTCATAAAAATGTTCCAGTGTTCCGGCACCGCCTGATGCAATTACCGGAATTGACACACTTTCTGCTATAGCCCTGGTCAATTCAAGATCATAGCCGGCCTTGGTTCCGTCACCATCCATACTCGTCAGAAGGATTTCTCCCGCTCCAAGGCATTCAGCCTTAACTGCCCATTCTACGGCATCAATTCCCATGTCCACACGCCCGCCGTTCTTATAGATATTCCAGCCGCTGCCATCGGGCCGCTTTTTTGCGTCAATAGCCACCACCACGCACTGACTTCCGAACTTATCAGCCGCATCGGAAATCAACTGCGGATTCATGATAGCCGCAGAATTGACGGATACCTTGTCCGCCCCTTCCCTCAGAATCGCCTTAAAATCCTCTACTGTGCGGATTCCTCCCCCTACCGTAAAAGGAATAAATACCTTCTGTGCGACCCTGCGTACCATCTCCACGGCCGTCTCTCGCGCATCCGAAGATGCCGTAATATCCAGAAAAACCAGTTCATCTGCACCGGACCGGTCATACGCCGCCCCAACCTCAGCCGGATCTCCCGCATCCTTAAAATTTACAAAATTTACACCCTTAACCACTCTGCCGTTCTTCACATCAAGACAGGGAATAATTCTCTTTGTATGCATCTGCCCTCCTTAAGAGCCTTCCATCACCTCTATGCCTGTATTTCAAGAAAATTTTTCAGAATCTTCATACCCACATCTGAGCTTTTCTCCGGATGAAACTGACACGCAAACACATTGTCCTTCTCTACAGAAGCATGAATATGCGCCGCATATTCCGTTGTTGCCGTCACAATCTCCGGATGATCTGCCTGCAGATAATAGGAATGTACAAAATATACATAGGACTCTTCCGGGATACCTTCAAACAACCTGCCCCTATTCGGATAATGAAGCGAATTCCAGCCGATATGCGGTATCTTAAGCCCCTGATTCTCAGGAAGCCTCACGATTCTGCCGGGCAGGATTCCCAGTCCCCGGACTCCCTCACACTCTTCACTGGATTCAAACAACAGCTGCAGTCCGAGACATATCCCCAGAAATGGCGTTCCTCTGTCTGTTACTTCCCGTATGATCTCTTCCAGATGATATTGACGAATTTTACCCATCGCATCGCCAAAAGCACCTACTCCCGGAAGAATCACATGGCTGGCGGAAACGATTTCATCACGCTCCCTTGTTACAACAATATCCTCACCCAATGCAAGTATTGCTTTCTCCACGCTCTTAATATTACCGGCATCATAATCGATCACTGCAATCATTCTGTCTTCTGCTCCTGTTTCCGTACCATACCTTACACGCTTACCACTGTTCTGATCCGGTTTTGTTGTGCCATCCCTATATACTAATCCCCATGCATATCTCAAGTCGGCTTACGATACTGCTTAAACAGGCAGTTGAAAAATCTTTGATTTTTCAACCTACTCTGCCTCTGATTCCTCTGCTCCTTGAATCCGGTCAATAATCCCTTCTTCCTCGGGCAGTACATCTTTCTTCACATCAGGCACATCCTCATCACCCGCAAGGTTTTCGCCAAAAATGATAACATGAAGTCGCTGGGAATAAGTCACATCGTCTCCCGAAGCAATGATATCCAAAGCCTCATCTTCTGTCACCCCATATGATTCTGACAATGCTGCAAGAATCTGTCCGTATGCTTCATCCAGTTCGCCACTGATCTGATACTCTGCAGCAGCATCTGTAAGATTGCGGCAACGTTCTACACCTTCAAGTAACGCGTCCAGCGCCTCCAAAGGCATATCCATTTTGCGATAGTTATCGTATGATTCCAATTTACGCTGCACCTGCAGTATAATACTGCTCTTCTCAAACAGCGCCTTATCTTCCTCACTCAATTCCTTGCCATAAAGAAGATCATATACCTGCTCATACTGGTTATGGTCATAGGCCACTCTTGCCTCCTGTTTTTCCATCTGATCAGGAAGCAGCAATGTCACAAGAATAATGCTGGCCGCAATTGTCGCGCAGAACAGAAATACAGATATCACCTTTTTCCTGGAAAGTTTCTTCTCCGGTGTCTTCGGCTCCTCCTCAGCATTTTTCTCTTTCTTTTTCTTCTTTTCCTTTTTAGGCTTCTTGGGCTTAGCCTCTTCCGTTTCCTCTCCCTCGGCTCCGGCCTCAGCCTCATTCTTTTTACCTTTTTTGCCTTTTTTCTTTTCCTTCTTATTTTTCTTCTTGGCGTTCTTCTTATCTTCTGCACTCAATTCCGCCAAAATCTCTTTATTTTCATCCGACAGACTACCGATCATCGCACCGGAATCATCTAACTCTCCATCATTAAGCAGATCTCCGCTTTCATCCTCATCCTCTTCCAGTAAAAAGGCTAAAAACCGTGAAAAAGCTCCTTGCTTTGCGGGTTTTTCCTGCGTATCTCCCATCCCGCCCAGAAGGTCTTCCAAACCACTCTCCGCTTCTCCTCCTGCCTTTTCCTCCTGAGTTCCCTTCTTTCCGGCTTTCTTTGCCTTCTTCTCCCGTTTTTTTCGTTCTTTTTCTTCCTTCTTTTTCTGCTTTCTGGCATCCTTACCGCCGTCACGCTCCGCCAGCTCTTCCGGCGTAATTTCACGGATAGCCCCGGGATCACCTTTTCCTCCTGCCTCATCAGAAAAGAAATCAAATTCGTCTCCGTCGTCTGCCCCGCCTGAAACACCGTCTAACATAGCCAGCATGTCATCATCCACGGCCACGCCCTGATCCGATTTTTCCAGCAGATCATTTATCTCCGACAAATCTTCATCATTTCCCATACCTGCCAGAAGTGCGGAAAGATCCTCATCATCTCCGCCTGATTCCTCAAGCGCAAAATCATCCAAAGCATCCGATTCGCCATCTTGTTCTGATAAAAAATCATCTCCAAGTAAATTATCAATATCTTCCTCTGACATATCAGCAACATCTGATGACATGTCATTTTCATCCACATCAAATTCTTCCAAGCCAAGATCGCCCAGATCCAAATCGTCTAAAGTAAGATCATCCAAAGCCGTATCCTCTTCCGTCATCAGTCCATCGGACCCCATATCTTCCTCAAGTGTCAATTCGTCAGGCATCGACTCTTCGTCTAATGCCAATTCATCAGGCAGTGCGCCTTCATCAAGTACAAGTTCGTCAGGCAGTGACTCTTCATCCAATGCCAATTCATCAGACAGCGCGCCTTCATCAAGTGATAGCTCGTCAGGCAGTTTCCCTTCGTCAAGTGACAGTTCATCGGGCAACTCTTCTTCATCCAATGCAAACTCGCCAGGCAGTGTCCCTTCATCAAGTGCCAATTCATCAGACAGTGTGCCTTCATCAAGTGATAACTCGTCAGGCAATGTCCCTTCATCAAATGCCAATTCGTCAGACAGTGTGGCTTCATCAAGTGATAGCTCGTCAGGTAATGTCCCTTCATCAAGTGTCAATTCATCAGGCAGTACACTTTCATCCAATACCAACTCATCGGACAGCATACTCTCATCCAGATCAAGTTCATCAGTCATTGAATCATCCGGAAGCATTTCTTCCATCGAGGTTTCATCCAGCACCAGATCATCAAAAGAAAAATTATCCGGCACAGATGCATCGTCCACGCTCAATTTATCAGACAGCATCTCTTCATCCTGTCCTGTCTCTTCCGATAATTGCATTTCATCCAGTGTCAACTCATCAGGCAATGTTTCATCGTCAGTTATCTGAAGCTCATCCAGCAAAGACTCACCCTGCTGTGCTTCCTCGCCAAATAGCGGCTGCTCTGGCATCTGCATCCCATCCAGTTCAGCTTCATCAGACAGCATTTCTTCATCTAACATAAGACCATCCAAAGCATTCTTCAAAGCTAATTCATCTGACTCCATGTCATAATCAGAGTCAGAGATTCCGGACATCATCTGGCCTGACATATCACTCTCAGAAAGATCCATATTTTCCGTCTCGTCAGATATGTTTTCTTCTGCTCCGTTCTCCTGCCCCATAGAAGCAAACATGGCCTCTATATCATCCACGTTCATAGCCTTATTATATTCTCTTCCCGCCAGGTTTTCCCCACCAGAATCTGTCTGTATCTCTGCGGAATCTGCCGATGCGTCTCCCAATTCTGATAAGTCGGAATCATCGCTGTCGCCATCCATCAAAGATTTTAAAAGGTTATCTAAATATTCTTCACTTGAGCCCATAATTTCTCCCCGATAAAACTTTTTATGTCTAATTTTAACACATACTGTTCTATTTCACAAACCTCTTTCTGAAAATCCAGGCCATGTAATCTGTTCCCGTTGCTGCTCACTCCGTTCCTGTAACAGGTAAAAATCTATGCAAAATCTGCTTCGCAAATGGATTTTTACTTGCAATATATACGTTTTCATACGGATTTAGCAGTAAATGTTAAATCCTGTGTGAACAGTAACCTGTTCCCGGCGCAATTCACACCCACACCAGATCTCGTATTGATTTTATAATGATTGGGTATAAAAAGCAGCCTGTTTCTTTCAACGGCTTAAACTGCCCGCATATTTACCCGGCAATGTGGATTCATCATAAAATACCATTTGATGTACCTGATATATTTGATGTGCCTGATATATCTGATGTATATCGGATACCTCATTCACACTAAATATGTGAATCATCACACAACTGACATTCATGTGATTTTTAGTACTCCTCGCCCAATCCACATAAAAATTCCACAGGATCCGCCTGTATTCCGGCTCCTTTTCCGCCTATCTCCCCGCCAAGCTGATACAGCACTGGATGAACGCGGTAAAGAAAAGCTTTCTGATTATAGAAAGCAATCTTTTCCAACGGAAAACGCAAAATCGTCGGGTATTCCATTCCTGCTCCCAGTTCCAGCACACATAATTTCTTATTGACCGTTCCCTGAAGCCATTTTGTGTACTCACGCCACTGATCTATGTATCCTTCCTCGGCATATCGCTTCACACCTAACTGGTTAAACCTCAGTTTATTCCCGCATGTTTCACAACACGGCTCCTGAAGCTCCTCGATTGAAATCTCTTTTCTGTAATATCGAAGCACCGCATTATAATGCTGAACCGGAACATCGCTTAAAATATGTGAACAATTACAATCGCACTGCATTTTACGGAAACCGCCACAAGGTGTCACAACACGATTTTCCGCAAATTCTTCTTTATATATAAGATCATCCATACACAGAGATACAATAAAATAATTTTTTCCGGCAATGATCTTATGTAAATTTTTATATGCCAGTTCCCACCGTTCTGCATTCCTCTGCACTAAAACCATCTTCTGTAAAAAGGGAATGATCCAGACACGATCTTCATTGTCACTAATTTCCTTCTCTATTTCACGATATCTGACATCATTCGTCAACGCTCTCCAATCGTATTGGAAATCCTCTCCAAGCCCTACAAGAACCAGTTCCGCTTCCTGCACCCGCTCATATATTTCCTGCAATCTGCTGTCTCTCATGATGTACCCCACACTTCCCGCTATGCTGCTTCATAACACATTTAATACGTAACAAACATGCAGAAAACACAAGTCTTTTGTACTCTCTGCAAAAATATGTTTATTTTATTCCCTTTTCGGAAATGTGTTATCCATGCATACATTCTCAACACAGCATACATTTCTGTACAAACTATATATTCTGTAGCAGCTGAACAGTTCTACAAACTGGAATATATATCAACTTTGCAAATATTCAATCAGCTTACTTGCATATTCATCACTATATTCGTGCAAATTCTGCCCATGCCCCATATGTTCAATCTCTACATCTATGATAGCAGGCAGATTTTTTTTAATAATGTAACACTTTTCTTTGGGTATTGCTCATTTGAATCTCACCAAACCAGGATAGTTCCTTTGTAACTTCTTATATTTTCAGGGATATAGTAACGATACACAAATTCACATACCTGATAAGCAGTACAAATTGCCCGATAGATTATCCATAATATAATCTTCTATCTCATTACGGGCTTTTTCAAGGCTAACAAGTTCACCTGTTCTCTCGCTGTGACAATCCACTTCCGCCAAGATCACATAATAGTCTGACAACCGTTTTAAAATTCATTCATAGCAAAGTATTGCCGTAAAAGCCATCCCATGCATAAATAGTATTGACTTCTTATTTTTGTCTCCAAAGCATAAGAAATTCATAAAATCCTTCTATACAAATTTAGATTGTGATTTAATGATTTTAAAGGGAAACAAAATCACCTAAAACATTATAACACAAAATATACGGGAATTGGTATGCTGATTGAAATGCTTTCATTAAATCAATGAAAAGAGGCCAAATAAAAAGAAATATGATTTACGCAACATACAATGTCTACCATACCAGCATTGACATATACATCTATGCAGCTTACTTCTTACAAACAAACTACAACAAGGCAAAAGATGAATTAAAAACTCCACCCTGCTCTGAATGTGCCTTGCAGAGAATTACGAAGTAATTCTCGTATAGTTAATTTGCGAAGCAAATTTACTATAAATGCTCTGGCAATAGATGCACAGCTTGAATATGCAAGACTTGTATTTCCGTTCCATCAACACTTGGTTTTCCCATAAGAAGGTTCCTTTTATTTAATAATCATATTCCATTTACCATTTTCAATTACATATTGAAATTCCGTTAAATTATCATCTTCCATCACTTGAAGAAGCGGGGATAAGTCATTTACAGTATTCATCTTTGGCAATTCTGATCTTTTTACCCAAACCATTTCTCCCTCCTCTGATGATGTTACTTCTCCAAGAAATTCGTCTGTATGAAATAAAAATACAATGTACCGCCCATTCTCAATGGGAAATTGCTTGATTCCGCATAATCTTGGATTCTGAATATCAAGCCCGGTTTCCTCTTTCATTTCCCGAATGACAGCATCCATGATAGATTCATTTTTTTCAATGTGTCCTCCGGGCAAAGTCAAGCCTTTCCAATCATCTTTTAATCTGTTTTGTAGAAGATATTTATCATTTTGTTGAATCAGGCATAAAACCGTTAATTCAACATTTTCTGTTCTCTGCATACGCTATACCTTCATATACTGCTCAATTTCGCTCCAAGTTTTCATTGTCAGAATATCTTTATCTTCTGCATAAAGCAGATCAATTACCCCTATGCGCGAAAACAAAAGCCGGGAAAATCCCGGCCTTTATCACTTTGGTAAAATATTAGTTCAGATTTAAAACCAACTCATCCACTGTGCGTACCAGATTACCGATCTCAGGTTTTGAGAGCTGTGCATTTGCACCAAGTGATGCGCCCTTTCTCTTCATTTCATCATTTACAAGAGAAGAGAAAATTACGACAGGAATATCTTTCGTCTCTTCATCAGATTTAATAAGTTTCGTCAGTCGGTGTCCGTCCATAAGCGGCATCTCAATATCCGTAATAACACACTGAACATGCTCTTTCAATGTTCCTTCTTTTTTGCACTCCTGAATAACATCATATGCCTGCTGTCCGTTCTCTGTATGAATCAAATTAGCATATCCGGCTTTATGCAAGGAATCAACAATCAACTTATTCAGAAGTGGTGAATCCTCGGCAATCAAAATCGGTACATCATTTCTATGCCGCTCACCCATCTCTTCAATATCTGTCAGTTTCAAGCCCGTCTCAGGATTAATATCCGTCACAATTTTCTCAAAATCAAGGATAATAATCAGACGATCTTCAAACTTGATGATACCAGTTGAAACACCTTCTTCAGTCGTCGAGACAGTTGAACCCGGTTTGATAATATCCCGCCAGGATACACGATGTATACCTACGACAGAATCAACATGGAATGCAATATCCAGCTTATTAAAACTGGTAATGATAAACAATCCACCCGGCTGTGCCGTACCACGCTGCAGACAATTCTTCAGATCGATCGCGGTGATCATTGTATCACGCGGCATGAATATGCCTTCCACACTCGGATGTGCATTCGGCACCGGTGTAACCGGTTGATATGTGATGATTTCTTTAATCTTCGCAACATTAATACCGTATGCATTGCCATCCAGCTTAAATTCAAGCACCTCCAACTCATTTGTTCCATTTTCAAGCAGAATCTTCGTATCCATGTAATCCACCTCACGCTATGTATTTAGAAAATACCTCTAAAATCTACCAGATTGCCTGTACATTTCATTCTATTCAATCAAACAAATCTACTGCAATCTCAAATTTCTTTAATTATATCATAAAAAAAATAAAAAAAAAACACTATTTGCATTTTTTTGCAAATAGTGCGAATATTTGTTGCATTTATTAAAAAATAGAGGGACATCCCCTCAAAACCGAACCTGATGACCACTTACAATGATTTTTTCCTATCCTTTATTCTGTCGGAGAATCCGTCAGGATTCTCTTAAAGAAAGCTTTAGATGTTCTTAGGTTCTGTTTTTTAGAACCTTAGAACTTCTCTTTCTTTTGGTTAAGCCCTCGACCGATTAGTACATATCAGCTCAACACATTGCTGTGCTTACACCTTATGCCTATCTACCTCGTAGTCTCCAAGGGGTCTTACTTATCTGGGATATCTCATCTTGAGGGGGGCTTCACGCTTAGATGCCTTCAGCGTTTATCCCTGCCGGACTCGGCTACCCTG
>ERZ808035.818-NODE-818-length-21842-cov-5.637124_pt1 | contig 21842 bp, 14 predicted proteins | sample MGYA00380189_ERZ808035 | MGnify/ENA primary metagenome ERZ808035 (study PRJEB31490, sample SAMN06133407) | mouse gut metagenome | isolation source: M5_1 | host: mice | place: China: Chengdu | collected 2015-05 ...
GATAAGAATTTTCATATCTTGATTCTTACCAAAAAGGAGCCATTTTTTACCAAAGACACAAACTTTTTTACACTACCTGTTTCACAGTAAAGCCGTCAGCGCTAGGGAGTCAGTTCTTACTGTTTTTCTTTATTGTACTGTGAATATTTTTAATGCTTTCCAAATATTCTTCTTCCACCGGCGATAAGTTCTGTTCCTGATATTTCCTATATTCTTCTGTTGCTTTTTCAATTGCCTGTGCATGACTAATCGTTCCGGCTCCTTGCAACACTTTTTCACCTGTAGTTTTTAAAACATTATCAAGGTGCTCCACATAATCAGACATATACATGGGATGATGGCGCATTGCCTGAATTTCTGCAAAATCAAAATATCCAGACACAATGTTATTTAATATCTTCAATTCTTTCTCATTTAAATAATTCTTTGCGATGCCAATATCTTTCAATGTCGGGAAATCACCTGAAAAATTCTTAAGCCCCATGAACAGCTGTTCTGCATCTGCACGTTCATATATTACTTCTGCCGCAGTATGCCCATGCGCTGCATAATGTAACTTATTTTGAACCATTTTAAAAAATGCGATGGATTCACTGCTTTTGGGATTATAATCCACACTGGTAGCGTAAAGATCAAGCACCTGCCGATACATCACTTTTTCAGATGAGCGAATATCCCGTATACGGTCTAATAAATCTTTCCAATAATTTCCGCCTCCCAGATTTTTCAGCCGTTCATCATCCATCGTAAAGCCTTTAATCATATACTCTTTTAAACGTTCGGTAGCCCATCGACGGAAATTTGTGGCAATCTTGGATTTTACTCTATATCCAAGAGAAATAATCATATCTAGATTATAGTGTACTATATTATATTTTTTTCCATCAGCTGCAGTTGTTCGGAATTTCCGAACAACTGCATTTTCCTCTAACTCGTCTTCTTCAAAGATATGTTTAATATGCTCACTGATATTAGATTTACTGGTTTGGTATAGTTCGCATAATTGTGCCTGCGTAAGCCAAACACTCTCATCTTCAAACTTAACATCAATTTTTGTATGCCCATCCTCCGTTTGATATATGAGAATTTCACTACCGACAATATTGGAATTGTCTGTTTTATTTTCCACCATTCAGTCCTCCCTTTTACCATCCAAATGCATGATTTTTCTCCTTTTCACAGCAGGTCAAAACAATATATTTTCCTATACCATTTGTTGGGACAAAAGTACAACCGTCTCCACATGTGTCGTCACCGCCTAATGAACACGTTTCGTCCACCACGTCACTCTCACATGAACACAAACTCAATTCTGCGTCCACTTCCGTAATTACAGTCTTAGCAACAACTTCTGCCAGTCGGTTCTCCATCTTATGACACCCTCTTTTCTTCCTTTGACTTCTTTGCCTTTTCCTTAAACTGCTCCTTAGCATGTGGCACTATTCCTGTTTGATTACCTTTTAACACAAAGGTCAGTTTGTAAGGATCGGGTGTCCCGTCTTCCTCATATCCTCCGACAATTACCCTGTCAATGATACTCTCAAAAACCACCCTGTCAAATTCATCAAGGACTTGTTCTTTTTCAAGTGTGTCACGGAGTTCTGACATCCGCCTGTTTATATCTTTCTGTGTGCAGATACTGTCCTCAAGAAGTGCTTTCCTCTCGGACAGTTTATGAAGCTTTCTGGTGAAATCCACCATTTTTTCCTCGTACACCTCTTTGGATATTGTACCATCAATCAACATATCTGTCATCCGCGATTTTTTTGATTCCAATGAAGAAATATCCTTATCAATCTGCTGTTTTTTACGCATATTTTCATCACTGTCAGCCGATTCCGCCACATATGACAATACCACATCCAGCACATCATCAAAATTACCTGCCAGCAGTCCAAAGGCATCCAGAAAAGCTCCCTCTAAAATTGCTTCATCGACTGCTTTACAGTTCGGACAGTTGGCAATGCCATTCTTAGTGGCATTCATACACTGCCACACCGGTTTTTCATAATCAGACCTGCTGTGTCTTGTCCTGCGTGTGAGCTTATGTCCGCAATAGGCACATTCGCACATACTGCTGAAGGAATACTGACGTGTATAACGTTCCCTGTTTCCGGTTGTTTCAACTACTTTATTTCTGGAACGCTTCATGCGTATTTCCTCTGCTTTATCCCATATTTCTCTTGAGACAATCGGCTCATGATCATCTCTGAGATAATACTGGTTTTCTTCTCCCATATTTGCAAGCCTGCGTTTGGAAATTGGATCGGTAGTAAATGTCTTTCCCAGAAGAATATCCCCTTTGTACTTTTCATTCTTAATCATCCCCATAACACCATGCGTATGCCAGCTTACTTCTCCTTTTTTATTCTTAATTCCAAGTTCCATTAACCGTTTTGCAATCGTGGTCGTTCCATAACCCTCCAGATACATGTCATAAATCATACGGACAATCTCCGCTTCTTCCTCATTGACAGTTATGCTCTTGTCCTCGGTATGATAATCATATCCATAACAGCCATTGAAACCGATCAATTCGCCACGCTTCATTTTCATCTGCAATCCCATCTTGACATTCTGTGAGAGCGACTCCACTTCCTGCTGTGCTAAGGAACTCATAATAGTCAATAACAGCTCGCCGTTCATATCAAGTGTATTGATATTTTCCTTCTCGAAAAATATGGCAATATTCCGGTCGCGGAGCATTCTCACATAATTCAGCGTATCTACCGTGTTGCGGGCAAACCGTGAAATAGACTTTGTAAGTATCATATCTATTTCGCCATTGTGGCAATGAGCAATCATATCCTGAAACCCACTCCGCTTATCTGTCTTTGTTCCTGTGACCGCTTCATCCGCAAATATTCCTGCATTTACCCAATCTTTATTTGATGCTATCTTTTGTTCATAATACAGTTTCTGTGATTCAAAGCTCCCTAACTGCTCATCATCATCGGTAGATACACGGCAGTATGCCGCCACCCTGATGCGGTCAATCTTCAGTGCTCCCGTACTTCCCCTGTTCCTGCCATTCGGAACAATTTTTGTCTTTTGCAATACCTGTACTTCTCTCATACAATTCCTCCAATCTTTTCAATAATCTGCATATTGATTTCTGTCAGTCCTATATGGAAAATGACAGCTACAAAGAATTTTTCTTTTTGAAACATCCTCTGTATACTGCCATCATATCCGCAAACTTAAATATTAACGAATGTACCGAAAAATTTTATGCTGCTTCATCAGTATTTTCCGCAATCAAAAATCTGTCTTTTAATTTCCCCTTTGTATATCGAAACTCTGCTTCTGTAATACTCCCTTTGCGGTAAATTTTACAAAGAATTGCTATACACTTTGCATATTCCATTTCCCTTGTCATCCGACTCCTCCTCATTCTAGAATTTTCACTCTCAACTTCTTTATTGGTACATTGAATTTAACAAAATGAACATCTCTGACAAAAGCGTTGACTTATTTGGCTTCCATTCGTATTCCATGCTGTCATTGCTGACCTTTAGCAACGATTTTTGTTTCAAAATCTGCCTGTGGGCTCCCCCTGCTCGGAATATTCCCACCCTTTCGGAAGTGTCTGCCTGCTCCTCTTTTCTACATAAGTATCTTTGCAGGTCTGTTGGCATGAAATACAGCTCATGAATCCGTTTTGGCGGATTATTTATCAATGTTCTTTTGCTGCTTCCAAACCTTCTTCCAATTTTTTCATAATCCGACACAAGATTTATCCACAGCATGATATAATTCTTTTGTAACCGCCTTGTCTGCCTGATGGCTTTAAGCGGCTACGCTTTCATGGATTTATGATACCAATACAGAAAACGGAAAAACATTGACAGAGACTTGACCATACATTGACATAGAATTTTTTGAAGGAGAAAATAATTTGAGAAATCGACTTACCTTTGCAAATATAATAAGCATACTGCTTGAAAATAAAAAGAAAACATATCAGCAACACCAGCTTGTCCGCAGCTTATTTTCTGCATACTTGAACGATGAACTTCCAAGCAGTGAAATATATGCAGAAAACAACACCATGTACAGCCGCTGGTGCATCGGAGCAAGACCGATACCTATGGAAATTCTGCGCATTTATGAGGAAAATAATTTTGAAGTCATGGAAGAAGATTTCCGATGCAAAATCATTCCGAACCTGATAAATGAATCACAGGCACGTTCCCAAATAGAGGAACTGATCAATGACAGCCGCAATATCATTGGTAACAAAACCACAAATGAAATACTTGCACTTACCGATAATGCGGCATTTTTTACTGCCGCAGTCCGTTATGCCATTCTGTCAGATCATGAACACAGCGGCTTATTTTCACCCGATTTATCCGATACCATACAAAGCAGCCGCCTGCCCTCCATTACAGAAGAATTTGTAGGGCGCAAAAATGAACTGAAAGAATGTGGAAAATTGTTACAGGAACGCTCCACACTTTTTATCAGCGGCGTGGCAGGGATCGGGAAAAGTGAGTTTGCAAAATATTATGCTGACAAAAACCGTAAGAAATATACAAATATCATTTACCTCTATTATGCAGGAGATTTAAAGAAAAGCATTGCAGGCATGGGATTTGGCGATGATACCAGTGAAATGACTGAAGAGACGCTTTTTGACAGACACTATAAGACATTGAAAAAGCTGCACCATGACAGCCTTATTATTCTTGATAATTTTAATGTACTCCCAAAGGATGACAGCTTTTTCAGGGAATTTGCACAGAATGATTTTCAGCTATTGATAACCACCAGATGCCGTCCTACGCAGTACCCCATTATGGAATTAAAAGAGCTGGATGCAGATACCGAACTGCCGGAACTGTTTTACCGTCTGTGCCCTTCCGCAACAGAAAATACACTGGCAACAAAGCAGATCATACAAACCGTACACAGCCATACACTGACTGTTGTGTTGTCTGCGTTATCCTTATCCGCAAGCGGTATGGAAGCGGAAGAACTGCTATATGAATTACAGACCTGCGGACTGAGTATTGCTTCCGGTGAAGCTGTTGAATTATATAAGGATGGAGATTACACTGACGGACTGATGGCAGAGCATTTAAGGAAACTGTTACAGCTTGGGAAACTGTCTGATCCCTGTCTTGATGTCCTGCGTAACCTTTCCCTGCTTTCTGCCTCCGGCGTATTAAAAAATGCTTTTAAGAGCTGGCTGAAACTGCCCTCATTAAATGATGTGAATTATCTTGCCAAATACGGTTTTATCCATGATGACAAAGAAAACCGGAAAATCAGTCTGCACCCACTGATAAGAGAGATTGTTGCACTGGAAACTTTACCGTCCGTATCAAACTGCCATACACTGCTTGACAGTCTGCATTGCATCTGCCTTGTGCATGGACTGGAAGTTAAAAGACCACAGAATGTGATCGATTCGCTTATCAGCATTACAGAAAATATTTTAGCAGACATACCAGAGGATTATCTGCTGTTCCTTCAGGATATGTTCCCATATCTTGAAAAATATCTTGTGACGGACTATCTGCCAAAACTTGTAGAACGGATAGAGTATGTAATGAAACTTGGGATAACTGCTGCTCGGGATAAGCTTTCTGCACACCAAAACATTCATTCCTGCTGTGACAAGGCATTGCTTCTTGACTACAAAGCAGAGCTGTTTCTCATAAAAAACGACTATAAAAATGCCTTAAAGAAACGCCTTAAAGCAATCAGCATTTTAGAGCCATGCCATACCGCAGATGCCGATTTACGTACAGCAAGCCTGCTTTCAAATCTGCATAATAATCTGTCCAATGTATATCTGCTAATGAAAAAGCCCAAAGAAGCTACCGAAGCGCTTCATACCGCTTTAGCAATCCGTCAGGAATACGCTCATCTTAGATTGACAGAATCACATGATATGCTGCAACAACTGATGAATCTGACCAATATGCTGGTTCTCTCCAAAAACACTGATATGGCGAGACAGGCGCTTTCTGCCTATGAAAATCTTGTTTTGGAACATGAAGGAACACAAACATTGGATAATGGAATCTGTCAGATGATGTATGGCGCGATTACGCTTTCCGAGAGCAATGCTAAAGAAGCCGAGCTTCATCTTTTATCTGCGGAGAATATTATTTCAGAAGTCATGGGAACCGATAACGATTATGCCAAAACTGTTTATTTGTACCTGAATAACCTGTATGCCAGATGGCAGAAACCGGAGCAGGCTATGGCATATAAAAATAAATACATTGAATGTTCCCACCATCGTCAATAACATTTTGATTGCCATGAAAGTTAGCGAAAGTTAAAATTTTATCTTAATTGCAAAAGTAATGTCAAAAACCGTATAAAATAAGGTATTTGACATTACTTATACCCCCCTTGAAACATGAATTTTCCAATAAGTGAAAGTTAGTTGTTAAACAATATTTTGTACAATTATTATCAAACACAAATCCACCTAATCAGTTCATCAAAGTCACTATCGTATAATTTTTGAAAATTCTTCCCATTTTCATCAGACAAAAATTGCAAAAACTCACCTATATCTTTTCTATATATCTGCCCAATTACTTGAAGATCATAAGTCGCCTGCCTTGTTGCCTCATAATCATTTATTTGCTTCATAGCTTTCTCTAATTCTTCATATTGCTTTTTCCAATATCGTGTATACTCTAGCTTAGATGCTGCCCCTTTGTATATATCTGCTTCAATCTTGTCTGGTGCGTTATTTCCATAGTATTTTCTCTCCTTCTCAGTTAGAACAACAAACAAAAGCTTATCTTTATAATGATGATCCTTAATTATTTCCCCCACTTCATACATACAGGCTTGTCTTCTTAAATAGGTATCACTTACAATAGTTAAAACAAAATCATGGTCTTGAATTGTATCCATGAACATTTTAAAGCTGTCTTTATATTTTAATCCAGTATAACGTGATATTTTAACCTTGTTTTGCAACTTTTCAGAAATCTTCCTTTCAATTATATCCACTATTGGAGCATCACATTCTGTATATGAAATAAATAGTGTTGAAGAATTCTTTTTCTTTTCTCGGCATACCTCTATGCTATTGTTTTTATAACAATAACACATGTCATCTATCAATATATTTTGCTCTGCTTTCTCAACCTTAATAGCAAAAACATTCTTTGTCAAAACATATATATGACCATATTCAAAAAGGATTTTGCCTTTTAACTTCTTAGATACATCGTCCATAACAGTCTTTATATCAAATGCCAGTTGAAAACCTTTTACCTTTAATACACCGTTATCTCTTTCAACTCCAATCAAAACATATCCACCTTCTACATTGGCTAATCCACATATAAATTTTGTAATTTCTTCTGGACGCATTTCCAATGCTCTGCAGATTAAATTATCTGTCATATTATTTTGTATTATATCTATAACTTCTTTTTCATCTGGTATCATTTATCTATATCCCTTTCAATGGTATTCTATTGAGTCCAGTCAGCTTAATAATCTTTCCAAATGTGATTTTCTGTGGTTCATTCTTTCCATCTTCTACCCAAAGTTCCCAATCCATTGAGTAATCCAGCAAATCTTTCTCTGTTTCATAAAATATTCTTACTTCTCCGCCATCAGATGGACGTGCCAATAAAAATATTTCTTTCCCATCTTTCTTAATGACAAAAATCGTATTGGCTATTGGACGCACTCCATTGATATCATACTCTTCACGCCCATTTAAATACGAAAGAATATTCTTTTTTGATCTCTCCAATATTGTTCTTACATACTCATATGTATCTGTATCATGTTTTGATGTCCTGACATATTTACTTGCAAACTCTGCATTATTCAATGCTGTGTTCAACGCTTCTTCAGAATCAATTCCTAATTGCAGCAACACATCTTGTGTTAATTCAATCCTTTCATCACATTTTTCGACATAATGCATCTGACCTTCGGCAATAAGTTCCTCTAATTTTTCCGGACTGGATACATTAAATTTCCGCATAAGATGCTTTAAAGTGTCAGCATGTTTTATATCATCAAGAATTTGTTCATCATCATACAAATAATGTTTATTCTTATACAGATCAGGAAAAATCTCTTTTGCTTTTTCTTCATGATCACGCATCCATATCAACAATTTCTTGAAATTATTTCTGACCTCTTCTTCTTTTGAACTTCTATTACTATTTACATATTGTATAATTTGCGGTGACAAATCTATGTTGTTTTTCCAGCGACTCTCTGGTAAATCCAAATAAATATCTCTTATTAATAAATCCGCCTTAATATCATATCCTGCACTGACAGCTAACTCTTTCAGTGTTTCATCAATTTCATTATCAAGGAATATATCATCCTTTATCATAAAATCTCCATTTTGATTCGGAAGAATTGGTTTTGTTAATTTATTGATAAGATTATCATATCCTTGCTTTACAATGAATTCTATAAACCCTGCTAAAAACCGGACCGCCTCATCTTGTGATATTTCCATATATTGAGCAAACTTTTGTATACATCCATATTCACTAATTCGATCCGCTACACAAGTTATTGTATATTTCATGGCTTCTTGTAATATCCTTTCCGAAACCACTTGCACTTCTATCATTTGATTATCAACTTTCAAAACGCTATTGGCATAATGACATATCTGCCTTTGAACACCCACGTTATTGTACTTACTATCACATAGCCATATCATCTGCAACAAAATATCACTTTTTTGCTGTTTATCAGCATCATCTAAATTATTTTCTATCAATTTTAGTATCTGTTCATCATCACATTCCCCAAATCGAAACCAATCTCTATTTCTAAACTCCAAATCAAGAAGCCATCCTCTGCAATCGTTACCAAGCAGTTTTAGTATATCCTTATATTCATCTAAAATTTCTTTGTCAAAATACAATTCTTCTACATGGCAAAATACACCATTTTGATTTGGAATAATACTAATTTGTCCATCTGCGACATATGTTTGAAGATTTCTATTATCCTCTATAAGATTAAAATACATCGATAGCCAAGAACGCCAATCCTTATTTTTAATTTCTCTCTGTAATTGCATTGCATTACCAAAATCATTTATTTGTTTTGTTAGTGATTTAAAAGTGTATCTATTACAATCATTCCATAAGGAATGATACCAATTATGAATATCTTTCTTACACGGAATCTTTTCAGGCATTATATCATAAAGTAAATCCCATATTTTTTCGCGCATCTCTGCCTTAGAGTCTGATATTACATATATCTGTTCTTCATCAAAATAATCCTCTAATTCCATCATGGAATCAACACTGGTATGTATAATTGGTACATGAAGAATTATTTTTTTACAATTCTCCACGATATCCTCAATCCACACCTCATCAATCCACTCTTTTTTCCCAAATGAGCCAATCCGAGTAATATTATAAGTTCCCTCCCATTTCTTTTGCGCTGCATATTGAAGTAGCTTTTCATACAATCTACATGCTGTTTCAATAATACTACGGTTTTGTTCCACTTTATCATCAACTTTTGATTTACAAGTAAGATAAATACCGTCTCTCGGTTCTGTCGGGTTGAAATCGCTTGCGAAAATTAAAACCGGAAAAGGAAAATCTTCTGTTCCTATCAAAGGAAAATCGCAGAACAACTTTGACTGCTGTCCTGCAAAGGGTAGGATATAAATTTCATGTTCCCTACGTTCCAACGCAATAGATATGGTAGTATTTTCTTCTGTTAAATTTAAAACATAGATTTTTTTCGTCTCTATATCAGATTCATATATAATCTCATGAATTAGCGAACCATCTAAACCACACGAAACAGGTTGACTATATTTATACTTCTCCTTAGTAGCTTCAAGAGCAATTTCTTCAATATCTTTGAGCATAGACAGTACAAAAGGAGCTGATACTCTTAGATTATCTATACCTTGCTGTGCTACCTCAACGCCTTCTTTATCCAACTTATATTCAAATATTGTGTTATATTCATCTGTCTTAATTTCATCTTCTGTCAACGACTGACATGCCTGTAACTGATCTACAGCCTTTTCCATAGCAGAAACTATTTCATTTTTATCATGACCAGTTCTATCTAATGTGATTTGAAACTTTGAAAACCCAGCTTTTTCGACCTCTATAATTCCTGATACATTGACAACTTCTGATAATAAATGTGTCGTTATAAATCCCGTTCCAAACTTTCCGCTTTTTCTTTCGCTTCCATCATATCTGTCTTTTGATGAAGATTGATTAATAAGCGACATCACGTTTGCCATAGTAAACGGTCTTCCATTATGTCTAAATATTACATTGTTATTGATTTTATCAAAATTAATGCTTATTTTAACTTTACCAGTTTCATTACTCACATCCTTGGCATTTTGGCACAACTCCCAAATCCATCGTTTAACACTGTTTTCATTATTACTATAACGCTGCTTATCCAGCAACTGCACAATACGATTAGCTGCACCTATTCTTAATGAATCATTATTCGCTTTTTGTATATCTCTTTGAAATCGTTCTTTATCCATATATACCTCGTTTTACTCTTGTCCTTCTACCGTCATTCTGAATTTATAATCTCATCAAGCAATATATTTTAAACACTTTGCATGATATCATCATATTCCCCTGTCCCACAATCCGCTTCTTTAATCGTCTGCCCAAATAGATTTTCGTAATATGCCACAAACCTTTTATCATAAGAAAACCTTTTTCGTATAAGTTCCTTGCTTAGTCCAAGATGTATAAGCACTTCTATCCTGAAAAAGACCTCAAAACAATATGTAATCCCCCTTAAATCCGCTTGACTTAATAGCGGATCATTTTTATGTGACGCATGAGTATAAACATTTCGGTCATTTACCATCTTAGTTATTATATCTCCACAACTACTATTGTCAGTTTCCGATAATGCCATAAGACAGCTTTCTACAATTTTTTCTAAACATTCTCTAAAAGTTTCTCCAAGATTGTTACAATAAATTTTTACAAACTCCTTATCTTTCTCATCCGTTAATTTTTTCATAATTCTATGCTTTTCTTTTTTAAATTCTTTTTCTATTCTTTCCCTATCCCCCAGTCTCTCGATTCCTTCCACCATCTGCATAGCCTTTAAAAAATTATTTACTGTAAAAATCTGTAATTCCTCATCCATCATAAGCTGCTGATATGCTTCAAATGCCACTCTATCCTCAACATACATTTTTTCAAACTGACAAATAACTTCATCAATATCTTGATTAAAATCCGAAAGTTTAAATATTTTTCTCCGCACATAGCCGCGTGAATCAAACTGCTCTCTATCGAAAGTGTTTAACCGTTCTTTGGGAATCATTGGCAGTCCCAAATATTTGTACATTTCTTTTCCTATCCACACTTCTATATTAGTTGCCGATATTCTTTCCCCACATAATATTTCTAAAAACAAAATAAAACTATGGATCTTTTCTTCAACATTGCTAATTGATAATGTACTCCCTTGTGAATAATTTATTCCGTATTGAATTCCCAAATGTATATCCGCACCTATGCGTTGTACTTCCGGGGCTGCAAAACAAGAAAAACCTTCTTTCTTACCAATTGTCCTCATATGTGTATCTATATGTATCGCCGACTGTATATGGAATAAAATATCTTCTGTATCCAATATCCCATAGGGCGTAAGTCCAATCAATTCGGTTCCTTCTGTCACTTGTATAGAAAATTCTTCAAAGCAATTATCGTTTACACTACAATATTGACTACCCCAAAAGCTTTTCTTTGCCTCACAAGTAATAGAAAAAACAACATTTTCTACTCCTCTTGTATGTTTGTCAGTAACCCAATACCCCATAATAGTCACATGTTGGTCAACTGTTTTTAAATAGATAACATCATTATCACTGTGTTTTATCTGTTGATACAATTCTCTGGAAAGTTCTTTTGTTTCTATACTTACACTATAGTTTTCAGATACTCTTATCAATCCTGCTATAGAACACTTTGTTCCCCCAATTTGCTCAAGTGTACAGCTCTTACAATAATTCATTAACTGTATCATAAAGAACTTTTACTCCTTTCCATACCGTACATCTTCCGCCACCATACTTACTTTCGGTTCAAATGAATATACGACATCGCTCTTCCTTTTTAGTTTCTCATACAATACCGTTCCAAGCGTTTCCATAATCTGTTTCATCATATCCGGCTCTTGAAACAGCCGTACAAAAAACGCCTCATTTTGTTCATAGCGGCTCGCCGCCATATTAGGAAAATCCTTCTCAAAAAGCAGCATAAATGTCTTAAAATCATTATTCTGTGCATATCCATGCCACTTATCCTGCGCTTCATAATCACTTTCAATCTGTAACAACACTTTATCCATCTCTGTAAAATCCGTTCCATAGCGTTCATTGATTTTGTCAATAATGACTGTAAGCGGACTCTTTTTCTTATCCTTACGTCCCGCTTCACCGGTAATCGGGCGAAAACCTTCTTCCGCCGGTTCCAAATCAATACTTCCTTCAAAATCTTTTTCCAATCGGTAATACTCCAATAGTACTTTATCATCTACATTGACACGTTCTGTACTGCCCTTCGGTAACTGCATCAATAAAAACTTGGCGTAGACACTGAACTTATGGATATCCTTGTCAAACAATCGGCATACCTGCGTAATAAACGCATAAATGCGGTTGAAACGGGCAAGTGTCGATTGAAACATATCCCGCCGCTCTGCGCTCAATGATTGAAAACGGTCAAGCGCCGGCTTAATTTTTCCCTGTAATTTCCCAATATCACCGCTTGTTTGCTGCTTCTTTGCATAAAATATGTCTGCAAACTGCATGATTTCATTTTCCTGATATACATGATACGCATCCAGCGTATTTTTCAGATCATAAATAACATTCGGATTTGTCTCTTCTTCTAAAGTAGTTTCTTCATAATACGGCTCAAAAGACTTTCTGATATCCTCCGCTGAATTTACAAAATCAAGAATAAACGTATCCTGTTTTCCTCTGTAGGTACGGTTGAGACGTGAAAGTGTCTGAACCGCTTTCACACCTGACAGTTTCTTATCCACAAACATCGTATGTAATAACGGTTCGTCAAATCCTGTCTGGTATTTTTCTGCCACAATCAACATACCGAAATCATCTGTGTTAAACGCTTTGGATAATGCTTTTTCTTTGATTGTCTTTCCATCCTTTGTCTTGTTCAGTTTTTCCTCTGTAAATGTCTGCCCATCATCTTCAATTTCTCCCGAAAATGCCACAAGTACATCAAGGTCATAACCTTTCTCAAGAATCTGCCTCCGAAATTCCTGTAAGTACCGTACCGCATGTAAACGTGATGGCGTTACCACCATTGCCTTTGCTTTACCGCCAATCTTTGTTCTGGTAACACGATAAAACTGCTCCAGCATAATGGCAGTCTTTTGAGAGATATTATGCGGATGCAGTTTTTCGTAATCCAAAACGGCCTTTACTCCTGTTGTTGTATCTATCTCCGGATTATCAGGTATTGATTTTACAATCTTATAATACATCTTATATGTCATATAATTTTTTAAAATATCAAGAATAAAACCCTCTTCGATTGCCTGCCTCATAGAGTAGACGTGAAACGGATGATAGCCGCCGTTCTCATCTTTCCAGCCAAACATATTGAGTGTCTTTTCTTTGGGTGTCGCTGTGAATGCAAAAAATGACATATTGCTATGCATCCCCTGTGCTGCCAGTTCATCTAACAGCCTATCCTCATCATCCTTACAATTTTGTTCCTGATCATACTCCATTTGAGCGTATTCTTCCAAAATTTTATCTGTATCTGCCAATGCACGTTTTAATTTTTTCGCCGCATCTCCCGTCTGCGAAGAATGCGCTTCATCCACAATGACCGCAAACCGCCTGCTGCCAGACTTTACTTCTTTATAAATCACTGGAAATTTTTGCAATGTGGTAATGATAATCGGTACACCATCATTGATGGCAGACTTTAACTGCTGCGCATTCTTCTCAATTTTCTGTACCACGCCATCGACATGATCAAACTGATAAACCGTATTTTGTAACTGCGCATCCAGCACTTTGCGGTCTGTGACAATAATAACAGATTGAAAAATCTTCTCATCATTCGCAGTATGCAGTCCTGCTAAACGATGAGCAAGCCATGCAATGGAATTGGATTTTCCGGAACCTGCACTGTGCTGTATCAAATAATTCTTACCTGAGCCATTTCTTTTGACATCCGCCAGCAGTTTTGTTACTACATCCAATTGATGATACCGTGGAAAAATCATTGCCTCTGATATAATTTCACCTGTATCTTTATCCCGTTCTACCTTTAGATGAAGGTACTTGTTCAGGATTTCAAGCAAACGTTCTTTGCAGAGAACATTCTGCCAAAGATACGCGGTGTCATATCCGTTTTCATTGACAGGATTTCCTTTTCCTCCGACTCGCCCGGCACCGTTACTACCCTGATTAAATGGCAGAAAATAAGTCTTTTCCCCCTCCAAACGTGTGGTCATATAAACCTGTGTCAAATCAACGGAAAAATGGACAAGCACACGTTCTTTAAAAGCAAAGATTGCGTCTTTTCCCCTGCGGTCAAATTTGTACTGTTCAATCGCATTTGTTGTGCTTTGTCCTGTAAACTGACATTTTAATTCCATTGAAACGGCTGGAATCCCATTGACAAATAGCACAATATCAATGCTGTTTTCGTTACTTAATGAATAGTGTAACTGCCTTGTACAATGTAATATATTGGCTGCAAATTGTTCCTGCGTTGTTGTATTGATGGAAGTTTCCGGCTTCCAATATACTGCACGGAATTTAACGCCTCGGTCTGTAAATCCCTGACGCAAAACCTGAAGCAGTCCTACCATTTTTACCTCGCGGCAAAAGCGCTCCACTACCTGCTTTTCACTGTCTGTTCCGTAGATTTTCTCATAGCGTTCCCATTGTTTAGGCTGACTTGTTTTTAAAAATTTCAGAAAGGTTTCCGTATCCAATGCCAGTTTACGGTCAAATTTACGTGGATCTCCTTTTTCATAGCCGCCCTCGGTAATGAGATATTCTTCTATATCCTGTTCAAAACGTTTTTCCTTTACGTCGAAATCTGACATGAATCGTTCCTCCTCAATGTACCTTTTGCTTTTCAACATATTTCCTGCAATGTGCATTTACTCACTCTGCTTTTCTTTTTGCTGTAAATAAAACATGGTTTTTTGCGTTTCGATTTCTTTTCGCAGCTCTTCTTCTGTCGGCAAATACAATTTATATTTTGATGCAAACAACTGCTCATTGCCATGAAGGACGGAATACCTTGCGATATCTTCATCCGTTTCGGTGCAAAGTATGATACCTAATGTCGGATTATCGTCCGCGCCTTTCTTTAATTCATCATACATACGGATATACATATCCATCTGCCCTACATCCTGATGCGTAATCTTGTCCGTTTTCAAATCAATTAGAATAAAACACTTCAAAATGTAATTGTAGAATACAAGGTCGATAAAATAATCCTCTTTCTCCGTCTTGATATGCTGCTGACGGGCTACAAAGGCATATCCCTTTCCCATTTCCATCAGAAATTTCTGAATATTGGAAATAATACTGGTTTCCAGCTCCGTTTCTGTGAAATCCGTATTGGATGATAGACCGAGAAATTCTGCTATAACAGGATTTCTAATAAACTCTAACTTGTCGTTTTGGAACTTGGAAGTCTTTTCAAGCATTTCCTGTTCTACCAGTTCTTTATGTTGAGACTGCAAAATGCGGTAGTAATATTGCGTATTGATATTGCGCTGCAATGTGCGCACACTCCATGTCTGCTCATATGCCTCTTTCTCATACCAACTGCGTGCAGTGGAATCTGCCACCTGCAATAATGCACGGTAATGAGACCAAGATAGCACTCTCTGAGATTTTCCACACAGTGTGTGGAAAATCTCAGGAAAACATTTATAAAAGGAATAGAAATTGTATAAATTGGTTTTTGTAAAACCTTTTCCATACAATTTAGTCAACTCACGCGATAATTTTTTTATAACATTCGCCCCATATTCGGCACGGTTTTCACCTTTTAATTCTTCCTCCGCAATCCGATATCCAATCAGCCAGTTTCTTTGCGACAGGATTGTATCTACTGCATGGTAGGCATGGCGTTGGGATGTTTCTATGATGTTTTGTATATCCGACAATATGTTTTCTGATTTTTGATAAATATTCATAATATCAGTATTTTCAGATTTTATGGGTTCATTCATAACGCTACCTCAATCATTATTCATTATATTTCTTTTTTACCTGTAACGACTTCATAAATAAGGGCTTTCTTATATTCGGTAATCTTATCAATAAATCTCTGTCGCCTTTTAATTTCAAACTCGTTTTTTTTGCATTTATCTTGAAGTTTTTTTGCAATATACTCCTGCTCTTGAAGTGGCGGTACAGCTATTGCATAATTTTGAACCGTTGATATATTAACATGTGGTGATGCGCTACCCATTGTATCAAATGAGCCCTGTAAATATATTGTACTTGAACTTAGTGCATATACGGCAAATTGAGGGTCAAACAGTTTTCTGTTACATCTAAATTGCAACATTCTTTGCCCTAAACAATATTTATTGCTTTCTGGCACGAGGCAGGCCAGCCCCCATCTACCGCCTTCACGTCCATATACGATATCATCTTTATCTAATGACATTCTACGAATCCTTTTTTGATATTCATTCTCTGAAAGTCTAAACATATTCTCATCTTTCCTCAAAACAGCCAAATCCTGATCAGCTGTTCGTATAACCAGATACGTTCCGTCCGCATCATATGTAGGCGTTTCATGAGGACAATCTATTAAATATGTTAATAAAAATTTCAGCTTAACTATTTTCCAATGATTAGGGATAGCTCCGATAAATTCAATTCCACTATCCTTCATTTCCACAGCAGAATTTAATCCTTTCGTCACTGTTTCAGTAATTAAGGACAATTGATATGCTTTTAATTTTTCAATAATCTTCTCTTGTGTATTAACAATAGAGTCTATCTTTTTACACTCACTTTCAAGATAATCTGCCCTCTTACACTGTTCTTCATAAGAAGGCATTACCAAAGGATAGTTCATCAATGTCTCTACACTAAGTGTCCACCTATTATCAAAAGATACTCCTTTTCCATATGAAAAAAATGCCATTAACCAATACTGTACTTTAAAATAATAGTCATAGAAAACAGGATTAATACCTTCCTTGCTTTTCAAGTTAATATACGCAGGACTTATAACTCCTTTGATATGTGAAATACTACAGTTTGCACCACTATATAAGTCCATAGGATTCAATAATAAATCCCCTTTTGCAACAGGATTATAGTTAAAATAACTTTCTGCAACTTGCCCCTCATTGTTTGAAATATCTCTTACACGCACACCACTTCTTGCAAGCGAAAGAACAATCGGCTCTTCCTGCATTGCCTTTTCGCTTTTTCTTATAAAAGCATGTTTTACACGAATCATTGACCAATCAGCCGGAATTTCCCCAATCCATTCCACCCCGCTATCCTTCATTTCCCTCATATCCCAAAAACCTCCTGCAAGCTGCCTTCCAATTCCTTTTCCAACTCCAGTATCTCCGCCATAATCTCAGCAGAAGGCTGCGGTGCCTGATATTTATAAAAATACCTTGTAAATGGTATCTCATACCCCACTTTGGATTTCTTTTCATCAATCCATGCGTCCGGAGCAAACGACAATACCTCACGGTTAAAATACTCCTGAATATTTTCCGTTAAGGGAACATTTTCAGTATCGCGCAGTGAAGTGTCCGGCTGCTTCTTCCCATTTTTTAATATTAGCTCTCCATTTTCGTCACGAAGAGGTCTTTCCACGGTAATCTTTGTGTATCCGAAATCATCATTATTGAAAATCTTACTAATTTCTGTTTCACAAAAATCTCCATATACTTGTGTAATTTCTGCAATCGCATTTTCTGGGATATCATTTCTTTTATTTCCAAGTGCTTTTCTGCGCTTTTCATACAATCCGTTCGCATTGATAAGCTGCACTTTGCCTTCCCGCCTTGTCCCCGCTTTCTTATTGGATAATACCCATATGTAAGTAGCGATTCCCGTATTATAAAAAATATCATTTGGCAAAGCAATAATCGCCTCAAGCAAATCACTTTCAAGAATATACTTTCTGATATCGGAAGGTCCACTGCCCGCATCGCCAGTAAAAAGCGGAGAGCCATTGTGAATAATTGCAATCCTGCTCCCACCGTCACGAGGTTCTTTCATCTTGGAAATCGCAGTCATTAAGAAAAGCATCTGACCATCTGAGGCTGCCGGAAGTCCTGCACCGAAACGCCCTGCAAAGCCGCGCTTTGCCTCATCTTCCACTACTCTCTTTTCATTTTTCCATTCCCGTCCAAAAGGAGGATTCGATATAATATAATCAAATTTTTGCCCTTCAAACTGATCATCGGAAAGCGTATTTCCATCCTTAATAAAATCCGCATTATTCCCCTTTATCAGCATATCCGCCTTGCAAATTGCAAATGTCTGGTCGTTCAACTCCTGTCCAAATGACATGAGTTCCGTAGAAGAATTTAACTCATGCAGATATTCCTCCGCAACAGAAAGCATCCCACCTGTTCCACATGCCGGGTCATAAATCGTCCTTGCAATATTTTTTCCCGACAATGTACTGCTGTCATCATAGAACAAAATATTTACCATAAGGCGGATAACCTCGCGGGGTGTATAATGCTGTCCCGCATCTTCATTATGCGACTCGGAAAATCTACGAATGATTTCTTCAAAAATATATCCCATTTCTAAATTGGAAATGACATCAGGATGAAGATTGGCTCTGGTCGAAGTGAACTCTTTGATAACAATATACAGAATACCTTTGTTTGCCATCGTATCAATGTGTCCGTCAAACTTAAATTTCTCAATAATGTCCCTTACATTTTCAGAAAAGCCATTTAGATAATCATGAAAATTTTCTTCGATATTATCAGGATCATCCAACAGCTTTTCAAATGTATATTTACTGTTATTATAAAATTCGTAGCCCGATACTTTACGCAATAAAACATCCCTCATTGGCAAAGTCTTAACCTCATCATATTTTTCAAGAACTGCTTCCTTCGTATCTGCGAGAATACAATCAAAACGACGGATAACCGTCAATGGTAAAATAACCTCTCCATATTCATGAGGTTTGTATACACCTGTCAATTTGTCTGCAATCGCCCATATCAAAGTTGCTTTTTCGTTTATACTTGTGCTTAAATTCATATGATATCCCTTCTGTATTTCTTAAAACGCTTTCAATGTTTTCAATTTAATGTCTATTATCCCTATTATCTTAGTATACCCAACTGCCCGAACATTATCAAGCCAAACTTTGCTACCTTTTAATCATCCTTTAAGATTTTCTACCTTGCATTTTCTTTACTAAAAATCATCGCTCCCTATCCCTCTGCTTTTTCTGAATATTATCCATTACTCCGCAATGTTTTTTCCGATACTCATACTCTTTCAAGAACTCATCATAGACTGTCATCTTATATTTCATACTTTTCATTTTACCTTCATCATATCCCATCCGCTTCTGATACTCTTTTAATTCTGTCATTTGATTGCTTGTCGGTGGCGGCAGCAGCTTTGCACGTTCTTCTAGGGAAAGCTTCGAAAAATCTATATCTTCTTGTCTGATAATTTTTGATTTTTTCTCTAAAACAGCTTCTTTTTTACCCTGCCACTGTTCATTGAACTCTTGAAAAACGCTTCCATAAAAGATTTCTTCATTATTCTCATTCACATCATTATCTGCCTGAAAACGGTCGAAGGCTTCGTAAAATGAAATATTCCTGCCACTCTTTTTATCTGCTTCTACCGTTATCTCCGATTCTTTACCCCGAACACTCTCAGAATATGGAGAAACATATTCTGATTTATCCGCTTTTCCTCTCTCCTCGCTCCATTCCTCATAATCATCAAGATACTGCATGGTTCTCCTGTATTCCACCTGCTTCTGCTCTTTCTCCTGCATATACTGTCTGATCCCTGCCACTGTAAAACGGTTCCCAAGTTTGCTTCCCCTGACCGCCTGCGCTTTTCCTGCTTTACCCGCATGGTACGGAAGTGCATAACTAATGGTATTCCCTTTTAATCGTATATCCATGAGATATATTTTCTTTAACATCTCCACCACATCCTCAAGCGTTCTTGTTTCAGTGCTGTTCATTGTCAGTCTTACATAAGTCTTGATCTCTTCCTTAAAAGACAGCTTATCATGCTTCTGCATCTGACATTCCGCAAAACTTTTCCGTTCCTGCGTCCGTTCCTCATTATAGAATGTATTCCTGACCGAATGTGTCAGTCCCCGCTCCCTGCATTGTTCCCCGAAAAACTGCGACATCTCCTTCAATTCCGGCATTCCCCTGCGGAAAGATTTACCGTCCTTCAGATTACAGTTGCTCACAATAAAATGCACATGGATATGCTCTGTGTCCGTATGCACCGCCCACATTGCTTCATATCCCTTGCTCCAAAAAAATTTATGCGCAAATTCCCTTGCTATCTTATCTGCTTCCTCATAGGTCAGCTTATCATTATCATCCGGATGAAAGGAAATCGACATCTTATGTGCCAGAATATCTTTCTGTTTGTAACGCGAATATTTTTTATCGTGCATCTTCCTTGTTATAAGCAGACTGTTAGCAAAATTATCCCTGTTACACCCAAACGCTCCGTACAGATCCGGTCTTGTCTTCTGGATCCTTTCTTTAATCTGTTCTTTTTTCGTTCCAAGAATATAATCTGCCGCACTTTTTAACTGTGCGACAGATTTGCAGTAACTGTAATTCACATTGACATTTCCATAAACCTCTGCCATAGATCATATCCCCCTCTTATTCTTTATTCCTGATCAGGCTATTTTCTCCCATATGCGCAGCAGGCTGTTTTCAATTTGTTTATATCTGTATTCCGTATATTCAAGCGGCTGCTTCATATCCATACCGCCATAGGTATTGAGTATCTTTGCTATCTGGTTGATATTGACTCCCTGTTTTTTTAGTTCCGCCGAAAGCTCTGACAATAAATTACGCACACCCTTCAGAGTAACGCCATCTGCCTGTTTTCCTTGACTTACCCGCAACAGATAATCTATAAAATCTGCATTGCTGCCATATCCGCTGGCTTCTTTTTGTTTTTCAAACTCTGCCTGCAACTTTTCATCGGTTCGGATATAGATTACTCTATCCCTTGTCCTATTTCCCATAAATTTCCTCCAATCTGATAATGTTCTATCTATCTTCTAAAAAAACAACCTTGCATTAAAAAAGAACCAGACACATTCTCCTCAACGTGTGTGGCTCCCAAATTCGCACTCCCTGTATCCACCTTTATTATATTGGCTACAAGAAATTGCACTAATGGCTACATTTTCAATATCATGTTTTTATTTAAAATATTGGCTACAATCCCCCTTTCCTTTGTGTCCATTCAATGCCATTTACCGTATTCTCTGTAGCCTTTGTCATAGAAATGCTCTGTAAGCAGGGCACATCATTCCCATAAGTCTGTCCGCTGCAAAAACGCAGCTCCCAGACGAAAGCCTCCCCTCGCTTTGCGCTCCGTCCGGCTTTCCCACATCGCGTTCCCATTCAGTCGCTTTTCCACCTGCCGCCGATGTGGAGGGAATGATATAGGCAGGTAGTACCGTTGGCTTGCCAGTTCGTCAAAAATAAAAATCGGAGTGCCTGTCGGACACCCCGATTTTTATTTCTTCCTCACTGTCTGCGCCACCGGTGCTACCTGCTCAGGGGGCTTTGCCCCCTAAGAACCCCCATTCCGG
>ERZ808035.821-NODE-821-length-21699-cov-4.494219_pt1 | contig 21699 bp, 20 predicted proteins | sample MGYA00380189_ERZ808035 | MGnify/ENA primary metagenome ERZ808035 (study PRJEB31490, sample SAMN06133407) | mouse gut metagenome | isolation source: M5_1 | host: mice | place: China: Chengdu | collected 2015-05 ...
TCGGCGGCGGCCGACACGACCGAGTGGTCGAAGTAGGGCCCCGAGCTCCCGAGCACCGTGAGGGTCACGGACTGCCGCGCCTCCGCCCGGGGGGCGTAGGAGACGAAGGTCCCGGGGTCCCGCGAGCAGCCGGCGGTCGCCGCCGATGCCAGGGCGAGGCCCACGGCGCCCAGGAACGACCTCCTCGAACACGTCATGGGACCTCCTCCCGCCTTGCGACCCCCGTATTTCAGGTTTCATGTAAAGAGCAGTCCTATCATAGCAGCGAGAGGGAAGATAATCGCCACTTCATCGGCGGGAATCAATGGGTCTCCAAGGTGAAGACAAGCGGTAAGCATCTGATTTGTTTAACCGGTTTCCCGTAAGGTAAGAAAACGTGGGCACAGCGGGAACGATAGGCAACCCGATGTCCGTCAGGCAGGGTCCAGGCCCTCCCCCACCGACGTGAAGGTCACCCGGTCCTTCCCGGCCTCCTTGGAACGGTAGAGGGCCGCGTCGGCCAAGGCGTAGAGGTCGTCGAGAGTGACCGACGAGTCGGCCGAGCTGGCGACGCCCATGGAGAGGGTGGGCGTACCTAGGTCGATGTCGTCGCCGGCGCGGCCGTGGGGGAAGTGCCAGCCCCTCAGCCGGGCCGCCAGCGCCTCCCGGGCGGGCCCCTCCCCCAGACCCATGCAGAAGACGACGAACTCGTCGCCGCCCATGCGTCCCACCACGTCGTCGTGGCGCACCGTGTTGCGCAGGTGCCGGGCCAGCGCCTTGAGCACGCCGTCGCCCGCGGGATGGCCGAAGGTGTCGTTGATGGCCTTGAAGTCGTCCACGTCGATCATGAAGAACGTGCAGGGGCGCCCGCCGGCGCCCTCCAGCAGCTCGGCCACCCGGCGGCGGATGCCCGAGCGGTTGGGCACGCGGGTGAGCCCGTCCTCCTCGGCCTGCTGCTGGTAGGAGTCCAGCATGGCCACCGCCTCCAGGCGCTCGTTGGCGGCGTCGAGCTCCTCCTGGAGCCGCACGGTCTCGGTGACGTCGAGCAGGGTCACGTAGTACCAGGGCGTGCCCTCGGAGTCCACCACATGGCGCCCATGGTCCTCCACCCAGCGCACGTGGCCGTCGCGGCGCACCACCCGGTAGCGCACGCGGTCGTCCTGCACGGTCTCGGGGTCGCAGGCCACCCGCACGCGCTCGCGGTCGCACGGGTGCACCATGCCCCAGAAGCTGTTGCCCGTGAGCTCGACGAACTGCTCGTAGGTGTGGCACCCGAACAGCTCGAGGAGCCCGCGGTTCACGAAGTCGAGCTCGGCCCCGTCGTCGGCCCGGTACCGGAAGATGCCGCCGGGAATGCGGTCGAGGAACTCAAGGGAGACCTCGGCCGGCACCTCTGGGCACGAGGCGTCGCCGTTGGCGCCGATGGCGGGGGTGTGGAAGACGGTCATGGCAGCTCCTCGGTGCTGGGGTGCGGGTGCGTCGGGTCAGAGGCCGGCGGCGGAGAGGCGCCGGGACAGCGCCTCGGGGTGGTTGGCGTAGCGCAGGGCGGTCTCCCGGGCGACGATGCCGGAGCGCACGAGCCCGAAGAGGCTGCCGTCCATGGAGAGCATGCCCTCGCCGGCGCTCGAGGCTATGACGGAGTCGATCTGGTGGGTCTTCTCGCCGCGGATGAGGTTGCGGATGGCGGTGTTGGCGACCATGACCTCGAAGGCCGCCGCCACGCCGCCGTCCTTGGCGGGCACGAGCTGCTGGGACACCACGGCCTGGAGCACCATGGCCAGCTGCAGGCGGATCTGGCGCTGCTGGGTGGACGGGAACGCGTCCACGACGCGGTCCACCGTGGAGGCGCCGCCCGTGGTGTGGAGCGTGGAGAACAGGAGCTGGGCCGTCTCGGCGGCCGTCACGGCCGTGGCCATGGTCTCGTGGTCGCGCATCTCGCCGAGCAGGATGACGTCGGGGCTCTCGCGCATGGCGCTCCGGAGGGCCTCGCCGTAGGTGGCGACGTCGGTGGGGACCTCGCGCTGGGTCACGATGCAGGTGTTGTGGCGGTGCACGAACTCGATGGGGTCCTCCATGGTCACGATGTGGCCGGAACGGGTGTGGTTGAGGCGGTCGATGAGGCAGGCCAGCGTGGTGGACTTGCCGGCGCCCGCGGGACCGGTCACGAGCACGAGGCCCTTGTTGAAGTCGGCGCAGGCCATGACCTGGTCGGGGATGCCGAACTCCTCGGGCGTGGGCAGCGCGAACGGGATCACGCGGACGACGGCGCCCAGGCTGCCGCGCTGCCGGAACACGTTCACGCGGAACCGCCCCAGGCCGGCGATGGAGAACGAGAAGTCGTCGTCGTGGTTGCGCGACTCCTCGAAGGGCGCCATGGGCCTGCCCGCGAGGGCGTAGACGGCGGCCACGGCCTCACGGGTGTCGGCCGGCATGAGGGGCGCCCCGTCGAGGCGGTGCTGGCGCCCGCCGGCGGCCCACGTGGCGGGCAGGCCGGCGACGATGAAGACGTCGGAGGCGCCCTTGTCGATCATGTCGGAGAGCAGGGCGGTCATGTCCATGGGGACCTCCTGGGGTCGGGAAGGGTCGAAGGTGGCGTGCGGTGCGGCTCAGGGCCCCTGCCAGAGGCCCGTGGAGGGTTCCTCCCAGAGGGTGCCCGGGCGCCAGGAGGCCACGGCCACCGAGCCGTCGGGGGCGAGCTCCAGCTCCACGGAGAGCGTCCTTCCGGAGGGGCGCCGGAACCCGGCCGAGAGGATGCCGTCCGCGAAGGACGCCTCGGCCCCCTCCCAGCGGCCCGGGACCTCCTCGGCAAGGGCGGCCAAGGCGTCGGCACCGCCGGCGCGGGCGCGGTCGGACGCCTCGGCGAGGAGCTCCTGGGCGCAGAGCTCGTTGGCGTAGCCGTCCGCCGTCATGGAGGCCTGGACCTCGGCCCGGTGGCCCGCCGCCGCGGCCGTGGAGAGGGCCAGGGCGGCCAGCACGGCCAGGCAGAGGCAGAGCGTGAGCACGAGGACGCTCATGGGGCCCGGGCGGATGCCGGCGGCGCGCGGGGCGGCCATGTCAGCCCACCCCCCACGGCTCGAACCGTGCCGTCTCCAACGTGCAGAGCGGCTCGCCGGACGGGTCGCCCTGGGGGCGCACCTCCACCACGGCGCGCCAGAGGGTGCCGGTGCCGCGGCGCTCCTGGGTGCGGTCGAGGGTCACGGCGAGGCCGTCGGCGGACGACGACGCCGGGGCGCCGGCGGGGTCGGCGCAGAACCGCTCCGCGGCATCGGCGGCGGCGAGCGTCGCGCGGGTGAGGTCGCGGGCGCCCGCCGCGGTGGCCGCCGACACGGCGAAGGCCTGCACGAGGAGGGCGAGGCAGCAGGAGAGCACGGCCATGAGGACGAGGGCCTCCACGAGCAGCGCCCGGGGGACCCTGCGGCGGGCGGCGCCCGCGGCGGCCCTCACGACGCTCCCCCGCCTACGGGGCCCTGGGGGGCGCGCAGGGCCACGGAGCACGTGCCGCCGTCGGTCTCCACCGTGAGGAGGCCGCCGTCGAGGGAGAAGGAGAAGGTGGAGCTCGGCACGACCTCGGTGGCGGAGGCCGGGTTCAACGGCGAGCCGGCGAGGGCGAGCTCGCGCACCACGGAGCCGCCGCTGAGGTAGATGCGGGTCTCGTAGTCGCCCGAGGGCAGGTGCGACGACAGAACGAGGGCGGGTCCCTCGGGACCGTCGGCCGTGCCGAGGGCGTAGGCGCGGTCCTGGGCCCGCACGGTGTTGGCCACCAGAGCCGAGGAGAGGCGTGCGGTGTCGTCGGAGGCGCCGGAGCCGTGCACGGACCGGTAGACGGCCGTGCCGGCGCCGAGGGCCGCCACCGTGGCGAGCAGCACGAGGGCCGTGAGCGCGGCGGCGAAGGGCCGGGCGCCGCGCCTGCCCGGACGCCGCCCCCGGGCCACCTCGAGGGCGCCCTTGGCGGCGAGGAACCTGGCGGTGGGACGGGCGGCGCTCATCGCCCCACCACCTCCACCGTGGGCGGCACGTTGTCGGCGAAGACCTCGTACCGCACGTCGTAGGCGTCCGGGTCGAACCGGATGCCGTAGTCCTCCACCAGCCGGTCCAGGCTCGCCGGGTAGGCCCCCTCGACGGCGGCGCACTGGTCGGCGGCGGAGAGGACGGCGGCACGCAGCGAGGCGGCGCCCTGCTCGGGCACGGAGGACAGCGCGGATGCGGCCAGCGCGCAGGCCGCCGCGACCGCGGCGGCAAGCCACAGGAGACGCCGCGCGGGGCGGCGCTCGAAGGCTGTCTGTGCGACGGGGCGTGCCATGGGTGCCTCTCGGGGTCGGCTCTGACGGGACCGGTGCTCGCCGGGGCTAGGCGAGGGACGCCATGACGCCCACGAGCGGCAGCATCACGGCGAGGAGGGTGGCGCCCACGGCCACGGCGAGGAACGCGGAGAGCACGGGCTCCACGGCGTCGACGGCGGCCACGAGGGCGTCGGTGGACTCGCGGGCGAGGTCCTCCGAGAGGTCCTCGAGCGCGGCGTCGAGGCCGCCGGCACGGGCCGTGGCGCCGAGGATGCGGGCGTAGACGGGGTCGACGGCGCCGGCCTCGGCGAGGGCGTCCACGAGGCCGCGGGGCTCGGAGGTGTCGGTCATGAGGGAGAGGGCGCGCCCGGCGCGTCGCGCGAGCACGGGGTGGTCGGCGCCCGAGACGGCGTCGGCGAGGGCGTCGTCGGCGTTCACACCGGCCGCGACACTGGTGGAGAGGCTCGCGACCATGCGCGAGAGGGCCAGGCCGTAGGCGGCCTCGCGGGTGGCGGGCAGGCGCTCGGCGAGGGCGGTGAGGCGCGCGCGGCCGCGGGACGTCCGTGTCCCGGCCACGACGACGAGCGCCGCCGCGGTGGCGGCCACGGTGGCGGCCAGCGCCGCCCAGCCCACGGCCATGGCCACGGTCACCTGGGAGAACGAGCCGTCCACGAGGCTGCCGGAGATGCTCTCGTAGACGTCGGTGAACACGGGGAGGACCCCCACCACGGTGAAGGCGAGCACCACCGTCATCATGCAGAGCAGCGCCGCCGGGTAACCGAGGCTGGCGTGCACGCGCCCCATGAGGCGCGCCTCGTCGCCGTAGCGCCGGGCCAGGGAGAGCATCGTCTCCTCGAGCCGGCCCATACGGGCGCCCTGGGCCACCATGGCCACGGCGTAGGGCGGGAACGCGTCGGCCGACACCATGGCCTGGGCGAGGGTGGAACCCGAGACGAGCCCGTCGTAGAGGGTCACGTAGACTTCTCTCAAACCGTCCTCGGCGTCCTCGGCGACCATGGAGACGGCCTCGTCGGTCTGTATGCCGGCGGCCATGAGCAGGGCCACCGTCTCGAAGAACGCGCTCAACGTGGCATCGTCCATGACGGGTCTGGCCACGGTTGCCCTCCCATCGACCATTGCTCTCTCATATTCAGTTTAGACAATATACTCTGAAAGTTCTTCAGAGTGCAAGACCCTCTAGGCCCCCTCCCCCGGGACGGGCCTGGGGTCGTCCACCCACATGTAGGACTCGTCGTCGGAGCACTCCCCCACGATGCGCTCCACGGGCAGGCGCATGTAGGTGGCCTCGGCGGTGACGCACACGGTGCCGTCCTGGCGGCGGATCTCGCAGGTGCCCTCGAAGGTGCGCCTCGTCACCTTGGTGATCGTGCCCACGGCCTCCAGGGGCTCGCCGATGGGCGTGGGCTTGCGGTAGCGCAGCCTGAGCTCCATGGTGACGCCCCACTGGTCGGGGTGGTCGGAGATGAAGGCGCGTCCGATGGTCTCGTCGCACATGGCCGCCGCCACGCCGCCGTGGAGGCGGCCGGGGTAGCTCTGGTGGATGGGCTTGGGCGTGAAGAGGCCCACGACGCGGCCGGGCTCGTCGTCGCGCTCCACAAACTGGGCCTCGAGGCCGGCGGGGTTGTCGAAGCCGCAGACGAAGCACTCGTCGTTGATGGGCTGGTTGTGCGGGTGGGAGCAGGCCATGGGTGCCTCCTTGGCAGGTCGGGTCTCTCGGCACCAGTCTAGCCGCCCGGCCGCTCGACGGGGCTTGCCCCGGGTGTCGCCGTCTCCTATCATTCAAATATAGAGTTTGTCTTTTTCTAGTATTATGCTCCGGGCTCTACGCGGGGCTCACGGGGAAAGGACCTGCCATGGCTGAGAACGCCGTGACGTCGAAACTCAAGCTCTGGTGGGACGAGGGCTACATCTCGTGGAGCGGCATCGCCGTGGCAGCGGCATGCGTGCTCCTGGGGGTCCTGTATGCCTTCCGCATCATCGACCGTATCGCCCTCATCCTCCTGAGCGGTCTCCTGGTCGTGGCCGCGGACGTCGTGGGCTATGTCGACAACAGGCGTCACGGTCGCCCCTTCAACGCCACCATATGCCTGTTGTCCGTCGTCTTCGACCTGCTCTTCCTCTGAGGCGGTCCCAGCGCTGGACCCCGGAACCCATGCGGCGCATCAGGGGCCTCGAGAGCCTGACCAATGCCACGGTGGCGCCCCTTCTTCCTAGGGGCGCCACCGTGGTGTGCTGTTCCGCCGTTTGGGGCAGGAACCCGCGCCACGGTGGTGCGTCGCCGCCACTTTCGCGCCACCGCGGGGCGGCCCCAACGGCACGCCCCTAGAACGGCTCGGCAAGGCGCTTCTCCATCCACACCATGTCGTACCAGCGGTCGAACTTGCGGCCGCAAGCCTCGAACCGCCCCACCTCGCGGTAGCCCATGGCGCTGTGGAACCGCACCGAGGCGTCGGTGAGATAGGGGTCGTCGGGCTCCCGCGGCACCCCGATGCAGGCCTCGAGGGCGAGGATGTCGCGGGCCCGGGCCTCGTCCTCCAAGGCGCGGTAGAGCGCGCGGCCCACCCCCCGCCCTCGGGCACCCATGTGGAGGTAGATGGTGGTCTCGGCGTTGTAGCGATAGGCCTCGCGGCCCACGAACGGGTGGAGCGAGGCGTAGCCCACCACGGCGGAGCCCTCCTCGGCCACGAGGAAGGGGTACCCGCGGTCGAGCGTGCGTCGGATGCGCTCCTCGAACTCCCCCGCGGTGGGCACGTCGTAGTCGAAGGAGACGGCGGTCCACCGCACGTAGGGGGCGTAGACGCAGAGGGCCCCCACGGCGTCCTGCGGTGTGGCGGGGCGGATGCGGGGCGTGAGAGCCATGAGACCTCCGGTGACGGTTGCGGGCGGCTTCGCGCCCGACGGCTTGTGGCCCAGAGGATAGCGCCGCCGCGCCGCCGCGCCGCCGTCGCCTGACCCGTTGTCTCCCCATGGAAAAGGGCGGCCCGCCGCAGTGGCGGGCCGCCCTCCTGTCAGGCGCTCTGTCGAGGTGCCGTGCGGCTTAGTACATGCCGCCCTGGCCGCCCTGGGCAGCGGCGGCCGAGATGGCCTCCTCGATGGTGGTGTCCTTGGGCTCGTCGGTGACGGTGGCCTCGGTGATGAGGAACAGGCCGGCCACGGAGGCGGCGTTCTGCAGGGTCACGCGGGCGACCTTGACGGGGTCGAGCACGCCCATCTCGATCATGTCGCCGTACTCGCCGGTGGCGGAGTCGAGGCCGTGACCCTTCTCCATGCCGCGGACCTTCTCCACCACGACGGCGCCCTCGAACCCGGCGTTGTCGGCGATGGTCTTCACGGGAGCGGCGAGGGCCTTGGAGACGATGTCCACGCCGATCTTCTCGTCCATGTCGGAGCACTCGATGCCGGAGAGGACCTCGGAGGCGTCGAGGAACGCCACGCCACCGCCGGCGACGATGCCCTCCTCCACGGCCGCACGGGTGGCCTGCAGGGCGTCCTCGATGCGGTGCTTGATCTCCTTGAGCTCCACCTCGGTGGCGGCGCCGACCTTGAGGACGGCCACGCCGCCGGCGAGCTTGGCCAGGCGCTCCTTGAGCTTCTCGACGTCGAAGTCGGAGTCGGTGTGCTCGATCTCGCCCTTGATCTGGGCGATGCGGTCGTCGATGGCGCTCTTCTCGCCCTCGCCGCCCACGATGGTGGTGTTGTCCTTGGTGACCTTGACGCTCTTGGCGCGGCCGAGCATCTCGGCGGTGGTGTCGGCGAGCTTGATGCCGAGTTCCTCCATGGCCACCTGGCCGCCGGTCACGACGGCGATGTCCTCGAGCATGCGCTTGCGGCGGTCGCCGTAGCCGGGGGCCTTGACGGCGCAGACGTTGAGGGTGCCGCGGAGCTTGTTGAGGATGAGGGTGGCCAGGGCCTCGCCGTCGACGTCCTCGGCGATGATCAGCAGGGCGGAGCCGCTCTTCTGGACGGCCTCGAGCACCGGCAGGATGTCCTGGATGTTGGAGACCTTCTGGTCGGTCATGAGGATGTAGGGGTTCTTCATCTCGCAGACCATGGTCTCGTTGTCCGTGGCGAAGTACGGGGAGATGTAGCCCTTGTCGAACTGCATGCCCTCGACGGTCTCGATCTCGATGCCGAAGGTCTGGGACTCCTCGACGGTGATGACGCCGTCCTTGCCCACGACCTCCATGGCGTCGGCGATCTTCTCGCCGATCTGGGGGTCGGCGGCGGAGATGGTGCCCACGGAGGCGATCTGCGCCTTGGTGGAGACGGGCGTGGCGGCCTTCTTCATCTCGTCCACGACGGCGTCCACGGCGTGGTCGATGCCGCGGCGGATGGCCAGCGGGTTGGCGCCGGCGGCGACGTTGCGGAGGCCCTCGTTGACGATGACCTGGGCCAGCAGCGTGGCGGTGGTGGTGCCGTCACCCACGGTGTCGTTGGTCTTGGTGGCAACCTCCTTCACCAGCTGGGCGCCCATGTTCTCCACGGGGTCCTTGAGCTCGATCTCCTTGGCCACGGAGACGCCGTCGTTGGTGATGGTGGGGGCGCCGTAGGGGCGCTGCAGGGCCACGTAGCGGCCCTTGGGGCCCATGGTGGTGGTCACGGCGTCGGCCAGGGTGTTCACGCCGGCGGCCAGCTTGGCGCGGGCGTCGGTGCCGAACTTGATGTTCTTAGCCATGGTATGCGTACCTCCTGTGAGGGGTTGGGTGCAGATGGTGCGAGGTGGGAGGGGCTAGCCCTCGATGATGGCGTAGATGTCGTCGCCGCGGAGGAGCAGGTACTCCTCGCCGTCGACCTTGATCTCGTTGCCACCGAACTTGCCGTAGAAGACCTGGTCGCCCACCTTGACGTCGACCGGGATGCGGTTGCCGGAGTCGTCGCGACGGCCCTCGCCCACGGCGACGACCTCGCCCTTCTGGGGCTTCTCCTGGGCCCCGGAGGAGATGTAGAGGCCGGTGGAGGTCTTCTCCTCCTTGGGGGCGGGCTTCACGAGGACGCGGTCACCCAGCGGCTTGAGATTCATAGCGGTTCCTCCTTCTGCGTGCGCCTTCTCGGCGCCCCCGCCACGGTGCGGGGTGTGTTCTGACACGAAGTATCCTAGCCAGCCCAAGGACCTAGGGCAAGGTCCATGAGGAAATCTTCATCACACAGACTTAGATTATCCACCAGCGCGGCCATCATGTAGCGCCGCGCCGGGTCCGGCTCCAAACCGCTGTACCCGGCGCGGGCTGTCCGTTAACCTGCGGCGGCGCCGCGGGGCGGACCGTCACCGATCGTGCACGGAGGGCCCGTGGGACCTCAGGCCTCGAGCGCCTCCGCCTGGGTCACCCACAGGGCCGCAGAGGCGTCGCTCGGCATGCGGAGGTCGCCGCGGGGCGACACGGCCACGGAGCCCACCTTGGGGCCGTCGGGCAGGCAGCTGCGCTTGAACTGCTGGGAGAAGAACCGTCGGTAGAACGTCTGGAGCCAGCGGAGGACCGTGGCGCGGTCGAAGGCGGGCTCGCGGCCGGCCTCGAGCTCCTGGTCGACGAAGGCGCGGCAGGCGAGGGCGAACACCTTCGCCGGGGGGAAGGCCTGGCGGAGGACCGCGTAGAGGAAGAAGTCGTGGAGCTCGTAGGGGCCCACGAGGTCCTCGGTGCGCTGGGCGATGGTGCCGTCCTCCTCCGCCGGCAGGAGCTCCGGGGAGACCGGGGTGTCGAGCACGTCGTCGAGCACGGCGGAGAGGCCCGTGTCGCCGCAGGTGCGGGCCACGTGGTCCACGAGGTGGCGCACGAGGGTCTTGGGCACACCGGCGTTGACCCCGTACATGGACATGTGGTCGCCGTTGTAGGTGGCCCAGCCGAGGGCGAGCTCCGAGAGGTCGCCGGTGCCGATGACCAGGCGGCCGCGCTGGTTGGCGAGGTCCATCAGGATCTGGGTGCGTTCGCGGGCCTGGGAGTTCTCGTAGGTGACGTCGCGGACGGCCTCGTCGTGGCCGATGTCGGCGAAGTGCTGCCGCACGGCGTCGGCGATGGGCACCTCGAGGAGGGTGCAGCCCAGGGCGTCGGCCATGGCGCGGGCGTTGCCGTGGGTGCGGTCGGTGGTGCCGAAGCCCGGCATGGTGACGGCCACGATGCCGGCGCGGTCGAGGCCCACGAGGTCGAAGGCGCGGGCGCACACGAGCAGGGCGAGCGTGGAGTCCAGGCCGCCGGAGACGCCCACCACGGCCGTCGCGGAGCCGGTGTGGGCCATGCGCTGGGCGAGGCCGTGGGCCTGGATGTCGAGGATGTCCTCGCAGCGGGAGGCGCGGGTGGCGGGGTCGTCGGGCACGAAGGGGTGCGGGTCCACGAACCGGGTCACGGCCGCCGGGGCGCCCACGGCCTCGGCGAAGGCGTCGGGCAGGCGCACCTCCCGGTAGCCGGCTGCCGCGGGCGACGGGGCGGACGTCCAGGTGGAGAGGCGCCGGCGCTCCTCGGCGAGGAAGACGACGTCCACCTGGGCCAGGGCCCGGCCGTCGCCGAAGGGGCGCCCCTCCGAGAGGATGCGGCCGTCCTCGGCGACGAGGTCGTGGCCCGAGAAGACCACGTCCTGGGTCGACTCGCCCCAGCCGGAGCTCGCGTAGGCGTAGGCGCAGAGGAGCCGGGCGCTCTGGCCCGAGACGAGGGAGCGGCGGTAGTCGGCCTTGCCCACGAGGGCGTTGGAGGCCGAGAGGTTGCAGACCACCGTGGCCCCGGCCCGGGCGAGACCCACGGAGGGCGGGCAGGCCACCCAGAGGTCCTCGCAGACCTCGACGCCCACCTTGAGGGAGGGCATGCCCGGGCAGCAGAACAGCTGGTGCGCGCCGAACAGCACGGTGCGGCCGGCGACGTCGGCGTCGACGCACCCCTCTGGGCCTGCGGCGAAGTGGCGGCCCTCGTAAAACTCGTTGTAGGTGGGGATGTTGAGCTTGGGCACGACGCCGAGCAGCTCGCCCGCGCAGCAGGCGGCGGCCACGTTGTAGAGCTTGCCGTTCTGGCGGAGGGGCAGCCCCACGAACACGAGGCAGGGGAGGTCGGCCGTGCGGCCCAGAAACTCGGCCAGGCCCTCCTCTGCGGCGTCGAGCAGGGCGTCCTGCAGGAAGAGGTCGCCGCAGGTGTAGGCCGTGAGGCAGCACTCCGGGAGCACCACCACGGAGGCGCCGTGGGCGGCGGCCGCGCGGGTCTCCTCCACGCAGGCCACGACGTTGAAGGCGACGTCGGCGACGTGGATGGCGGGGGTCGCGGCGGCGACGGTGACAAGGCCGTGGTTCATGGGGGCTCCTCTCGGCGGTTCGTGGGTCCATGGTAGCGCGAGCGGCCCCCGCTCCCCCGGCTGAAGGCGCCGGACGGCCCGCGGCCGGGAAGTCCCGGGGTGGAACATAAATTGTGCTTTGAGTACAAAATTTGAGGATTATTCGTAGAGGAGAAAAATGTCTCTGCAGGTGGGAACGCTGCGGCACGGGCGTTGGCGCGGGGTGGTCCCTACGCCAAGTATTTCAACTACATACCAGTTATACAATGGGAAGGGCAATTGGTTACCCTTTCGCAGAAGGAGGACCTCCGTGGCTGCAGACACCCCCGTCAACCCTCGCCGCATCATCGTCGACGTCGTCGAGACGGCCGCGGACCTCCCGGCCCGGGCGACCACGGTCCTGGATGGGGAGCTCGCCCGCCACGAGCCGGCCGCCGCGCGCGCCCTCGTGGAGGGCTCCGGGGCCCCGGAGGCGCGGGCGGTGCTCGAGGGCCTCATGGACGCCTTCTCGCGCCCGGACTTCCCGGTGGTCGACGGCTTCTCGGCAGAGGACGCCCTGCTCGCCGCCTTGGAACGTGCCGACCGCGAGGGCGGCGACGGCCCCGTGCCCGTGCTCATGGCCCCCATGGACGAGGTCCTGTGGGAGTGGGTGGACGGCCGGGTCGGCACCGAGTAGGCGACCGGGGCCCGTCACCTCGCCCGGGCCCTCCCGCCGTCGCGCCGGAAGCCGGGGCCCGCAGGTCGTCCCGCGGGTACCTGGCCGATGGGACGGCCCGGGTGCCGCGCCGAGACGGCGGGCGGCATGGCGAGGGGCCGCACGGCGGGTCGTCCCCACCGTGCGGCCCCTCCCAGACGGCTCCCGTCGTGCGGTGCGCCTTACTCGGAACGGAAGCCGAAGCCGCGCTCGTCCCGGGAGACGCGCTTCCACTGGGGCGCGGTGCGGTCGATCCACACGCCCACGGCGCGCACGGACCACAGCTCGGCGAAGGTGCCCGCGAACACGGCGACGAGGGCCACGACCACGACGGCGGGACCGAGGATGCCGAGCACGGCGCCGACCGTCGACAGCGGGTCGGCGCCGTAGCCGTAGTACGAACCGGAGTACAGGTAGTAGCTGCTGGCGTACAGGGAGCCCGCCGCGGCCGTCAGGACGAGCATGACGACCACGCACACGATCGCGCCGGCGGCGAGGCCGGGGACGAAGACGGCGACGATGGCGCCCCATGGGTCGCGCTTGAAGGCCTCGAGGATCTCGGAGAGGTCGAACGCCGCGCCGAAGTTGCCCTTGATGGCCATGCGGACGCCGGCCACCGTGGTGTAGACGGACACGACCACGCCCCAGCAGAACAGGAAGATGGCGCCGAGGACGGGGATGACGCCCACGTAGAACAGGCCCGCGGCGGCGAGGCCGCCGAGCAGCCCCAGGACCCCGTAGAGGAAGCCCAGCCACAGGGTGGAGCGGCTGAAGCTGCGGCGCGGCAGGCCCTCGGCGCCGTCACCGGCGGAGGCGCCCCACTGGAGCATGTAGCCGGAGACGTACCAGCCGAGCACCGGCACGAGGTTCATGAGGATGAGGGTGAACACACGGCCGAACCAGCCCTGGGAGCCGGTGAGGTCGTGCCACGCCTGGCCGAGGATGCCGCGCTGGAAGGGCGCCGCGGCCACGGGGGGTCGCGACGGGGGCACGGGCGCCGCCGACGGGCCGCCTGCGGGCGGCTGGGCCGGCGGGGGCGGCGTCTGGCGCGGCGGGCGCGGCGGCTCGGGTGCGGGCCCGGCAGGGGGCTCGTACTCCGCGGGCGGGACCGGGGCACCGGGGACGTCGGGCAGCGGCTGCTTCGCGGGGGCGGCGTCGACGTCGACGGGCGCCTCCCGGTCCCCGGCGTCCTCCACGACGGGGACGACGGTCGTCTCGTCGGCCTCCACGACGACGGTCTCGTCGGGCGCGGGGACGGTCCCCGCGGGCGCCTCCCCGGCATCGGGGGCGGCGTCCTCGGCGAAGGCCTCCTCGGCCTCCGCTGCCACCGCGATGTCGGCCTCGAGCTCCTCCGGGTCGACGGGGGCCGCCTCGGCGGTCTCCTCGGCAGCGGCGTCGTCGAGAGGGCTGCCGCAGCTGCTGCAGAAGCGCGCGCCCTCGCCGTTATCGTGGCCGCAATGGTTGCAATGCATACACATCTCCTCACTGTGAGCACGGACGATGCAACGTACCGTCACAGGATACGGGCCACGGGGGCGCGCGAATTACCCTGCAACAGTCTTTTTAAGATTCCCGCAAGCGGCAACTCTTAAACCATGCCTTTAACCATGCCGCCAGGGCGGCACCTCAGCCGTAGACCGGCCTGACGGGGGCAGGGGCCGGCCGGTCCCTTCAAACCCCGTCGAACACCTTGCGGCCCCCCACGTAGGTGGCGAGGACCCGGGCGTCGTGGAGGGCGTCGGGGTTGTCGGAGAGGGGGTTGCGGTCGATGACCACGAGGTCGGCGAGCCTGCCGCGCTCCAGGGTGCCCAGCTCGTGCTCGCGGCCCACGGCCACGGCACCGCCGAGGGTGAGGGCGCGAACGGCCTCGGCCGCGCTCACGCGCTGCTCGGGCAGCCAGCCGCCCGCGGGCTCTCCCGAGGCGTCCCGGCGGGTCACGGCGTCGTGGACGATGGCGGCGGGGTCGCAGGGCACGCAGGGGGCGTCGGTGCCGAAGGCCATGGGCACGCCGTCGTCCAGGTAGGTCCGGAACGGCCACATGAAAGAGGCGCGCTCCTCGCCGAGGTCGCGGACCGGCTGCGTGACGTCGATGACGATGTGCTGCGGCTGCACGGATGCCACGATTCCGGCGTCGCGCATGCGGGCCACGTCGCCGCGCTCGAGGTTCTCGATGTGCTCGAGGCAGTTTCGCCCCTGGGCCGGCGCGCCGAAGCGCTCCTTGGCCTCCTCGAAGATGGAGATGCCCTCGTGAACAGCGGCGTCGCCGATGGTGTGGATGCGCACGGCGATGCCGGCCTCGGCGGCCTTGAGCACGATGGAGCGCATCTGCTCGGCGGGGATGGCGGGGTGGCCGCAGTCGCCGGGGAAGCGCGGGTTCGCGTAGGGCTCCAGCAGCCACGCCGTGTGGGCGCTGCTCACGCCGTCGAAGAACTGCTTGACGCCGGGGGCGCGCAGCATGGGGCCCGTGAGCTCGGACTGCAGGCGCTCGATGCGGGAGAGGTCGCCGTCGAGGGGCAGCGTTGGGAACAGGTGCCCGCGCACGGTGAGCTCGCCGGCGGCGTCGAGGTCGGACCACACGTCGTCGAGCACGGCGTCGCAGCCGGGGATGGCCGAGAGGCCCATGTCGCAGACCGAGGTGACCCCGCGGCGGTTGAGCTCGGCCAGCCAGTCGCGGAACACCTGGCGGAGCTGCTCCTTGGGCAGCGACTCCAGGACGCGGGCCACATAGTACATGCCGGCGCCCTCGCGGAGCACGCCGGTGAGGCGGCCGTTCTCGTCGCGGTCGAAGGAGCCTCCGGCCGGGGGCTCGGTCTCCTCGGTGATGCCCAGCTCGCGCATGGCGCAGGTGTTGAGCCAGAGGGTGTGGGAGTCGCCGGAGTACATGGCCGCGGGCGTCGTGGGGAAGTAGGCGTCGAGCGAGAGGCGCGTGGGGGCGATGGGAGGGTCCCAGAGCATGTCGCGCCAGCCGTGGGAGAGGGCCCACATGCCCCAAGGGCGGTCCTTGGCGAACTCGTACATGCGGGCCGCGCAGTCGGCCTCGGAGGTGCCGCAGTACTCCATGGCGAGGGCCGAGGGGTAGAGAGCCGAGTGGAACACATGCTGGTGGGCGTCGTGGAGGCCGGCGCAGACGAAGGCGTCGCCCCAGTCCTCGACCTCCGTGGAGGCGTCCCGGTACAGGTGGGCGTGACCCGGGTCCACCACGGCGACGATGCGGTCGCCGTCCACCACCACGGCGGCGGGGCGCGTGCGGTCCCCCAGACCGTCGAAGACGTGCCGCGACGTGATGATCCGCGTGGCCATGGGCCTCTCCCCCGTCCAAAGGTGCAGTTGTCACCAGCATACGCCACCGGTGGCCGATGGCCGACGGGGCCGGCGGCTGCCATGCACCTTGGTCGGGCTCCTTGGGTGTCACTTTGGTCGGACACTTTTGTCCCGCCTCGCCAGCGGCGGGCGGCTGTCACCTTGGTCGGGTTCTTCCTCTGTCACACAACGGGGACCCGTACGGCAAGGGCGCCCTCTAGGGAGGCCCTGCAAGAGGGTCGTGCGGCATGACCCCCTTGGCAGGGCGGCAGGTTGCGCACCGAGGCCTCCATATGCGCAGAGAACCACCCTGCAAGCCCCCTTTGCGGCAATAGGGCGTGCGAGACTCACGGCAACGCGGGCCTGCACCAGAGACGCCTCGCAGGGCGACCCTGCAGGGTGCCTCCCTGCAGGGTCGTTCCACCGCGCGGCCCTCGCGCCCCGGCAGGGCCGCGCGGCGCCAACCACACAGCAAGGTCGCACAGTAAGGGGGTCGAGACGCAAGAGGGCCTTGCTGTGCGTTCGCCAAGACCTCCTTGCGTCGAGGGGTCCTTGGCGAACGGTTTTCGAGGAACAGGCAGGCCTTACCGAACGACCAATCGCACGGCAAGGGGCCCTTGCGTCGAGAGAGGCTTACTGTGCGGCCTTGGTGTGCGGCGCCGCTGGCGCCCTTGGCGAGCAAGTCCTCGATGCGCCCCGGGCCGCCCCCCTCTCGCCATCATAGGCTGAACAGGCGAAGTGACAGATGTAGCCGTCCCCCCTGTCACGCAGATGGGCCAGGTACCACTGTCGCCCCGGGCACCTCTGCCACGCCGCGGCTAGTCGTCGAGGTAGCGCGCCAGGAACTCGCGGGTGCGGGGCTGCTCGGGGTCGCCGAAGATCTTCTCGGGCGTGCCCTGCTCGGCGATGACGCCCTGGTCCATGAAGACCACGCGGTCGCTCACGTTCTTGGCGAAGGCCATCTCGTGGGTGACCACCACCATGGTCATGCCGCCCTCGGCCAGCTTGCGCATGACCTCGAGGACCTCGCCCACGATCTCGGGGTCGAGGGCGCTCGTGGGCTCGTCGAACAGCATGATCTGCGGGTTCATGCACAGGGCGCGGGCGATGGCCACGCGCTGCTTCTGGCCGCCGGAGAGGCGCTTGGAGTCCGCGTGGGCGAAATCGGTCAGGCCCACGGAGGACAGGTGCCCCATGGCCACCTCCTCGGCCTCGGGCTTCTTGAGCTTGCCCAAGGTCACCGGGGCGAGGGTGCAGTTGTCCAGCACGTCGAGGTTGTTGAACAGGTTGAACCCCTGGAACACCATGCCGATGTCCGCGCGCAGAGCGTTGACGTTAGTCTCGGGGGCCATGAGGTCCTGGCCGTCGAACCACACGTGGCCGGCGTCGGGGGTCTCCAGCAGGTTGAGGCAGCGCAGGAGCGTGGACTTGCCGGAGCCGGAGGCGCCGATGATGGTGAGCACCTCGCCCGGGGCCACGTCGAGGTCGATGCCCTTGAGCACCTCGTGGGACCCGAACGACTTGCGCAGGCCCTGCACGGAGATGAGCGGGGCGGCGGGGGTATCGCTGGCGGCGGTCATGGCGCCTCCTTAGGACTGGCGCGCGCGGGCGGGCGCGGCTGCGGGGTCGGTGGTGGAGCCGACGGGTCCCGGCGCGTCGACGTCGAGGCGGGCGGCGAGCATGGTGAGCACCTTGGAGAACACCATGGTGAGGATCAGGTAGACCACCGCGGCGATGCAGTAGGCCTCGAGCCCCTTGTAGTAGATGCCGATGACGCTGGTGGTGGCGAACATGAGGTCGAAGACGCCGATGATGGACAGCACCGAGGAGTCCTTGATGTTGACGATCAGCTCGTTGGACAGGGCCGGGATCGAGTTCTTGACACCCTGGGGGAAGACCACCTTGCGCATGGCCTGCCACTGGGAGAGGCCGAGGGAGCGGGCGGCCTCGAGCTGGCCGGGGTCCACGGCCTCGATGCCGCCGCGCAGCACCTCCATCATGTAGGCGGTGGAATTGAGGCTGATGGTGACGAGGCCGGCCCAGAACGGCGACCACACGGCGTTGATGTGGGCGGTCTCCCAGCCGGCGCCGCGGAGCACGGCGAGGCCGGCGAAGTAGACGATGGCGCCCTGCACCATCATGGGCGTGCCGCGCACCACGGTGGAGTAGAGCCGGGCGAAGCCGGAGCCCACCGCCTTGCAGAAGCGCACGGCGTCGTTCTCGCCGCGGTCGGGCGTCTGGATGCGCAGGAACACGAGGAGCAGCGCCAGGAAGAACGCGATGACCGTGCCGAAGAGCGCGAGCTCGATGGTGGTGGTCACACCGGTGATGAAGAGCTGGCGGCCGTTGTAGAGCATGTAGACGGCGCTCTCGAGGAAGCCCGTGGGGTTGGTGGAGCTGGCGATCGCGCCCCGGCAGAGCGCCACGAAGCCCGCCACGGGGCCCATGCAGAGCAGGGCCGCGGCGCACGCCCACACGAGGTAGCTGAGGTAGCGCAGGGGGCGGCGGAGACCCGGGCGCGCGATGGGGCACAGGCGGCGGTAGTCCCTGCGCAGCGCGACCTTGAACACGAGGGCCACGAGGGAGAGGGCGATCCACGCGAAGCACACGACGGACGGCACGGCGCCGGCGGCGCCCAGGGACGCGCCTGGGGTGCAGGCGAGGGCGAGGGCGGCCACGGCGCTCGTGCCGAGCAGCACGTAGGGGTGGTCGCTCCTCACGAAGCGGGCCGCACGGCGCAGGAAGCCCGCGCCCTCGGGCAGCGGTTCCGCATAGGGGTGGAGGTTCCCCTCCTCCTTGAGGACGGCCTCCTCGAGCTCCGGGTCGGGTACTCCTAGTGCCATGATGCGCTCCTTGTCGATGGCAGAGGAGCGTCGGGCGCCACCGGGGCGTCCGACGCTCTCACAGGCGGAAACGGGGCCAGGTGCCCCGAGGGGTCCGGGGCCTTAGGCGGGCTGGCGGTCGCAGGCGGCCGTCCAGATCTCCTGGCGCTCGGTGTCGGAGATGGCGTTCACGGCGTCGTTCACGGCCGAGGCGTTCTCGTAGTCCTTGGCGTAGCCCACGGAGGCCGGGTTGGTGGTGGCGAAGCCCTTGCCCTCGGCGAACTGGATGGGGACGAGGTTCTCGTTGGAGCGCATGTAGCCTTCCTCGTTCATCTTGGGGTAGGTGACCGCGTCCACGGCGCCCTGGGCGAGCTGGGCGAGGACGGCGGGCATGGTGTCCACGGGGTTGGCGTGGTTCACGCCCTCGATCTCCTCGATGCAGTCGTCGTACAGGGTGGCCTTCTGACCCATGACGGTGGCGCCGGCGAAGTCGGAGAGGCTCGTGGCGTTCTCGTAGGGGGAGCCCTTGGTCACGAAGATGCCGATGGTGTCCTCGATGTAGGGGTCGGAGAAGTCGATGGACTGGCGGCGCTCCTCGGTGTCGCTCATGCCGGCGATGATGACGTCGATCTGGCCGTTGTTGAGGGCGTCGATGAGGCCGTCGAACGAGAGCTTGACGGCCACGGGCTCGGCGCCGAGGGCCTCGGCCACGCGCTTGGCGATCTGGACGTCGTAGCCGTCGGCGTAGGCGCCGGAGACGTTCTCGATGGGGATGGTGAACTCGGTCTCCTCGGTGGCCTGCCAGTTGTAGGGGGCGTAGGCCGCCTCCATGCCCACACGCAGGGTGGAGCCGGAGCCGCCCTCGGTGGCCTCGGCCTGGGCGCCATCGGGGGCAGGGGCGGTGCCGCAGCCCGCGAGGGCCGTGGCGGCGGCGGTGAGGGCGCCGGCGGCGAGGAGGCCGCGGCGGGTGAGGAGGCCGGCGGCGGTGCGCTTGGGCAGCCCGCCGTTCGTCGAGGACTGGCGCACCGGGGAGGTGTTCTGGTCGTTCATGGCTGCTCCTTCGCATCCAGACGGGACGGGCCCTGTGCCCGTCGGTGGGTTCCCAGACTACGGTAAAGATGAATGCCGAGGTAGGAGCCGGTACCGGCCTTTCACTGCATAGAAACAGTATGCATCCGCAATCCTATGCATCATAGGCCGGATAGGGGTTCTTCGACGGATATATGCTGGTAAACGCACTGTTCCTATGAATAGAAACGCGTATCACGGCACTATTCCACCGGTCCTATTCGTCAAAAGATACGGCTCTTCTGACCCTTCATTTGAATAATCGCTGGTAGATTGGTTGGCGTTTGTCGGACCTAGACGCTGAACAACGTATAGGACCGAATTTCCTGTATACAACCTGTAAGTCAGTGGAGGCAGCAGCCCTCCACGAGGCGTCGCAGGAACGCCACGCCTTGGGTGAAGGCCCGCTCCAGGACGCGCTCGTCGGTGCCGTGGACGCCGCGGGCGCTCTCCCCCGCATCCACCACGAACGCCGAGAACCGCAGGCACTGGTCGCAGACGCCCTCGTACATGCGGGCGTCGCTCGCCCCCACGGCCAGGGTGGGCACGAGGGGCACAGGGGTGCCGTCGGGCTCCATGAAGAGCGGTGCCGCGGCCTCGCGCAGGCGCTCCATGCCCCAGCCGTCACAGCGCGACACCCCGGAGGGGTCGTTGGAGCCGTCCATGAGGGCCACCTCCACGCCGAGGTCGGCAACGAGTCCCCGCACCGAGGTCAGGAGCCCCTCGAGGGTCTCCCCCGGCAACAGTCGGAAGTTCACGGCAGCGCCCATGTCCTGCGGCAGCACGTTGGGCACGGAGGCCCCGCCCTCCATCATCGTCGGCGCGGCGGTGGTGCACACGAGGGGGTGGGTCCCGGGGTCGCGGGCCAGCAGGGCGGCGAGCTCGGGGGCGCAGGCGTCCACGCGGGCCGGGTCTCCCTGGAGGAGGTCGGCCACCGGCCCGCGGGAGATGCGCGGCGCGAGGGCGCGGAACATGGCCGCCACCGGCTCGGTGAGCCGCGGCTTTCCCACGGCGTCGAGGATGCGGGACACCGCCTGGCAGAGCCTGCCGAGCGAGGTGCCCCCGACGGGGTTGGACGAGTGGCCGCCCGCCGACGCCGTGGAGAGCCAGAGGTCGGCGTAGCCCTTCTCGGCCACGGCGACGCCCATCCAGTGACCGTCGCCGCCGAGGTCGGCGAGGTCGTGCACCAGGTAGTCGCCCTCGTCGACGAGGAACGCCGGGCGCACGCCTCGGGAGCCGAGGGCGCGCGCGAGGGCGCGGGCCCCCTCTTGGAGGCACTCCTCGTCGTGGCCGCACGCCACCACCACGCCGCGGCGCAGGGGGCGCCCCTCGGCGAGCACGAGCTCCAGGGCCTCGAGGATGCCCGCGAGCTGCACCTTCATGTCGACGGCCCCGCGGCCCCAGACCCAGGTGCCGTCGGCGGTGCCCGAGAAGGGCCCGTAGGTCCAGTGGCCCTCGGTCCCCGGCACGCAGGGGACCACGTCCTGGTGGGCCATGAGCATGACGGGGTCGAGACCCGGGTCGCAGCCGGGCAGCTCCAGCAGCAGGGCCTGGGGGCCGCCGCCGGCCGCGCCCTCCACGAGGGTCTCGGTGGCCGCCGAGAAGACGCGGGGGTAGCACGACCTCAGGTAGGCGCGCTGCCCCTCGAAGGCGCCCCAGTCGTCCGAGGCGTAGGCCTCCGTGGCCACGGTGGGAAACGCGAGGAGCCCGGCCAGGCGCCGGGCCGCCGTCGGGCCGTCGAGCCCGGGGCAGCCGTCGCCGGCGAGGAACGCGAGGACGCCGTCGCCGCCCGCAGGCGGCGCTCCGTGGGCACCCACGGTCACTCCGGCTGGCGCTCGACGGCGCCGTCCCACAGCTCCTGGCGCTCCGTGTCGGAGAGGTCTGCCAGGGCCCCGTTGATGGCGGCGAGCATGTCGCCGTTGCCCTTGGCCACGCCCACGCCGGTGGTCACCACATCGGGGAAGCCCTCTCCCTCGGCGAACCGCACGGCCACGATGCCGGGGTTGCTCCGCAGGTAGGCGGCCTCGTTCTCCATGTTGTAGGTGGCGGCGTCGGCGGCGCCCTGCTGGAGCGCGGCGAGCACGTTGGGCACGGAGGGCAGCGGGGTCATGTGCACCACGCCGGGGATCTCGTCGATGATGTCGTCGAGCTTGGTGCCCTTCTGGCCCACGACCGAGGCGCCGGAGAGGTCCGCGAGGGTCTTGGCGTCCTCGTAGGGGGAGCCCTCGCGCACGAACAGGCCGTAGGTGCCCTCGAAGTAGGGGTCGGAGAAGTCGATGGACTGGCGGCG
>ERZ808035.823-NODE-823-length-21636-cov-9.392412_pt1 | contig 21636 bp, 19 predicted proteins | sample MGYA00380189_ERZ808035 | MGnify/ENA primary metagenome ERZ808035 (study PRJEB31490, sample SAMN06133407) | mouse gut metagenome | isolation source: M5_1 | host: mice | place: China: Chengdu | collected 2015-05 ...
ACACGTCGCATAAGAATCCAACGCGCCTTCGGCGCTATAAAAAGCTTTTTAAAGCTTTTTAATGGATTCTAGTATGACTCCCCATCCTGTGGATTTTCAGACAGCACCCCCTCCCGGCACATGCCGGGAGGGGGTGCGTTTATATCACTTCCGAACGGAGAGGGCGGAAGTAATGTCTGCCGTGTTCTGCGGTTGCCGCCGCCTTGCGGCGGTGAGCAAAACGGCTCTGATCAAATGTATTATTTTCCAATTTTACAGCAACCTTCAGAAATAATACCGGGAAGGGATACTCCCTCACAGGAGCTCCTCTATGGTTTTTAATACCTCCTCCACATTCATGGGCTTTGCGAGGTGGGCGTTCATGCCGCTCTCCGCGGACTTTCGCATATCGCTTTCAAACACGTTGGCCGACAGTGCAATAATGGGAATCCGGGCCAGGGCGGGGTCCGGAAGGCTGCGGATGGCCCTGGTCGCCTCCCAGCCGTTCATCACCGGCATCTGAATATCCATGAGAATCACATCGTAATCCCCGGGGCTGGAGCCCTTCACCTTCTCCACGGCAGCACTGCCGTCCGGCGCCGTGTCAATCTCGATTCCCGCCTCCTCCAGGAGCTCGGTGGCAATCTCCCGGTTGATCTTATTGTCCTCCACCAGCAGAATCCGCCGGGGCCTGGCCGCGGCCCCGCCCTCCTCTTCGGCGGAGGGATGGGCGGAGTCCTTCCGGATGCGGAAATTGAGGGTGGCGGTAAAGGTGCTGCCCCGCCCCACCTCGCTCTCCACGGCGATGGTTCCGCCCACCTTCTCCACGATATCCTTGGCGATGGCCATGCCCAGCCCAATGCCGTGGACGCCGCTGTGGGTGGTGTTTTTCTCCCTGGAAAACGGCTCAAAGATCCGCGAGAGAAAGTCCTTGCTGATGCCGATGCCGGTATCGGCCACCTCCAGCTGATAGGCCGCGTACCGTCCGGGGAGCGACTCCCGCTCCGTAAGGGTGATGCGCACCTTCCCCCCCGGCTTTGTATAGGTCACGGCGTTGTTGGTGAGGTACATGACCAGCTGCCTCAGCTTTTCGCTGTCGCCGTAGATGCCGCTGTGCCGCACGCCGGCGCAGTCCAGCACAAAATCGATTCTCTTCTCCTCCGCCTGGGGCGCCATAAAATCGTAGATCTCCCGGACAATGCCGCACAGATCGCAGGCCTCCTCCTGGGTGCAGGAGTCCCCGGATACCGCCGCGGAGATCTCCAGCACCCGCTCGATCATGCCCATAAGCTGCCGGGCGGAGGATTCCATCCGGTCAATGTAATCCCGGGCTGTGCCCGGGTCCCGGAGGTTCTTCCTGGCCAGGGCCGCAAAGCCGAAAATGGCGTTCATGGGGGTCCTCATGTCGTGGGACATGTTGGAGAGAAAGGTATCCTTGGCCGCCATCGCCTGGTTTACCTTTTCCAGCGCCTCTGCCAGCAGCTGTTTTTGCTCCATCTCGTGGTGGATCTCCTCATCCACCCGCCGGGAGCCCAGAACAATCTGTGCGGTCCGCCTCTCGTGTCCCACATCCACCAGGCGAAGCTGAAGATACCGCTCCTCGCCGTTTTCCAGCGCCCGGTAATTCAGATAAAAGCTCCGGTCTGCGGCAAGCCTTTTGCGGATGGCGTCCGGGTTCAAAACGGCGCCCACCGCCTCCCGCTCCTCCGGATGGACCCAGGTGTTCACATAGTCGGCAAGGTACCCGCTCAGCGTCCTCGTGCCGCGCTCCCCCTCAAACATCCCGGCAGTCCGGCTGCTGAGGCGATAAGGCCAGACCCGGTCCCGGTCCAGCTCTCCGTAGAGAATGGTCTCATAATTTGCACTGAGGCCCTCAATTACCTCCAGCCGCCGCAGATGCTCCTGGCTGATCAGGGATTTCTCCTCCGTCAGCACCTGAAGCTGCCGTTCCCGCTTTCGCTTTTCATAGACCAGGAGCGCCTTCTCCATCAGGCGCTGGTTCCGCTTGTCTGTGGCGTCGCTCAAAAACACATAGAAGATATCCCGCGCGGAGCCGCCGCCGCGGACAAAATGCCCATAGTCCTCAATCCACCGGATCTTCCCGTCCTTCCGGCGGATCCGGTACTCCACATAGTCCAGGTCGTACCGGCTGCCGGCAATCTGCTCCTGGATGCTCTGCTCCACCGCATCAAGATCCTTGGAATACACCAGGCCTCGGAAGGAATTCCCGGTCAGCTCCCGGAGCTCCTCCATATCGGCGCACTGAAAAATCCGGAGCAGGGCGCCGTTGGCGTAGATAATCTCCTGACCGCCGTCCGCATAGTAGATCAGCACGCCGCCGGGCATCTCCTCCATAAACCGGAGGTTCTCATAAGCCGCCCGGAACGCCTGGCCGCCCGGCAGGGCAGACAGGACCTCCTGCCCGCCCTCGCCCATCAATCGGCCGATTTCCACATGGCTGGCCTGGAGGGTGTTCAGCAAATCCACGATCTGGCCTATCAAACAGTTATCCTGGTCCCACTCCTTCATAGCGCCCTCCTCAGCCTGTATTTTACACAGGAATTTTATCACAAAAATTTCCGCTTGTCATTATGTATCCCCTTTAAATTTTTCCGCCAAAGCCGGTTGTCCCAAAGGATATGCCCGCCGAAAGAGCACGTTCTCCCCCAATCACCGCAGGAGGGGGGCGGGAGGGGCGCAGAGGGCTCTCCCTGTGCCGTTTCGATGGGCCCGCCGCAGTGCGTTTTTGCACGCGGCTGAGCGCGGAATGCCAGAGAGGGCGGTACGCCAAGCGTACCGCCCTCTCTGGAGCTGATGGTGGGAATCGAACCCACAACCTTCTCATTACGAGTGAGATGCTCTGCCATTGAGCCACATCAGCATGCAGAACCACAGACATGACAGCTCCCGGAAAACCGGGTGCTTTAGAGCAATCCTGAAAAATACTGAGAAAAGTTCAGCGGTTCGGGAATGGCATGGCCGCGCAATCCCCGTCCTCGCTTCCTTTTTTCTCATTATTTTGAGAACTGCTCTAGTATCTTAGCATACCGCCATGAGGATTGCAAGCCCCCTGAAGGGAAAATATCGTCGGCTTTGAGGAATATTCTGCCGGAGGGGGCTGCGGCCCCAATCCCTCCGGCGGCAGAGCCGCCGGAGGGATGCGGAAACGGGTCAGAGTTTGTCCACCTGCAGGCACCGCGTGGCGTTGAGAATGGCCAGGAACGCCACCCCCACATCGGCGAATACCGCCGCCCACATGGTCGCCATGCCGAAGGCGCCCAGAATCAGCACCGCGAATTTTACGCCCAGGGCAAACCAGATGTTCTGCTTTACAATCCGCAGTGTCTTGCGGGAGATGCGCATGGCCGTGACGATCTTGGCGGGGTTGTCGTCCATCAGGACGATATCCGCGGCCTCAATTGCGGCGTCGGACCCCAGCGCGCCCATGGCGATGCCGATGTCCGCACGGGTCAGTACCGGCGCGTCATTGATGCCGTCGCCCACAAAGGCCAGCACTGTGCCCGGGACCTTTTCCGCCAGCAGCCGCTCCACCCGGGCCACCTTGTCTGCGGGGAGCAGCTGAGCATGGTACTCGTCCAGCCCCAGGTCTCCGGCAATGGCCTTTGCCGTGGCCTCGGTGTCCCCGGTGAGCATAACGGTCTTCCGCACCCCCGCGGACTTCAGCCCCTCCACCAGGGTCTTTGCCTCTTTTTTGGGCCGGTCGGAGATGATGATGTGTCCGGCATAGGCGCCCTCCACCGCCACGTGGACAACGGTTCCCGGCAGGCTGCAATCCTCCTGCCGGACATTTTCACGTTCCATCAGGCGGCTGTTGCCGGCAAGAACGGTCTTTCCGTCCACGCGGGCCCGGACGCCGTGGCCGGCGATCTCCTCAACGTCTGCCACCCTGCCCGCATCCAGCGCCGTTTTACAGGCCTCACGCAGGGACAGGGAGATGGGGTGATCCGAGTAGTGCTCCGCCAGGGCCGCGTACTCCAGCAGCCCCTCCGGGGTAAAGCCCTTCTCCGGGTGGACGGCGGAGACGGAAAAGCGGCCTTGGGTCAGGGTGCCGGTCTTGTCAAAGACCACGGTCTCGGTTTTGGCCAGGGCCTCCAGATAGTTGCTGCCCTTGACCAGGATGCCGCACTTGCCGGCGCCGCCGATGCCGCCGAAAAAGCTCAGGGGCACGGAGATCACCAGGGCACAGGGGCAGGAGATCACCAGGAAGATCAGCGCCCGGTGGAGCCAGCCGGTCCAGTGGGTCCCCAGCAGGAAGGCCGGCTGCGACGGCGGCGGGACAACGGCCAGGGCAACGGCGGGCAGCAAAAACAGCGCCAGGGCCGCCAGGGTTACGCAGGGCGTATAGTACCGGGCGAACCGGGTGATGAAATTCTCACTGGCGGCCTTCTTCTCCCCGGCGTTCTCCACCAGATCCAGGATCTTGGAGACGGTGGACTCCTGGCAGGGGCGAGTCACCTCCACCCGCAGCAGCCCGGACTGGTTGACGCAGCCGCTGATGACCGCGTCGCCGGGCCCCACGTCCCGGGGTACAGCCTCTCCGGTGAGGGCGGCGGTGTCCAGGGCGGAGACGCCCTCCAGCACCACGCCGTCCAGGGGGACCCGCTCGCCGGGCTTCACCACAATGACGGCGCCCACCGCCACGTCCTCCGGATCCACCTCCTCCAGCTCTCCGTCCTCGCCCTCCAGGTTGGCGGTGTCGGGGCGGATATCCATGAGGGCGGCGATGGACTGGCGGGACTTGCCCACGGCGTAGTCCTGAAACAGCTCGCCCACCTGGTAGAACAGCATGACGAACACCGCCTCGGCGTACTCCCCGGTGCCGAAGGCGCCCACGGTGGCCAGGGCCATGAGAAAGTTCTCGTCAAAGACCTGGCCGCGGGCGATATTGCGGACGGCCTTCCACAGCACGTCCCAACCGATGATCAGATAGGGAATCAGGTACCAGAGCCAGAGGACGGGATTGCGGACGGGGGTGCCGTCATCTTCCAAACGGAGGGTGCCGAAGAGGGGGGCAGCGGCCTCCCAACGGGGCGTCATCAGTTTGACGAACAGCAGCAGCACCGCTGCCGCAAAGATTCTGTACAACATTTTCCGCTGTTTGCGGGTGAGGTTTTTCATCATATTCCCCCCTGAAAAAGAGCCCGCCGAACGGCGGGCCCCTGACTTTACAGATTGATGATACAGTCGGGCTCCACCTTTTTGCACACGGCCACAACTTCCTGCATAATTTCGTCAAAGCGGGCGTCGTCGGCGTCCACGGTCATTTTCTGGGCCATGAAGCTGACCACGGCGTCGTTTACGCCGTCAATTTTCTTAATGGCGCTCTCCATCTTTGCGGCGCAGTTGGCGCAGTCCAGGTCGGTGAGCTTGTAGCGTTTTTTCATGGTATGTCTCCTCCTGATATGTCAATATTCTGCCGAATCGGGAAAACTTACTCGCGGACATGCTCCAGCCCTTGGTCGATGATGGTCTTTACATGGTCGTCCGCCAGGGAGTAAAACACGGTCTTCCCCTCCCGGCGGGCCTTTACCAGCCGGACGTTCTTCAGCGCCCGAAGCTGGTGGGAGATGGCCGACTGGGTCATGCCCAGCAGCTGCGCAATGTCGCACACGCACATCTCCGCCTCAAACAAAACGTATAGAATCCGGATGCGGGTGGAGTCACCGAAGATGCGGAACAGTTCCGTCAAGTCGTACAGCGTGTCCTCCCCGGGCATCTGGCTGCGCACCCTCTCAATCATTTCCCCATGGGCGTGGATAAAATCGCAGCACTCCACATTGTAGCGGTCCTCCATGGGCGCCTCCTTTCAATTGAACAATTGAATGACTGTTCATATATTCATAATAATACGGAGCTGCGTTTTTGTCAACCCCATTTTTGAAAATTAAAGTGGCAAACCGGAAAGAGCGGTGGTATAATCGTCATATTACAATGCTGCTGAGGAGGCGGGCCATATGAACACGCTGGAAGAGGAGATGCTGGGCAGGCGGCAGCTGGGGGAAAACGCCTTCAGCCGCTATAATTTTTACGAGGCGGAGTCCGTGGGGCCGGACTGTGCGGTATACCGGCTGGACATCCGCCCCGAGAGCCTGAATCCCTACGGCATGGTTCACGGCGGGGCGATGTACACAATGGCGGACGATGCCTCCGGCGCGGCGGCCCTCAGCGACGGGCGGTACTATGTCACCCAGAGCGGAACGCTCCATTTTTTGCAGAACCAGAGCCGGGGGATTATCCGGGCCGCAGCCTCCGTCCGGCACCGGGGCAGAACCACCTGTCTGGTGGATGTGGACATCACCAATGAAGAGGGCGTACTGCTCGCCACGGGGGAGTTCACATACTTCTGTGTGAACCGGGCATTTATGGAAAAGCGGCCCCGGGAGGACGCGCCTCCTCCGCCGCCCGGCGCATCGGATTAGAAAGGGGGACTGTCTATGCCGTCCATCGATCTCTCCGCCCTGTTGTCCGCCTCCGTGGGAAGTATTTCCGTGGGAGATGTTTTGACTGCCCTCGCGGTGCTGGTCATCTGCCTGGTGGCGATCCGGCTGGCCCTGAAGGTGGCCCGGAGGCTGCTGGCCGCCTCCCGGCTGGACAGCCGGGTGCAGAAATACCTGCTCTCCGGGGGCAGGCTGGTGCTGTATCTGCTGGCAGCCATCATTGTGGTGGGGAGTCTGGGCATCGACATGACATCCCTGGTCGCACTGCTGTCCGTGGCCTCCCTGGGCGTAACCCTGGCGGCGGAGGATGTGCTGGCGAATGTGGCCGGCGGCCTGGTGATTCTCTCCGCCCACCCCTTTGCCATCGGGGACTACATCGAGGCCTCCGGCGCCGCCGGGACCGTGGAGGAGATCACGCTGAATTACACAAAGCTGGTCACGCCGGACGGCCTGCTGGTGATGCTGCCCAACAAGGCCCTGGCGGATTCCCAGATGACCAACTACACCGCCCTGGGCCGGCGGCGGATCACCTGGAAGCTCTCCGCCGCATACAGCGCACCCACAGAGGCTGTGAAGGCAGCCTGTCAAAAGGCGCTTGCAGCTACGGAGAACGTGCTGGCGGATCCGGCCCCCTCCGTGCGGCTTTCGGCCTACGGTGACAGCGGGATCGAGTACACGGTGTACTGCTGGGCGGCGGTGGAGGATTACTGGGAGGTCCACTTCTCCCTGGCGGAACACCTGCGGGAGGCCTTTGACGAGGCCGGGGTGGAAATCCCCTACAACCAGCTGGACGTCCGCATCCTGGAGACAAAGCAATAACCCCAGACAAAAAGGCGTACCCGCTTCCCAAGGCAGGCCGCCCAACGAAAGCGGTACGCCCCCTCAAAACCGGTGTAAGCTGAAAAGCACAGGCTGAAAAAATAGCCCCTTGAAAATCAGCGACACGGTGAAGCCGTGAGCCCTCCCCTCCAAAGCGAGCACCTCGGACGCCCCCGGTTCTCCCGGGGAAGGGGGTGTCCGCGGGGGGAACCTCGGTTCCCCCTGCGGGATTTCAATCAACCCGCCCGCAGGCGACCGGTTTTGCCTATGGCAAAACCGGCCCTCCCCCACCAAAAAGAGAGACAGGCATAGCCTGTCTCTCTTTTTGGTGGGGGAGGGTGGATTCGAACCACCGAAGTCAGTGACAACAGATTTACAGTCTGCCCCATTTGACCGCTCTGGAACTCCCCCATATGAAATTTGGAGCTGGTGGACGGATTCGAACCCCCGACCTGCTGATTACAAATCAGCTGCTCTACCAGCTGAGCTACACCAGCAGTTCCAACAGCAGTGCTTATCATAACAGAAGAAACCGGTTTTGTCAACCATGTTTTTTGTGTTTTTGGGGAAATTATACATGCTCCGGTACAGCGCACGGAAACCGGCCGCGCCACAGCCGCAGCTGTGAGGAATCCCCCTGAAACCGCGCGTTTTTCTGTGCAATTCGCAGGGCCTTTCCCTCTTGTGTTTTCCCAAAAAGCCCGTATAATCGGATATAGGGGATTCCCATACTATTAAGAAGTAGACGAGGGGCGCCTGCGCGCCGGGAGGAAACGCCATGATATACAACACCCTGCACAACCGCTGGCTGCGGCTGCTGGCCGCCGTAGCCGGGGAATTTATCTGCGCCGCCGGGATCCGGCTCTTCATCGTGCCGCTGGGCCTGTACACCGGCGGGCTGATGGGCGTGTGCCAGCTGGCCCGCACCCTGATGCAGACCTACATGGGTATAGATTTCGGCCCGGGCGACGTGGCGGGCATCCTGTACTTCGTGCTGAACATCCCCATCCTGCTCCTGGCCTACAAGACCCTGGGGAAAAAGCTGGTTTTTAAGACGCTGGTCTGTACGGTGAGCTACTCCCTGTTTTACAGCATGGTCCCCACCCCGGCAGTCCCCATTATTGACGACTACCTCACGGCCTGTCTGCTGGGCGGGATCCTGAACGGCATCGGCAGCGGCATTGCCCTCACCTGCGGCGGCAGCGGCGGCGGCCTGGATATTGTGGGCCTGTGCCTGAGCAAACGGGGCAGCCGCTTTACCGTGGGCAAATTTTCCCTGACCTTCAACGCCTTTCTATACGGGGCCTGCCTGGTCCTGTTCAAGCCGGAGATCGCCATTTACTCCATTATCTACAACTACTTTTCCGCCATGGTGCTGGACCGGATGCACCAGCAGAATGTCAGCGTGGAGGCCCTGATCTTTACCCGGGACGACCAGGATACCCTGGCCCATTTTATCATTGAAAAGCTGGGCCGCGGCGTCACCTACTGGGACGGCGTAGGCGCCTATACCGGCACGGACGTCCATGTGCTGTGCGTATGCCTGTCCAAATACGAGATTGAAGAGCTGCTGCACACGGTTCACAGCATCGACCCCCACGCCTTTGTCACCATGCAGGAGGGCGTACGGGTACACGGCAACTTCCGGCGAAAAGTCGAATAAAAAACACCCCCGGATAAAACCAGTGGTTTTATCCGGGGGACTGTGTTATAATGCCGCTGTAATGCTGTCACGGGCCGACAGGCCTTTGAATATCCGCAGCCCCTCCCCGGCGTGTTCAGGGCGCAGCAGGGGGCCCGCCCTCCACGATTTCCGATACGGACCGGCCCCCGGTGAGCCACAGCAGCAAAAAGCCCATCAGGGTCAGCGCGCCGCCGGCGTACAGCAGCAGCGCGGAGAACCCGTCCCCGTCCGTCAGGGCCGTCAGGCACAGGGCCACGGCCGCCCCGGTGTACAGGGCGAAGTGGCGGGGCCTGGCGGCACGGTAGGCAAAGGAGGACAGCCGGTAAAAGGCCAGGGTCATGAACACCAGGGCCAATATCTCCACATAGTAGGACGCCAGGGCGGGATTTACCGAGTCCACCCGGTAGGCGAGCACCAGCCGCGCAACCAGACATACCGGGGGAACCAGCAGGAGCGCGGGGCTGGCGGTTCGGGGGCGGGCCCCGGGGCGGCAGAGGCAGCAGGCGGCAGGGGGAAAGAGGCACACGGCGGAGAGCAGCGTCAATACGCCCGTAATCAGCCTCCCCCCGGAAGAGAGGACGGGCCCGGACACCACGGCACCGGCAGCCCAGAACACGGCGGGGCCGTCCGGCCCGCCGACGCTCTCCAGCCCGCCGGGATTCAGAAGGGCGGCGCCGGCCAGGATGTCCAGCCCGCCGGAGAGGGCCATCAGAAAGATCCCCATAATGGGAAGTGCGGCCAGCCCCGCGTTTGCAGTGCGGAAATCCTCCGGAAAGAGGGGGCCCTCCTCCGCCGGGGGGATCATCCGGGCCAGGAGGAACAGCACCGCAAACAGTGCGACCAGCAGCACAGCCAGCGCCGTCCCGGGGGCGTTCCCCGGGATGGGCAGCCCGGTGGCGGCCTCAAAGCCGGTTTGATTTTGCAGCAGCCGCAGCACGAGGCCTGCGGCGCCGCCCGCTGCTGCGGCCAGGGGAAGAAGCAGTTGTTTTTTCATCACGCAACATCCTTTCGGGCGGAAAGTCATCTGAAAGTATATCACGGCTCAGCCCATTTGTCCATGCCGGAAATGGGGCGGGGTTCCGCTGCCCTGTCTGTTTTCGGAGAGTCTCCCGTCTGTCCCCGCCCACATATGCGCGTTTTGCCGGCGCCCCCGGAGCGCTTTTAAGAGCCTATTCAGTATCACCCCGCGCACGTCTTGACGGCGGATTTACCACCCTGCTGCGTTAAAAACCCTTGCAATCCGCACACGCTGAGATACTCAACAGGCTCTAAAACTGCGGCGGCCGCCTTGCGCGGCTTCTTAAAACCGCAGCCGGCGCATAAGGTGTGGGAGGGACATGCCTGAACAGAGGAGGAACACTTATGAGACGGAAAAACCAGGTCCGGCAGAGCATCGCCGTGTCGGCGGCGCTGCTTGCCGCACTGTTTATCCTGCCCCTGCTGATTGTCGTGCCCTTTCAAACGGCTCTTTTCGGGCGGGAGACCCCTGTGGACGAGACGGAATCCCCCCCCTTTGTCAGCGGGGAGCTGGACCGGGCCGCCGTGCTGAAAGTCCTGGACGGGGATACGGTGCTGGAGATGGACCTGGGGGAATATCTGATAGGCGTGGTGCGGGCGGAGATGCCCGCCTCCTTCCAGCCGGAGGCGCTGAAGGCCCAGGCTGTGGCCGCCCGGACCTATACCCTCTATAAGATCCAGACCGGGGGGAACCACGGCGGCGATGCCGATATCTGCACGGACTCCACCTGCTGTCAGGCCTACCTGGACGAAGAGCGGGCCAGGGCAAACTGGGGGGCGGATGCGGAGGACAATGAAAAAAAAGTGGAGGAGGCCGTGGCGGAGACCGACGGAGAGGTAATCCTGTACGCCGGCGTACCCATTTTGGCGGTATTCCACTCCTCCTCGGCGGGGCTGACCCGGCAGGCGGGAGAGGTCTGGCTCAATGACCTGCCCTATTTACAGGCGGTGGATTCCCCGGAGCCGGCGGAGGCCATCCCCAACTATTACAGCCGCGTGGAATTTACGGCGGAGGAGTTTCGCGGTAAGATCCTGGCCGCCTTTCCGGAGGCGGATCTCTCCGGCGGTATGGAGACCTGGCTGAAGGACGCCGCCGTGGACGGCGCGGGCAGCGTCTCCACCGTGTCGGTGGGGGGCGTGACGATCAAGGGCAGCGGCCTGCGCTCTGCCCTGGGCCTGCGCTCCGCCTGCTTTACCTGGGAGGTCCGGGACGGGGGGCTGGTGTTCTTTGTCACCGGCTACGGACACGGCGTGGGCATGAGCCAGTACGGAGCCAACGCCATGGCATCCCGGGGGGCGGACTACCGGGAGATCCTGACCCATTACTACACCGGCGTGACGGTGGAGCCCTACCCTGCGGCGGGCTTTACAAATCCGGGCGGGACGTGATAAAATACCCTGTGACAGCCGTTTGAGAGGAGGGCGGACAGCGAATGAAGAAGAGAGCGGTGGCCCTGGCGCTGTGCGCACTGCTGATCTTTCAGCTGGCGCCGGCCCCCGCAGGGGCGGCGGGCAGCGTATACTTTACCGCGGCGGGCAACGAGATCCTTCCCCTGGGCGACAGCACCATGCCCTTCTGGTCCGACGGCTACCTGTATATTGCCAGCTCCATTTTCACCGGGCAGGTGAACAAGTCCCTGGGCGTTGCCTACCTTCCCAGCAGCACCTCCAACCCGAACCTCTGTATCCTGTACGGCGGCGGGCGTTCCCTGATGTTTGACCTGAACCGGAACTTTGCCCGGGACACCGACGGGAACGTCCTCTTTCTGGGGGCTATCCGGAGGAACGGGGAGACCTTTGTGCCGGCGTCGGCCGTGGCGGACTTCTTCGGACTGGAGTACTCCGTGACCCCGCTGACGGTGAGCACGGTCACGGAGTCGAATTACGGCGCCCTGGTCTGGCTCCGGCGGCCTAATTTCGGCCTGTCCGAAAAGGAGTTTATCAATGCCGCTGCCAGCCAGATTGCCATGCGCTATGCCCGGTATCTGCAGGAGCGGGATCAGGCGGACGAGACGCAGGACGACCCCGGCGGGGCCGGCAGCTCCGGGGAGACGTGGGGCGGAAAAAATATATACCTCTGCCTGAGGGCGGGGGACAACACGGCGTCTCTTCTGGACACGCTGGACGCCTACGGCGCGCAGGCCACCTTTTTCTGCACCCCGGAATTTTTATGGAGCCAGGGGGATCTGCTGCGCCGCATGACCGCCACAGGGCATGCCGTGGGCCTGCTGGCGGATGCCGGGGCCCCGGCGCAGACGGCGGCGGAACAGCTGGAGGCCGGAAACCGGGCCCTGGCGCAGGCCACCATGGGAAAGACCCGTCTGGCCAAAATTCAAAACGGGGACGTACAGGCCCTCCGGGAGGCCCGGGAGCAGGGATTTTTCTGCCTGACGGCGGATCTGGACCGCTCCGGCTACGAGCTGCGGACCGACGCCCACGCGGACGCCCTGGTCCGGCAGGTCGCCGCCCGGCGGGGGGACGTGCGGATCTGGCTGGCGGATACCGTCGAAGCCGCCGGGCTGCGGGCCTTTCTGAGCGCCGCCGGGCTGTCGGAGGCCCGCTGTGCGGCGCTGACGGAAACGCCCTCGTAATTTACAGAAAATTCAACACCCCGGGGGACGAATCGGTATAATAGATATCAGAATTCTGCAGAAATTTGGAGGGAGCGCCATGGGACGCAATATCCTGGTAGTGGAGGATGACCGCAACATTTCCGACCTGATTCACATGTATCTGGTGAAAGAGGGGTTTGACGTCCGCATCGCCGGGGATGGCGGCCGGGCCATCGAGGAGTTTCAGAAAGAGGCGCCCGACCTGATCCTGCTGGACATTATGCTGCCGGTGATGGACGGCTGGGCCGTCTGCGCCAAGGTCCGGGAGACCAGCAAGGTGCCCATCATCATGCTCACCGCCAAGAGCGAGGTCTTCGACCGCATCCAGGGGCTGGAGATGGGGGCGGACGACTACATCGTCAAACCCTTTGAGATGAAGGAGCTCATCGCCCGCATCAACGCCGTGCTGCGGCGGACGGAGATCCCCAACGACACCAGCAAACGGCTGGTGTTTGACAAGCTGGTGGTGGATCTGGACTCCTACGAGCTGATTGTGGACGGGAAGAAGATCGACACGCCCCCCAAGGAGCTGGAGCTTTTATACCATCTGGCCTCCACTCCCAACCGGGTCTACACCCGCAACCAGCTGCTGGACGAGGTGTGGGGCTTCGACTACTTCGGCGACAGCCGTACGGTGGACGTGCACATCAAGCGCCTGCGGGAGAAGGTGGAAAACGTCTCCGACCAGTGGGCACTGAAAACCGTGTGGGGCGTGGGCTACAAGTTTGAGATGACCGGCGCCAGGCAGCCGGAAAAGGCAGATGCATGAAAAAAATCCGAAAACACTTTCAGGGCCTCTACTGGCGGCAGCTGCTGGTGATTGTCAGCATGGTGCTGCTGACGCTGTTTCTGCTGGGGGCGTCCTTTTTCTCCCTCAGCTATAACTACGCCAAAAGCCAGGAGCAGGACGAGCTGCGCGTCCGGGTTCAGACGGTGGCACAGCTGGCGGTGGGGTATCTGGAAAACGACCCCAACTACGACCGGGAGGACTTCCGCCAGCTGGCGGTGGTGGCCGCCAGCGTGTCCGACGTGGACTTTCTGATCTGCGACACGGAGGGCCACGTGCTGCTGTCCACAGACAAAAACATGGAGGGCCGGGTGGTCACCATGCCGGCGGAGATGGTGCGGGATGTGCTGGAGAAGGGCGTGTGCTCCCGGCGGGGAGACCTGGGCGGGCTGTACCCCGGCAAGCGGTCTATCCTGGGCGTGCCCGCGGCCTCCGGCGGTGCCGCCGTGGGTATGGCGTTTGCCGTGTCCACCAACGCGTCCCTGAACGCCATGTGGCAGGGCTTCATCGGCCTCTTCTTCATGACGGCCTTTGTGGTGCTGATGGTGGCGTTTATGGCCTCCTCCGTCACCGCCATGCGGCAGATCCAGCCCATCCGTGAGATGGTGCAGGCCACCCGCCGGTATGCGGAGGGGGATTTCGACATCCGCATGAACGACTACGGCCGGGAGGATGAGATCGGCGAGCTGGCGGCCTCGTTCAACAACATGGCGGAGTCCCTCCAACAGACGGAGCGTCAGCGGCAGGAGTTCATCGCCAACATCTCCCACGAGCTGAAAACCCCCATGACCACCATCGCCGGCTACACCGACGGCATTCTGGACGGCACCATCCCGCCGGAGAACGAGCGGCAGTATCTCCAGATCATCTCCGACGAGAGCCGCCGCCTCAGCCGCATGGTGCGCCGGATGCTGGACGTGAGCCAGCTGCAGGTGATGGACCCCCTGCGAAACGGCGGGCACTTCGACATCTGCGAGAGCATGCGCCGGGTGCTGATCTCCATGGAGCGCAAGATCACGGACCGCCAGCTGGACGTTGTGGCAGACATTCCGGAGGAGCCCATCCTGGTCCTGGGGGATAACGACATGATCACGCAGGTGATCTACAACCTGCTGGAAAATGCCGCCAAGTTTGCCACCCCCGGCTCCACGCTGTACCTGGGGGCCGCCCTTATCGACGGCAAGGCCCGGGTGACGGTGCGGAACGTGGGCGACACCATTCCGGCGGAGGAGCTGCCGCTGCTGTTCGAGCGGTTTCATAAGAGCGACAAATCCCGCAGCAAGGATAAGGACGGCGTGGGCCTGGGGCTCTACATCGTCAAGACCATCCTGGAGCAGCACAGGGAAAAAATCAGTGTGACCAGCGAAGAGGGCGTGACCACCTTTTCCTTCTCCCTGGCCACGGAATGAGGTTTCATGGACGAACAGGAGACAATCCGCCTGCCCAATGAGGTGGTGGAGATCTATCGCCAGCCGCCGCCCGGCGAGGTGGTGGAGACATACAGCCGCCCTCTGCCCGGCGTCCGCCGGCGGAAGGCGCGGCCTGCCGCGCCGCCGGCGGGGGCGGGAAAGCGGCGTTCCAAGCACGGAGTCTGGATTTTCCTGGGGTGTTTTGCCCTGGCGGTGATCCTGGCGGCCGCCGCCTGGCTGCTGGACCGGCCATCGCCCGGCTCCACACGGGTGGATCCCTTTGACTACGATTACCGGGAGCCCGGGGAGAGCAGCGGTCCCGGGGGGATCTCCATCCCGCTCTGGCCCACGGGGCAGGGGGCGGTGCTGCCGGTGGAGCGCACCCGCGGCAAGGCCCTCACCGCCCAGGAGGTCTACCGCCTGGTCAATCCCGCGGTGGTGGTGGTTATGGCGGATCTGGGGGACGGCTCCGCCTCCGTGGGAACCGGGGTCATCTTCAGCCGGGACGGGTATCTCATCACAAACTACCATGTGGTGGAGGGCGGCCTGGAGTGCACCGTGGCCCTGGACAGCGGGCGGGGCTATGAGGCAAAGTATGTGGCGGGGGATGCGGACAGTGACCTGGCCGTATTGAAGGTGGAGGGGCAGGATCTGCCCGCCGCCGTCTTCGGGGACTCGGACCTCCTCACCGTGGGGGACAGGGTGTATGCCATCGGCAATCCCCTGGGCGTGGAGCTGCGGGGAACGCTGACCGACGGCATTGTCTCCGCCATTGACCGGGACGTACAGGTGGAGGGTCGCACCATGACCCTGCTCCAGACCAACGCGGCGCTGAACTCCGGCAACTCCGGCGGCCCGCTGATCAATGAATACGGCCAGGTGGTGGGCATCAACACCATCAAGATGACCTCCCGCTACTCCAATATTGAGGGCCTGGGCTTTGCCATCCCCACGGCCTATATGGAGCGGATCGTCAACGACCTGCTGACCTTTGGAAGCCTCCAGCCGGAGCCCGTGCTGGGCGTCTCTGTCATCCAGGTGGCCGAGCAGGTGGCACCGGGGGTGTGGGGCATTGAAGTACAGTCGGTGACAAAGGGCTCCGCCGCAGACAGGGCGGGCGTACGGGAGGGCGACTATGTCCTCTCCGCCGGCGGCAGGGACGTCTCCTCCAGCCAGGATTTGCTTCGGGTCCGCCGGCAGTACCACCTGGGCGACGAACTGCCCATGACGCTCTGGCGGAACGGGGAGAGGGTGGAGGTCACGCTGGTCCTCAACGAACCGGCGGCATAGGCGGACGGCCCTCTTGGGGAGACCTCCGCGCCATATCATACAGGAAAACGGAGAAAGGGGGCGCTGCCCGTGGAGCGGCGGGAAAAATGGCTTGCCTGGGCGGTAGAGCTGCAGAGCCTGGCCCAGGCCGGCCTGCACTACGGCAAGGATCCCTTTGACCGGGAGCGTTACGAGCGCATCCGATCCATTGCCGCGGAGATGGTGAGCTGCCAGGCGGAGATTCCCCTGGAGACAGCCCGGGATCTCTTTTGCTGTGAGACCGGCTATCAAACGCCGAAGCTGGACACCCGGGCCGCCGTCTTTCAGGACGGAAAAATCCTTCTGGTGCGGGAGAACGACGGCCGGTGGTCCCTGCCCGGAGGCTGGGTGGATGTGGACGTGTCCGTCGGAGAAAACGTGGTCAAGGAGGTAAAGGAGGAGGCCGGTCTGGATGTGACGGTGGACACCGTCATCGCCGTACAGGACCGGGAGAAGCACAACCGCCCGGTCTATGCCTGGAAGGTCTGCAAGGTTTTCGCCCTGTGCTCCGTGACCGGCGGCGCCTTTGCGCCCAATATCGAAACCACAGAGAGCGGGTATTTCGCCCTGGAGGAACTGCCTCCCCTGGCGGAGGAGAAGAACACCAGGGAACAGCTTGAGATGTGTTTTACCGCCCAGTGCACCAAAAACTGGAAAACGCTGATAGACTGAATGTCTGTCAGCGTTTTTTAATATGGCCAGAGGCGCCCCGGCATCTCTGTCAAAAAGCTTCGCTGTGCTCTGCGCCTCGGCGGTACATCCGGGGTGTACCCCTCGGCGCCCGCTCCGCGCAAAGTGCCTTCCCGCGCATACGCCGCAGGAAAAGCGATTTCAATTGATCTGCGCCCGGAGGCTTTTGTCTGCGCATACCTATGCGGCGTCCTCGCCCCCTGCCTCCGGGGGGCTGTGCTTTTGAAAGATCCGCTCGAAGAACAGGGAGATCAGCAGCACGGCCAGGGCCGGCATAAACAGCACCGGCCACCACCGCCGGATACAGAGTACCGCGGTCTGGACGGTCAGCAGGACAACGACGACGGTGCTGGGCAGGTGGGCCATCGTCAGCTGAAAGGCCGTGCGGAACAGGCCCCCCACCCCGTAGTCAAACCGCCCCAGCAGGGGGAACAGCCAGCACAGGACACCCGCCGGGAGGATCAGGGCAAAATAGTGGGCCACATACAGGACATAGGCCGCTCCGCCCAGCCTGGTGCCGTACCAGCGCATCACAAGGTGGCCGCCCCACAGCAAAACCGCTGCGGGAAAGGCGATGAGCCCCGCGAGGAATCCGGTTTTGAAATTGGCTCGGAAGGAGCGGAAAAAATACCCGAAGGCGCCGCTCTCCCGGCCGCGGACACACTTGACCACGGTGTAGTACAGCGCGGCAGTGGCCGGCCCTGCGGTCACCACCGGCAGGCACAGGAAAATCCACACGATGGACAGCCCGCAGATATCCACCAATGTGCTCAGCCAGACCCAAATCCCCTTTTCCGGGTTAAAAAAGTCTCCCATGCGGGCAGATCCCCCCTGTCAGACGCATTTTTGGGTCAACGCCTTTCCCACGGACCGGCGGTTGCGCTCCGCCTCCTCCGGGGCCCGGCGGATAAATTCGCTGAGGAGAACCTCCACCACATAGAGCTGGGCAATGAGGGCGGAGGAGGAGCCGAACTGAAAGGGCTGCTCATTGGGGCCGCACAGCAGCACCGTGTCGGCATAGGCGCTGGCCGGAGAGTTGAGATAGCGGGTCACCAGAATCAGCTTCGCTCCCCGGCCGCGGATGATCTCCGCCGCCTCCAGCACCTCATGGGTGGCGCCGGAGTAGGAGAAGTAGAGCACCGCGTCCTCCGGCGACAGGGTGGACAGGATTACCGCCTGCATGTGGGAGTCCTGGATGGTTTTGAACCTGGGGGAGGTGGTGGAGAACTGGGCCCAGGCCGCCAGAGCCACTGCGGAGTGATTTCCCTGCCCGAGGCACACCACCTGCCCCGCCGCCTGCATCAGATCCACTGCCCGCTCCACAGCGGTCTCAGACAGCATGTGGTAAGCGCTGCTCAGGGCGTCCTGGGCAGTGTGGAGGACCTTCCCCATGACCTGGGCCGGTGAATCCGACGGGATAATCTCTCCCCCGGGCCGGTTCGGTCCCGCCTCTGCGGGCAGCGACGCCCGGGCCAGCTCCAGCTTGAAGTCGTTGAAGCCGGCCAGCTTCAGCTTGCGGCAGAACAGCGACACCGTGGACACCGCCACCCCGCACTCAGCGCTCAGGTCGGTGATGCTGATATACTGGGTCTCCTTCTGGTGCTCCAGCACGTAGTCCGCAATTTTCCGCTCCGACCGGGTAAAGCGCCCGTACTCCTGAAGCATCAGCGCCACAACGTTTCCGTCCAACCGCACACCTCCTCCCCGCCGTCCCTACTTCGTCAGAATTTCGTCGACCATCTTATCCACCAGAATCATGCTGCGGGGCATATGGAAGGGCCCCTTGAAAGTGCTGCCCTTGGTGGAGGGCTGCGTAGGCAGCCCGTCCCGGCGGAGGTAGCCGTACCACTCGCCGTACTCCGGGTCGGCAAAGTGCGCTTTGCAGTAGTCCAGCGTCTTATAGAACCAGTCCAGATATCTCTCCTCCCCGGTGTCCCGGTAGAGCATCATGGACGAGATCAGGATCTCGTTGTGAGGCCACCAGAGCTTCATGTCGTGCTCATAGGCCTCGGGGGGCTTGCCCAGGCAGTCGGTGAAGTACAGCAAACCGCCGTACTCGCCGTCCCATCCGGCGGCAATGGCCCAGTCGAACATCTCCGCCGCCTTTTTCACCAGCTCCCGGTCCCCGGTGCGCCGGGCGTGCTCCAGCAGGAACCATACGCCCTCAATGTCGTGGCCGGGGTTGACGGTGCGGCCCTCCGTATACCAAAGCCTGGGCGTGCCGTCCACGTCCACGTTTTCCAGCGTGCACTTCAGCTCCGGCTTTACGTGATAGCGGAAGATATCGTCCACGCACTGCCGGGCCCGCTCCTCGTACAGGGCCTTCCGCTCCGGGTCCGTACGCAGCAGGATACCGGTGACATTTAAGATAATCATGGGGGTGCCGAAGGCCCGGCCCGCCCGGGTCTCGGGGATGGTCTTGGGGCCCATGCCCACGGGGTCGGGCTTGCCCTGGCTCAGATCCCAGTACAGGTCGTAGCACTGCCGGGCCCGCTCCAGCCGCCGCCGCTCTCCCGTCACGCCGTAGTACTCGGCGTTGGCGATGGCACAGAAGGCCTCGGAGAAGTAGTAGCGCCGCTGGCGCAGGGGCCGGCCCTCCGCGGTGACGGTGAAGTACATCCGGCCGCCGCAGGCGTGGTTAAAGCAGTGGGCCTCCATAAAGTCCAAACAGCTCTTCGAGGCGTCCAGCCACTCCTGTCTGACCCCGTAGCTATGGCACAAAAAGGCGAAGATCCACCCGCAGCGGCCCTGCATCCACACGCTCTTGTCGGTGGAGTAGATCTCGCCCCTCCGGTCCAGGCAGGTGTATACGCCCCCGTGCTCACGGTCCATGCCGTGCTCCAGCCAGAAGGCGGAGGAGCGCTCCAGCTCATTTTTTATCCAGGACTGGGCATCCAGCAGTTTTTGTCGGTCCATAATCGTCCTCTTTTCTGTGTTGTGTCTCTCACCTGCCGCACTCCCGCAGGACGGGTCCGCAGATCCGCCCTGCATGCTCAGATCCTGCCTCACACGGTCTCCGGCAGGCTGGCGGCAGCCATGGACTGCCCCACCCGGCGGAACTTCTCGTCCGGCAGCTCCGGGGCAATCTTCCCCGCCAGCTCCGGGTACTCGTCGGCCAGAACCTTTTTGGCGGTTTCCAGGATCAGGTCGCCGCCCTTGCCGCTCATGACCCGGCCCAGCAGCAGCACGTGACGGCAGCCGTAGAGCTCGTAGTAATAGGCCAGGGTGTGGCCCAGGTACACGCCGATGGACTCGTAGACCTTGGCGGCCCGGGGGTCGTCCTCCGCCATCAGCTTCTGGACGGCCTTCAGCTTCTCGGCGGGGGAGGCACCCTCGTCCAGCTCAATGCCGGCTCTGGGGGCCAGCTTGATCACGCCGTCCTGGGAGAAGTACTTCACGCCGCAGCCGATGTCGCCGCTCCACTCGTCCCGCATGGCATCGGGCTGGGCGTCCACGGGGACAAAGGCCAGCTCGTTGAGCCAGCCGGTGATGCGGCCCTGCTCATCCACATAGCCCACGGCCTCGCTGGTGCCCATGGCGATGCCCAGCACGCTGTTGTCGTTCAGGCTCATGGCCCCCGCCAGGGCGGACACGTCGCCGTCGTTGATGACGGAGTAGGGCACGTCGCCGAAGGTGTCGGTGATGGCCCGGATGTAGATGTCCTTCACCTTTTTGTCATAGAGGTCCTTGGGGACCTTTAAGAACAGCGAGGCGTTCATGGTGCGGTTGTTGATGAACACACCGGCGGAGCTGACGCCCACGGCGTCCACCCGGGGCATATGCTCCGCAGCGGATTTCAGGGCGGCTACAATACCGTCATAGTGGTAGTCCGGGTCGGCGTTGGTCTTTGGAAACCAGACCACCTCCTCGGAGTAGACGGTCTCCCCGTCGATGACGGCGGACACCTTCCGGTCGCTTCCGCCGGCGTCAAACCCGATGCGGCAGCCCTTGAGGTGGCCGCCCATGGACTTGGGGGCGTCCTTGGCCTCCGGAATCTCGTCCACCAGCACCACCTCAAAGGGGTGCTCAAAGACGTTCGCCATGTAGTCCCAGTCAAATTCCTGCTGCCCGCCGGCGCAGTATACGGACCGGAGGTAGTCGCAGACCCCCTCGTCGCCGCTGACGTAGACCTTGAAGCCGCCCTTCATCCACAGGATGGTCTTCACCAGCCGCTCGATGTAGTAGTGATCCGCCTCCGCCATCTCCGGCGTGCCGTGGATGAACGTATGGCAGGAGGCCATCTGGCCGTCAGCCCGCTCCACAGCGATGCCCACCGGCTTTTTGGCGCCTGCCAGGAACGCGCGGTTAAAGCGCATCAGGGGCATAAAATCCGGATCCAGGGCGGGAATGTGTTTCAGCTCCACGTTGATGCCAAATCTGTTCATAATTTTTCTCCTTCATCCAGCAAATTTGCAGGCAGGACGCTCTGTGCCAGAGATATCCCGGGGACGTACAGGCAGCCCGATATCCGCTCCGCAGCCGGCCCGCCGTGAAAAGTGGGCGCCGATATGACAGAGACGGGCCGGTGTGACCGGCCGACCGTGGCCGCTCTGCGGCCATTATACCATGAATTTCCACAAGATACAATTCCCTATCGTACGTAAATCTGTAAATCTGTACAGACTTCCCTCCTCCGGCACAGCGCAGTATTAAAAAGCGGCGCTGTGCGCCGCTCAGACTGTCAAAAAAGAGGGGAGACCTCCGCAAGGGGAAGGAGGGGTGTGTGCGGCTGCGCCCGCAGGCGTGTTTCGGAGCGCAACCGCCGCAAGGCGGCTCTTAGCGCGGAGATGAACCCGGGAAGGGTTCCCCGCGCGATTGAAATCAGGGATTTTCAGAACTTTTTAAAGTTGTGAAAATCCCGCTCAGCTTGTCG
>ERZ808035.828-NODE-828-length-21585-cov-4.400595_pt1 | contig 21585 bp, 9 predicted proteins | sample MGYA00380189_ERZ808035 | MGnify/ENA primary metagenome ERZ808035 (study PRJEB31490, sample SAMN06133407) | mouse gut metagenome | isolation source: M5_1 | host: mice | place: China: Chengdu | collected 2015-05 ...
ACTTCGCCACGGGAGAAGGCTCCTTCTCCGACTCCACGAAGAACCATGTCGCCGACTACGACCCCACTGGTACCTACGGTACGGTTCCCGAAGTGGTGGCCCCCGATGGGCACGACTTCCTCTGGTGGCAGGATGGGGACGGCAACAAGGTCGAGCTCTCCGAGGCCCGTCCTGGCGACACCCTCACTGCCTTCTATCTTGATTGCACGTGGAGTGGCGGCGAGAAGCAGTCCTTCGGCACTTGCTGGTGGGGCCTCGGGGAGGACAAGGCCCTGTGGATCATTCCCCAGGACGGAAAAGAGGGGACTCTTGGATCTGTCCAGGAGTACACCACTGAGGACGGGAGGACTTATTTCGAGACTCCGGACTGGAGTTACTTCTCGTCGATCCACTCCCTGGGAACCATCCATGGCGGCGAGTCCATGGCCCACCTATTTGAGGGTGAGTTTCCGATTGAGGACATGTCCGACCTCGCCGGCTGGGATGTATCCGGCGTGAAGGATATGTCGTTCTGCTTCGGGCCCTCTTGGAACAACTACGCCCAGGCTGAGGTGGGACATGACGGCATCGACGTCGAGGCCCTCTCCCATTGGGACGTCTCCTCGGTCGAGAAGATGGACTCGATGTTCGCCAGTGGCTACGACGACACCGATTCTTTCAAGAACGGCGACGTGTCTCCGCTCGCCTCTTGGGATGTATCCAACGTCAGGTCCATGGATTCCATGTTCGAGGGGACCAACCTGTCTGACGCCTCGGCTCTCGGGGCCTGGGACGTGTCCCAGGTCGTCTCCATGGGCTCCATGTTCGAGTCGACGGATTTGATGGACCTTTCGTTCATCGCCTCATGGGACACCTCCAAGGTCGAAAACTACTCCCGGTTCCTGGCCCTGACCCCGGAGTCACTGGACCTGACACCTCTCGCGTCCCTCGACACGTCGTCGGCCCGGTGCATCTCTTACTTCCTCGACGTCCCTGACGCTTCCAACACCTTCTTCACCCGCAACTGGGGGGATGGCTCCTTCCTGGCGTCGTGGGACGTCTCCAAGGTCGAGGATATGTCTGGGCTCTTCAAGGGTGCGGGAATCTCGAGCTTGGACGCCACGGCAGGATGGGACACATCCTCTGTTCGCGATATGTCCTATCTGCTCAACGGGGCAACGGTGGGCGACCTTTCCGCGATCGCCTCCTGGAACACCAGCTCCGTCCAGACCCTCGAAGGGGCGTTCAGCAACTACGGCCGGACCGGACAGGATGGCGGGGAATCCGCGGTTCTCGATCTCATGCCGGTCGCGGGATGGGACGTTTCCAATGTCACCGACATGGCCCATCTCTGCGGCCTGGGAACCATGACCGACTCTTCTGGGAGCTCTTACAAGATCTCCGTGGGGCTCAGCTCCTTGGATCTGGGACCGCTTGCCTCCTGGGACACCTCCTCGGTGACCGACCTGGCATACGCCTTCTACTGCTGCTACGGCATCTCGGATGCGTCGGGCCTCTCCCGGTGGGACGTGGCCAATGCCACCAACATGAGCAACGCCTTCTACAGCACGGGAATCACGGACCTGGATGCGTTCCGGGCCTGGGATCTGGCCGAGGTCACCAACGTCCAATCTATGTTTGACTCTTGTAGCTCCCTGACCGACATCACCGCGTTCCCGTGGGACACCGCCGCTTCGTTGAAGGACGCAGACGCCTATGCCCTGAGAAGGGCCTTCAGCTACTGTGGCAGCGTCTCCGTCGTCTCGGTCGATCAGGACAACCCCGTCTCCAGCGGTGTTCTCAACACCCTCCCCACAAACGTCAGGAGCGCCCAGTTCACCGACGGCGACGAGACCGTGCCCCTCCAGGACGTTATCGACAATAAGGCAGGGAAATCCGGTATCTGGACCCGTGTCGGGGCGAGGTCCCTGGCTGCCTCTCTCGACCCCATGGCGAACCCCCTGAATTCTTGGGATGCTGAACCCACCCTCGCGACGGAGCCCTTGGCCATCGACGCCCTTGCCGCCGAATCAGCAGCCACCGTCGCCAACGGGACCTCCGGCACCATCGAGTGGTCCCTTGACTCCGAGGGCACCCTGCTGATCAAGCCCAAGACCGGCCGCACCTTCGGCACGCTTCCCAGCTCCACGGCCCCGTCCGGCGTGCCATGGGACGGTTACCGCGACCAGGTGCTGGCGGTCGTCATCGACGGAAACGTTTCGATGCCCCGGTACAACGGCTACTACCTCTTTACCAAAATGACCAACCTCACCGACGTGAGCGGCATGGCGTCGCTGGACGTGAATGGAAGGTGCGTCTCTTTCCAGGGGTGCAGCTCTCTCGCGGACATCTCGCCGCTCTCCGCTTGGGACATGACGGGCGTATCGGAGACGCTCTCCATGTTCCAGGATTGCCCTTCCCTGGACGACATCTCCGCCCTCGCGGCGTGGAACTTGGCCGACGTCACGCGGTTTGAAAAGATGTTCGCCGGGACCACGATGATTTCCGATACCTCCGTCGTGGCCACATGGAACATCAGGGATGACCTGCCGACCTCCGGCAACATGAATAGTACCGTCGTGAGGGTCGGGGACTGGACGAAAACCCTCGGGGTGAACCCAAACCTTCTCTCTGCGAGCTATCAGTATGTTGGAAACGAGGATGACCTGTTCGAGAGCCGTCAGACCGGTGAAAGGGTCCCCATCTCCGAGATTTTGGCGGATCCATCGACTCATGGCGGCGTCTGGGACCGCGCGAACGTCCGGAAGGCCACCATCCGATTCGAGGACCCCAAGGGGCTCCAATATGTGACGATGCCGGATGACATGGAGTTCGAGCCTGGGACGATGGTGTCGCTCCCCTCTGTCCACGGAGGCACTCTTTGGCAGCTGGCCGGCTGGTCGACCCAGGTCAATGCCGACCCCGATCTTCCTGCGGCCGACGGGGGCCTTATCGTCCCCGCCATCGAGGGTGTCGTCATGGACGTGCCCGAGGACCGGGACACGGTCACCCTTTATGCACAGTGGAAGCGGGCGCCCGTGCTCCTGCGTTTCTACGACTCCGCCTTTGACGGGTCTTGGACGGACTGGGACTCCCATGAGGTCTGGTCTGGGAGCGTCGATGCTGAGACCGGACTGGACCAGACCCCTTCGGTAAAGGCCCCTTCCGGCCGCCGTCTCGTCGGCTGGGAGGTCGATGGGGTCGATGACTCATTCTTGCCCTTCGGGCCTACCGGCACGATTCCAGAGGAGTGGGTGCATGGCGGCTCGGTTTCCTTCTACCCGGTCTTCGAGGCGCTTCCCGGAACCGCACAGGTCTCATCGGGATCGGTCAACTTCATGCTTACGGCAGGGCAGTCCGTCGTGCTCCCCAGTCTTCCCGGGGGTGCTTCCTACAAGGTCTGGGAGGAGACGGATTCCGGATGGCACCTCGTCTCCTCTGAGAACGCCGAAGGTGTCCTTGTGCCTGGGCAGACAGCAGAGGCTGTGTTCACCAACTCCTATGACCCCGGCACGGTGGTGGCCGACATCCACGCCACCAAAGATCTTGTGGGCGGCGATGACGCGGGGATGACCGCGGCTGGCTTCCTCTTCGAGCTCGTTGATTCCGACGGCACCGTCGTGGGGACCGCCTACTCTGGTCCTTCTGGCGCAGTCGACCTCAGGACCCCTGAGATCAGTTCCGCCGGTACCTACACCTACACCGTCCGTGAGGCCGCCGAGCAGCCCATGGAGCCTAACAGCGTTGCCATTTCCTACGACGACACCGAGCGGACCGTGGTGGTTGAGGTCGCCGACGACGGACAGGGCCGTCTCTCCGCCGAGGTCACCTACGATGGGGCTGGCATGAGCTTCGTTAACTCCGTCGATCCCGGCACTGTGACCGTTCGCAAGGAATCGCGCAACGGCACCAACCTCATGCCTGACCCCGACCAGCTCTTCCACTTTGTCGCAATCTTCGAAGACGGCCACACCGAGGAGTTTGACCTCAAGGCAGGCGAGTCCAAGGCATTGACCGGGCCGGCATGGAGCGAGGTCTCCGTGCAGGAGGTCGACATCCCCGAGGGCTGGTATCTGGAATCCTTCAATGGCGTTAGCGGGTCCGAGGGCCGTGACCCTGGCGCCCCTAGGGTTAAGACATTCCTAAGTGGGCAGAACGTCGAGGAGCGCTTCACGAACATCTACGACCCGGGTCGCGTCAAGGTCGACCTCTCTGCCAGGAAGACCGTCACTGGGTCTCGGGTGACTCCTGCATTCACGTTCGAGGCCACACTCACCGAGTCCTCGATCAGTTGGCCTATCGTCTACAAGGCTCCGGAAGCCCATGACGCATGGTTCAACGGAATAGGGGGGTCCATCACCGCCTCGAACTACGACGACGGCCTCATTGAGTTCCCCGGCCTTTACTTCACCTACCCCGGCACCTACACCTTCGAGATCCATGAGGTCGCAGGGACCTCCTCCGCCTACACCTACGACGGAACGACCCACACGGCCACCGTCACGGTGACCGACGACGGCCACGGCAGGCTCTCCGCCGAGGTCTCCTACGACGGATCGCCCGTGCCGCCCACGTTTACCAACACCGTGGCCACCAAGGCCGTCGAGGTCGAGAAGCGCGTCGCCGAGGGCTACCACGACGCCGCCGGTGAGACCTTCCTGATGCGCCTCTCCCTGGGCACCGTCGACGCCTCCGTCCTCGAGGCCCTCCAGATCACGGCCGCCGAGGCCGCCTCGGCCCTCACCGTGGACGGCGAGCCCTACACCGCCGGCGAGGTCTTCGAGGTCGCCGCCGGCCAGACGGTCACAGTCGAGGGTCCCGCGGCCATCGTCGACGCCATCGAGGCCGTCACCGAGGACGAGGTCGCCGGTTACACCGCCAAGGTCTCCGAGGAGGAGGTCGAGGGCACCCGCCGCTTCGTCGTCACCAACACCTACGCCGCCTCCGGGACCTTCTCCGTGGGGGCCACGAAGACCCTCGACGGACGTGAGCCCGGCGACGAGTCCTTCACCTTCACCCTGACCGACCCCGACGGCAACCTCGCGGCCAAGGCCACCAACGACGCCTCCGGCGCCGTCACCATGGACGGCCTCGAGGTCTTCGAGCCGGGGACCTACCGCTACACCCTCGCCGAGGCAGACGACGGCAGGGCCGGCGTGGTCTTCGACGACCGCACCGTGGGGGTCGTCGTCACGGCCACCGACGTGGGCTCCGGCGTGCTTTCCTGCGAGGTCTCCTACGACGGCTCGCCCGAGCCCCCGGTCTTCGAGAACACCACCGGGACCCCCGTGGCCATGCCCTCCACGGGCAGCGCGGGCCTCCCCTGGGCGATCTCTGTCTGCGGCGCCGCCGCGGCCCTCCTGGCGGCAAGGATCCGCGCGAGGCGCCGTCGGGACCGCTGAGGGAGGGGTCCTAAAGGTTCATCTCCAGGGCCGGGTCCTTCGGGGCCCGGCCCTTTGGCTTTAGGGGTCCATTCGTCACCCCATTTTGACCCGTCCTCGCAGAAACGCCGAGGTAGTCGACCTATAACCGTCACCGTTGCGACCGACGGCCATTCCGGTCCCCCTAGAGTCGTTCCCAGAGAGACACCTGTGAACCGGACCCGCACGAGGAGGACAGCATGCTCGTGATCATCGAGGGAGAGGCATTCGTGGAGACCTACGACGTACCGGACGGGAGGGGGGTGAGGCTCGAGGCCGTGCCCCTCGGCGAGTACGTCGTGGGGGTTCGCATCATCGTCTCCGACGGCGCCGGGGAACGCGTCCTGGGGGTCTGCCCCCTGGCCCGGGGGATGGCAGAGGAGGCCGAGAGCCTGGACGCCGTCATCTCCATGGCCGTGGAGGACTCCGACATGGGGGGCTGCGGCCTCCGTTCGATCTCCGTCGGCAACGTCTCGGTCTTCGACAGGGGTGACGCCCTCCATGTGTGCGCGTAACAACCGCCAGCTGAACGTCCGGGTGAGCCAGACCTGCCGGGACCACGTCGTGGCCCTGGCGGAGAGCTGCGGGTGCTCCAAGGGCGAGGTCGTCGACAGGGCCGTGGCGAGGCTCTGGCTCTCCCGGGCCCTCGAGACCCCCTCCCAGGAGGTCCACCTCCGGCTCCTCGCCATGGAGGCTGACCTCAGGGCCGCCAGGGCGGACGCCGCCTGCGCCCTCGAGGCAGCGTCCCGGCAGACCTCCCTGGCGGCCGCCTGCCTCACGGCCTCCATGGAGGCCCTCATGGCCATCGTGGATCCGGCCGGTGACGCCCGGGCCCGCGAGTCCCTGGACAGGCTCGCAGGCGCCGTGGGGGCCCTCACGGCCGCCGTGGGGGCCTCGGGCGACGACCCAGCGGACCCCGGCGAGGACCCCGCGGGCACAGGCGACGATTCCGAGGTCGACGAGGGGGGCACCCATGAATGAAACCCTGGCCCGCGAGATGGGCCTCATCGGATGCGACACACCGGTCCACGGCGAGACGGTCCGCGTCCGCATCCCCCGAAACGCCGTGGAGGCGGCGCGGGCGTCGGTGCCCGGCATCGAGGCCGACGACAGGACCATCGTGTGCGCCGCCCTGAGGATCATGGCCGACGAGCCCGCGGGGCGCCTCGACTCCCCCCGGGTGGCCGACGTCATCGCTGCCTTCGTCGCCGCCGGCGGCCCGGAGAGGTCTTCCGAGCCCTCCGCCGGGGCTCTGCCGGCCCCCCTCACAGAGACCCTGGAGTACCTCGCGAGGGCCGTCGGCAGGCTCGAGGAGGCGGTCGAGGGTCTCTCGCGGGCATCCTCCGAGCTCACCCAGGAGGTCCAGGAGGACCTCAGCGAGATGGCTGAGGAGGTGACCCAGGCGAGGACCGCCGCGGAGGTCGCCTGCGTGGCCTCCGGCATCGCCTTCGCGGGCGAGGGGTTCGACCAGGGTCTCACGGCAGCCTTCTCGCGGTGGACCAAGGAGAGCCACGCCTCGACGGGCACCTTCGACACCGCCATGGCCGACTTCATCGGAAGGATAGCCCCCGGGCCCGCCGTGGCCTCGGAGTTCGCCCGCCAGGCGGACGCCGCCATGGGGGAGTAGGGGGACCGGGACAATGATCTGCATCATGGCCGAGAAGCGCTCGGCGGCACGCCACATGATCGAGGCCCTCTCGGGCACCGACGGCTCCAACCGGTTCACCCGTGACGGAGAGGACATCTGCGTAACCTACGCCTCCGGCCATGTCCTCGGCTACTCCGACCCCCACCGTCAGGTTCCCATCGAGAGGGCTTGGGCCATGGTGCCCTGGGACCTGTCGCTGCTTCCCTGGGACGCCGACCAGATCGCCTGGAGGCGCTCGGTCCAGCCGGGGCACGGGGCCAAGGAGGCCTGGGATCGGCTCTCCCACGACCTTCCCGGGGCTGACGAGATCGTCATCGCCACCGACAACGACCCCACCGGAGAGGGGAGCCTCCTGGCCTGGGAGGTTATCGACCAGCTGGGGCTGGCGGACGACCGCCTGATCACCCGCATGCGCTTCGCCGACGAGGAGCCGGCTTCCATCGTGGAGGCCTTCGAGAACCGGGACGTCCTCCAGTCCTCGGCCGAGGACCCCGACTGTAGGAAGGCCACCTGGCGGTGCCGCTGGGACTACCTCTCCATGCAGCTCACCCGCGCCGCCACCCGCATCGCCGGCGGCACGGACAGGATGTGCCGCGTTGGCAGGCTCAAGAGCGCCATGGTCACCCTCGTGGGTGAGCAGGAGGACGCCCGGGCCGCATGGAGACCCAAGAGCCGCTGGCAGGCCCGCTATAGGGACGAGAACGGCGTGGTCTACTCGAGCGAGGAGGCGCCCCTCTTCGACGACCCCTCCGAGGTGGACCTCTCCGCATATACCGACGATGACGTCGTGAAAGACCCGGTGAAGCGCCTCGGCACCATGCCGCCCAAGCTCCCCGACCTCATGGGCATCGCCGCGAAGTTCGCCGCCAAGGGCGTCTCCACCGACGAGTTCACCGAGGTCTACCAGAAGCTCTACGAGGACGGATACGTGAGCTACCCGAGGACCGAGGACAAGCTCCTCACCAAGGAGCAGTTCGCCGCCCTCGTGGCTGCCAAGGACCGTCTGGCCGCGGCCTGCGGCGTCGACGGGTCGCTTCTCACCCACACCGAGCCGAGGGCCCGCCACGTCTCCAAGAAGGCCATGGCCCACGGCGCCATCCGCCCCGGCTCCAAGGTGCCCGAAAACCCCGAGGACCTCGCCTCCTACGGCGGGTGCGCCCCCGAGATCTGGCGGGAGGTAACCAGGGGGGCCTTGGCCATCCTCGCCGAGGACTACGTCTACGAGCTCCGGCCGGCTCACCTCGCCCGCCACCCCGACTTCAAGGGGGAGGCCAGGCGGACCCTGCGCCGGGGGTGGCGAGACGTCGCCGACGACGGCCGGGCCAAGGAGGAGGAGCCCCCTGGCACCCGGGCCACGTCCTTCGTCCACGAGGCCAAGGACAAGCGCCCTCAGGAGCCTTCGGTGGACTGGCTCAGGAAGCGTCTGGAGAAGCACGACGTCGGCACCGGCGCCACCCGGGTCTCGACGCTCTCCGAGGTCTGCGCCCAAGACCCGAAGGCACCCCGCGGGAGGCGCCCGCCCAGGGCGCGCCAGCTCATGGACCAGACCAAGACCGGCAAAATCCGCCTCACCGACCTCGGCCGCACCGTCTACTCCGTCACCCGGGGCTGCACCATCGCAGACCTCGCCACCACCGAGCGCATCCAACGGATGTGCCGCCAGGCGGCGGAGGGCACCCTCGGCGTCGAGGCGGCCCTCTCCGACTGCACGGCCGTGGTGGCTGCGGACATCGACAGGATGAGGGAGAACGCCCGGAGCCTCGGCATCGAGTTCTCCGACCCCCCGGCCAAGGAGGGTGCGTCCGGCGTCTTCGAGGGCACCTTGGCCGTCTTCGACCGCATCTACTTCGGTCACCGTTTTACCGACGAGGAGGTTGCCCGGCTCCTGTCCGGCAAGGAGGTGGCGCTCTCGGGCCTCGCGTCCAAGCGGGGCGGCACCTTCGACACCAAGGTTCGACTCACCCGGAACGACCGGGGGTTCGTCCGGGTCACCGGAGACCGCTCAAGCTGGGGGCCCAGGGACACATTCTCTGGGAAGGTCCTGACGGAAGAGGAGAAGGCAGACCTAGCCGAGGGCAAGGTGGTGTTCCTCGAGGGCCTTGTGAACGGAAAGACGGGCGAGGTCTACGACGCCCACGTGCGCATGAGAGACGGCAGGATCTCGTTCTGCGAGGCCGACGGCTCCGAGCGCGGCCGGCGCCGCAAGGGGCCCCCGCGGACGTTCTCGGGCCACGCCTTCACCGATGCCGAGAAGGAGGCCCTCATCGTCGGCTCCGTGCTGGAGAACCTCGCTTTCAAGCGCAAGGACGGCACCCCCTACACCGCCTCCATCCGCTATGACGCGGACTCGGGGCGTATCGAGTTCGCCGACACCCGTACCGCAGACGGGCCCACCCGCTTCTCGGGCCACACCTTCACCGAAGACGAGCGCCGACGCATGCTCGCCGGCGAGATCGTCAAGGTCGAGGGGCTCAGGCGCAGGGACGGCACCGTCTACGAGGCCGAACTCGGCTGGGACTCGAAGAGGTCGAAGGTCGCTTTCGCCCGGGAGCTCCGGGACGGCAAGGGGCCCTCACCGAAGGCGGGGTTCCGAAAGGGGGCCCGCAAGAGGTCCTAGGCCCGTGCCGAATGGGCCCGCTCGTCACCCCATCTCGAGGTGAGTTCCGGAGATTCCCGAGCTAGATGGCTCGGAATCCCTTTGGGCCGAGGACGGCGCCCCTGGGTGCGCCCCATGATGGGGAGGCGACGGCAGAGCTTAAGGAGGAGGCTTTGAAGGAGAATTACCGCATCCCCACGTCCCTCGGCGAGAGCGCCTTCGACGTGGAGGTGGCGCTCACCGGCAAGAGCGGCATGGGGCTGCGCCCCATGCCCGTGGGCTACATCCTTGTCTGGATGGGGAGCGCCCTAGGGCTCATGTGGACAGTGAGCTCGACCTTCGTCTCCGCCTCGCCCCTGGGGCTCAAGGCGGTCTTCTGCCTGCTCTGGGTCCTGGTCACGTTCCTCGTGCTCCGCCGCGACGAACTCGGCCACCAGATGTGGGCCTACATTCCGGCCGCCGCCAACTACCTGTCCCGGCGCATGCGCACCCTCGGGTGCCGGCGTACCCAGCAGGCGGGCGACCTCAGGAGTCTTGTGGGGATCGCCTCGGTGGAGACCTCCGGCCGCTGCGACGGCCGCATCCGCTTTGTCGACGGTTCCTTTGGCTACGTCTTCGAGGTGGTCGGCAACGGCAGTCGTCTGCTCTTCGAGGCGGACAAGGCCGCCATCGTGGACCGCTACGACGGGTTCTGGCGGAAGATGGATGCCGACTGCTCCTACTCCATCGTCTCCTGCAAGGCCCCCATGCGCGTCGACTCGCAGCTGGGGGCCATGGTGAGGCGCTGGCGCCGGACCGACGACGAGGCGCTCGCGGCTCTCATAGACGAGAAGTACAAGGTGCTGCGCGAGCACGTCGGTAGCGAGTTCCGAAGCACCCACCAGTACATCGTCGCCCGGGCCGACAGCCGCGAGGGCCTCCGACGCTGCGTCACCCACATCCAAGGGGAGTGCGAGAACTCCTCGCTCGTGTTCAAGCGGGTGGAGCGCCTGGGCGGACGTCAGGCCCTGGCGGTGCTCCACGACGTCTACTGCGGCCTCGGCCGCCGAGAGGGAGGGGAGAGGCGATGACCGTGGAACGCACCACGACCGGCAGGGGGCGCAAGGAGACCCATGGCCCCGTTCTCGACAGGCTCTGCTCCCTCCTTGCCGCCAGGGCCTCCGTTGCCGCCAGGGCCTCCGATCGCAAGGTGAAGGGGGGCGCGAGGGCCGACGACAGGCTCGCCGACGACCCGGCCCTTATGGCCGTGAAGCCCTCCTGGGGCTACACGTTCCGCTCCGACCATTTCGAGGTGGACGATCGTGTGGGCTGCGTCCTGGAGTTCGGCGTACGGAAGGGCGTCACCGACGGCCTCGGCTGCTTCTGGGGCCTCCGCCGCACGCCCAGGGGCCTTCCCGACGGGGTCTCGGTCACCGTCGTGGACACCGTGGAGCGAAAGGGGGAGACCTGGGTGGCCGATGCCCTCACCCGCTCCGAGGGCATGGGCAACATGGACATGAACGCCCAGAACCAGGCCGGTACCGCCGTCACCCGCCACAAGGCGTCGGTGAGGAAGCGCCAGCTGACCCAGATCGCCCACGAGATCAACAACGGGGCCTCCTACGTGTGCGACCACATGAGGATGCTCGTCCACGCCCCGGACCTCGAGACCCTGGACAGGGCCATCGAGTCCCTGAAGCGCCACTACACCGAGGGGCTCGCCGGGGTCTTCCTGGGCACCTACATGGGCTGTCAGCGCGAGGAGCTCGCCGGGCTGTTCCTGCCCGGCGCCCACCGCCTCGGTCGGGGCCATCACTTCACCTCCACCGAGTTCGCAGGTTCCTACCCCCTCATGACCCACGGCCTGGAGGACCCTGCGGGGGAGTACGTCGGATCCATGGCCGGCGACGTCAACGACTCGGCGGTGCTTTGCGACGTCGACCGCTACGAGCGCTCCGTGGTCGTCTGCTCCGACACCCGCCCCGCCGGCAGCTACGGCGCCTCGGTTGGCCGGGTCTGGGGCGCGACCCTGGTGCACGCGGCCTTGGCAGACGGCCACCGGGTGGTGCACCTCAAGCTCGACCCCTTCGACGACTCATCCCTGTACCCGGCAGGCCTCTCGGAGTGCCGCATCGACCTCAACTCCGGCGACGTCAACATGTTCGAGGTCTTCGGATCGCCCGACCAGCAGCAGGCGGCCTTCGCGGGCAACATCAGGAAGATCGTCCTCATGGCCGACCTCGCCTACTCCGAGGCGGCGGACGAGTCCGACGTGGTGGTACGCGAGAAGCTCGCCGAGCTCCTGACCGCCTTCTATGTGGACCGCAACATGTGGGACCCGGACCCTTACGCGGCGAGGTCGCGCAAGGGTGTCGTGGGGATCGCCCACGACCAGGTGCCGAGGCTCTCGGAGTTCATCTCCTACGTCACCGAGGCCTACAACTCCGAGCGCGCCGCGGGGGGCACCGACGCCCACCTCCTGAGCTCCCTGAACCAGATCCGTCTCACCCTGACGAACCTCCTGAACAACAACGGGGACTTGTTCAACACCCAGACGTCGAGCTCGGTGGACTCGGTGGCGGGCGCCCCACGGGTGGTCTACGACTTCTCGAGCCTGGAGCCGAGGGGCAGAAACGTCGCCCTCGCACAGTTCGTCAACGTCGTCTCCTACGCCGTCCAGTCCCTAGGGCGCGGCGACCTCTGCATCGTCACCGGCGCCGAGCGGATCTCCGAGTCGGTGTGGGACTACGTCTCCACCTGCTTCGCATCCCTCTACGAGCGGGGCGGCCGGACGGCGCTCTGCTACTCGTCGTTCGACTCGCTCTTCGACGACCACCGCCACAACCGCTTCGACTCGGCCGACTACACGCTGTTCGGCACCATGACCCACGACGAGCAGGCGCGCTACCAGGAGATCGTTGACACCAAGGTGCCCAAGGACCTCTCGGACCTGGTCACGAGCCGCACACCCGACCTCGCCTACCTGAGGAGGGGCTTCGAGAACGTGTGCTTCCACCTGGACGTCCCCCTGGTCCCGAAGGGGTGACAGCGAGGATGCCGATGGGAACGTCTCGGGACGCCCCTGCCCGTTAGGGTCCATACGTCACCCGACTTGGGCATCCGATAAACGATAGTCGCAGCTAGATGACTTAGGTCCCCTGGGGTGTTGCCCCAGGGGACCTTCTTTTTGGCCAGACTGTTCAAAGAATTCGTGTCCAACTGAACACGTCACGACATCCGAGGACCTTTGCGAGGAGGCGGCCCATGGCACACGAAAGGAGAGGGGCGAGGGGGCACCGCAGCGCCCTGGCACGGTTCGCCAGGGCCGCGGCCTGCATCGCCGTCGCGGCCCTGGCGGCGTTTCCCGTAGGTGCCGCCCTGGCCGACGACGACGCCGCCGACTACTCCTTCTACAAGCTCGCGAGCGCCACCACCTCCTACTACCAGCTCTGCCAGGTCGGGTCCGACGAGGCAAAGGGCGGGGCCAAGACCCTCACCGACTTCATCGCCGAGGACGGCTTCGGGTCGCCCGAGCAGATGGTCCAGGCAGGCGCCCTCGTGGGCTACGCCGACGAGAGCTTCGAGGACGGCATCGCGGGCCTTGTGAGCCGCATCTCCAGCGGCCAGCAGTCCACCGGATACGAGTCGTTCCAGGGCGACGGGTCCCAGGCGGTCTACGCCTACACCGCCTACGGCCACGCCCTCTCCCAGATCGGCCTCGACGAGACCAAGAACGACAACATGGACTTCATGGGGCTGCTCCGCGGCGTCGCGGGCCTGATCCTCAGGGTCGCCTACGAGTTCTCCAACTGCGCCGACCTGGTCATGAGGCTCGCGATCCAGCTCCTCACCTACCTGAACCCCTTCCAGCTCGTGGCGGACTCCGGCTTCTTCGCCTCCTATGCCGCACCTTCGGGAGACGCCGCCTCCGGGAGCGCCTTGGTGTCGCCCCTCACCAAGGGCGACCCCGCCGCCATGAAGACCGACCTCGGCGTGGGGGAAGGCGCCGTGGACCTCCTCGCCCCGGTCCGGACCTTCATGTCGGCCCTCTACGACCTGTCCTTCCGCTTCGGGTTCGTCTTCCTGAGCGTGGGCCTCGCCCTCATCGCCTTCGCCGTGGTCAGGAGCCGGAGCCTGGGGGCGGTCCGCACCCGCGGCGTCACCTGGGTGAAGCGCCTCCTTTTCATCATGGTCGGCGTTCCGCTCCTCGGCGTCATGTACACCGGCATCCTGAACGGCGTGGCCGACATGGTCGGCGCCGACAGCGCCGACTCGGCGGCCACCATCCAGGACGACGTGATCACCAGCTCGCTGGTGGACTTCGAGGGCTGGGCCAACAACGGGGGCCTGGCGCTGCCCGACGGCTACACCGTCACCGTGGACTGCACCGAGAACGGCCCAGGCAACGTCCGGTCCCTGACCTTCGCGGGAGACACCGGCGGCCAGGTGGCCGAGAAGTCCCTGGCCCAGGCCATCAACGACGCCTGGGGGAGGAAGGGCGTCTCCAACGACGCTGCCGGCGACGTCGCCGCCGAGGCCGGTCTCGTGAGCCCCGTGACGGGCGGCAAGGCCAAGGCCTACTCCCTCGACCTCATCGGCCGCTACATGGGCAACACCCTCTACACCGCCGCCGACTACGAGAGCGCCTACAGGACGCGCCTGCCGGTCTCCGAGCGCGAGGACTTCGTCGACCACATCGACAAGGTCGGGAAGGTCTCCACCTTCGGTGACACCGCCCACACCGACGGGGTCGACGGAGGATTCTTCCGTCCGGGCAACGCCGACACCATCGAGGTGGACGGCATGGACGACGCCCAGGAGGCCTACGAGGCCATGGGGCTCCTCCACGACGGCAGCACCGCGTCCCTCCACGCCGACCTCTCCGGCGTCTCGGGGAGGAGCGGCGACTCCAAGCTCTCCTACGGGTCGGCCACCCTGCGCTTCACCGGTAAGGGCACCGCCTCCTCGGCCCGCGGGCTCTCGAGCCTTTCCACCTACAACTACCTCACGAGCGAGTTCACCGACTCCGGCGTCCAGATCCACTCCGCCAACAAGCTCCTGTCCAAGGCCACAGTCAAGAGCCACAACTCCGTGAACATGGTGGGCTCCGGGGCGTTCGGGAAGGTGCTCACCTGGCTGGACACCGTGACGCTACTCGTGGCCCTGGGCGTCGTGGGCTGGTGCTACGCGGTCATGCTCGTGCTGGAGTCGCTGCGCCGGGTCTTCCACACCGTGGCCCAGCTGCCGCTCGCCACCATGGGGGCGATGACGGCCATCACGCGGCTCGTCACCGGCGTCTTCCTCCTCGTGGCCCAGACCATCCTCACCATCGTCATGTACTCGGTGGCCTCGACGCTCATCGCATCGGTCTCCCGGGGCATCCCGGCGGTGGCCGCCGAGGCGGGCATCCCCGCTCTCTCCACGGTCGCCGTGGTCGCCTCGATCCTCTCCAACATCCTACTCATCGTCGTCTCCATCACGGCCCGCAAGGGCATCGTGGCGGCCATGAACGAGGCCATAGGCCGCTTCGTCGACCGCGTCTTCTACGGCACCACCCGCCGCCAGACCCCCGGTGAGGACATCGCCCACGACTCCGACCGCCCCGGCGCCATCTCGGCGGCCGCCGGCGGCGCCATGGGGGCCGCGGCGGAGAGGGTCGCCTCCAGGGGAGGCTCCGGAGACGGCGAGGATGCCGCAGGGGCCGACGTCGACGGCGGGTCGAGCCCCCTTCCCGCCGACGAGTCCCTCGAGGACGCGGAGGCCCAGGAGGCCTCCGAGAGGGGAGGGGGCTCTGTCAGCGAGGGCTCCTCCGACGACCTCGACGACGCGCGCGACGACGCCGCCGTGGGGGCCGCCGCCGAGGAGGCCGGGGCCGGCTCCTGCGCCGAGGCCGCGGCCGCGGCGGACGGTGCCACGGACGACGCCTACGGAGACGTCTACGAGGACTACGGCGCCTACGACCCCGACGACGCCTATGGAGAAAACTACGGCGAAGTCGCCGACGGTCCGGAACTCGAGGGTGTGCCTGCCGACGCGGTTCCGGCCGACGGCCCCGCCACGGCCTCCCAGGCCGGCGCCCAGGCACCAGCCCGGGACCGCGCCGAGCTCCCCAAGGATCGTCCCGGCCGCGCTGTCGGGACGGACGGGAAGGCCGGCGCCAAGGCTGGTGGCCCCGACACCGCCACGGGAGGCTCCCCGGCCGCAGACGAGGACGGCGTCCCGTCCCCCGCAGGGACCTCCCAGGGCACCGTGTCGGTCCCCGAGGGGGCGTCGAAGGACGGCTCCGAGGGCGACGGGGCTACCCCCGAAGAGCGTCGGGGTCCCCGCGAGGGCATCGCCGCCGCGGCCGCCGCCCAGGACGCCGACGGGGTATCGAGCGCCTTTGCCCCCGAGGGACGCGACCGTGCCACCGACCCCTCCCCGGAAGGGCCCGAGCCCTACGGCCGCCGCCACTCTGTGGACCTGCCCGAGACCCCGGACCCCGCCGCCCGGGCCCAAGCCGCCGCGAGGATGGCAGGCAAGGCGGCCCGGGTGTCGGTCCGCGCGGCATCGGTCACCGGCCGCGCCGTCGGCTCTGCCGCCGCCTCCTCGGCGGGGGCCCAGGTGCCCGTGGCAGACCCCGTGTCCCACGGGGCGGCGAGGCTCGGTCGGAGCGTCACCGCCGCGGCCGGCGGGGCCGCGGCCGCCAGGGCCTCCCAGGCTGCGCAATCGGCCTCGGCGTCCGCCGCCAAGGCCGAGCAGGCCGCCCAGCGGGCCCGCCTCGGCGAGCAGGCCGCCATGCTCCCGGTCATGAGGGAGCAGCGCCGCCGTGCCGACGCCCTCCGCGCCAAGGTGACCGACCCCCGCGGCCGGGCCTTCCGTGAGCGCGCCGCCTCCCGCATCGCGCTTTCCGCCGACCCCGTGGCCGCCGAGCGCATGTACCGCGTGGCCCAGGCCCTCTCCGACCCCAGGCAGCGTCCCGTCATCGAGCGGGCTTGTTCCACCCGGGGCCTCGACGCCTGCGCCGACGGCATCGCCCCGTACCTGCCCGACCTCGCCCAGGCCCTGAGGGACATGCCGGCCGTGGTCTCCGACCTCTACGTGGACGTTCAGAAGGCCCCCACCCGAAGGACCGACGACCCCGACACGGCCCGGGCCAGGGCATGGCTCGCGGCCAACCCCAAGGCCCTCGCCGCGGTGCTCCGTCTCACCTCCGACGCCCAGGGGGGCTGGGAGGCGGAGGCGGCCCGCACCAAGGGCGAAGGCGGCGGGCGGTGAGGCCCATGGAGATGGAAGGAGGCGCCAGGCCCCCGCCCCCGAGGTCCTCCCCGGAGGGACCCAACCGCCACCCGCAGACGCACCACCTAGGAAGCGAAAGGAGGACAGACGTGTCCGACACCGTGCTCGCGTTCGACATCCTCACCTTCGGAGACAACGTCTTCAACCTCACCACCGAGGCCGGCCAGCGCCTCATCCTCATCCTCGGCATCACCCTGCTCATCCTCGGTGCCTACATGGGCTGGAAGTACATCGCCCACAACCGCAAGATGCAGGGCCCGCCGCCCGTGAGCCCCATCTGGATCGTCGCCGCACTCCTGGTCGGCGGCATCTTCCTGTTCGGAGGGCTCCCCACCCTCACCGACCTCGCCCGCGGCGGCCAGGACACCCTGGTGAAGCTCGGCCAGTCCACCTCCACCAGCGTGCAGGTGAACCCCAACACCAAGGGTTCGGTCGGCATGGTCGACCTCGCCGTCCAGGCGGAGGCCTGCCTCGCCTGGCTCCGCGCCGTGGCCGGCTGAGCAAGTCAGAGCCCCTCTAGGAACCACCCGCCCCTGCCGCCCGCCCGGGACGGCAGGGGCGCACCGTCGCCCCAGGCACGTTCGACAGGGAGGAAGCCATGGACCTGACAGGAACCGCAGACGCCGAGACCAAGGTCGCCGGAGGCCCCCTCGGCCGCGTGCGCAGGGCCCTCTCGGTCCTTGTCGACCCCCACTCGCGCATGGAGCGCTTCATCGTGGAGTGCTCGCTGGCCGCCGTGGCCATGGCGGTCGTGCTCTGTGCCTCGTTCCTGTTCTGGGTCGACTCCATGAGGGTCGACCTCGCAGAGACCGCCGTCTACACCGACACCTTCGCCATGGCCTCCTCCGGGGCGACGGGAAGGGTGGCCTCGTGTGGGTCCACCTCCGACGGCCTCCACGCCTTCCTCCTTGTGAAGTTCGACTCCCCGGGCCAGGTGTCTCTGAACCCGGACCGTTGGCGCATCGTGCTCAACCGCTGCCCCATGGCGGGAAACCCCGAGGAGGCCCTGTGCCTGCCCGAGGGGCGCATCACCTTCTACTCCGACTCCGGGTGGGCCCTCGTGACCATGGACTCCATGGACGGCACCCCGTTCCCGGACATGGTGCTGTCGGTGAGCCTCCAGTCCAAGGCCCAGATCTCCGGCGGAACGGGCCAGGTCCAGGAGGCCGTGGAGACGGCCGAGGTGACCGAGGCCGAACGCGAGGCCGGTTTCGAGGATGCCGACCGCGCCGACATGGACGTGAACCCCATGGCCGCCGAGGCCATCGACGCCGACCGCTACCTCACCGGCGGCTCCATCGACCCCGACCTGGTCTGGAGGGGCGAGGTGGTGCCCGAGACCGAGGACACCCTCAGGAAGACCGCGGGAGACTCCCTCGTGGCCCTCGCCCAAGCAAAGGCCCGCATCATCGAGTACGACGAGCGGGCCCGCCAGGTAGGCGTCGGACACACCGGGGGAGCGCTCCTGGCCACCCTCCTCGCAGACGACATCGACACTGAGGCCATGACGTTCTCGCGCACAGACGACGCCGCCGGGGCCGACGTGGACCTGTCGGCCAAGCCCCTCTCCGAGGGCGGCTCCTACGCCGCCACGGCCAAGACCAAGGGCACTGCCGGAGAGCTCCTGGCTGCCCGGGCCGCAAAGGCCAAGGAGGACAAGGGCTCGACCGACGGTTTCAAGGACGTCTCCTGGACCCTGGAGGGTGTCGCCTACGACACCTCCGCACTGTCTCGCACCCAGGCCCAGAAGGTGGAGCAGGCCCGGCTCGACCTCGAGCAGGCCTGGGCCAACTACCAGGGGCTCAGGAAGTCCCACATCGACGCCCTGGACAAGCTCCTGGAGCTCGAGGAGGACGCCGACAGCGCCCGCGACTACAAGGTGACCGCGTCTGGGGACCAGCTGTGGGTGGGCTGAGGAGGTCCGGCCGCATGGTCTCGGGTCCCTCCGCGGGAGGGCCGAAGGCCCCGAAAGGACACCCCGAGGACACCCCGCGGATCTCCGGCGACGTGCCGAGGGCGAGGGTGACGGGGGCATCCCGGGCATCGGCTCCGAAGATTACCCACGCCCAGGCCCCTGTGACCCCGAACCCCGTCGCCGATGCCTCCGTGGACACCTGCCCGGACACCCAGGGAACCGCGGCCGAGACCTTCCCCCGGGGCGCCGGCGAGGCCTTCGCCACGGAGCAGTGTGCCCCGGTCGACCTGCCGATCCCTGGGAAGGAGCCTCGGGGCACCTCGGGAAATCCCCCCATCGACGCCGCCGGAGATACCGTCGGCTCCCATCCGGAGGACGCCGCCGAGGCTCCGCGGCACGATGCCGGGGATGCCGACGACACCCCTGTGGGGCCATGGGGGAAAGATGCCGGCGCCTCTGCGGGCAGCCCTGCAGGTGCTCCCGGGGACGACCCGGACACGTCTGCGGGGTCCTCCCAGGGCCCCTCGGACACCCTCGCGAAGTCCCCCACGGCCGGTCGCGAGGATGCCGCCGGCGCCCCCTCGGAGGTACCTGGGGCCGCCCCGGGAACTCCCGGGAAAGTCCCGGGGAAGCCCGCGGGGGCCTTGAGGGGCGTCGCCGGGAGGGCCGCCGGCAGGGCGGCCACGGCCGCAGGGGCAGCCGCGGGCAAGGCCGGCGGCGTCCTCTGGCTCGTGGACAGGGCCAGGAAGGCCCTCACGAACATCCTCTCGTCGCTCGAGGCCCTGGTCGCCCAGGCGGTCTCCGGGGGCGTCGCCGGCATCGTCGGGGGGCTCGCGGGCGCCGTCGGCGGGTTCTTCTCGGGTGTCGCCGCCTTCGTGGCCACTCATGTGGCCGCCGTGGGCGCATGCCTCGCTGCCACCGTGGTGGTCTGCGCCGTGGTGGCCACGGGAGTCTCCTCGGACTCCTTGAGGAGCGCCGACGACGACCCCTGCCGGGTCGTGGCCGAGGGCGCGGCCCAGACGGTGTCCGTGGAGGGCACCGGCGAGGCGCCCGGGGAGTCCGAGGGGGCCATGGCGGCCAATGTCGCGAGGCTCGTGGGGGTACTGAAGGCCTACGGCCTCTCTGATGCCCAGTGCGCCGGCATCGTCGGCAACATGGCCGCCGAGTGCGGCTACGACTTCTCCCAGGTGGAGGGCATCTACGACGAGTGGGGAGGGGTGGGTCCCAAAAAGCGCGAGGCCCTCTCTGACCCCGAGGCCCACTGCGCGTGGCTCTTCTCCGCCTACGCCTCCCAGGGCCTCTCCATCAACCAGTCGGTCTACCTCGCCCCCGAGGACGGCAATCACTGGCCGGCCCTCGGCTTCTGCTCCTGGACCGGCGGCCAGGCCTACCGCCTCTACTCGCGCGCCAGCCAGGTGGGGGCGGACTGGGCGGACCCCGACTTCCAGATCGCCTACTACCTCTGCTACGGCGACCGCGAGACCACCGGCAGGTCCGGTACGGCCAACGGCGAGCAGTTCCTGGCCCACTACGCAGAACAGACATCCTCCATGGGCATGGACGAGTGCGTTGCCTGGTACGTGGAGCACTTCCACGGCCAGTCCATGGGAAACGCCGGCACCGCCAGGATCAACGGGGCCCACCGCTTCGAGTCGCTCATCGCCTCCACCCCCGCCGCTCCGGTCTCCGGGGCCATGAAGGGCTACCTCGACCGCCTGCACCTCATCGCCGGCGTCGAGGCCTCCGAGTCCTCCGTCGAGCGCGCCGTCGCCGCAGACGGCAGGCTCCGCCTCTGTCGGGACGCCTCCACGGACGCGGGCATGGGGGCCTCCACCATCGCGGAGGCGGCCGCCTCATGGGCCTGGGCCGACAAGTCGCTCGCGGCCAACGACGGCACCGAGGCCTACGTCGAGGCCCACGACCGAGTGCAGGGTCCCGGGGTCAACTACCGGGACTGCGGCATCGCCGTGGCCACGGCCGTGCGCTGGAGCGGCGCGGACGCGGACTACCCCCTCGCCGACACCACGGCCAACCAGCTCCCCTACCTCGCCGCCTCCGAGAAGTGGCAGAAGGTCTGCGACTTCGACGGGGAGGACAAGGTGGCGCTCCTTCAGCCGGGCGACGTGCTCATCGCCGACAACGTGGGCCGCGACGGCCAGGTGCTCGGCTGCGGTCACACCGCCATCTACACGGGAAGCGCCCTTCTTGCCTCCATTGACGGGGTGAACCCCATCTACGACATCGTCCAGGCCTCCCTCAACGCCTACTCGCCGGCGGCGGGACACCACTCGCAGCTCCTGAACGACACGAGGTCCTACGTGGCCTACCGCTGCGTGAGGCCGGACAACGGCGTCACGGGGGCAGGTACTGCCACCGACGGCCAGCCCCTGGACGGGGCCAACGCCACCCAGCGGGCCATCGTCCAGGCGGCCATGGCGACGCCCTCCACGGGTGCCGGCTACTGCGCGAGCTGGGTCTCCCAGGTCTACTCCGCCGCCGGCCTGGGATACCCGGCCGGCAACGCCTGCGACCAGTACGCGAGGTGGTGTACGAGCTCGAACCTGGACGAGCTCAAGGTCGGCATGATTGTGGCCGTGCCCAAGCACCCCATGACGGCTGCCGGCCAGATCTACGGCCACGTCGGCATCTACGTCGGCGGCGGCAAGGTCATGCACAACGTCGGGTCCATCAGGACCGACAACATCCTCAGCTGGATCCAGAGCTACGGCACCGTGGCGACCCCGAAGTGGGGCTTCGCCACGGCCAGGAC
>ERZ808035.831-NODE-831-length-21557-cov-4.864432_pt1 | contig 21557 bp, 27 predicted proteins | sample MGYA00380189_ERZ808035 | MGnify/ENA primary metagenome ERZ808035 (study PRJEB31490, sample SAMN06133407) | mouse gut metagenome | isolation source: M5_1 | host: mice | place: China: Chengdu | collected 2015-05 ...
GGGGAGTATATCCCAATAGAAGAAATTATATCCGTTGTAAATAAAGTGGTGCGGATACGAAGCTTACAGCCTTTTATAAAAAATAAATGGATTAAGTTTAGCCGTTTACACAAAGAATTAATTAAACAGCTCTGTGAATTTCCTATGGGGGCACATGATGATGCACCAGATGGACTGCAAATGGTAGTGGCACTTACACAAGTAGTTCGCAGTATAGCAGCCAAGTTTGAATATAAAACTGTATCAAGGCGAAAATTGCGTTTTGGTAAAGGAGCATATTGATGAGTAGAAAAAGGAAACAAGGGAAGCCGTTTAATCCCGCAATAGATACAGGACAGGGGAAACCAGTCACTGCGGTTGTGGCGGTTGGAAATATTAACGATAAATATTCCACCTATCCTTCTAATGGGCTGGACCCACGAAGGCTTGCAAGAATATTTCGGCAGGCAGACCAGGGCGATGTGATGAGCCAGATGGAATTGTTTGAAGAGATTGAGGAGAAAGACACGCATATCTTTTCCCAGCTTCAGACAAGGAAACTTGCGGTGACAGGGCTGGACTGGACAATACAGCCAGCGGGAATAACAGACATAGACAAAGAGATTGCAGACTTTGTGGAGAATGCTGTTAAAAAAATACCACGGCTTAGAGAAGTAATGCTGGACATTATGGATGCAGTTGGAAAAGGAATTTCTGTTTCTGAAATTGACTGGGAGCCAGACAAGAACGGAAACTTTGTAATAGCTGGAATTGAGTGGGTGCATTCCAAAAAACTGTTTTGGGATTATGAGACAGATGAAATGAAGCTCTGCACAATGGAATATCCAGAAGGTATATCGTTGCCAGAAAATAAGTTTGTGGTACATAGGTATAAAGCAAAGAGCGGATACCCATCTAGGGCAGGGATTCTGCGCATTGTTGCATGGATGTATCTGTTTAAGAATTATGACATTAAGGATTGGGCAGCGTTCTGCGAGATTTACGGAATGCCGCTTCGATTAGGCAAATACAATGCAGCGGCATCTAAGGAAGATAAGGAAGCGCTTGCAGAGGCGATTATAAATCTTGGTGCAGATGCAGCCGGAATTATTCCAGAAACAGCAGAGATACAATTCGTGGAGAGCAATAAGACAACCAGCGCAGATATTTATGAAAGCTTTGCAAGATATTGCGACGAACAGACCAGCAAAGCAATTGTAGGGCAGACGCTTACTGCGGATAGTGGGGGCGGTTCCTATGCACAGGGAAAAGTACATGCAGATGTACGGCACGATCTGACTGTGGCAGATGCGCAGGCGCTTGCAGAAACGATCAATGAATGTATTGTACAGCCATTAGTTTTATATAATTTCGGTCCCTCTGTAGACTGCCCAGTGTTTCAATTCGATTTTAAGGAAGCGGAAGATCTAAAAGAAACCGTTGATATATACAAGACGCTTGTATGTGATATGGGGTTAAAGATACCAGAGGAACATATTTATAAAAAATTTGCAATCCCAAAGCCGGAAAATGGGGAACGGGTGCTAGAGCCGCCCTCTGTAAATCCATCACAGCCCGCACCACCACAGCCTGAACAAACCATGCTGAAAATGAAAGATACTTTAGACAAAGAAACAGAAGACAGACAGGCAGTAATTGACAGTATGACAGATACAGCAGTTGCATATTCTGACAAAATATTTGAAAAGATGTTTCAACCGCTTCTAAAATTGCTGGACAACGAAACAGATCTTACAGCCCTAAAGAAAAAACTTGAGGACAAAGACGAATTAAAGAAGCTGTATGAGGAGATGGAAAGCCCAGAACTAAATGACCTTTTAACACAGGCAGTCTATCTGTCTAGCTTGGTTGGGAGGGTGGACTAATGGACGCGGCAGTCTATGGATTAACAAGTGATTTTGTATTCCGTGCTGCGGCGGAGTTTCTTTCCAGTAGGGAAGTCATACCAATGGAAGTATATAGGCAGCTACAGAAGCGGGCAAGGGATAGGGCGTTTAGTGTTTCTGGGTATACCTCTGCAGAAGTGTTAAACCAGTTTTTACGGGAACTGGTAGACGCCATTGAAGATGGTACAACATTTGTTACATTTCGAGAACACATGAATGATTTCCTGGAACGGAATGGATACACTGCGGCAAATGCCTGGCATCTTAACGTGATCTATCACACAAATTTACAGACAGCATTTAACGCGGGGCATTATGAGAATATGCAGGCAGCAAAGAAGTTTCGCCCATACTGGCAGTATAAAACAGCGGGGGACGGGCATGTGCGGGAAAGCCACGCAGCAATGCAGGATAGAGTGTATGCGGCAGACGATCCGATTTGGAATATCTGGTATCCGCCAAATGGATTTCGGTGCAGATGTACGGTTGTATCTCTTTCTAAAGAACAGGTGGAAGAGAGAGGCTTGACAGTTTCAGACAGCCCGCCTACTTCCTTAACTGGAAGCAAACCAGTTTTTCCAGACAAAGGATTTAGCAATAACCCTGCAACGACTCCTTGGAAGCCAGATACCAGTAATTTCGCTCCGGCGTTAAAATCGATTTTAAGAGAAAAAATAAATGAAAACGGAGAAAATAACAAGAGTTAAATTTCAGCCGCGCTACAACGCGTTATAACGCGTTATAACGCATATAGAAATTGCTTTAGGAGGTGGACAAGATGGCAGACAAGGAATATAAACAGATAATGGTTCTTGCGGGTGGGGATTTGGGAGAGTGCCCTGACAAAATAAAGATACTTCCAGTCGGCAGAATTAATTCTGAAAAAGGTGATTTTGTGGTTGATGAAGAATCTTACAACGCAATGAAAGCAGAGATGCAGCGCAGGGGGATTGATATTGTAATTGACTATGAACACCAGACGTTACAGGACGTACAGGCGCCTGCAAGCGGCTGGGTAAAAGAATTAATCTACACGCCAGAGGCGATTATTGCAAAAGTTGAGTGGACACAAAAAGCACAGGAGTATTTAAAAAATAAAGAATACCGTTATCTGTCTCCGGTTGTCTTAACAAGAAAAAAAGACAATAAGGCAGTTGCGCTGCACAGCCTGGCACTTACTAACACACCCGCAATTAATGGAATGTTTGCAATTGTAAATTCTGCAAATATAGAAACAGAAAATGATACAGGAGGGAAAGGAATGGATCTACAAAAATTAAAAGAACTTTTAGGACTTCCAGCAGATGCAGCGGAAGAAACAATTATGAATGCGCTAATGGAAAAATTAGGAGGTGCGGAGAAAAAAGAAGAATCAGAGACAAAAGAAGAACCAGAACCAGGCAAAGAACAAGAAAAAGAAACAGAAGTTGTTGCAAACAGCGTAATACTTGGTCTTCTGGGACTAAAGGAAAATGCAAAAACAGAAGATGTTGCAGGTAAAATAATGGCGTTAAAAGCAGGGGCAGACAGCCAGCAACAGGAAATAACAGATGCCTTGAACCGCTTAAAGAACCGCGAGGCGGATGAAGTTGTTATGAATGCCCTAAAGGCAGGCAAAATTACAGCAGCACAGAAGGACTGGGCAAAAGATTATGTCTTAAAAGACAGAAAAGGATTTGATGCTTTTATTGAGAAAGCGCCTGTAGTGGTGCCTGTTGGGAAGCTAAATCTAAAAGATGCACCCAAAAGGAATGTAGAAGTAGACAGTCTTGTCCTAAAAGCGACAGGAATGACAAAAGAAGACATTGAAAAATATGCAGACAAGGAGGATGGGGAAGAATGATGGAACGAGCAGGGAACCAGAAAGTAAGCGGCATTCAGATGAATGCGCCTGTGGCTGCTGGGGAGTTCATTAAAAAAACAGATATGGTGGCACTAAACCAGGAAGGGTATCTGGTAAAAGCAGCAAAGACAGAGGGGCTGCGTGTGGTGGGGATTGCCACAGATAATGCAGATAACCGCATGGGAGGTGACGGAGCGGAGACAGTTTCTTTTACAAGCGGAGGCTTTGTATTTAACCAGGAAGGGATAAAAGAAACCGACCTGATGCGAACCGCTTATATTAAAGATGCTGCTACAGTGACAACATCTTCTGTTGGCTCATCAGTCGCTGGAAAGATTATAGAAGTAGATGCTACATGTGCAACTGTATTAATTCAACCTTGATAGAAATAGGAGGACAATAAAAAAATGGTAGTAAACAGTGCAAACCTGCAGGGACTAAGAACAACCTTTTCTGCAGCTTTTAACAAAGCATTCCAAACCACAACAACAAGCAAGGAAAAAATAGCAACCACTGTGCCAAGTTCCACAAAGTTAAATACATATGGCTGGCTTGGAGATTTTCCTACAATGCGGGAATGGATTGGAGAAAGAGAGATTAAAAACCTTTCTGAAAAAGATTACAACATTGCGAACAAGCATTTTGAAATGACAATCGCTGTCAATCGAGATGATATTGAAGATGATAATCTGGGGCTTTATTCTATCCAGATGGAGCAGATGGGAAGTTCTGCAAAGGAGCATCAAGATATTATGGTGCTTGGTATGCTTCCAAAGGGATTTTCTGAAAGATGTTATGATGATTTAAGCTTCTTTCATGAGGCGCATACAGTTGGCTGGAAGACATTTAGCAATAGAAGCAATGCAAAGCTGACAGCGGATTCCTATGCAGCGGCAAGGGCTACAATGGCAAGCTACAAGAACGAAAGAGGAACAGCAATTAATATCCGCCCTAATTTATTGGTAGTGCCGCCACATCTGGAAAAAACAGCAAGATATATTTTAACAGCAGATTTTATTAATGGCACAACAAACCCTTGGAAGGGCAGCGCAGAATTACTTGTAGATGCAAATATTAGCAGTGATGAATATCCAGACAACTGGTTTCTGTTGGATACGTCAAAGCCGCTAAAGCCAGTTATCTTCCAGTTGCGCAAACCGACAAAGTTTGTCTCCATGGTGAACGAAAATGATTCCAATGTATTTAACCAGAACACTTATATTTATGGTGCAGATGGCAGATACAATACAGGCTATTCCTTCTGGCAGCTTGCATATGGCAGTACAGGAGAAGTAGCAGGTTAAGAACAGGAGGGAAAGTATGGGATACTGTACCGTGGCAGATGTAAGAGAACTAATCAAAGAGGATATGTTTAATTCTATATTAGGGGACAAATATATTGATGAAAACGATGCGGAAGCGGTGGCAAAAAAGGAAGCAGATATTACATTGCTTATTGAGAATGCAATTATAGACGCTGATGCAGAAATTAATGGATATTTGTCAAAGCGGTACAGCCCACCTCTTACAGAACCGCCAGCAGTCCTAAAGAAGTTTAGCAAGGATATAGCAGCATACAATCTTGTATCCCGTAAGGGCGTCGATGAAGATAACCCTGAAAAAACGTATCTTACAAGATACAATTCCGCTATAAAATATCTAATAATGGTAGCGGAAGGGAAAATTGATATTGGAACAAAAGAAGATACCGGAGCAGCATCTGCGGTGGAAGGCTTTCAATTTCGCTCAAACCGCCGCTTATTTTCCAGGGAAAGTATGCGGGGGTGGTAACATGAGTTCTATTCGGGTTCAGATGGCGGGAGACACCCAGGAGTTACTAAACCAACTGCGCAGTCTGGAAGATACAGATATAGAAGCCGCAATGCTGGCAGTGGGTGAAGCAATACGAACTTCTACACTGGAACGCTTTGACAGGGGAAAAGATCCAGAAGGAAGACCCTGGAAGACCTCTATTCGCGCACAGAAAGATGGAGGAAAAACGCTTGTTAAAACAGCACAGTTAAAAAATTCAATTCATGTGGATTATTCTAGTAAAGGTGTGGCGGTCGGTACAAATTTGATATATGCAGCAACACATCAATTTGGCGACAGAAACCGTACAATAAGAACAAAGAATGGTGGAGTGGCACACATTGAGATACCAGCAAGACCATATATGGGAGTGACAGACGAAGATATGCGGGAGATTACCCGTATTATCAGGCACGCTGTAACAGGAGGTTAAAATGTTTATAGAAAGCAGAGAAGCATTGAAAAGCTGTCTGGTGCAGTGTGGTGCTAAAAGCAATATTTATACATCGGAGAAAAGACTGAAAGCCTGTAATGAAAGCCGTGTATTTGCAATTCTATCTGAAAGTGATGGGCTTGCAAAAAATAAGACCAAACGTATCTATACAGATATAAACGGAAAGCATAAAAGGCGGAAAAAATTTGACCGCGACTTAACCTTTAGTATTGTGATTGGTGAATACAGCATGGAAAAAGTGCAGGAGATTTACGACCAGTTTCTTGAAGAGATTCCAGACGGCATCTTTGTGAAGGGAAATTATGTAGAGATTGAACCTGTGGCGGCGGATTGGATAGATGACGAAGACACAATTATTCGGGCGAAATGTGCCGTACAGATAAAAGTTGTATGTAAAGGCGGCGTATATAAGGACACCGATTTTGCAAAAGTAAATGACATTGAAATTGCAGTAAACAAGAAGGAGGCACAAGATGGCAAAGAAAGAGATACAGAGCCAGGAACATTTTAGCATTGAGACATTAAAGGAAAAGAACAGGACTCCTGATGCAGTATACCAGGGCATGTGTGCGGCAAACGGCTGGCAGAGGGGAAAGATGGTAAGCCAGGAAGAGTACAGACAGGCACACCAGCGTTTTCTTAATACGATTATAGGAGGCGGCAGAAAATGAATGATGTAATACATACTGTCACAGATGGTTTGATGGGTTTTGGAAGTACAAGCGGCACAGGGGTGCATATTAAAATTGGTGCAAGCCCTGTACAGAGTGAGGAACCCATTATTATAACCAGTGCAAACAGATTAGAATATATGACAAAAAATTTGGGCTTGAGTCCTCTGCGTGATGCAGTAATGGATTCTATAGAGAACGGTGCTTCCAAGATTATATGCATTCCAGTACAGCCCTCTGCGCAAGGGGAGATAAAAGCGCTTGAGCCAAAAATAACAGAACATTCTGGGATAGTGACAATTGATGGAAAACCAAATAACAGATTTGGCATTGTGGTGAAGATAACAGGCAGGGGCACACTAAATGAAGCTTCCTTCAAGTATTCTATTAATGGAGGATACACATATTCGGAGGAGCGGACAGTTCCACTGTCTGGTGAATCTGAACTGCCAGACACAGGTCTAAAGATTTTGTTTACAGCAAATGAAGCACAGACCTATGAAGTAGAGGATACCTATGAGTGGCAGACGTCAGCGCCAGCACTAACGAATGAAGACCTGATGAAAGGTGTTAATCGGATTAGAAGTATTAAGCAGGAGGCTGAATTAGTGCATATCGTAGGCGCCTGCAGCGCAGATACCTGGGCGATGTTATCCGCAATGCAGTCTGAATTACAGACAAGATATCGCAAGCCGCTTATGTTCATACTTGAGGCGTTTGAAAAAGATTCCAGACAAAGTATGGACGAGTATGCTGCGGCTTTAAAAGCAGCAAGAAAGAATGTAAAAAATTACCAGATACAAGTAGTAGCGGCAAGGGCGTTATATGTTGGAATGGACGGATTAAGCAGGGACACCAATGCTGCGGGAATTGTGTGCGGTTTATATGGACGCACAGCAGTAAATAAGAGTATTGGGGAAACCGCTGTAGTTTCATTGTCAGAAGACAGGGTACTAAAATATCTGCCAGAGGGAATTGATGATGACTATATCGATGCGCTTGATGGTATGGGATATTTGACAATACGGCAGTATGATGGGCTGGAAGGCTATTATATTAACAATGCCCGTATGATGGGACCAGAAGGAACCGATTACAGATATGCAGAAGATGTGCGGGTGCTGAATAAGATTATCAGGGAAACCAGAAAAACAGCCCTTTTGCAGCTACAATCGGATATTGATTTAGAAAAACCAATGACAGATCTGAAAGCGAAAGTTCAGTTTATACAGGCGCCGCTTGATCGAATGGTTACAGAAAAGGAAATATCTTCTGTGGAAATAACAATTCCAGAAAATGCCGCAGAAACCATTATTGCAGATGGTACGCTGCAGTTAAGCATACGATATGTACAGCGGGGTGTAATTCGGAATATTGAAATAGATGTGGGCAAAAGAAATCCATATGCATCATAAGGGAGGCAAAATATGTTAAAAGTAAATGGCAAGACCTATGACTGGGGAGATGTTGACTTAAGTCTTCCAGGAGTAGTAACACAAATTGAGGAAATCAGTTATGATGATGAGCTGGAAAAAGAACTGGTTTATGGGCATGGAAAACTTCCGCGAGGGTATGGCACTGGAAACTATAAGCCAAGCGGGAAAATTAGTATGCTTCGTGACGATTATGAAGCAATCCTTGAATACTGCAATAATAATGGAATAAAGTTTTACGACCTTACTTTTCCTAAAATTGTGGTATCTTATGCAAACGGTGATGGTTCCGTAGCAACAGATGTACTGAATAACGTTACGTTTGCCAAGCGCAGCATGAAAGCAGCCAACGGGGACAAGACATTTAAGGTAGACCTTGACTTAATTATTGCAGGAACGATTGACTGGAATGGAAATAAACCTGTGTAATTTATCAAAATATTTGTCAAAAAAATGAAACGGAGGATTTAGAAAATGGGACATTTAGAATTAAATGCAACAGTAGATGAAACAGAAGAGAGCATGGAAACAGCGACAGCGCAGGGGGCAGTAAGTGCACCACTAAGCGAAAACGGACTAAAAGAGAAGTATGGAAAGCTGTATGAGATTTCAAATGTGGTAGATGAAGACGACCTAAACGAAGGACGCACCATCAAATTTTTATTTAAAAAACCATCTGCCGCAAGCTTTAACCGTTATATAAAAAACGCCAGTAAAGATATGATGAAAGCGACAAAAATTTTTGTCAAGGACAGTATCATAGAAGAGCAGGCGGCTACGCTTGAAAAGGAATGCAGCGCATACCCAGCACTTGCGTTAGGCATTGGACAAAAACTGCTGAGTGTGCTGGGGGCTAGTGACAATATAAATTTCAAGAAACTTTAGAAAGTAAGTTCCAGGAACTGGAAGGAAACTTTGTGGAGTGCGGCGAGCTGTTGATACGAAGTTTTCTTCCAGAATACTTTCTAAAAGATTTTAATCTGGAATCAATAGATATAGATACTTTCCTGGAATATTTGGCAAAAGCAAGGTATATGCAGGGAGTTTGGAAAAACATAGTGCAGATGGGGGTATGGGAAAAAAAGGACCCATAAAATAAGCCAGACTAAAAGTCCAGCTTAGTATGAAAAATCCAATGTTTATATAGCTTGGTTGCATTGACAGTATCTTTAAAGAACCCACAGTTCTTTGTTGCAGGGTATTTGGTGTTTGCGTCTGTGAAACCAATCCATGCTACATAGGGCAGTTGGTATAGAAATTGGGGAACTACCACCAGGATAGAAATGACAAACCCAGCACAGATGCCAAAAAAGATTACATACAGGCAGAACATTGCAGCCGTTATTGTCATAAAAATCACTCCTTTCAAGTGGTTTTGTTAAAGGTATCTATATTTATAGAATAGCACGGGAAGGCGGGAAAAACAATGGGATTTGATTCGATTTATCGATTAAGTGTAATCTTAAACTTAATCGACAACATGACCTCCCCAGCACAAAACGTTTTTGGCAGTATGATGAAAACAGGGACAATGCTGACAGGCGCAGGGGTACAGCTTGCGCAGGCGTTAACAGCCCCTGTGACCGCATCTTTTGATACAAAGAGCGCGATTGCAGAACTGTCCTCCCTTGGAGTAGAAGAACTTGCCTTGCTGGAAAGTGCGGCAAATGATTTTTCCAACACCTGGGCGGGTACAACCAAAGCAGATTTTATATCCGCCGCCTATGATATTAAAAGTGGTATTGCTTCTCTAAGTGATGAAGGGGTGGCAAAATATACCGAAATGGCAGGAATGACAGCCAAGGCGACAAAATCCAATATAGCCACTATGACAGATTTGTTTGCAACGGGGTATGGTATCTATAAAGGATTTTACACAGATTTGTCTGATATGGAGTTTGCAGGACTGTTTTCTGCCGGAATCTCCACAAGTGTAAAGCAGTTTAAGACAAATGGAAATGAGATGGCTGCGGCAATACAAAGCCTTGGCGCGTCTGCTACAAATGCACAAGTGCCGCTGGAAGAACAGCTTAGTATTCTGGGAATGCTGCAGGCTACTATGTCTGGTTCAGAGGCGGGAACAAAGTATAATGCTTTCTTACGGAGCGCCGCCAAGGGCGGCGAAGCGCTGGGCATGAGCTTTGTTGATGCGAACAACCAGCTTCTTTCTATGCCAGAAATCCTAGATATGCTGCATGGGAAGTTTGGAGACACCTTAGACGCAGCGGAAAAGATGCAGCTTCAGCAAGCTTTCGGGGATTCAGAAACGATTAAGCTGATCGATTTGCTGTATGGAAAAGTAGGCGACTTGGAAAATAACATTGTAGGAATGTATGGATCGCTTGGACAAGGAACAGCCGCCACACTGGAAATGGCAGATGCTATCAATAGCAGCGACCCTGCAAAGCTGGAAATTTTACAGCAGAAATTCCATAATATCGGCGAAACTATCAGCAACGTCGTAACGCCTAATGTTATGGAATACGTCGATAAAATATCTGGCGTGGTGGACAAAGCTGGTGAATGGGTAAGTTCGCATGGTGAGGTTGTTAATGCTGTCTTTTCTGTTTTGGCTGGGCTGGCTATGTTCTTAACTGTCAGCGGTACATTAACTACTACGATTGGTCTGGTGGGAGGACAGATTACAAACTGGATAAACCTTGCAAAAAGAGCAAAAGGCGGATTCCAAAAGCTGGCAGGTATTATTCGCGGCGGTCTGCCGATAATACGTTCATTCGGAACAAGTCTAATAAATATGGGAACAACAGCGGTGATGTCTCTTATAACCTCTTTGCAGCCTCTTATCGCGAGCGTGTGGAGCTTTACAGCAGCACTGTTGGCAAATCCTGTTACATGGATAGTAATCGGAATTATAGCACTAATAGCGGCGGTTGTGCTTCTATATAACAAATGTGAGTGGTTCAGGAATATCGTAGACAGCATATTTGCAGCAATAAAAGAAAAGTTTGGTGCAGCGCTTGATTTTGCAAAAAATGTATTTGGCGGCATTGCAGATGTGATAGGTACTGTTATGGGCGCAGCCAAAGACAAGGTAACAGAAAAGCTGTCCAGTATGAAACAGGCATATGAAGATCATGGAGGCGGCATAAAAGGAGTCGCAGCCGCAGCCGTGGAAGGAGTAAAAGGGCTTTTTTCGGACGGTTTCACAGTACTGGACAACTTAACAGGCGGGAAACTGACAGAGATAAAAAATAAATGGTCTGAAAAACTTGCCCCCATAAAAGAGATGGCAGGGAACATTATGGGAGCTGCCAAAGATACAGTTGCAGAAAAGCTGTCTAATATGAAACAGGCGTATGAGCAGCATGGAGGTGGAATAAAAGGAGCGGCGGCAGCGACCATAGAAGGAGTAAAAGGGTTCTATACAGCGGGCTTTACTTTTATGGATAACTTAACAGGCGGGAAGCTGACAGAGATAAAAAACAAATGGTCAGAAAAGTTAGCTCCTGTAAAAGAGATAACAGGAAACATTATGGGAGCTGCCAGAGATACAGTTGCAGAAAAGCTGTCTAATATGAAAGCGGCGTATGAACAGCATGGAGGCGGCATAAAGGGAACAGCGGCTGCAGCCGTGGAAGGAGTAAAAGGCTTTTATACAGCGGGCTTTACATTTGTGGATAATCTAACAGGCGGGAAGCTGACAGCTATAAAAGAAAAGTTTAGCCAGGGAATACAGAATATAAAGAACAAGATAACAGATAGTATAAGCTGGTTTAAAAATTCTGGGAAAAAGATTATGGACACTTTTACAGAAGGCATTAAATCTGCATTAAATAAGCCCGTTGATATGGTAAAGAATGCGCTGCAGAAGGTTCGCAATATGCTGCCATTCTCTGACGCGAAAGAAGGACCACTTAGTAGCCTTACATTGTCTGGAAGCAAAGTGCTTTCGACTATGGCGGAAGGCATAAAATTGACAGAAAATCTGCCTGCGCAGGAAGTAGAGACAGCACTTGGTAAAGTTGACCTTACGTTACAGAAAAATAACCAAAGACAAGATTCAGATAAGATAAAAGAATCTGGAAGCTTATCTGGGGAACAGAGTGGACAGATAGAAAGAACAGTAATCAGGATAAATAATTTAAGTCTAAATGTTGACTTAAAAGATATAGAAAGCCTTAACAGGCTTAAACAACTTTTTGCAGAGATAGAGGATAACATAAACAGCAGTGGGGAAGGGACACCAGAACCAGCATAATAAGAAAGGATAACCATGCTTTATTTTGATAATAATAAAAACTCGAATAATCGAGATAAGGAGAATTATTATGATCTACATTGATGATGATACTATAAAAATAGGCGGCGTTATCCTTCCTGGTATTTATAAGAGTATTGAGGTGGAGCATGAGGCAAAAATTGATGAACAGACTGTGGAAGGTTCCAGCTCCAAACCAAAGCAGGCAACAGGGTATGACGACGCCAAAATTAATATTGAACTATTATTAATGGATTCAGAAGCCACAACAAAGGAAGAAAAACTGCAGGCGATACAGGAATTGTTTAAACCAGAGGGACAAAATAAACCACAAGCTCATGAGTTAATAAGCGTACATACAGCAATTCGGGGCACAAAGCAGGTGATTATCAAAAAAGTTGCTTCAAAAGAAACGAACAAAAAAGATGAAATAACTGTAAGCATTGAGTTATTACAATACGACGCTATGAAAATAACAGCGGCATCTACTGGGAAGAACAAAAAGAAAAGCGCTGCTAATGAAAACGCAGGAAGTTCTTCTGGTCTAAGCGAACAATATAGGAGCTATTTAAACAGTGACCGCGGTGCAGCGCCCAAACAGAAAAATAAAACAGGTATGTCGCCCTGCCAGAAAGCACAGGCAAGAAAATGGAGGGAGTATTATGGAGGAACTTAACAGGAAAGAACTGTTTTATCCTGATTTACAGGTAAAAATTGGTACATATATCTTTACAGAGGGAGTAAGTCTTGAAATACATTCTGACAGAAATAAGCCTTGTGATTGGGGAAAAGTAAGATTTACAAAGGAATACCAGCCAAAGATAACACTTAAAGAGCTATCTGATATAGTGATTTATCTAGGATATGATGGAACCCTGCAGGAGGTATTTACTGGAACACTGGCGAAGGGATGCGACGGATGCGGCATCAATGAAATTTTGTTTAAGGATTATATGTATAAGCTTCAAAATACATATTTGCAAACTTGTTTTAAAGAATGTACCCCACAAGACATTATTCGGGAAGGGCTTGCTACAGCGGGTATTAAAACAGCGCATTTATCCCAACAGACATATGCTGCCAAAAAACTTTTTCCGGTCTACAGCAAAAGTATAGAGCAGCTCTTACAGCAAATAAATACAGCATGGGGAATAAACGTAAAAAGTTATTTTGTCAAAGGCGAATTTTACTGGGGAGTTGTACCAGAACAAAAAGAAGTTCTGGAATTTGTATATGGCAGCAATATTATTTCTCTTGGAAAAGATGTAGATATGTGGGAATTAGAGACAATCTCTGTCCCATCAATGCAGCACAGCCAAAAGATTTCGATTATCCACCCTAAAATAACGGGAGTATTTGAAGTTGAAAAAGTGATATTTAGGACAAATGATGCAGGATTTATACGGACAACCATTTACTTTAGGGGAGAACAGGCATGATTGATGAGCTGGTGAAAAGTATTATTAGCAAGATGAAAGCAGAATATCCACAGCTTGAAGTGCCAGGAGCGATGAGGGCAGTAATTGTATCTGCCAAAAAGAGCGGTGAACGGTATCAGCGGACAATTTATCTAACAGAAAAAACAAGCGGCTATAAAAGAGAGTATATTTTAGAGGAGGACTGTTATATATATTCTGTAAGAATTATTGATAATGATGGAAATCCTCTTTCAAAATATCCAATAATCCCTGAAATTAAAAGTCGAACAGAGTATCAGACAGGAAGTCAAGTGACTGTGGTGTTTACAGACGGTGGCTTGACGGCTGCAATTATAGGGTAAGAGGGAAATAATATATGGTTGATATTAAACTAAACAATGCATGGCAGCTTACGCCAGCGGCAGATGGTGATGTTCCTCTGACTGACAGCGAAGGCGGACTTTTGCAGACCATACGAACAGAGTCTATAACACAGGAAGGGGAACTTTTCTATGATACAGATTTTGGCTGGAGCCTGCTGGACTTTATACATGTACAGGAAAGTGACCTTGTTAAAATAGAGATAGAAAGCAGAATTAAAAAGAAGTTATCAAAATATGATGAAATTCTATCTAATACAGTAGTAATACAACAGATATGGAAGAACGATAAATTAAATATTGCAGTTACCTTTAAACTTACTGATGGGACAGAACATAAAATTGAAACCAGTTTAAACAGAATAGAGGTTGAAATTGAATGATAAGCAATAAAATATTAGATGCAATTATTCCAGCACCAACACTGGACGAGCTAAAGAAAGAAACAACTACAGAACTGGAAAAGGAAGGGTTTGCAGTTACAAACTTTAAATCTGGCGGGGTATTCCACACACTAATGATGATAAGCTTAGAAATTTATATAGAACTTACAAGTCTATGCAGGCGGGTACTCTCTAATATGTTTGTTAAACACGCCGAAGGAGAATGGATCGAGCTGAAAGCACAAGATTATGGAAAGACACGCAAACCAGCGGCAAAGACAAAAGGTACTCTAATGTTAATTGGAAGTGATGGACATGCAACGCTGACAATTCCAGCGGGTACAGTCTTTCGGACGGATAAGGACATTAACGGTGAGGAATTGCGATACTTTTCTATAGAAGATGCTACTTTGTTAAATACACAGCAGGAAGTACAAGTGTTAATAGAAGCAGAAAAAGAGGGTGCTTTGTACAATGTTCCTCAAGACCGTATTGTAAACTGTACCAGGCATCTGGAAGGTATAGAACGCATAACTAATCCAGCAGACTGGATAACAATGGCAGGCGCAGATATAGAGGATTTGGAGCTTTTACGAGAACGTACATTAAATAGCTGGGCAGACCTTGCAACAGGAACCACAGCGGCAAAATACAAAAGTGCCGCTGAAAAAGTTACAGGGGTGCTGTATGCAGATGTAGACCAACTGCATCCAAGGGGACAGGGGAGTGTAGACATCATTATAACATCTACTGCCGGAGAAGCCAGCAGGGAGCTGCTGCAGAAAGTGGAAGAGGCTGTGCAGGAAGTCAAAGGCGAATATGACAACCTACTTATTAAATCCGCTCAAACAATACACCAAAACATTAATATCTTAATAGAACTGCCAGAACTGATTAGTGGTGAAGGAGTTGAGGAGAAAGTCCATTATGCGATAGAAAATTACTTTAAAGTAAGCACTTCGAGAAAACCAAATGAGCTTGTCCTACTTGACTTGTATATTGCTATCAAGCAGGAAGTACCTGTATTAAAGAATATAAAGATAAGGGAACCAACCAATGACGTAAAATTAGCGAAAGGAAATGTAATTCTGCTGGGGGAACTAAATGTGACAGTAATCTGGGAGGAACGCGATGTTTGATAAATTTTCTGATTACATGCAGTATCTTCTCCCATCGGCGTTAAAAAAGCAAAAGAAACAAAACCAGTTGTTAATATACTGTAAAGTAATTGGAAGGTTATATGATTCCCTATTACAGCTAATTTTGCGGTTAAGAGAAGAAACAATGCTTGAAACTTGCAGTCCTGAAATGCTGGAAGTGTTTGGTAATGATTATGAAATGCCTCAGATGCGGGGAGAGACATTAGAAATGTATCGAAGACGTTTGCAGATGAAGGCACTTACAGCCGCAGCCGCAGGCACCCAGAAAGGGATATTGTATGCAATGGAATCTGTCGGATATGATAATTGCGTTATTACACCATTTTATCTTACAGATCCAGACCGCTGGGCAGAAATACGAATAGATGTGTTTACAGAGTCTGTTGATGTGGACAATCCGATTGTTTATGGTAGTGTTGTGGCAGAGGTAATGAAAGTAAAAAAAGCAAGTACACTGCCACATTGGCGCTTTTATTATCCAATAAAGATTTGGGAGACAGATATTAATTATATTAATACTGCAATTCGGGTTATTGTTTTTATCCCATTTTGGGGAGATGATATCTATACAGGACCATACTGTTATGATGGTACACTTCTGTATAACGCTGTACGAAAATATAAAATTGGGCTGTTAATAAGGTATTTGATGCATACACAGACACAACAGTATGTAGCATACAGGCACAGCAGAATCAAGGCATTTATACAGGGGAGAGAATATACAAACTTATCCTTGTGGAATCTTTATAGTATAAGCTTTTGGGGCTGTAGTGTGTATAATGGTCAGGAGCGTTATGATGGAAGAGTTCTATATAATGCTTTAAGAAACTATAGAGTCTGTATTATGGTGAGATACTATATAGGTATTTTGGCACTGCAAAGAATTGTATGCAGTAGGAACTGCACAAGAGTGCTTGTACAGAACAGAATGCAAACAGATATGTTACTGTATTTTCCTTACAGAATAAAACAGAGGAAATTTATTCTTAAAACGGCGACACAAAATGTAGTAAAACTAAATGTGGCAGAAAAAATAAATCATAATAGCCAGATTTTGTCTATGCAGATGTTACATAAGAATATCTCAAGTATTCGGCAAAGATACAAAGGCAAGTTTCAAAACAATAATCCTAAAGTGGTGGGAAAAATTAAAATGAAGATGCAGATAAACAGTCCGTGTGGACAAATAGGAAATATGCAGATCATAACTTCGCGCAATGTCGCCTACTATGATGGAACATTACGATATGATGGAACGGCTAAATATGACGCATTATACAAAGAAGAAAGGGTGGAATAAAAATGAGTGCAACAAACAAAAATGTAGTAATAACGAAGGCAGCAAGAATGAAGCTGGTAAAGGCTAGAGCAGGAGCGATAACCCTTCCAAAAGTTGTCGGTATGGCATTTGGCAATGGAGGCGTAGAAACAGATGGGACAGTGATAGAACCACCAGACAGCCAGACAGCTCTGAAAAATGAGTTATACAGAAAACCGATAGATGATTATACTTTTCCAGAGGATACGATATGCCGTTATGAGTGTACACTTGCAGGGAATGAACTTGCAGGAGAAGAAATAAGCGAAATTGGGCTGTATGATGAGAACGGCGATATTATCTGCATTAAAAATTTTACCCGCAAAGGTAAAGATGATGATGTGGAACAAACCTATGTGCTGGAAGATATCTTTTAAGGGGGAAATGTTATGAAAGATTATACAACCAATAATCCGGTGTTTTCGGATAAGATTCCTATTGTAGAGCGGGCAGACCTTGTAAACCATGAGAATAAGACCAAAGCAGAAAAACAACTTCTCCAAAACGATTTAGTATTAAAAAAACAGATGGATACATGTCTTGGTGAGAATGGAAAAGATGGAAATCTGGGGCTGGCAGAGGGGATAAAGGCAGACGATCTTGTAGGGGCTATAAATGAGGTTTTTACGCTTGGCAGTGAGACGAAAAAACAGCTTGTGGAAAATCTTGCTGCCCTGGGAATTACAGCCTCCACAAGTGAGACATGGGAAATGCTGCTAGACAAAGTATTAAATTTGATAAATACATCTAACGATACTGTTACTGCAGAGACACTTTTGAGCGGATACACCGCACATAACGCTGCTGGGGCAAAGATTACAGGCACCCTTGCAGATAAAACAGGTACAGCAGACTATAACGCAGAGGCATCTATAGATGGAACAAACAAGCGTATAAAGTTAAAAGTACCAGCAACAGGGAAATATGGCGTAGGAAACTATCTGTATGCTGCATACACCACAATAGCAAACCTAATTGGTCTTACCGCAGCAAAGCTTGTAAAGGGCAATACAGTATTAGGAATAACAGGTAATAACAATAATATGGACACCAGTGGAGCAGACGCAGCGGCGGGAGATATTTTGTCTGGGAAAAAAGCTGGGGTAAAAGGCAGCTTAATTACAGGCACAATGGCAGATAGAGGAGCGTGGATAGGAGAAACTACAGGGAATGGCAACGTGGCAATTCCAGGTGGTCGCCATAATGGACAGGGGTATGTATCTGGTGTAGGAGCATACAATAAAGGTGTTACAGATGCTGATAATAGGGTAAACACAAACAGTGCGAATTATAAGGGTGGGTATAATGCAGGAGTAAGCGCCGCAGACGGGCGAGTAAACGCAGACAGCGCCAACTATAAAGGCGGCTATAATGCAGGGGTAAGCGCAACCAAAAAAGGAACCGCAGGAGCAGGAGATGTGCTGTCTGGAAAGACCTTTACAAATGGCAGTAGTGTAGGAGCCAGCGGAACAATGGTAAACAAAGGGAATACAACACAAGATGCCGTGGCGACACAAGACGATACTTATACATATCTGACAGTACCAATGGCTGGATACTACAATACGGCCAGCAAGCTTAGGACGAAAAATAGTAATTTAGGGAACCTAAGCCCTAAAGTTCTTTCCTTTACCGTACAAATGAAAGCTGGAGCAGGAGATACTACAATAATTGGAAGCAATATAAAGGGTATATTCTACATTCATGTTGCTCCTGATGAAAAAAATGCAACTGTACATATGAGCCCTGTATTAAGCGTCAAGCTTAACGAGGACGGCACAATTACTGTTAATATAAAGTGTAATGGTACAACTGGAAGTTTTAATTTATATGGACATATTGGGGTGTTGGTTTCTTCTAATTTTACCCAGACAAGTATTGGTTCTGTAAAGGAACAACAACTATCTGGTAGTTTGGTAAAAGCCCAGGTAAATGATTTTGATTTTACAGATACCGCTCCAATAAAATCCATAGTTGAATATATTGCAACTCTGAATAATGGAGCCTCAAACTCAGGGAATCCGCGTTATGAAATATGGATAGATCAAAAAAATACTATGCACGCTACGTTATACCAAAAGTCTGATGGAACGCCTAAATATGATATTACTGTAAAATATACTGTTTTTTAAGCTAAAGTTAAACTATCCAACCGAACTTCATAGGACACGGACTGTCCAGTTGAACCGTGATGTACTGTAATCTCTATGTATTCTGTTCCAGCAGGTATAACTGTAGAATAATCTATATCCTGCTTAGGGCTAGATGAAGTATACAATTCAGTAGTTTCTGTTCCATTAAATGCAGATATAGTTACTTTACAAGAAGTAGACAAATTACTATTTATTACCCTAAAGCCACGATAGGACTATAGACTATACTTTTTGTAATAATGCCCCACATTATTAGAAAAAGAGGAGTATAATTTATTATGAATAGTTTTATAAGTTGGATCGGCGGAAAGAAGCTGATCAGAAACAAGATTTTAGAAATGTTTCCAGAACAAGAAACATTTGACCGTTACATTGAAGCGTTTGGAGGAGCTGGATGGGTGTTATTTTCATCTGAAAGACATGCTAAGATGGAAGTTTATAATGATGTGAACGGAAATCTTGTCAACCTGTTTCGATGCATAAAGCATCACCCAGAAGCTCTCCAAAAAGAACTAGAATTTATACTTATGTCAAGGGAGCAATTTTTTGATGCAAAAGAGCAGATAGAGGTCAAAGGTCTAACAGACATCCAGAGAGCTGCGAGGTTTTACATTTTGATTAAAGAGAGCTTCGGTTCGGATATAAGGACATTTGGAGTGCGCCCTAGAGATATGGCAAATGCAATAGAATATATATCTGAAGTATCAAAGAGACTTAGAATGGTGGTTATAGAGAATCAAGATTTTGAACGTATTCTCAAAACATATGACAAAAAGAATGCGCTGTTTTATCTCGATCCACCATACTATGAAGCTGAGAAGTATTATCCAGATAAGTTTATGCCAGAAGATCATTTAAGATTAAAAGAGGCGTTGGGAAGAATAAAAGGAAAGTTTATTCTTTCTTATAATGATTGTGAGTATATCCGTAAACTTTATGATGGATACAGTATTGTGGAGGTTGAACGGATGCATAACTTAGTGCAGGGAAAGGGAAAAGAAAAGCCAAGATATAAAGAGTTGCTCATTAAAAACTATTAATATCGAAAAATGATATTTTATATCAAATAGAATTAAAATAAATCAAAATATGATATTATCTCTAAGGGGCATTATTATGATAAGAATACATTTATCAAAGCTTCTTGGGGAGCGACGAATGACGCAGAAGAAATTATCAGATTTGACAGGAATACGGCAGAATACTATTAATGACTGGTACCATGAAATTCCTATTAGTTTAAAAGTAGAACACATAGACCGAATCTGTGAGGTTTTAAATTGTTCAGCGGATGAGTTAATAGAGTATATACCAAATAGAACGCCAAAAACAGGAAAAAATTTGATAATTGAAGAGCATGGAAACCAGAAGAAAAAGAAAGAGAAGAAAAAGTAATGAAAGTTGCTTTTTCTTCTCTTTCTTTTAATAAAATTTTTGACAAATAAAATAAACGAATTTGACAAAAATTTTGCGCGGCTACAAGAAATCCTCGCATTTATTGGACCAAACGGAGCTGGAAAGAGCACGACAATCAAAATGCTCACAGGTATTTTGTATCCTGATGGCGGCAGGATGGAAGTGCTTGGCATTGACCCTGTGCGAAAAAGAAGGCAGCTTGCCTATCAGGTTGGGACAGTATTTGGTCAAAAAGAGCAGCTCTGGACACATTTAACACCATATGATAATTTTCGTTTTTTCGCTGCAATCTATGACCTGACCAACAATGCAGCGGAGGCGCGTATTGCGGAACTTGCAGAGATTTTTGAATACGAAAAAAGCACAGAAAATAGAGTTATCTCAAATGAATTGCGTGGTATATGACATTAGAAATCATTATATTTGCTATTTTGTAAATAACAGATTTATGAGATATGATATAAAAACAAAGGAAAGAAAAGAAATACTCCGAAATGTAAGCCAATGTTTTGTTTCAACTGACGGCGAACATGTTGCATATTTGGGAAATCGTGCAAAACAAATTAATTTATATGATATCACGCGCGAGAAAAAGATTTGTGTCTTAAAAGCAGGATGGAATAAAGTTTTTAGTAGTTCTTCTCCATATTCTTATGGATGGGATAAAAGTGGAACGTATTTCTATTATATAGAACATTTTGTTAAGCTTTTTGGCAGCAGCAATACTAGAATTAAAGTTTACAATAGAGATACAAGAAGGAGTCAGTATATTTATATAAAGCGAAATAAACCTGCGACAACAAGATATGAATTTATTAGAAATGCGTGAACTTTACAAAGATGCAGTGTTACTTTTCATGGGTCAGGAATGCGCATAAACTGCGCATTCCATGAGAACATGATTGAGAAGTGAGGGGCGATTTTTGCGAAGCAAAACTTCAAATATCGCCTCATATCGTTAGGAACTGTAGAAAAATAACTGACACATCTTGACTTGTCTATTTCTCC
>ERZ808035.832-NODE-832-length-21546-cov-8.072756_pt1 | contig 21546 bp, 18 predicted proteins | sample MGYA00380189_ERZ808035 | MGnify/ENA primary metagenome ERZ808035 (study PRJEB31490, sample SAMN06133407) | mouse gut metagenome | isolation source: M5_1 | host: mice | place: China: Chengdu | collected 2015-05 ...
AGCCGCCTTGCGGCGGTTGCGCTCCGAAACGCGCCTGCGGGCGCAGCCGCACACACCCCTCCTTCCCCTTGCGGAGGTCTCCCTTCTTTTTTGACAGTCTGAGGAGGGCCGGCAAATGCCGGCCCTCCCTCGTTTGTTCCAGCGGGAAGTTACAGGGACTTCTCGTAGGACTCAATCATCTTCTTGACCATCTGGCCGCCCACAGAGCCGGCCTCACGGCTGGTCAGGTCGCCGTTGTAGCCCTCCTTCAGGTTGACGCCAACCTCAGCAGCGGCCTCCATCTTGAACTTATCCATAGCGGCACGGGCCTCGGGAACATTGATCTTATTGTTGTTCTTGCTGGACATAGTCAAATCTCCTTTTCATCAATCATACTGATATCATTGCCTGTAGGTCCACTGGGTATCGCGAGCATAGTTTGACTCAAAGCATCGGGAATATGCCCTCTTTTCACCGGAAATTTTTGAATAGCGCTGCTCAGTCTAAAGAAATCTGTAAGATAAAGCGCTCCTCATAAAGTGGACAAAAGGACAGAAATAGTATATTTCTGATTTCAAAGCTCCACAGGAGCTCTCTTTGGGAACATTGTCCGGGCAAAATATGGCTTGACAGATGCTGAATACCCTCATCTTTTTTGAAAAGTACGGCTGGCATATGGAACGTCCTACTCTCTATAAACCGGCGGACACACAGCGGAATACCGCCAAAACACCTGCTCAAAAGTTCTGAACTTCAAAGTGACGCTGTTCCTCCGGCGCAACAGGAAATCCACAATATCACTTCCATACAGGATCAGAATTGCATACAAATAGCCTTTTTCGCCTGCCCCACATGCTGCTTCTGTTACATTCTCGTTGCTGTTAAGTCCTCGTTTAAAGAGATTTTGTCACAGCGCCCGCTGCCGGTATCCCCGCCAGGTCCCGCTGCACACATATCTCTCTGCCTATGTGGATTTTCCTGCCCATTGTGCAGGATGTGTCCCCGGAAAGAACTACTACTATTTTGATGCAGATTCCCAGGCTATAAACGGGCTTATGCAGATGCTCATCCATGCAAAGGAGGTTATGGAACGGCTTCCGGATCGGAGTGAGCGGCCATAATAAAGGCGTATATTTTCCGCACCGGTGCCACCGGTGCGCCTGAAGCCCCGACCGCCTGCCGGCAGCCGTTCACCGCGGCCCGGCAATTCAAGGGCCGATCCGGGTGCTGTGAGCGGTCTTTCCGGAGCTCTGTGCATTTTCCGGCAAGCGCCTGAATTTTGCGTATTTTGGGCCAATTGCCCAAAAATTGGGCAGTTGCCGGGGATTTACCTATGGCGCGTTTTCAAAGGATGCCTTATAGTTTTCTTAACACTTCTTAACGGAGATGCGAATGGAAAGGACGGAATCTATATGGCAATTAAAGAAACGCTGCAAGTGGCGGCCATCAAGCAGGCATATGCCTATCTGGACAAGGATCCGGGCGCCAATCTTCCCAAGCTGATGGAGCTGGTGGACAAACTGGACGCCACCGGCGCTTACGCGGTCCAGCGGGATGCCGTTCGGGCGGCTCTGTCAGATCCGGGAAACAACTGGTACCGCCTGGTGCGGAGCCTGTGGGACGACGTGGACAGCGGCGTCCGCAAGCGGCTTTTTGAGAACTTTGTCATCAACGCCAACTTCCTCTGGGCCCCCCGCCGGGAGGCGGCCATGGAGAAGTACGGCTGCAATATTCCCTGGGCCATCCTCATGGACCCCACCTCCGCCTGCAACCTCCATTGCACCGGCTGCTGGGCGGCGGAGTACGGCAGCAAGCTGAACATGAGCTTTGAGACCCTGGACTCCATCATCTTTCAGGCCAAGGAGCTGGGCGTCCATATGTTCCTCTACTCCGGCGGTGAGCCGCTGATGCGGAAAAAGGATCTGATCGAGCTGTGTGAGCGTCACAACGACTGTGTGTTCCTCTCCTTCACCAACGGAACGCTGATTGACGAGGCCTTCGCCGATGAGATGCTGCGGGTTGGAAACTTCGTCCCGGCCATCTCCGTGGAGGGCTTTGAGGCCGGTACGGACTTCCGCCGGGGCCAGGGGACCTTCGCCAGGGTGGAGGCCGCCATGGAGCTGCTGCACCGCAAGAAGCTGCCCTTCGGCGTCTCCTGCTGCTACACCTCTCAGAACTACGAGACGATCGGCAGCGAGGAGTACTTTGACTGGATGATCGGGATGGGGGCCAAGTTCTGCTGGTTCTTCACCTATATGCCGGTGGGCAACGGCGCGCCTAAGGATCTGATGGCCACCGCCGCCCAGCGGGAGTACATGTATCGCCAGGTGCGGGAATTTCGGCGGACCAAGGCCCTCTTCACCATGGACTTCTGGAACGACGGCGAGTTTGTTGGCGGCTGCATCGCCGCCGGGCGGAACTATCTCCACATCAATGCGGGCGGTGACATCGAGCCCTGCGCCTTCATCCACTACTCGGACTCCAACATCCGGGACAAGACCCTTCTGGAGGCGTTCCAGTCCCCGCTGTTCATGGCCTACCGGTCCGGGCAGCCCTTCAGTGACAACCTCCTGCGGCCTTGCCCGCTGCTGGATAACCCCGGGGCTCTGGCCGGCATGGTGGAGCGGACCGGGGCCCATTCCACAGACCTCCAGTCCCCGGAGGACGTGCGGGATCTCACGGAGAAATGCCGGGAGAAGGCGGAGAAGTGGAAGCCTACCGCCGACTGGCTGTGGTCCTGCTCCCATGACTGCGGACAGTGCGCCGCCTCCGGCGAATGTGGCCGGTGAGCCCGTGCTTTGCGGCCTGTGGAGTTGGCAGGCCGGCCGCTTTCGCCGGTTCCGGCAGTGTCCGCCGGGGAAGGCGCCGTGCTGTCCGGGATCCGCTGACGGCGGTGACGGCATCCGGGCGTCCCGCTTCTGCCGGAAATTCCCGGCGGGAGAATGCGGCAGGACGGCCTGGAGCGTTCAGACCGCGGCAGTTTTATCTGCCGCGGCCTGTGCGGTTTTTTAAAGACAAAAGGAGAGATGGCTGTGAGTGATTATGTGCTGAGCTGCGAATCCACTGTTGATCTGACGCAGGGGCACCTGACAGGCCGGGAGACCCCCTATATCTGCTATTCCTATGAGCTGGACGGTGTGCCGCACCGGGATGACCTCTGGCAAACGATCTCCAGCGCGGAATTCTACCGAAAGATGGCGGAGGGGGCGGATTACGCCGAGAACTGTTACATCTGCCACTCCGCCTGTGAAGCGGATGCCTGGCAGGTGGCGGAGCTGGTGGAGGCCCGATTCCCAAACCTCAAAAACCGGGTGGAGATCTACAGCATCGGGCCCACGATTGGAAGCCACACCGGGCCGGGGACGGTGGCGCTGTTTTTCTGGGGCAGCCCTCGGACAGATTAAAGGGGAGCATATGCCGAATTTTACAAAACAGGCGATTATGGACACATTCCTCCGGCTTCTGGACCAAAAGCCTCTGGACAGGATTACGGTCCGGGAGATTATTACGGAGTGCCAGATCAGCCGAAACACGTTCTACTATCACTTTGGAGACATTTACGCCCTGCTGGATGCGCTGCTGCACCAGGATGCGGAAAGGCTGAAGGAGCGGCACCGGGCGGGGGAACCGTGGGATGAGAATCTGAGCCGGGTCATCGCGTATATTCTGGAGAACCGCCGGCGGGCGCGGCACGTCTATGATTCCCTCAGCCACAGTTTGCTGGAGCGGCTGTTCTACCAGGCTACGGAGGAGTTGTTCTTTGAGTATGTCCGGGAGGCGGCCCAAGGCCTGCAGGTTCCGGAGGAGGATCTCCAGGCGATTGTCTATTTTTATCAGTCCGCCTTTGTAGGCGCCGTCCTGGACTGGATGCGGCGGGGGATGAAGGACGACCCAAACATCTGGATGAAGCGGATTCACCGGCTGATGAAGGGGAATACCCGGAGGATGCTGGAGAACGCAGCCCGGGAGGCAGGAGGCGCGGAATGAAACTGGGTGTGGTGGACGTAGGCGGCGGGCTGCAGAAAGCAAAGCCACAGAAATTTAATAAATTTCTGTGGCTTTGGTACACCTCTGGGGGATTCGCCTCCCGGCCCTGTGATCCGTATTCTGTCCGGGAAACGGAGAGAAGTGCTTTCGGCCTTATTCAGCACAATCCGCCCGGTGTTTGGATGCCGCTGCCTCTGCCGTTGCCTGCACCGTGAATTTTTATGTTCCGGGTCAAAAGGTGGGCCGCAAAGCGGTCCGCCGCCTGGACAGCGTTATCCGCGGTTTTGGCGTTCTTTCATGGTATGCCCCGATTTTGACGGTGCCGTCAGACAGCCGGGGTGATGGACTTGCCGGGATGCAATGTGGTTCCGGTGATGCGGAAAGTGCGCTGGGGAACCAGCGGGACACCGGAGACGTCAATGACTTTACGCTTCTTTTCCCAGGCAAGGCCCGTGAACTCCCACGCCTCCACATGAATGTCAAAGCAGCTGCCGTCCAGACTGATATCCGTTGAGAAGCCGCTGGTGCGATGCTTCCCGTTGTCCTCCCATGAGCGGGTTTCGACCTGTTCCACGCCGTCTTTGCCGTATGTACGTTTCTTCCAGGACACGTTAAAATAGGCCACATAGGCGCCGTCCTGCTTCAGCGTGATTGTGCCGCCGGAATACTCCGTGCAGGTGGTCTCAATATAATTGGCGCTGTCGCGTACCACGGCGGGGGCGTCGTCCTTCATGAAGTTGCAGGAGTAGCTGAAGAGATACCCGGGGTTGTCTTTTCCGCAGACGGCGCTCTTGGCCAGGATCTCCTTGACCGTCTTCAGGTTTTCAGCCTGGATCAGATTGGAGGCATACTGAACGCCGCCGCCCAGAACGATCACGGACATGGAGGTGTTGTTGAGGATCTTTTTGTACTCCGCATTGGCGTTGATGTTAAAATCGTTCTTCATGGAAGCCCGCAGGGCGGCCTCCACGTCTGCGCTGGTAGAGCTGGTCTCCAGCTTGACAAAAATGCGCCGGCCATAGCAGACGGCCTGGACGTATGCGGGCGGCGCGCTTTCGCTGACGCCTTTCGACTGGAGATCCTGCCAGGTCACGCCGTCTGCGAAGAACAGGGCGGGGCATTCCGGCTTGTCGCATTTGACCGTGTAGAATATCTGCTCATATTCGCAGATCATGACCGACTTTTTGCCCTCGCTGATGGCTTTGAAATCAATGCCCAGATCCGCAGCGGCGGATTTGTAGTTCAGATTCAGGGCGGCGCTGATCTGGCTCTCGCTGTATGCCATGGTATCCTGGTACTTGATTGTGGCATTGATCTTATAGTCCCGGCTGCATCGTTCGCACCACTCCCTGAATTTTTCGTCGATTTTGGTTTCCAGAGCGCTTTGGGTGGGGTTTTCGACGGTAAAGGAGCCGTCGCTCCCAAGCCCCGGCAGGTCGATGTGGAAGCGCATGGGACTGCGGGGGAAGGAGGGGGCTTTGGGGGCATTTTCAATTAAAGAGCGGTCCGCCAGTACGATTGCGCCGGGGTAGATGGCATTTTTGAGGTTTTCCAGCGCGCTCAGCTCCGCGTTTTCGGTTGTCAAATTGACGGATTTTTTGTGTACTACGATATATTTTTGATGGTCGATCCTGCCGGTATTGGGAACAAAGCTGGTGATATTGTCGCCCTGTACACTGAGAAGCTCCTTGGGGTCATAACGCAGCCCAAAGATTTTCTCATTCAGTTCCTGATTCATGTGTAATGCTCCTTTTTCATTTATGAGTGGAGTTCCCGTGGATAGAGACAGGGATCCTTAAAATAATCACCCCCTTCATCAGGTCTGTTGGACTCTCCGTACCGGGACCCCCTGATATATATCCCAATGATCACGCCGTTTTACCACAAAAATGGATGCCGTTTTTCAAACGGCATCCATTTTGGGTCAGTCCTTCAACTCTTTGCGAAGCTTCGAGAGAACCCGCTGAAGTTCCCGGCTGACTTTTTGCTGAGAGCAGTCCATGCGGTGCGCGATCTCCGCCTGGCACAGTTCCTCGTCAAACCTCCAGCGAATCAGCCGGCGCTCCGCGGCGGACAGGTGAGACAGGGCAACGGCCAGCCGCCGGAACAAATCCGCCCGTTCAACAATGTATTCCGGCTGAGACTCCGATGGACTGCCCATGTGGACATCATCCAGGGAAATCTCAAATTTCAGGCTCCGGCTGCGCAGATACTCGGCGTGGCAGTCAAGACGATACAGCGTGTCATCCTCCGGGACATCTGCCAGACCGCACCGGTCATCTGTCATAACAGCTTGCTTTCGCTTCCGCTTCAATCGTAACGCTCCTTTTTTGTTGGTCTTGTCTCTGCAAAGGAGCCTACGGATAACGTGCAACGCAGGCCTGCCAACAAAAAAGGAAAATACTTCTCGCGGATGTACGGGATTTTTCAGGGGTTACAGGGGAGGGCCATCGACTGTGGACCGGGAAATTCGGAGATGACAGGGCTTATCAAAAGGCTGAGCAGTGCCTGATCCATCATATACCCCTTTCAAGACCCATATTTACGGATAAAAAACCGCGTGGAAAGGGCTCTCGCCTTATGAGGTATAGCCGGAGCCGTGAGGCGCGTGACAGGGACTTTCAGAAGTTTGAGGCTTTACAGGCGGACAGAGTCTGCTCTGAGGCCGACAAAGTACCGCTTTGCCTCTTTTTCGACTCCTGCTCTGTTCTCATTTTAACATACTCTTTCCGCTGCCGCAGCCCTGAGCCGGATATGCTTTATAGCCGATACATTTGAAAACAGAGACGGAAAATCCGTGGAATCTCTGTAAAGGCCAAAAATAACAGAGGGAAGTGCCTCTGACAGCGTTATCCAAAGGGAGGGAGTCGAGATTCCCGGGGAGTGACGTGCCGCTGGGCGAGAGCTCCAAGGCGGGCGACGGCAGTTTCCTATGGATGTGGACGGCCCTGCTGATTCTGTCTAAACGGGACGAGAAGACCTGCGGCAGAACCGAATGCAGGCCCGGACAGACCGTCCGGGCCTGCTTGAATAAAGCGGTATTTTTGAAAAACAGATGCGCCGGAGGTAGTATTTTGCCCCTGGGGAAAACGTCACGGGCGCAGCGGCGGGAGGAGGAAATACTTGCGTCAAAGGCAGCGGCATGGTATGATCGTCCTATCTCATTTTCGCCGGAAGCGGCGATTCAGGGGAGGAATCATTATGAAAGACGAAAAGACCCTGGCATATATCAATCTCTTCGCAATTCTTGGAGCACTGCCCTATCTCTGCGATCTGGACAGAAAGTCCGCTCAACTGATCGAAAACGCCAACGTCTCCGTGGGCTTTGCCGTAAAGGGCGGGCCGTCCGCCACCCTCTTCTTCGGCAGCGGCCGGTGCCGCATGGTTCCCGGCACGGACCGCTGTCAGGTGAAGCTGCCCTTCTCCTCCTGCGGAAAGTTCAACGGCCTCATCGACGGAACCGTGACGCCCATTCCCATCAAGGGAATCACCAGGGTAGGCTTTTTGAAAGGGCCCTTTACAGAGCTGACGGACCGGCTGACCGCCTTCCTGCGGCCCGCCCCCGGCGCCCTGGAAGATCCGGAGTTCTTCCGGGTCTCCACTACGCTGATGTTCCATGTCATTGCCGAAGCCGCCGCCCAGATTGCAAACGAAGATCCCATCGGGCAGTGCTCTGCCGCCGGCATTGTGGACGGCACGGCGAAGCTCTCCATACAGGATGGCCCCTGTGCGGCGCTGTGCTGCCGGGATCACAGGCTTCTTGCAGTCCACCGCACTCCGGACCGGTGTACGTCCTATATGACATTCCAGGACATGCATGTGGCCCGGGAACTCTTTGACGGAAACCTCAACGCCATTGCCGCCGTGGGGCTGGGGCAGGTCCGCATCGGCGGCATGATCTCCCAGATCGACAACATCAACCGCATCCTGGACCGGGTGGCGGTCTATCTCGCATAAGGAGGGACGAAGAATGAATATCAACGACTATTCCAAGAGCCGGGAGGCCTATCTCCGGGCCTGTAGAGTAATTCCCTCCGGCATTTACGGCCACCAGGGGCCCGCCGAGGGCTGCTACACCCCTGTAGAGGCCTGGCCTCTGTTCTCCCAGCGGGCCAGGGGATCCTATTTCTGGGACCTGGACGGCAACCGCATGATCGACTACATGTGCGGCTACGGCCCCAATATTTTAGGCTATGGAGACCCGGATGTGGACGCTGCCGCCGCGGTGCAGCGGGAGCAGGAGGACTGTGTGACAATCCCCTCCACCAGGATGATCGAATTTGCCGAGCTGCTGGTGGACACCGTGGCCAGCGCGGACTGGGCCTTTTTCGCCAAAAACGGCGGCGACGTCACCACCCTGGCCATTATGACCGCCCGGGCCCACACCCGCCGGAAGAAGATCGTCTTTTTCAAGGGCTACTACCACGGCGTGGACGCCTGGGCCCAGAAGAAGGACTACTCCGGCATCCTGGAAGAGGATGTGATGCACAACCTCTACGTTGACTGGAACGACGCCGATGCCCTGGGAGAGCTGTTTGACCGCTATAAGGGCGAGATCGCAGCCGTTATCAGCCAACCCTACATGCACGGCAATTTTGTGGACAACGAGCTGCCTGCCGAGGGGTTCTGGCAGAAGGTCCGCAGTCTCTGTACTGACAATGGGGCCCTGCTGATTATTGACGACGTGCGGGCGGGCTTCCGGCTGGATCTTCGGGGCAGCGACCATTTCTTCGGCTTTGAGGCGGATCTGATTTGCTTCTGCAAGGCCCTGGCCAATGGCTACAACGTCTCTGCCCTCTGCGGCAAGGAGTTTTTGAAGGGCACCGTCTCCGGCATCAGCTACACCGGAAGCTACTGGCTCTCCGCCGTACCCTTTGCCGCCGGCATTGCCTGTATTGAGAAGATGAAGCGGCTGAATCTGCCAAAGCTCCTGGACGAAAAGGGCCGGAAGGTCGGCGAAGGGCTCCGGGCCGCGGGGGAAAAGTATGGCTTTGACCTCCATGTGTCCGGTATGCCAAGCCTCTTCTACCTGCGCCTTGCGGACGATCCAAGCCTGATGCTGCACCAGGAGTGGATTGCCGAGTGCGTAAAGCGGGGCGTATTCTTCACCACCCACCACAACCACTTTTTGAACTACGCCCTGTCCGACGAGGACATCGCCCAGACCATCGCTGTAGCGGACGAGGCCTTTGCCGTGCTCCGGGATCGCCACCCGCGGTAAACAGCCCCCTACACAGCGGGAAAAATGCCTCCATTCTCCGGTCGCTGCGCGACCGGAGAATGGAGGCATTTGCAGTCATCTATCCCGCCACAGGGCGGGCGCCGCTCTTCTCTGGTACTCTTCTGATATTCTACAACGCTTCCCTGGGGCCGGGCAGATACATCTCACCTGCCCCTGCCATCTCCACCGCACCGGCGGAGAGATCCCTCAGCCGGACGGCAAAGCCCTCCGCGCCGCCGTGGGGAAACGCCGCTCGGATCCTGACCTCTGCGCCGTAGCCGATATCACGCACCATACCGCCGCAGGCGGATATCTCCAGCTTGATCCGCTCCAGCAGCGAATAGGCACAGGGGATGTCCCACAGTGTCCAGAGGCTCACATGGCACACTCCCGCCGCCTCCAGGACGTCCCTGGCTCCCCGGGCATAGGCCCTGGTCAGCCCTCCGGCCCCCAGCAAAACGCCGCCAAAGTACCGGGTCACCACACAGCAGACATTGGTCACACCCTCCCGCTGGAACACGTTCAGCATGGGCTGTCCGGCAGTGCCCTGGGGCTCTCCGTCGTCAGAGTAGCGCACAGCGCCTTCCCTCAGGAGATAACACCAGCAGTGGTGGCGGGCGTCGTAATATCTCTTCCGAATCTCCTCCAGCCGGGCACGGGCCTCCGCCTCGGTCTCCACCTGCCAAATATGGCTGACAAACCGGGAGCGTTTTTCCACAAACTCGCTCTCCGCATCCATAAAGGGCACACGATAATCGGTCATCTCCGCATATCCCCCTCTTTCAGGCCCAACCTACGGCTCCGCCGCAAATGCCTCCACCTGCCCCAGCGTCCTGGGGCCGCAGACCGCCGTCACCTCAATGGTCTCACCGTATTCCACGCGTTCCACTTTGGCCTCCCGGTACAGCATGTCCACCAGGCCGCCCCTGTCGTAGGGGATATGCAGCAGCACCCGCCGGGTGCCCCGGTCCAGCCGCCTGCCGATCAGTTCCAGCAGCCCGTCCAGTCCTTCGCCGGTCTTGGCGGAGATGGCGCAGATGTCCTCGCCGTGGGGCATAATCTCCCCTACCGGCAGCCGGTCATATTTGTTGAACACGTCGATGCGGGGCAGCTCACTGGCTCCCAGCTCCGCAATCAGCTCCTCCACCACCTGGGCCTGCAGCTGCCACTCCGGATTGGAAACGTCAATAACATGCAGCAGCAGATCTGCATACTCCAGCTCCTCCAGCGTGGCCTTAAACGCCTCCACCAACTGGTGGGGCAGCTTGCGGATAAACCCCACCGTATCGGAGATCACCACGTCCAGCGTGTCGTTTACCGCCAACAGGCGGCTGGTGGTATCCAGCGTGTCAAACAGGCGGTTGTTGGCCGGGATACCCGCCCCGGTCAGACGGTTCAGCAGAGTGGACTTCCCCGCGTTGGTATAGCCCACAATGGCCACCACCGGGATCTCGTTCTTCCGCCGCTGCTGGCGCTGGGTGCCCCGCACCCGGCGCACATCCTCCAGATCCGCCCGGAGCTTGTCGATCTTCCGGCGGATATGGCGGCGGTCTGTCTCCAGCTGGGTCTCGCCGGGGCCCTTGGAACCGATGGGGCCCTTTCCGCTGGTGCCCGCCTGCCGCTCCAGGTGCGTCCACATCCCCGTCAGGCGGGGCAGCAGATACTGGTACTGGGCCAGCTCCACCTGGAGCCGGCCCTCCTTCGTCCTGGCGCGCTGGGCAAAGATATCCAAAATCAGACCGCAGCGGTCCAGCACCTGTACTCCCAGCAGCTCCGTCAGCACCCGCATCTGGGAGGGCGAGAGGTCATTGTCAAAGATAACCATGGTGGCCTCCACATTCTCGCAGTAGAGCTGTACCTCCGCCACCTTGCCCTCGCCGATAAAGGTCCGTGGATCCGGCGCGGGACGGTTTTGCAGCACAATGCCCGCCGTCTCGCCTCCGGCGGTCTCCACCAGGGCGGACAGCTCCTCCATGGTATCCTCGTCGGCGTTCTCCTCTTTTTTCAAAACCGGTGAGTTCAGCCCCACCAGTACCACTTTGTCCCGAATCTCTTCTGTTTCCTGCATAATACCTCGCTTTTTTCATGGGGAATCCGGTCCTGGGGATCGCGCGGCCCCGGCCCTGCCGTCCGCGCAGTCCCACCTCCTGTCAGACGGGTTCACTCCCGTCTTTCATGTAGGCCTCCATAATCTCCCCGGTATAGATTCTGTGCCATCCGCCCTTTTCTCCGTAGTACGGCAGAATCCGATCCGCGCCCGCCGTGACGCACGCCTCCGCCATGTCCTGGACATACAGCTTCCTGCACACCAGCACGGCCTCCGCCTCCTCAAAATAGGGGACATCCCCGGCGCCGTAGCAAACCGTCAGGCCGCACGCATCCGCTTTATCCACATCCCGACCGCTCCTGGAACCGCAAAAGGCCATTGTCCTCCTCTCGCTCTCCGGCAGAACCGACACGGTAAAATAATCCTGCCCCTCCATAAACTGATAGGTATACCGCTCCGGGCGCACATAGACGGTACACACCGGCAGGTTCCACAGCCTGCCGGCCTGGCACCAGCCGACGGTCATGGTGTTGCATCCCTGCCGGTCTCCGGCGGTCAGCAGGGCGTTTTTCGTACCAAAAGCTCCCAGCAGCTCCGGAAAGAGCTTCTTGGGATCCACAGGGTGCAGTTTCACACGCACCAGCTCCTTTCAATAAATGTATGCCGTATATCCAGTATATGCGCTCCCGGGGGAAAAGTAAACACCGGAGGGCAAAGAAAAAGGGCCTGCCGCAGCAGACCCTTTCGCGCCTCTCACTTGTCCAAGCCGAACCGCTTGTTGAACTTGGCCACGCGTCCGCCGGTATCCACCAGCTTCTGCTTGCCTGTGAAGAAGGGGTGACACTTAGAGCAGACTTCCACCTTGATATCCTTCTTGGTAGAACCTGTCTCAATCACATTACCGCAGGCGCAAGTAATCGTAGTCTGCTGATAATTGGGATGGATTCCTTCCTTCATTGCTCTCGTTCACCTCTTTCACTTTCAAACTACCTCCGAAAAGCTTTCACCTCACAAAGGCGTTAATCACTATATCACGCCTCCAGCGGAAATGCAAGCGTTTTTCGCTGAGAAATATAATTTTTTTCAAAATCCGGCAAAACGGCAATCAATTTTTCCGGATTCCCTCGACTGCTGCAAAAAGCTGTGGTATCCTGTTACCGCATCGGTACGCGGCGGATATACCAGCTGCGCACACGGTATACTGCTGTTGATCATATCCAGAAAAGGAGAATTGCCATATGTGGGCGGAAAAAAGCGTTTTCTATCAGATCTTTCCCCTGGGCTTCTGCGGCGCCCCCGGGGAGAATGACGGTGTCCCGGCCTGCCGAATCTCTAAAGTCGGGGATTGGGCGGATCACATCCGGCGCCTGGGGGCCGATGCGGTGTACCTCTCCCCCGTCTTTGAGAGCGACCGCCACGGCTACGACACCCGGGATTACCGGAAAATTGACTGCCGCCTGGGAACCAATGGGGACTTTGCCAAAGTATGCGATACACTCCACAGCCGCGGGCTCAGGGTAGTGCTGGACGGTGTTTTCAACCATGTGGGCCGGGGCTTCTGGGCCTTCCGGGACGTCCAGGAAAAAAAGTGGGACTCCCCCTACAAGGACTGGTTTCACATCCGGTTTGACGGCAGCTCCAACTACAATGACGGCTTCTGGTACGAGGGCTGGGAGGGCCACTACGAGCTGGTGAAGCTGAACCTGCGCAACCCGGCGGTGGTGGAGTACCTGCTGGAATCCGTCCGGCTGTGGGTGGAGCGGTTCGATATCGACGGCCTCCGGCTGGACGTGGCCTACTGTCTGGACAGGGAGTTCCTCCGCCGTCTGCGGCAGTTCTGCGACGGGCTGAAGCCGGAGTTCTTCCTGGTGGGCGAGACCCTCCACGGCGACTACAATCAGTGGGTAAATGACGGGATGCTCCACTCCTGTACCAATTATGAGTGCTATAAGGGTCTGTACTCTGCTCTGAATTCCATGAACCTCTTTGAGATTGTCCACAGCCTCAAACGTCAATTCGGCCCCGAGCAGTGGACGCTGTACAAAGGCAGGCATCTGCTGTGCTTTGCGGACAACCACGATGTCACCCGGGCGGCCAGCATCCTGCAAAACCCCGCCCACCTGCCGCTGATCTACGGCCTGCTGTTCGGAATGCCCGGTATCCCCTGTGTCTACTACGGCAGCGAGTGGGGCACCCGGGGGGATAAGGCCCAGGGGGACGACGCCCTGCGCCCCTGCTTCGACGCGCCGCAGTGGACGGAACTGACGGACCAAATTGCGGCCATGGCCCGTGCTCACCGGGAGAGTGAGGCCCTGTGCTTCGGCGATTTCCGGGAGCTGGTTCTCACCAACCGCCAGACCGTATTTCAGCGCCGCAGCGATCATGAGCGGGTGCTGGTGGCGGTCAATGCCGACGATCAGCCCTACACCGCCCATTTTGACGCAGGCTGCGGCCAGGCGGTGGATCTCCTCACCGGAAAAACCCACGACTTTGGCGGCGGCAGCGAACTCCCCCCATACAGCGTGGCCTATTGGAAGTGCGAACGGTAAACCCAAAAGGGGCGCCCCGGCGGATATCAATCCGCCGGGGCGCCCCTTTTCAAGCCGCTGCGCGATTTGAAAATTTGCCGCTCTGCACTGTCTCGGCCTGCGGGCCTCCCGGTATTTCCGTCACCGGTTTCACCGGTTCCTCCTTCGGCGCAAACGCCTGCTCAGCAGGCATTTGCAGACATTTGATCCGACACGGGGCAGGCGCTGCATCTCCGCTCCAAGGTCGGCTGCGCTCCGAAACGCATCTGCGGATGCAGCCCTCCTGCTTCCCCGCATAACCCCGGCCTATTTCCGCCTGTCTGTCAGTTTTTTGACACTCCCGGGCCGAGGGCTTTTTTCAAATCCGCCAGGTACTGCCGCTGCTGCCTTTTCACATAGAGCCCCGCAAAGGCCCTCATCCACGCCTTTTTCACTGTGATCTCCTCGGTAAAAGTCACGGTACATCCCCCGGCGGCATCTGTAAAATCCCCCGTCCAGCGGCCCTGGATGTTCTTATTCTCCAGGTCAAAAGCCCAACGGCGGGGCGGCTCCCGCTCCGTGACGGTAAAGGCGGTGGCAAAGCCCCCCTTTCCGTACTCCACAAAGGATGCCTCCCCGGTGATTTCCACCCGCTCCACATCGCTGCGCCAGCCCTGGCGGGAGAGGTCTGTCACCGTCTCCCACACCTGTTCCGCCGGGCAGTCCAGCCGCACCGTAATTTCTGATCTTACCATGGCCTACACCTCCACAGCCGTTCCCGGATATAAGAAGTACAGCACCCGCCGGGCCACAGGTCTCTCCAGCACCCGCTCCAGCGCCCGGCTGTACGCCTCCAGCTGGGGGCGGTAGTGCTCCGCCCGGCGGCGGACATCCTCCTCGGTCTGCACATGATCCGTTTTAAAATCCACCACTGTCAGCTTTCCATCCTGCTCATAACAGCAGTCCACCACGCCCTGAAGCAGCATCTCCTCCCCCGCCGCAGCCTTGGGATCGTAGGCCCGGGCCTCCAGCAAAAGGGCAAAGCGGTACTCCCGCAGCACATGCCCTCCCCGCCGGATCTCCTCCGCCAGGGAAGACGCCAAAAAGCGCTCCAGCGCCCGGATATCCACCGCCGCGGCCTGCTCCGCCGTCAGCAGGCTCTTTTCACCCATGGCCGCCACCTGCGCCGCCGCATCCATGTTCTCAAAATCCAGATACTGCAAGACCAGATGGGTGGCCGTGCCCCGCTCCGCCGGGGTCAGCCCATGGCTCTCCCGCCGGAATTTCGGCTGAGACAGCGGCCGGAGATAGGGGGTGTGGGCGGCGTTCTCCGCAATCTCCTCGTCCAGTGTCCGCCCCTTGAGCTGTGTTGCGGTGATCTTGGCCGGAAGGCGTGTCTCCCTTGCATAGGGATAGGTAAACTCCAGCAGGCCGGGGTCAAACTCTCCGTCCTCCGCCTCCTCCGCCGCAGCCGGCAGCGTCCTGGCCGGCGGCTGCCGGAACGCCTCGCTGTCGTGGACAAACACCTCCCAGGGGGCCGTATCCCCGGCACAGAGCTCCGTCGTCTCCGCCCCGGCAAAAGCCCGCAGAGGCGCGGCCTCCGGACGGCACAGCAGGGGCAGCAGGATCCAGTCCCCAAAGGTTCTGCCCGCTGCCACCGTCTCCGGCAGAACCGGGCAGGAGGCCATGGCACACAGCTTTTGCAGCCGCCCCTCCGCAAAGTACAGGGAATCCACCAGAATCAGCTTCTCCTTCGGCCGGGTCATGGCCACATACAAAATCCGCTGCTCCTCCGACAGGTTCTCCCGCCGCAGCCGCTCCTCCACCGCCAGACGCGCCAGAGTGGGATATCGGATTTTCCTCTCCAGCTCCACCCGGCGGGGGCCCAGGCCCATCTCCGGGTGCACCAGCACCGCCGTGTCGAAATCCTGTCTGGAAAAGGCATGGTCCAGATCTGCCAGAATGACAATGGGGAACTCCAGCCCCTTGGACTTGTGGATGCTCATCAGCCGGATCCCGTTTACTGCCGCGGCGCAGGCGGTGGGCGGGGCTTCCCCGGCCTCCAGCAGCCGCCGCAGCTGCGTTACAAAGGCGAAGAGACCACGGTACCCGCCGCTTTCAAACTTTTCCGCATGGCGGCTCAGGGCAATCAGGTTCTCCCTCCGCTCCATTCCCCGATCCATGGCCCCAAACACGCCCAGTACGTTCAGCGTATTGTAGATGTGCCACACCAGCCGGTGGACGCTCATATCCCGGGCGGCCAGCCGCAGGGACGACAGCGTATCCAAAAAGGACGCGCAGTCCCCGCCGCCGTCCGCCGCCACCGCGTCGTAAAAATCCCCGGCGGGGGTTCCGCCCCGAATCTCCGCCAGGCGGTCCGGCGTAAACCCGAAGAGGGGGGAGCGCAGCACGGAGATCAGCGGCACATCCTGCCGGGGATTGTCCACCAGCGCCAGCAGCGCCAGCACCACGGAGACCTCCATTGTCTGAAAAAAGCCGCCGCTCTCCTCAAAGGAGCAGGGCAGCTCCTGCTCCGCCAGCGCCTGGGCAAAAGCCGCCGTCCGGCTGCCGGGGGATCGCATCAGGATCACGATGTCCTCCGGGCGGCAGGGCCGGAGGACACCGTCCTCCCCGGTCACCGGATATCCCCCGTCCAGCAGACTGCGGATGCGCCGGGCAACAAACCGGGCCTCCGCCGTCAGCCTTTTCACCGGATCGGCGTTTTCCGCCGACTTCTGATGGGCTGATATCAGGTGGAACTCCGTATTGCAGTCCTCCCGGGGGGGATAGTATTCCGCGCCGAAGTGCAGCGCCTCGTCCTCGCCGTAGTCCATCTCCCCCATCTCCCGGGACAGGATGTTCTCAAAGACGAAGTTGGTCGCGTCCAGAATCTCCTGCCGGGAACGGAAGTTTTTTGACAGCAGGATCTTCCGCTCCTCCCCCGCCTCCGCCTCCTCCCAGGATTGAAAGCGGTTGTACTTCTCCAGGAAAATGGTGGGATCCGCCAGGCGGAAACGGTAGATGCTCTGCTTCACATCCCCCACTGTAAAGATGTTTTGCCCGTCCCTGGACACCGCCCGGAAGATGGCGTTCTGCACCTCGTTGGTATCCTGGTACTCATCCACCAAAATCTCCTGATACCGGGCCGCCACCTGCTCTCCCAGCTCTGTCGGGCTGCCGTCCGCTCCTACCAGAAGGGCCAGGGCCAGGTGCTCCTGGTCGGAAAAGTCCGCCGCGTTCAGCCGCAGCTTTTCCGACCGGTACGCCTCGCTGAAATCCGCCGTCAGCTCCAGCAGCGCCTCCATGCCCGGGGCCACCGCCCGCAGATCCTCCATGGCCTCCTCCCCGCTGACGTCCAGCAGGCTCAGCAGTTTTTTGGCCTCCGCCTTACAGCCGTCCCAAATCCGTCTCATGGCGGCCACATCCGGGTCGTCCCTGCGGCCCCTGGGGGTATTCAGCCGCGGAAAATCAATTTTGTCCGCCGCCCGGCGGGCTGCCTCCCAGTTCTCCGCCCCGCCCAATTCCTGAAAGCTCTCCGCCGCGGTCAGAAACTTCTCCCCGTAGCCGGCCCGGAGGGGGGCGTCCCCCTCTGTCCGCGCCGCACTGCGCCGGAGAAGCTCCGTCCAGTGCAGGGCCTTCCGCCGTATAGACGTCAGCAGCTCCCCGGCATAGGGGGTGCTGTCAAATTCTCCTTCAAGCGTCGTCCAACGGCTCCGGCTCTCCGCCAGCCAGCGGTCCGGATAGGCGTGGCTCTGCAGTTTGCCGTACACCTCCAGCACCAGCTCCGCCAGGGCGCTGTCGTCCCGGCCGGCTCCCAGCGTGTCCGCCAGCTGCTCCCGCCCCGGATCCAGGCGGTTATAAAAATCCTCCAGCACCCTCTCCAAAACCCGCCGCCGGACAAGGCCCGCGTCCCCCTCATCCAGCACCCGGAAATCCGGCGTCAGGGCGTGGCGGTCCCCCTCCCGTCCCAAAAGGTGCGTGTTCTCCCGCAGCAGCGCCGTGCAGAAGGCGTCCACCGTCTTGATGTCCGCCTGGTATACCCGAAGGAGCTGCCGCTTCAAGTGGGCATCTCCGGGGTTCTCCGCCAGACGGTGGGACAGCTCCGCCGCAATCCTGCTCCGCAGCTCCGCAGCGGCCGCCTTGGTGTAGGTAATAATCAAAAAGTCATCCACACAGCAGCGCTCCTCCGTCACGTAGCGGAACAGCCGCTCCACCAGCACCTTGGTCTTGCCGGACCCGGCGGCGGCAGACACCAGCAGACTGCCGCCCCGGTTCTCCGCCACGGCCCGCTGCTGGGGGGTTAAGGTCAGCTTTGCCATCTCATCCCTCCTCTTCCTCAATCATCCGCCAGAAATCCTCCGCCTTTACAGGCAGTATGTAGCGCAGGCAATCCCCGTCCCGCCCGTCCTGGAAGTGGCAGGCCCCGGCCCACTGGCAGTATTTGCAGCAGCTGTCGTTCTCGCCGCGGCACCAGGGGTCGGCATCAATATTGCCCCGGCGCAGCTCCCGGGCAATCTCCCTCAGCTGGCGCTCCACATGCTGTCCCAGCCTGCCCATCTGGGCTGCCGAGGCAATGCTGCCGGAAATCCCGCCGTCTCTGCCCACCCGCAGCGGCAAATACCGGGGCTCCCGCAGAGACTCGTGCTCCATGGCCTGAAGCACCTCCGGCTCCGCCAGCAGCAGCCCGGAGCGGCGCAGCTGCTTCTCCCGCTCTCCCCGCAGTTTTTCCGGGGAGACGTTCCGCTCCAGGGACAATATCTCGTCCCTGGCCGGCAGATACAAAACCCCCGCCGGCTCAATCTCCCTGCCGAAGTACGCCCTCCCCTCCTTTTGCAGGGTAAAGAGGTACAGCAGCATCTGGATGTCCAGGCCCATCCGCACCGCCGCCAGGTCGAAGGCCTTCCGTCCGGACTTGTAGTCCACTACCCGGAGATAGAGCCGGCCGTCCTTTACCCAGCCGTCCACCCGATCCACCTTGCCTCCCACCCGCAGCTCTCCGTCCGGCTCGGAGATCACCACGGCGGGCAGGGCCTCCCCGTCCCCAAAGGACAGCTCAAACTCCAGAGGAATGAAGTCCGAGTGCCGCAGTTCCTCCGCCACCTGCTCCACAACGGCGTAAGCCGTGTTCCGCAGCCGGGCGAAGAGATAGCGGAACCGGGCGCTCTTCCTCTCCAGATCCGGCAGCTCCCGGGCCGCATATTGGCCGATATACTTCCGCACCAGGGCCCGGAGCTCCTCCGTTCCCACCTGTGCAAAGCCCCCGAGGGTCAGCACGTCCCGGGTGACATTCTCCAGCAGGTAGTGGAGGAAGGTGCCAATCTGCGGCGCGTCAAAGGCCGCCGGGGTACGGGGCTTTGCCCGCAGCCCGTACTCCATAAAATAGGCAAAATGGCATGAGCGCATCCGCTCCAGCCGGGAGGCGGACATCACCGCCCTGCGGCCGTACAGCGCCTCCACCGCGGCGGGGGACAGTGCACCCCGCCGCAGGTGCGCCGCCCGCTCCATGGGCTCCAGCCGCCCGGAAAATGAGGGGTTCGCCGCAAAATAACTCCACAGCGCCCCGCCGGGCGCGCTGCCCGCCGTCTCCAGAGCCGGGAGGGGGGCAGCCAGGCGGTACGCCCGGTCGTTCCCCTCCTTTTCCACCCGCAGGCCCGGAAACAGCGCCTGCAGCCGGCCCACTACAAAGGCGGGCCGCATCTCCGCCCCGGATACATCCATCACAGGATAGCTGACGGTCAGCCCCGCCGTGGGCTGGGCCAGGGCCGCATAGAGGTTCTGCAGCTCAATGCCCATACGCTCCATGCCGGCAGGGGCCAGCTCAATCCCCCGCCGGCTCAGCTCCTCCCGGTCATCGCTGTTGAGGATGCCGCCGCCCCGTCCCGGATCCGGCAGAACGTGGTCGTTGGCCCCCAGCAAAAAGAGGTACTTCGCCGTATGCCGGTCGTTCCGGGTGATCTCGCTGACGCCGACCTGATCCAGCGACACGGGGATTGTGCCCACGCTGTACTGGGTCATCACCTGGCGGAACAGCCGGGTAAACTCATCCAATCCCATGGGTTCCTCTCCCAGGATCTCCACAAACTGATCCAGCACGCCGCAGAGGATCTCCCACAGCTGGGCCGTCTCCTCCGCGTCCTGGAGCCGCCCGGCGGCGGCCTGGGCCCGCATCTGGGCCTCCAGCGCATCCTGAAGCCCCAATTCCTCCATAAAGCCATACAGTGCGGCGGTCTTTGCCCCCGCCGTCTCTCCGGCCCGCAATCCCTCCTCCAAACGGGAGAGGGGTTCCCGCACCCGCTGCCGCAGGGCGTTGACCTGGCTCAGCCGGGCCTGCCGCGCATCGTTCCAGGGTGCGCCGTACCCGTCCGGATTCTCCGTCCAGTCCACATCCCGCAGCCACATCTTTCCGTGGATCTCCCACTTCAGGACGTAGTTCTCCAGCACGTCGCACTCCTCCGGCGTCAGGCCGGCCAAGCCGGTTTTCAGCCAGCGGAACATATCGTCGTACTCATACCCGTTGCCGATGGCCGCCAATACGCCGGTGAGGACGCTCACCGCCGGCTTTTCCAGAATATCGCTGCGGCGGCTGAGATAGGCGGGAATGCCGTAGCGCTCAAACACCGTCTCGATCACGCCGGCGTAGTCCCCCAGGTTCCGCACCGCCACCGTGATCTCCCGATACCGGCACTTCCCCTCCGCCGCAAGGCGCAGAATATCCGCCGCCGTCTGCTCCACCTCGGAGAACACCGTGTCCGCCTCCCGGAGGCGGACGGCATCGCATCTGCCGTCAAAGGGGACGGTATCTCCGAAAAAGTAGCGCTCCAGATGGCCCAGGGCGGTGTCCGCCTCCGCCTTCAGCTCCCGGATCTCCACCCCGCAGCCGTTCTGCTCCGCCAGGCGGCATATCTGCCCCAGTGTTTTCAGGGTCGGCTGAAAAATCTCCTCTTTGCTGTCCGGCTCCCCCAGCAGCGCAACGGTAACGGAACCCGCCTGCCGCAGCAGCATCCCTAAGGCCCTGCGCTCCTGGGCATTAAAATAAGTAAACCCGTCGATAAAAATATCCTTGCCGCAGGCATACCGGGAATCCTCCAGGTGGTCGCAGAGCTTGGTCATCCGGTCCCGGGCATCCAGCCCGGGACGGCAGAGGCGGGATTCATAAGCGCCGTACAGCAGGCTCAGATCCCAGAGCTTGTCCCGCGTGGCCCCGGCAATCTCCCGGGACTGTACATATAAAACCTCCGGTGTCACCTCGTAGCAGCGCAGCTCGTCAAACAGATCCAACAGCTGCTGCAAAAAGGCGGATTTCTGAGAGGGCCGGCGGTAGACCGTCAGCTCCGGAGCCACTTCCAGCAGTGCTTTTTGCAGCGTCAGCAGCTTGCCGCCGGCATCCAGCGTCACCTGGGCCGCACCGCCGGTGATACCCAGCACCCGGTCGCACAGCCGGCGAAAGCTCAGCACCTCCGCATGGCGGCTGGCGGCAGGGCCGCAGGCTCTGCACAAATCCACCTCTGCCTGGTGGGAGGCGTGCTCCGGCACCAGCAGGATCTGCTGCCCGCCGTCCCCCAATTCCCGGATACGGCGCAGCACCGCATCCGATTTTCCCGTCTTGGCCCGTCCGATCAGAACATGCAGCATAGCGTCCTTCCCCCTGGTCTCGACTTTTTTCTATGATAGCATATCCGCCCTCCGGGAGCAAATCTTTTCCGCCTGCCCCGCCGCCTTAGTAGAGTTTGTTTTAAAACCGGCGGAATGCCGGATTGGGGCAGATTTTTTTGTCAGGCAAGGCGATTTGACGCAGGAATCCTGGC
>ERZ808035.842-NODE-842-length-21264-cov-6.386652_pt1 | contig 21264 bp, 17 predicted proteins | sample MGYA00380189_ERZ808035 | MGnify/ENA primary metagenome ERZ808035 (study PRJEB31490, sample SAMN06133407) | mouse gut metagenome | isolation source: M5_1 | host: mice | place: China: Chengdu | collected 2015-05 ...
ACCTGCTCAATCATCCGCTTGTTCTTTAGAAAAGTTATCAGAATCTTGAGCTTGTAATCGCTGAGTTCGATGTCCTCGTAAGCGTATGCGTCCCGGAGCGAGTCCATGAGTTCGCCATGCCGCAGCAATGTGTCAGGATTGGGGAACGCTGAATCAAGAGCACTGCGGTGAGTATCTTCGGCTATGTCATGGTACGGGTCCCATGCCTCGTTGCCTTTGGCTTCGGGTGTCGGCACATAGTCCTTGATGAGTTCCGGCAAAGCCTCGGTGTTAATACGAAAGGCAAATGAAGGGAAAGAGATATCCCGGATATAGACCGCCTCGACGGTGCTGATGGCATCATCGTTCTTGTCTTTCTCGACACGGAGAACGGTTTCAGACTTGTTGTTGATTTCGGTTCCGATGTGTCCGCGTGCGTTCTCATCGCTCTTGTTCTGGTGTATGACGGTATGGATATGGAGGTTGAATTCCTCCGTCCATTTCATCAGATAGTTGACGATGAGGGTCGCTTCACGGGGATTGTTGATGTCAAGCATCAGGTCGCGGATGCCGTCGATGATAACCAGTCCTACCGCCCGTGTGCTACGAATCTTATAGTCAATCATGCCTATGCGGTCTTCCACGGAATATTTACGGAGAGCGTAATACTTTATGCGCTGCTTGATTTCCGCGTTGCTTCTGTGGGTCAGTCGAGCGATACGCTTGAATACACGGAAGGCGTGATATTTGCTCTGCTCGGTGTCGAAGTATAGGATACCGTTCTGGTCCGACGGCATGTTGCCACGATAATTCAGAATCGTGGAATTGGTCATGGCAGCTGCTGTCATCGCCGACACATTAAAGGTCTTCTTGCCTTTGGGTTTTCCGATAGAGGCACTGAAATTGCCGAAGGTACAGGCAGGCGAATCGCCTATATAAATGGCAACCGGCGGCGGTGGCACCTCATTGTCGATATCAAGTTGCGCCTCATTACACAGCTTCTCATATCGCATTGTCGCTGGATCTGATGACTGTAGCCCGGCACCGCTTTCAACCTCGGCGATGAAGCCTCCAAGCGGGTCTTGCATGGAGGTCATAGTTTACGCTCCTTTCTGCCGGCGCAAAAGGCTTCTGCATCAGCCTCGATTTCACGAATTGATTTGAGCTGTTCTCCAATCAGCCATTTGTCTATCTCCGATTTCAGGAACATGATGCGCTTCCCCTTCTTGTGGAACGGAATAAGATGTGCGCTCGTCCATCCATAGACGGTCTGCGTTGCCGGACGCGTAGGAAGGTACGCACACAACTCCTTAATTCCCATCCATACATCTTTGTCGGATGACGAAGCGTCGCCGAGCGATTCAAGTTTGCGGTCAAGCTCTTCAACTTTCTCAATCAGATATGCCAGAGCTTTGGGCATATCCTCGAATTTGATAGTGGTTCTTTCGACCATTATAACAGGTATTTGCGTTGCGCCTCAATATCGAAGCGTTCTGCAAAAGAATAGCAAAAACCAATGGCGATTCAATGCTGATTCCTCCCATATCCTCAATCATAATCAAATCATAACCACCCATAACAATACATAATTATCCATCAACAACTTACCCTCGGAATTTTCTTTTGTTTATGACTGACTTCCAAGCTTAATTGAACCAATTTTCATGAATCCTTTCAATATTGTCATCATAGTTCATTCGGCATGAGATTAGAAAATTTGAATATCTAAACAGGAATAAGCCCTCCCGGATAAGATTCCGAGAGGGCAAAATTTATCAGGGTTACCAAGTCACTATCTTGTCTACGATTGCTTGTTGCTCAGTAGATGTGCGCCGGAGATAGATGCGTGTTGTCTCAATGCTTTCGTGACCCATGAGGTCGGCAAGCAAGGATAAATCATTAAACTTCTCAAGAAAGTTCTTTGCATAACGATGACGGAACGAGTGAGGATAGACCACTTTGGGATTCATGCCGAACTTAACAGCATATTGTTTCAACTGTTGAGCGATTCCACGTGGGGTAATCTGTTCTCCGAACCTGTTAAGGAACAGATAACCGGATGTGCGGTGCTGGTTTGTGAGCCATTCCGTAGCTTCGGCGCGGAGAGACTTTGGAATGAAGATACGCCGTATCTTTCCCCCTTTGGTGTAGAGGTCGAAGTAGCCGACTGTGACGTGCTCGATCTTGAACTGCACCAATTCGCTAACTCGTGCGCCAGTAGCGGCGAGAAAGCGAACTACAAAATACCACACGCGATTGTCCTCTCTTTTGAGCTTGTTCTTGAAAAAAGTGTAATCGGCGTTGCTGATTACATTTTCAAGGAACGAGCGGTTTTGTACCTTTACTGATTTCAAGCGGAGTTTTGGACGCTTGATAAATTCGAGGTACTTGTTGATGGCTTGGATACGCAGGTTCACCGTTTTAGGGCTGAACTTCTCGATTAGATGCGTTTTGTAAAGCAAGAGATTTGTCTTGCTCACACTTTTGTAGAGGGTTAAGAACTCGTTAACAGCATAGCAATATGCTTTGACGGTGTTCTTCGCCATGTTGCCATCTACAAGATGATTTTCAAATTGTTCGGTCATAGCTATTTTTATAAAAATGGTTATATAAAAATAGACTGACGCTTCAATGAATTACATTGTGTAATTCCTATTATGAGAAGATGGCCGACGGCACAGTCCGCTGTATCGACTCGGAAATCCCATTCGACATCCCCGAGTCATGGGAATGGGTTAGATTGGGCAGTATTTTCAATCATACAAGTGGCAAACAGCAGAGTAGCTCTAATAAATGCGGAGGCACACCGCAGAGATTTATTACGACTTCAAATCTCTATTGGGGACGTTTTGTTCTTGACAACGTAAAAATAATGAATTTTACCGATGATGAGATAAAAACATGCTCAGCAACTAAAGGTGATTTACTTGTTTGTGAGGGAGGTGCGGGATACGGGCGCTCAGCGATATGGTGTTATGATTATGATATTTGCTTACAGAATCATGTTCACCGTTTAAGACCATATGTGAATGGCACATGTGAGTATGTGTACCACTTTATATATTTTTTGAAAGAAACTAACCAACTTGCTGCTGTTGGAACTGCAATGCCCGGCCTTTCAGCTAATAGGTTAAAGGGATTACTGATGCCGTTGCCTCCCATTAATGAGCAACAAAGAATCGTCGCAAAATTACTTAACCTTGAAGATTATATTCATCACTATACTGCGATGGATATAGAATTATCAAATTTGAATAATGACGTTAATTCAAAAATATATAAATCAATTCTTCAAGAAGCAATTCAAGGACGGCTTGTTCCTCAGATAGAATCGGAGGGAACCGCCGAAGAATTACTTGATGAAATACGAGCTGAGAAGAAGCGGCTCGTCAAAGAAGGCAAGCTCAAAAAGTCAGTGCTTGCAAACGAGAGCCGCATCTTCCGAGGTGACGATAACAGGTACTACGAGAATATCAATGGCGTAATACATTGTATAGATGAGGAAATACCATTTGCGATACCTGAAACATGGGTTTGGGTTAGGCTGGATGATATATGCTCATATATACAGCGAGGAAAATCCCCTAAATATAGTTTGGTTAAGCAAATTCCCGTTGTTGCTCAAAAGTGTAATCAATGGTCGGGTTTTCAAATAGAGAAAGCTCAGTTCATTGAACCGTCTACTATGTCTTCTTATGGAGAAGAGCGAAAGCTTCAAGACGGGGACTTAATGTGGAACTCCACAGGGATTGGAACTCTTGGCCGAATGGCGATATATTGGGAAAAGCTCAACCCTTACGGAATAGCCGTTGCTGACAGTCATGTCACAGTTATACGCCCTTGCGCAAAAGTCTCTTCAAAATATTTGTTTGCCTATTTTTCGAGTCACACTGTTCAGTCTGTGATTGAAGATAAATCAGATGGGAGTACGAAGCAAAAGGAACTCTCAACTACCACCGTTAGAACTTATCTTGTGCCATTTCCTCCATATCTTGAGCAGCAACGCATTGTATCTAAAATTGATGAAGCGTTAGCAGGTATTATGAGCAGATAGGTAGTTCGACCATAGATATAACGGAAGAATTACCATTCGAGATACCAGAAAATTGGGTATGGGGACGTTTAGGAAAGATTGCAAATCTGCACATTGGTAAAACACCGCCACGAGGTGAACCGATATTTTGGAGTAATGGTAAATGGCCCTGGGTGTCAATATCAGATATAAGAGACAGTGAAATCCTTACTGAGACAAAAGAAAAGGTGTCAGAAGAAGCAGCCGCAAAAATATTCAAGGGTAACTTTTCTCCCAAAGGGAGTTTGATAATGAGTTTCAAACTCACAATAGGCAAAGTTGCTACATTGGGCATCGATGCGTTTCATAACGAAGCAATTATTACCGTCCGGCCCTATTTGAAGAGCGAGATACTTCTCCAATATTTGAAGCGGGTAATGCCTTTATTCGCCCAGATGGGTGACTCGAAAGATGCTATAAAAGGTAAGACTCTAAATAGCGCGAGTCTTTCTAATTTATATATACCGATTCCACCGAGCCAAGAGCAAAGGAGAATAGAGCAAAAAATATCAGCTTTGTTTCATATGATGAAGTAAGCCATCTATTCGCTCTATAATTCTATTCTGTTCATCTATTGGCGGTAGAGGGAACAAGGTGTTCAATAATACTTCTCTTGAAATCCCCGGTATCATACTCTTTGCTTGCTTATGCAGGATTTTTATCATGGCTTCAAGAAAATATTTAAGATAATGCAAATTGATTTTGCTACCTCTTATAGCCATTATCTGACGAGCGATGTGAATTTCCCCTATAGTGTTAAATGCCATTTGCCCGATTGTTCCTTTGCAGGTGATAAGCAAATCTCCAGTTATTGATATGGTTGCTGGCTTTTCAGTCCACCGGTTGACAAGCAGTTTCTCCGATGAGAAATTGCTTGCGCCAGTCATATAAGGTATGCCTTTATGTATGTCATTGTAATCGGTTGGTTCTAAATCTCTGCCGGATAATAATTGAATTACAGTTGAAAGTCTGCACCATCTCCAATTCTCGGGAGTGTCAAACGACAGTAAATCAGTTACATCTATTATCTTTGATTCTATCTGCTCATAATACCTGTTATCCTCACCTCTGAAGATGCGGCTTTCGTTGGCAAGTGCTGACTTCTTCAGTTTGCCCTCTTTTACAAGTCGCATCTTTTCGGCTCGAATCTCAGCGAGCAATTCTTCGGCAGTTCCCTCAGATGCAATCTGAGGAACAAGCAATCCTTGAATTGCTTCTTGCAAAATACTTTTTCGAATATTTGCGTTAAGTTCTTTATTTAATTTATCAAGTGATGTTTGGCTTTTGATAAATCTATCGCAAATAGGGAGTAATTCAACGATCTTCGCCGTTATACGAAGCTGTTCTGCAATGGGTGGCAAAGGGAACAATTTATTTTCTAAATAGCCCGATATGATACGTTGTTGATTTGCCGTACCTTTGAAAGTGGCTTCTTCTACAAAATATGCACTTTCAAGGAAGTATAGAAGATATTCCGCAAGAATTGTAGAGCCATATGCTCGAAGCACTTTCAATTCAGTTGTACCTGCGCCTATGCCATTTGGCAAGTTCTTCAAAATCATTGATTTACGATTTTGAAAGCAAGGGGTTATTTTAGCAACAGCGACATCGCCATCTGAGAAATGGGTAAATCCATTTTTGATATCTCCCCATTTCCTCTCAATGAAATCAAATGCTGAAAGATAGGTCGCCTCTATTTTTTCCATTGGAATAAATCCTGCAAGTATACTATCTTCCGCTTTATTCTTAGGGTTTAATTGGACGACATATTGTAGACGGCACCATTCCCATGACTCGGGGATGTCGAATGGGATTTCCGAGTCGATACAGCGGACTGTGCCGTCGGCCATCTTCTCATAATAGGAATTGTCCTCACCTCGGAAGATTACAGATTCGTTTTTATCCTTTTTGATTTTCTTCTCTTTAACGAGACGAGCTTTTTCTGCGCGAATGCGTTCAAGCAGAACACTCGCTGGTTCGTCGTTAGGATCTTGGGGTACAAGTTTACCTTGAATGGCCCACTGGAGAATGCTATTGAGGAGTTGTTTGCCTGTCATGGGTCAGTCAATTTCAATTTTGAAGCCGAGAATGTCCTGTATCTCTTGAAGCGTTTTGTCTATTTGGTGTTCGAGCGACTTACGTTTTTTATAGTATTCTTCAAGAAGTTCCTTGGGCGGAAGAATTTCTTCCTCGTCCTTGGGAAATTTACAACGGTCAAAGTCGCAGTCGCTTGCAATAAGTTCTTCAACGGAGAAACAACGGCTCTTTTCGTCGCCGGTTTCGTCGTCCACGATTTCAACACGGTTGTCCCACCAATCGCAAATAGGCTTGGCGTGGCTTACCTGCATCGGTTTGGTTTTAGAGAAATGTTTATACCCTTCGGGCATATCCATACGATAGAACCACGTTTCTTTGGTAGCATATTCTTCGGGCGCATCAACGGCTCTATCGTTGTCAAAGAAAAGGATGTTGGTTGCGATTGAAGTATATGGTGCGAAAATGCTTCCCGGCAAGCGAATGATCGTGTGCAGGTTGAAGTTACGTAGCAGGTGTTGCTTGATGGCGAGCTTGGAACCGTCCGTGCCAAACAGGAAGCCGTCAGGAACAATGACCCCGGCACGTCCGTTCTTGGCAAGGCGTGTCATTATAAGAACCATAAACAGGTCGGCGGTTTCCGAGGAGCGGAATTCTGCTTTGAAGTTTTGTTTGACGCTGGCCTCGGTGCTGCCTCCATAAGGAGGATTCATAGCTATAACATCAACCTTTGCATCGGGAGCGTTATAGTCGGACATCGGACGACCGAGTGAATCGGTGTGATGCAGGTCGGGATGCTCGACACCATGTAGTAAAAGGTTGGTGACGGCCAAAAGATACGGGAACGGTTTCCATTCCTGACCGACAACAGTATTCTGGAATTTGCGTACATCGTCCTCGGTGCGTTGCTGCAATTTAAGGTGTTCGAGTGCGGAAACGAGGAAGCCGCCTGTACCCATAGCAAAGTCGCCTACACGCTCGCCGAGGCGAGGGTTGAGACGGTCAATAATAAAATCAGTAAGCGCACGGGGAGTGTAGAACTCACCGGCGCGACCGGCACCTTGCAGGTCTTTGAGCAGACTTTCATAAATGTCGCCGAAAGTATGCGATTCGGCTGAGTCCATGAAATCGATCTCATCTACTACATCAATCATCTGACGGAGAAGGACACCATTTTTCATATATTGGTTGACCTCCGAGAACACCTCCTGAACAATGGCTTTGCCTCTTGGTGTCTCATTATTTACGACAATTCCAGGGATTGTGCCGTCTGTGGATTTTTGGCCTTTGAGAACCGGGAAAAGCTTGTCGTTGATAAACGACAACAGTTTCTCGCTTGTAAGAGTATTCCCTTTCATGCGACCTTCAGCGTCCTTGGACGGCGCCCAGTTGCGCCATCGCAATTCTTCGGGGATAATGCTTTGGAATTCGTCGCCGTTTTCGGCACATTCCCAAATTTCTTCCTGAGCATCATATACTTTAAGGAAGAATATCCATACCATCTGTTCAATGCGCTGTGCGTCGCCATTTACACCGGCGTCCTGACGCATAATATTTTGTAGTCGTTTGACGAGATTGTTTATAGCCATTGTTCTGCTTTATGCTGATTGGAGATAAAGTTGTTCTTCAAGTTCCGCAATCATTTTGTTGTATGCATCACGACCTCCGAATATTTTCATAATCTTTGGCGTCTTGCCGAATTGATTGAACGGATATATCGAGAGAATATTGATGCTCTCAATATCCAATACACCGGTTTCGGTGTATTTATCCATAAGTGCCTCAATAATTTTGAGCGCTTCACCCTTATACTTATTAAGATAGCCGCGTTTTCGTACACCATCGACACGCTCGCGGCGAGTGAGCGGTTTCCCATCAAATGCTACATGGCAAATGATGTCGAACTCGTCCTTGTCGGCGAGCGCGGGATTTTCTTCACGAACTGCCTCAATTAAAGCCTCGATGTCATCCATCTCTTGAAAAAATTCTTTTTTCTTGCGGGCCTGACGCCATGCTCCGCTGAAGCTGTCAAGTGTAGGATAATGCTGTTTGATTGCTTTTCGGGTGTAGTCAGTAACACTCTCAGTACAGAGTGTCTTACCGTCTTCGCCGAGATACTGTACGACTTCATGGACAATCCTAATGTTCCGTCCAGTGACATATAGTTTCCTCGGTTCAGAGACCACGTCGCTTGGAAGGTCTTGCGGTGGATAAGGTTTGGGCGTATGAGTAGGCGGATTGTCCGGATCACTTTCGGGTGGTTCGGGGTCGCCATCGAAGTCCGGATCACTGAAAAGGGTCGTAACATTGCGGAAGTCAAGGATGTCGAAATTCATCTTGCCTGTTCGCTCGTAAATTCTAGTACCACGGCCAACCATCTGTTTGAAGGTAGTCATACTGTTAACCTCCTTGTCAATGACAATAAGACCGCAAGTCTTGCAATCAACGCCTGTTGAAAGCAATTCGCTTGTGGTGGCAACAACGGGGTAGTCGGAATCAGGATCGATGAAATCGTCAAGTAATGATTTGCCGACTCTATCGTCGCTTGTTATGCGAACTATGTACTTGGGATTTTTGCGAACCCTGGCTTGATTCATCTCTATAAGCAAATCGCGCATAACCTGCGCCTCCTCTTGGTCGGGGCAAAAAACGATTGTTTTCACCATACCTCCCATAGATTTGAGCATTTCGGTGATACGCTTGGCGACAATGACCTGTCGCTTTGTAATATGGATGCCTCGCCCGATAAGATTCCGGGTATATATTTGGTCGCCCAGTGGATGATTGTAAATGTCAACCTCATCCTTGCGAGGTTCATATCCTTCCAAATCAACATTGAGGAAAGACTTGGTAATTCGATATGGTGCAAGAAAACCATCCTCTATACCTTGTCGCAATGAATATGTGAATACGGGCTTCCCAAAGTATTCGATATTATTGGCTCCGTCAACGGCTTTAGGTGTGGCGGTCAAACCTATTTGCGTGGCAGATGAGAAATAATCAAGTATGGCGCGCCATTCGGAATCATCTTTGACACTTGATCGGTGGCACTCGTCCACGATGATTAGATCAAAGAAATCGGGCGCCATATATTCGTAAGGCTGTTTTTCACCCTCAGGCAAATCATATCTTACCCATTGACCGTAAAGAGACATATAAATTTCATATCCACTGGCGGGATTCTTTTGCTGTACCTTGGTCATTATGCGTTGAAAGGGCTTGAAGTCCTGACGCATGGTTTGGTCGATAAGAATATTCCGGTCGGCAAGATAAAGGATTTTCTTCTTCATTCCCGAAGCGTGCAAACGGTGGATGATTTGAAAAGCCGTATAGGTTTTGCCAGTGCCTGTAGCCATAACCAGTAATATCCGGTTTTGGCCATTGGCCACGGCTTCTACCGTGCGGTTAATTGCAATACGCTGATAATATCTTGGAGGAAATGTTTCGGCGCTGCTGTAATATGGGACATCGATTATCTGCTCGGCTTCTACTGAAAGTTTCAAGCCCTGCGTTAATCGTTCTTTAAGCTCTAAAGCCGTAGGAAATGCGTTCATCGGAAATGTACGCTGCTTTCCGGTTATAAGGTCATGCTCAACAAATTCACGTCCATTGGTACTGTATGCAAATTTGATGTCAAGAATGGTTGCATAATCTATGGCCTGTTGAATGCCATCAGCCGGAGCATGGCTTGAAGACTTTGCTTCAACGACAGCAATAGGATAATTCTCGGCAGTATGGAGAAGATAGTCGGCCTTTTTACCCTGTTTCCTTTTCTTCATAGAACCACGCACAACAATTCTTCCTGCCGTAAAAGAGTATTCCATGCGGATAAGATTCTTATCCCAGATATTCTCTAATGCCGGAGTAATATAAAGACGTTTGGTGTCTTCTTCACTGAGGTTCGTATTGAATGTCTGCGTCATACTATAAGCAGATAATAGATTATTATCGGAAGTTGAGTTACATAATACAAAATTACTAAAATATTCTGACACAATGGCGATAACGCCAAAAAATTATATTGACAAGATGATATGTGCCGATATGAATTTTTCAGAGTTTGATTCTGTCCCTAAACAAAATATGGGTAAAGGGGGTTAAGATTTTATTTACCTTTTTTGAAGATATAGATGTCAATTATAGAAGGATTCGGGTTGTCAAGTAGCGAATTAAAGGGGGTGCCACTTTGAGAAATGAAAAATATGAATACTCAAATAAATTGTTGATAAAGCAGAGATTATTTTGTATCTTTGCAATTGGTTTAACACGTTAATCAAAAAAATACTATAATGAATTCATTTGTCGAAAGGCTAAAAGTGGATAATCCCACAATAAGTCAAATTCTTGGTGAACAAGAAAAACGTAAATGGGAAATAACGAAAGGTATTCATTATAAAACGGTAAGTAACACATCATCTTTGAATGTGTCGTTGCATAAGAATATTAATCTTAAAAATGAAATAGTATGCCCACATGGAGTGAAATTTTGACAGAATTAAAAGTACTAAGTGCACAAGGTAATTCAGCACCCTTTGATTATGTGCGAAGGAATTACCTTTCTTCGTTGTCAAATCATACGGACAGAAATGTTATTTTGTATGCTAGTGCGTTTACCCAGAAAGGAGGAGCTCCCGAATTGCTTTCTGTGACAGAGGAAGATGTTCAAGGCATGATGGAGGTATCTCATGGCCTAGATAAGAGTAAACCTGTCGATTTAATAATACACAGTCCCGGCGGAAGTCCTGAAGCAGCAGAAGGCATTGTAGAGTATCTTCATGCGCAATTTCCTGAAGTGCGTGTAGTTATCCCTCAAATAGCAATGTCTGCTGCTACAATGATAGCGTGTTCAGGTAATTCTATTGTTATGGGTAAACATTCTAACCTAGGACCAGTTGACCCACAATTGATAATTAACGGTCCATCTGGACCGACAAGCAATCCAGCCAAGGCTATAATTGATCAATTCTATAAGGCATTGAGCGAAGTAAACGAACCTGATAAAAAGGCTTGGGCTATATTATTAAACCAATATGGCCCCTCGATTATTACCCAATGTGAAAATTACATTAAAATGTCGGAAGCATTGGTAAGAGATTGGTTAGCTCGTTTTATGTTCAAAAATGAACAGGCCCCGAACAAAGATGTTATCATCAACCAAATTGCCAGCTTCTTAGCTAATCACGATAATTTCAAGAGTCATGGTCGTCATATCTCTCGAGAAAAAGCAGAGACAATAGGCTTACATATTGAACATCTTGAAGATGATGCTAAGTTCCAAGACTTAGTTCTATCTGTTTTTCATGCAACAACACATACATTTTCATCTACACCTGCGATGAAAATTATTGAAAATCAGCATGGGAAAGCTTTTATAAAAATTCAAGGATGATTGATGACGCAGCAAGATCAATATGTTTTCGATATGAGAAAGGTAATACTTCTAAACAGTCTTTTTAGCCGTAGATAAAAATATAGGTTAATTGTCCTTTGGCCGACATTTGCTATTGACCTATCGCGAGCTAAAGGTTGGCGTTGAATAAGAAAAGATTATGCTATGTCGGAAGAGCAGATGAATAGTTATCGACTGACGTCGATGGAGGAACCAGGCGATGAGCGCATGGCACAGATTATGCGAGAGGTTGCCGAAGATGCCCGCGAAAGCACCCGCCGAGCTGCCGAGCGCGTGGCTGCCGGGATAGAGGCTGCTACGCATGAGGCTCGCGCAAGAGTTGAAGAAACCTTAAACAGGCTTCGCAATGGCGACAAGTGAACACAAGCCGGTTCTAATTGTGATTGCCGGACCCAATGGGTCGGGAAAGACTTCTGTCACCTCCAAGATTCTGCATCATGAGTGGCTTGAGGATTCTGAATACATCAATCCCGACAATGTTGCACGCGATATTTTCGGTGACTGGAACAATCAGGAGTCTGTTCTCAAAGCCGCCAACTATTGCAATGAATGGCGTGAACGCTGTCTTTCAGAACGCAAGAGCCATATCTTTGAGACCGTGATGTCTGCTACGGATAAGGTCGATTACATTCTCAGAGCGAAGCAAGCCGGATTCTTCATCCGCCTTTTCTTCGTATCCACTGAATCTCCGACAATCAATGCGAAGCGCGTTGCAAACCGTGTGCTGAATGGCGGTCATGATGTCCCCATCCCCAAAATCATATCCCGCTACGACAAATCCATTGCTAACTGTATAGCATTGGCTCCATACGTTGACAGGCTCTATGTCTATGACAACTCGATAGAGGATGCGGAAGCTCGGCTTTTATTCCGATTGAGCGACGGCGAGCTTGCGAAACGCTATGTCGATGAGCTTCCCAACTGGGCTTCGACTATCCTTCCGGAAAGGAAAGCTACAAAATAACAAAAATGAAAGATTTAGTATCAGAAATACGCTCGATTATTGAAACCTCTCGGTCTAATGCTGTCCGATCAGTTGACTTTTGTCGTGTACAGATGTATTGGCAAATAGGACGACGTATTGTCGAGGAGGAACAGGGCGGGAGTGCGCGTGCTGAGTATGGTAAAGGTCTTATAAAAAATCTTGCCCAAGAAATAGAACCCGAATACGGAAGTGGGTTTAGCTATCGTCAGCTTAATTTTGCAAGGCAGTTTTTCCTGGAATACCCAAAAGTGAACGCACTGCGTTCACAATTCAACTGGACTCAGTACCGTGCATTAATTCAAATTTCAGACAAAGACAAACGCGAATATTACGAGCTTGAAGCGGCAAGTAATTGCTGGACTGCACGCCAGATGCAGCGTCAGATCAATTCAATGCTATATGAACGCTTGCTTCTCAGCAACGATAAAGAAGCTGTGCTCGCAATGGCGCGGAAAGAGAGAGCACCCGAAGCACCGCAGGAAATTGTCAAGGATCCTATGGTTTTAGAATTTCTGGGTCTTGAAAAAAGAACTCATTACTACGAGAGTGACCTTGAAACAGAATTAATCAATCACCTTCAGGAATTTATTCTTGAACTTGGAAATGGGTTCACTTTTGTAGCGCGTCAAAAAAGGATATTACTCGAAGATGACGAGTTTTTCATCGACTTAGTCTTTTACAACCGTCTTGCTCGCCGGTTCGTGATTTTTGAGTTAAAGACAGGCGAGGTAACACATCAGGATCTTGGACAATTGCAGATGTACGTCAATTACTACGACCGTACTGAGAAATTACCGGAGGAGAATCCCACAATCGGCATATTACTATGCACTGCCAAAAACGACACATTGGTTAAGATGACCCTTCCCTCGGACAATAACACTATTGTTGCATCTAAATATCAACTCTATCTTCCCACAGAGCAGCAGTTGATAGCGGAAGTCGAGCGAGTTAAAAAGGAATGGGAAGAAACAAGATGAGACCCAAAACGACAAAGTAACCGATGTCATTCCTATGAACTTGAAATCTCATATTTGTACCATGCAACACCAAGGCATTGATAATCAGATATGGTTAGATTTGAGGAAGTGAAATAAATTGATGTCTGACAGATAATCAAGATAAACACGGGCAGCCGGCTGCGCATAAACGTGGCCGGCTGTCTTTATCCCGAACCATTTTTCAGGAACAAAAAAGTGTACTATGATAAAATTTCAGGTAGAAAATCCTATACAATAGGATTAAGCTCCGAAAATTTTACTATTTCATGTCGTTTATCCGTAATCAGAAGGAACTTGACCTGTGGTCAAACGACTTCTTTTTACAAGTTGCTGATTTGATTAAGTTTTTATAATTTTGCGATAGGTTCTGCTGCCTTAGGCATCGCGAACCGGCCTTTGACCGACATTTGCTATTGACCTATCGCGATCTAAAGGTTGGCGTTGAATAATAAAAGATTATACTATGTCGGAAGCTGTAACCGCGAAAGCGCTCTCGCAGAAAGAAATGAATAGTTATCGACTGACGTCGATGGAGGAGCCGGGCGACGAACGCATGGCTCAGATTATGAGGGATACTAATTAATGTAGATTAAAAAATGGATGGGGATAAGGGTGGAAGTGGCAGCAAAATGATATAAATTTGAGGGCTAAAAGAGATTTATGTGTTGCAAAATGTGTCGGAAATGAAAAAAGTGCTATTTTTGCAGGTGGACATAAATACATTAACATAAATTTCTTTAACCTCATGAATGTAAGAAAGCTGACGCTTGCGGCGATGATCGCCGTGGCGATGGCCTCGGCGACGGGAGCACCTCGTGGTGTCGCGCCGCATATGGGTGCCAAAAAAGTGACGGCCGACATAACCGAAGCGGCCGATTTTTCCCGAGGGGTGACAATGAAACACCGTGCCGTGGTCCGCAATGGTGTCCGCGGTAATGATGCAACAGTGAAGGGGCTTGTGGGAAACGCTCCTTTCGGTCTGGTGAAACCGGTGGCTCCCGCGCGCCGTTCGGCAGTGCCGATGCGTGCCAGTGCGATAACCGAAGGACTGGAGCTCAGGGCCAGCGTAATCTCTTCGCAGAACTTCATGCTTGATCGCGGTCTTTATAAAGTGCCTACCACCGAAGGTGGCGCCTTTGAGCTTATCGGCTACAATGTGATGGCAGAATATGGCGGTTACGACGACGGTAACGGCAAATTTTATCTCGCCGGAATGGTGAACTGGGGTATGGGTTATGTGATACCCTATCTTGATGTCTACAACACCGACACCTGGGAGCTTGCAGATCCGGTGGACGAAGCTGATTTCTCGATTCTCTGCACCGACAATGCCGTTGATCCCACTTCGGGAATTGTCTATGGTTGTTATTATGACGCCGACGGCGCTAATCTCAACTGGGCTACAGCTAATTACGCTGCCGGAGTTTCAACTTCCATCAAGGTGCTTTCCGAGGATGAAAAGATGTGGGGCGTGGCCTGCGACGACAGCGGCCAGTTCTATGCCATTCTTGAAAACGGAAATCTTGTGAAGATAAACAAAACCACCGGCGACATGGAGGTGGTGGGCGACACCGGACTACGTCCGTACTACACCACCAGTGCAACTTTCGACAACAAGGCCGGTAAAATCATTTTCGCTTATTCGCCTGTGACCGGCACCGGTGCTCTCTGGACCATTGACCCGGCCACCGCCGCATCCGAGCTGGCCCTGAGTTTTCCCGATTGCGAGCAGCTCACGTGCCTTACGGTGACGAGCACCGGAGCGGAACCCCTCGCGCCCGCTGCCCCTCAGCTTTCGGTTGAAGCTCCGAACGGAAGCATGACTGCGGCCTATACCCTTACGATGCCTACGGAAAATGTCGATGGTTCGGAAGCAGAAGGCACAATGAGCTATACACTTATGGTCGACGGCGTCACCGAGGCTCAGGGCACTGCTGCCAAAGGAGCGGAGGTGAAGGGGACGGTCACACTCACCACTGAAGGGATGCATGCGTTCACGGCTTTCGCCACCAACGATGTCGGCAACGGAGCACGCAAGCAGGTGGATCTTTTCGTTGGTAAAGGTGTGCCTGTCGCACCTGCGTCCGTGGCGGCAAAAGTCAACGGCGACGGGACGGTGACGCTTTCGTGGGATGCTGTAACGGCATCGGCCGACGGCGGCTATATCTCGCCCGCTGATGTCACATACAACATCACTTGCAACGGCAAGACGGTTGCCACCGGCGTTACCGGCACATCGTACACTGACACTCCCGCCACACCTGACACATATGTGAAACTCACGTACTCCGTGACAGCCGTGTATGATGGAAAAGAGTCTGCCGTGGCTGAATGCGTGGCCGGCATCGGCGCAATCACACCTCCCTATGCCTGCACATTCGACACTGACAAGCCCGACAGCGACCTTTATTCCACATTCAACCTCAATGATGACAATTCGTACTGGTATTACACCTCGTACTATAAATGCTTCAAGGTTGACTTTGTGAATGAGGGCGCCAACAACGACTGGCTCATAACTCCGGCGTTCCATTTCGAGGCCGGAAAGATATATGAATTCTCGTTCCGCATCTGTGCTGGCAGCACCATGTACAAGGAGCGCTATGCTTTGGCCATGGGTAAAGCAGCCGATCCTGCAGCGATGACAACCACCCTCATTGCCGAGGAAGAGCTTGCCAACGACCCGGCCACAGCTACCGTAAAGACCGTAACCATCAAACCCACGGAAAGCGGAAACTACTTTATCGGCTGGCATGCTGTGAGCCCCGCTCCCTGTTTCATGATCCGTGTGGATGAGGTGACAATGAGCGCTCCGCTCACCGCCGGTTCGCCTGCCGAAGTTACCTCTATCGAGCTTACACCCGATGCCGACGGACATCTCACACTTCAGGGCGCATTCAATGTCCCGGCTGTCAATGTGTCGGGCACCGCACTCGAAGGCGCATGCAAGGTGACGGTGACACGTGCCGGAAAGGATGAACCCGTGAAGGTGTTTGCCTCCGAGCAGCCCGGCGCACGCCTTACGTTCACAGACAATGACATACCGGAATCCGGAACCTACACATATGAATTCCAGACCGAGAGCGCTGACGGAAACTCCGCAGGGCGTAAGGTCAAGGCGAGTGTATATGTCGGCCCGGTGGCTCCTGAACCAGTAAGCAATATCAAGGTTGTGGAAACCGACGTGCCGGGCACTGTGCAGCTTAGCTGGACAGCCCCTGCCAAGACCGTTGAAGGGAAGGAAATCAAGCCTGAGAACCTTACCTACATGGTTTATACACGTGGTAGCGGCAACAGCGCCGTCGAGGTGCTCGACGCCCCTGTTTCGACAACCCAGGCCACAATAAAAGTGTGCGAACCCACCGAGGCAGCTTTTGCCATCCTCTACGTCGAGGCCCTGAATCTCGGGCTGCCGTCGGAGGAGATGCCACGTTGCGAGATGACTCCCGTAGGACGCAGTGCAGCAGTGCCGTATGCACAGAGCTACACCGATGAGCAGCGTGCCGCCAACATTGTCGGTATCCTAGCTCCCGAAGGAAGCTATTCGGAATGGTCGGTGGGCAAATTCGAGACAGCAGGCATAAACGCTCAGGACGGCGACGATGCGTTCCTCTACCTCTATTGCCCCACCCAGTATGCCATGCCGGCGTTCTATACCGGTAAGGTGAACCTTGAGGGTGTGGAGAATCCGGTGCTCTCATTCTACCATTATGTGTTGTCCTCGAACGAGACCAACCGCTTCCAGGTGCTTGCAGTAACGCCCGACGGTAAACAGACCAGCCTCGGGCTGGTGGATCATGCCGACGGTTATGCCGACGGATGGAATCTGGCTCACTTCCCGCTCACACAGGTGAAAGGGCAGACTGTCTACTTCATAGTGCGCACTTATATCAACAGCCACTACAACATGGCATTTGACAATCTGCGCATAGGCAACATGCCCGACACCGATCTTGCAGCTACGCGCCTTACCGCTCCCGCACGTGTTGAGATCGATACTCCGTTCAAGCTCAACGCCACGGTGGCCAATTTCGGCAGCAAACCAGCCGAAGGTTACTCCGTAAGCTTCAAGCTCAACGGCGAGACCGTTGCAACCGTCACTCCCGAAGGTCAGCTCGCATCAGGTGCTGAGACAATCGTGCCGTTCAGCTGCACGCTCAGCCCGCTCACCGGCGAGAATCCGGCGTTCACGGCCGAGGTGAACATCGCCAACGATGCCGATGCTTCCAACAACGTCACTCCCGCCGCGCTGCCTGAACTCAAGCTGCCGCGTTGGCCTGCTGTGGCCGATCTCAAGGCTGAACGTTCCGGCGCAGGTGTTGAACTGACATGGAGCGCACCCTCCACCGTCGGTTTCGATGCCAAGGAGACCGAGGATTTCGAGGATGCAACTCCCTGGACCGACGAGGTGGAAGGCTGGACCATGATTGACCGCGACGACCAGCAGATAGGTAATCTTGATGCCGTGGGTATGCCCGATGCCGTGGGGATGCGTACACGTCATTCGTTCTTCGTGTTCGACAATGAGGACGAGGAGATAATCTACTACAATCCTGCTTTGCAGCCTTTGTTCGGCGCACATTCAGGAAGCCGGAGCATGGCAGCGGTGTTCATCCTGAGCTACTCCGCTCAGCAGGATGACTGGGCCATTTCGCCCGAACTTAACGGGGAGGCACAGACAGTGTCGTTCTATGCGCGCAGCTATCATCCAGATTTTCCTGACAAAATGGAGGTTCTTTATTCCTTGAAGAATTCCACAGACCCGGCCGATTTCGTGACCCTCTGTGCCGACGGTCCGATTGAAGTGCCGCAGAAGGTTGACGCTCTCGGAAATGCCGAGTACACTTTCTACGACTTCCAGCTGCCGGCCGGAGCAAAACGTCTTGCCATCCGTGCATGCAACGCAGGGGGCGACGGATACATGCTCATGTTCGACGACGTGAAGATGAAGGTGGCCAACACCACTCTCGAGATTGCCGGATATGACGTTTATCGCGACGGCGTGAAGCTGAACACCGCTCTGCTTACGGCTCCCGCGTTTACCGATGCCACTGCAGGAAACGGAGCGCATACGTATCATGTTGTCGTGAACTACAACCGTGGCCTTTCAGCTGCATCGAATGCTGCCGATGTAGCTACATCCGGAATCGGTTCGGTATTCGCCGATGGCAACGGACTGGCAATCAAGGTTGAGAAGCACTGCATCATGGTGACCGGTGCCAAAGCCACCGACCATGTGACTGTGAATGCGGCCGACGGACGCGTGCTTTATGCAGCCGACGGCGATGCCACTGTGACACTTCCTGCAGGAATCTATGTGGTAACTGCCGGAAACCTTACCGCAAAGGTTGTGGTGCCCTGACATACATCCCAGACTTAAACAAAAGCAGCCGGTAGCCCGCAGGGGCTATCGGCTGCTGCCTATATGAAAGGACTGATGTCTGAGTTTATGAGCACTCAGGGCAGTTCGTGCTCGGGGATGGCTGTAGCTCAGGGAAGTTTGCTGTACTCGGCGTCGCTGACGGGCTCGAGCCATTGGGTAGAGGCTTCTTCTCCGGGAACCGAGAATGCGAGATGGGCGAACCAGTTGTCCTTGGCAGCTCCGTGCCAGTGCTTCACGTTGGCAGGTATGTTGATTACCGTACCGGGAAGAATCTCTACCGCAGGTTTGCCTTCTTCCTGATACCATCCGCGTCCGGCCACGCCTACAAGCATCTGGCCACCGCCTTTTTCAGCTTTGTGGATGTGCCAGTTGTTGCGGCATCCGGGCTCGAAGGTCACGTTGGCGAAGGGTATCTGCTGGGAAGATACAGGAGCGAGGTAGCTGTTGCCGGTGAAATATTTTGCGTATGCCGTGTTCGGCTCGCCGATGGGGAAGATCATCTCCTGCTGGAAGCGCTCTTTTTCGGTTGCGGCATCGTTGTCGGCCCATACCTCTTTGGCAATCCGGAAGCCTGCCCATGCGTTGGGCCATCCGGCATAGAATGCAGCCTGGGTGAGCAGGGCGGCAATCTCCTTGCGAGTGATGCCGTGCTTCTTGCCAAGCTCGAGGTGTGAGCGGAATGAGGAGTCGATCATCCCTTTGCCCAGGAGGATGGAAATGGTGATCATGCTGTGGTCGTGGAGGCTGAGGGTGGTGTCGTTCCATACGGCCTCGCCGAACAGTACGTCGTCGTTAATCTCTGCAAATTTGGGGGCGAACTCGCCGAGGGCGGTGCGTCCGGCGGTCTGGGTAATCTTGTTCTGTGCCATAATGTTGAAGTTCAATGCAATTAGCATTATGAGCGGAATAAATGTCTTTATGTTCATGTTGCGGACTTGATAAATAGGTTCACGGTGCAAATTTATGGTTATAAAGTGAACTGCAGGTTATCCAAACTACAGAAGTGCCAACCAATTTTACCTTAAAGGATTGATAAAATAGATTTTGGTAACAATGACGGTGAAATTGATACTGGTGTATGCGGCGAAAACGGCTATCTTTGCAAGTGTACAAATAAACGACGCATCATGAACGAGATACAGCATGTGGATTCCATCCAGGATTACAACGACTATTTTTCGATAGAGACCCTGCATCCGCTTGTCACCGTGATAGAGGGGAGTAAGGGGAAGCCGCTGCGCTACGGGCAGAAGACCATGGGCATTTTCGCTATAATGCTCAAGGATGTGGACTGCGGGACAGTGAAATACGGGCGCAGTGTCTATGATTATCAGCGCGGCACCATGCTGTTTGTGGCGCCGGGGCAGATTGTCGGCGCTCAGGACGACGGGGAGCTGCATCAGCCTGCCGGATGGATTCTCGCGTTCCATCCTGAATTTCTGCGTGGCACGGGACTTTCGCACATCCTTAGGGATTATTCGTTCTTTTCGTACAATTCAAACGAGGCGTTGCACCTTTCGGACCGCGAGCGGGCAACGGTGCTGTTCTGCATGGAGAACATACGGCATGAACTGTCGCATCCCATCGACAAGCACAGCAAGGCGTTGATTATCGACAATATCAAACTGCTGCTCGACCATTGCGTGCGTTTCTATGACCGCCAGTTCATAACCCGCGAAAACATAAACAGCGACATATTCGCCCGCTTCGAGCAGTTGCTCGACGACTGGTATGCCGCTCCTGAGAGGAGCGAGGGACAGCCGACGGTGCAGTATTGCGCCGATAAGCTATGTCTGTCGCCAAATTACCTGAGCGACCTGTTGCGGAAGGAGACAGGTATGTCGGCACTGAAACACATTCAGATGAAGATGGTGGATGTGGCCAAGGAGCAGCTGTTCGGCACAGGCGAAACGGTAAGCGAGATTTCCTATGCCTTGGGCTTCTCTTACCCTCAGCATTTCAGCCGCTGGTTCAAAAAGATGACCGGCGTTACGCCGAATCAGTACCGCCTCACGGTCAATTGATTGTGTCGTAGGCGATTTAACACGTCTGATATTTAGTTGTATTGCATTGTAGGGACATGCCTTTGGCATGTGGAACAACATTGACACATAGTTTTTTGCCTCACGCCTGATTCACATGCCAAAGGCATGTCCCTACTACTTAGTGGATTACACCTGAATCTATTCCGAGCAAATGCTCCCGACATTCGACTTTCCCCCAGAAAAGCCCAGCGGCGCTGTGTCAGACTTGACACAGCGCCGCTGGAGTGTATTATTAACAAATAAAGAGAGTCTGTCTGGATTTGTGTAGGGCGGGGGAGGGTCAGTCGCGGGCGAAGAGGTCGCGGGTGTAGACGCGGGAGGCGACGTCGGCGAGGTCGGGGGAGGTGCGGTTGGC
>ERZ808035.846-NODE-846-length-21188-cov-17.093364_pt1 | contig 21188 bp, 26 predicted proteins | sample MGYA00380189_ERZ808035 | MGnify/ENA primary metagenome ERZ808035 (study PRJEB31490, sample SAMN06133407) | mouse gut metagenome | isolation source: M5_1 | host: mice | place: China: Chengdu | collected 2015-05 ...
ATCACCTATAGCCGTGAGCTTGCCTTTAAGGAATACCTGGACTCCCGTGGAGTGAAGAATTTTCTTCCCATGCGCTACGAATACGTATTCCGTGGTGAGCGTAAGATCCGCAAACTGGTTCCTGTTGTTCACAACCTGGTTTTTGTTTATGCCACCCGCAGTGAGGTTGACGAAATGAAATCCACTGTCGGTGCTTCTCTCCCTATTCGTTATATCATGGACCGTGAGACCCGTCAGCCCATTACCATTCCTGAAGTCCAGATGCGTAGTTTTATAGCTGTTGCTGGTAATTACGATGAACAGGTTGTTTATCTGGATCCTTCCGCCGTTTCCATGAAGAAGGGAGACCGTGTCCGTGTCACCGGTGGCATCTTCGAGGGTGTCGAGGGTGAGTTTGTCCGTATTAAAGGTGACCGCCGTGTGGTGGTTTCCATCCAGGGGGTTATGGCAGTTGCCACAGCCTTCATTCATCCCTCTTTAATTGAGCTAATAAAGAATTAAAAACTCAGTGAACTCTGTGCCCTCTGTGGTGCATATTCCAATACGTAAATAAATCACCATGTTGTCTTTGCAATCAGAAATCGATTCTTTGTGCGCTGTTTCGCACGAACTTCTCCATTTAGGTTTGGATGGCGAACCCATCTACTCCGACCGTTTCCGTCAGTTAAATACGGATGTGTATCATCGTTGTGAGCATCTTTTCGGTTCGCACGGACGTACTCTTGAAGAGGAAGCTTCTCTTTGTATCGCTTTGTTGACCGGCTATAATGCTACCATTTATAATTACGGTGATAAGGAAGATAAAATCCAGTCGGTCCTCAATCGTAGTTGGGATCTCTTGGATACACTTCCCGTCTCTTTGCTGAAATGTCGTTTGTTGGTAGCCTGTTACGCCGAGGTCTTTGATGAAGAGTTGGCGGCGGAGGCACACGCAATAATAGACGGTTGGAAGGAGCGGGAATTGACGAGGGAAGAGTTTGAGATGGTGGAGCATTTAAAGAGTTTGGAAGAAAATCCGTATCCGAATATGGATATGGAATAATATCATTTGTGAAGTATTTATTTTGTTGAATAGTAAAGTTACGTTTTGGCTGAGGCCTGTGGCTTCACCATAGGTGATATCCTAATCTGACTTCCGATTGTCCGGAAGGTATGCTCCTTAAAGCTGACAATGCGGATGAGGTTTATCTGGTTCAATTGGGTAGTCATCATCATATTCCGAATCCGGATGTTTATTTTGCCTTATTCTCAGCTTGGGATAAGATCGTGGTAAAGAGTCCTGAGGAAGTGAATACTATTCCTGTGGGTATTCCTCCTTCTTTAGACGCTTGTCTGATTAAAGCTAATGACTGATTCGGTGTATTTGAGTACGAATGGTGTGAAAAGTCATATTAAATCGGTAGAAAATTTTGATAAGGTTGGCTTTGATTGGGATAAGATCCAAGTGATGTTTCCGGCAGAAGTGGATACAATCCCTACTGCTCCGGAATATGAGATCGCTAATTGGTAATTTATTTGATTGAAAATAAAATTATAAGGGGAGAGAGGATATTCTCTTTTCCTTTTTTAGGACTCTCTTTATTTTTAATATAATTATAACCTGTTTTTCCAAATACTGAATCTCGTATATTGGTGGATATCCGTATGAGTAACGGTGTTTATATCAGTCAGAAGAATTTAAGCTACGCAGGTTTGAGAAATCTGGTAGAGAAACTGGAGGGTTTATGTTGAATATAACAGGTTTAAACCGTTTTTTTCTTTGTTCGCAATTTCCACGATATACGTTGTAAATATGACGAGGTCTTATCCATCATTCATCAACAGTTAAATCGTGAACCTGATGTCGGTGATGTCTTTATCGTGATGTCTAAAGATTTACGTCTGGTCCGCTTGTTCGGTTATAATCAACGGTTTTGCAGCATATTTGAAAAATGTTTCAAGCGTGGGTACAAATTTGTGTAGGTAACTTTTAGGGGGGTGAAAGGATTTATTTAATCAATAGGAGGCTACCTCCGTCCCTTTTGAAGACCCATATTCAGATATGACTCCTGAGGAAAAATCGAAAATGATAATAGAACTGATGGCTGCCCGTCAGCGGGATGCGGAACGCATCCAACAGGACAAGACTCGTATAAATGAATTATTGTCCAAAGTTAATGAACTTCTTTCTATGCAGAAGGCTTTTGTGACAGCAAAAAAACAGTTAGACGATTACAAACAGATGGTTGGTACTCTTTTGTCTAAAATAACAGCATTGGAAGAGAGGTTGAAAGTCTGTAACAAGAACCTTTATGCTAGCAAGAGCCAAAAGGGTATTAATAAAAAGAAGCGGGAAGCCGAAGAGGACCACACACGTGACAAGGATAATTTTGACAGCACTCCCCAATCCATCGAATCCTCATTGCTGCAGCATGGCGATGATCCTATGTGTGAAGAAAACGCGGAAGCAAAACCCAAGGAGGTTCGTCTTTGTCATCAAGGATTGTCTTATCGCACCATGGGTGCCGACAATACGGTTTGCCATAATAGTGATATTCGTCAACTGCCCGCAGGTGCAATAATCATCAAACATGTCCATAAATATGCTTATGAACAGATCAGCAAGCTGGAGAAGACCATAAGTTATATAAATACTTTTTGGACTCAGCTATTTGCTTACTTAAATGACGGCTCTTATTCAATCGACAATTCCATTGCCGAATGATTTATCCGCCCTTTAGCCGGTGAGTGAAAGAACTCGTTATTCTTCGGAAGCGATAAGATGGCCTGCGTCTCAGCGGTATATCATACCATCATCTCAACATGTAAGATGCAGGGTGTGTCTGTGCTTGATTATTTCAGGAGATTCTTCAGTGAGATTGTTAAAGGACGTAGGGATTATGAACATTTATTGCCCTTGACAATCGGATTGAACTAGTAACAATTTTTTTAATTAATATCCTTTTTGACGTTATTTATTAGAAAATCGCCTTGTGGCGACTCTTCTTAGGGTATACGTCAGAATTGGACGCTAACTATTATTATGCTTAATAACAAATCCGTCTTGATTACCGGAGGAACAGGTTCTTTCGGCAAGAAGTTTGTGGAAATCATTCTCCGTGATTATCCGCAAGTAAAGAAAATTATTATCTACTCTCGTGATGAGCTAAAGCAGTTCGAACTGAAGCAGAAGTATTCGGAGAATCAGTATCCTCAGATGAGATATTTCATAGGTGATGTACGTGATAAGGATCGTCTCATTCGTGCTTGCGAAGGTGTTGACGTTATCATCCACGCAGCTGCTATCAAGCAGGTAGATACCGCAGAGTACAACCCAGAGGAGTGTATTAAGACCAATATCCATGGCGCAATAAACGTGATTGATGCGGCTATGATTCAGGGAGTAAAGGATGTTGTAGCACTCTCTACTGACAAGGCTTGTGCTCCTATTAACCTCTATGGCGCAACTAAACTTACTTCTGATAAGCTCTTCATAGCAGCCAATAATATTAAGGGCAGCAAGAATATTCGTTTCTCTGTAGTTCGTTATGGAAACGTAATGGGTTCTCGCGGCTCTGTTATTCCATTCTTCATCAAGAAGCGTGATGAGGGTGCTGAGTTCTTACCTATCACCAATAAGCGTATGACTCGTTTCAATATCTCTCTTGAAGATGGTGTAGCTCTTGTTATGTTTGCTCTCAAGAACCACCTTGGTGGTGAAATCTTCATACCTAAGATTCCTTCTTATAAGATCTGCGATGTTGCTACTGCCATTGCTCCAAACATGAAGCAGGTTGAAGTAGGTATCCGCCCAGGAGAGAAGCTCCATGAGGAGATGATTACTGTAACCGATGCTCTTGATACAATTGACCTCGGTCGTTACTATGCAATACTTCCTTCAGTATCTTACTGTTGGAATCGAGAGGACTACCTCAAGCATCACCATGCCAAGATGGTTCCTTTTGGATTTCACTACAGTTCTGACATCAACGATGAGTGGGAAACTCCTGAGACCATGCGAGAGAACATCAAGAAGTACGTAGATCCAAATTTTGAGGTTAAGTAATCAGAGGAGAGAAAACAATGAAATTGCCAATCTCATACGGTCGTCAGTATATTTCTGACGGAGATATACAGGCAGTAGTAGAGACACTTAAGTCTGATTACTTGACCTGTGGACCTAAAATACCAGAGTTTGAAGAGGCCTTCTGTGAATATGTACACGCAAAGTACTCTGTAGCAGTTTGCAATGCTACTGCGGCTCTTCACATTGCTGCCATGGCATTGGGTGTTAAGGAGGGTGATAATGTCATCTGTACTCCTATGAGCTTTGCTTCTTCTGCCAACTGTATCCGTTTCTGTGGGGGTAATGTTAAGTTTGTTGATATCGATCCTGAGACTTATCTCCTTGATATCAATAAGCTTAAGGAGATTCTGTCTACTGCTCCTAAAGGTACTTACAAGGGTATGGTACTCGTAGACTTTGCCGGCTATCCTCACAATATGGAGGAGTACCGCAAGGTAGCCGACGAATACGGCATGTGGATTCTCGAAGATGCTTGTCATGCCCCTGGAGCATACTTTATTGACTCTACTGGCGAGAGGGTATATTGTGGATGTGGTAAGTATTCTGACATAACCGTCTTTTCTTTCCATCCAGTTAAGCACATCACTACCGGTGAGGGCGGTATGGCATGCACTCAAAATAAAGAGTACTATGAGAAGATGGCTCTCTATCGCACCCATGGTATCACGCACGAGGCAGAAAAGCTTCAGCGCGAGGATGGTCTTTGGTATTACGAGATGCAGGAACTTGGTTACAATTATCGTATCACTGATATTCAGGCAGCTCTTGGAACCTCACAACTCAAACGCGCACGCAAGAATGTAGAAATCCGTCGTGAACTCGTCCGTAAGTACAATGAGGCATTCGTAAGCATCCCAGAAATCAAAACCCCATACGAGGCCGCTGATGTTTATCATGCTTACCACCTTTATGTTATTCAGGTGGAAGACCGACTTGGCCTCTATAACTTTCTCCGTGAGAACAGGATATTCGCGCAAGTACTCTATTATCCGCTCAATCTCATGCCGTACTACAAGCAGTTTGGCAACAAGGAGGGCGACCTGCCAGTCGTTGAGGAATACTACAAGCATTGCCTTGCATTGCCTATGTTCCCAACTCTCACCGACGAACAACAGCAGTATGTAATCAGTAAGGTCAAAAAGTTTGTTAATAAATGATGGATACCAAAGATCGTATACAAATTATTGATGCAATTAGGGGCTTTGCCATTATATCGGTTATTCTGTTGCATATATTGCCTGGGATTGTATTGAATTATACTTATTCTTCGTTTCATATAGGACAAGCTGTTCCTATCTTCCTTTTTATTTCTTTCTATTTATCTTTTAAAGGAATTAAGGATAGAGGTGATTCTCTTTTGAACTATTTCAATAAACGAAGAATTGGCAGATTATTAAAACAGGTAGTCTTTCCATACTTTAAGTAGTAATATGTCAAATGATTATAACATTGCTGCGAAGTGATAATGCGCTTGAAATTAGTGATATATGCCATAGATTGGTGGGGGAAGGACCAGGGTCTTATTATCTATGGGTATATCTTCAAATATGGCTTATTATTCCTTTCGTATACTTATTTTTAAAAAGGTATAAATGCTTGGGTTTATTTCTTGTGTTGTTAGTATGCCTAACACTGAATTATTGTTGTGTACGAGCGTCTGTTTCTGAAGGTTTATATAGATTGACATGCATTAGGTATTTATTCCTAAGCGTTCCTGCGTATATGTTTTTGTCATTAAAACAATACAATAAGTATATTGTGTTGTTTTGTGTGATAGGCTCTCTTTTGTATTTAACAATCTTGCAAAATATGAATCTTTCACCTTTCATTCTCGATTATGGCTGGGCTTCCCAACAATGGCCTGCTTATTTTTGGACCTTAGCGTTGTTTATCTTTCTGCAAAGGGGAGTGAGTGTTTTAGACTCCTCTGGGAAGCTTTTCACATTTCTGTGTTGGCTTGGACGTAATTCGTGGTATATCTTTATAACTCAGATGTTCATTCTGTGTTACATTAATCCTTATTGTTTGATTTTATCACAAAATGCTGTGATGAATATTGTTTTGTTTACATTTTTAGTTTTCTTCCTTTCAATTATTCCAGCTCTTATAATTGATTACATTAAAAAAAGAAGAATGAGTTTGCATGAATAGAAAATTAATATTGGGTACCGTTCAGTTTCAGAAAGAAGGCAAGGTAGATCGCATTGAGTTTTCCCTCTATAAGCTTTGGGAACTCTGCCTGATTCTCAATGAAAAAATTATCTGCAAGTAAGATGAAAAACCTATGTATAATTCCAGCGAGAGGAGGCTCAAAGCGCATCCCTCGCAAAAATGTAAAACCATTTATGGGTAAACCAATGCTTGCTTACTCCATAGAGAATGCGCTAGCAACAGGTCTTTTTAATGAGGTGATGGTTTCTACAGATGATCAGGAAATTGTGCAGGTTGCAAAGCAATATGGAGCAAAAGTGCCTTTCCTTCGTTCAGAGAATACCTCAAATGATTATGCGATTCTTGCTGATGTCATTAGAGAGGTATTAGAAATGTATTCGATGGAGAATAAACATTTTGATAACATATGTGTCCTCCTTGCCACGTCTCCTTTGCTACGAAGTAAAAGTATCGTTGAAGCTTACGATAAACTTATTTCCTCCGAATTCACAACAATTCTTCCTGTAGTACAGTTCTCGTATCCTATTCTCCGCTCATACAATATGGACGAAAATGGAGCTGTTAAATGGAACTGGCCAGAGCATGCCAAAACCCGCAGTCAGGACTTGGCACCAGCATATCATGACTCTGGTACGTTCTATTGGCACAAAGTGGAGGCATGGCTTGAAGGAAATATGTATCGTGGCGGTATCATTGTTAGTGAGGATACAGTTCAGGATATTGATACCGAACAAGACTGGATAGTGGCGGAAATGAAATATAAATTATTATTCAATAAAGATTGATTCGTTATGAGGTATTGTAAAAAATGTCTGCAACCTGACACAAGGCCAGGTATTGTTTTCGATGAAAACTGTGTATGTGGAGCTTGCAATTATGCAACTAGTGTTAAAGAAAAAATAGACTGGGTAGCAAGAAAAGCTGAACTTCGTGAAATCGCTGAATGGGCTAAGAGCAGGAAAGCTCCTTACGATTGTGTAATAGGTGTTAGTGGGGGTAAAGATTCAACATTCCAAGCTGTTTATGCAAAAGAAACATTGGGGCTTCATGTGCTTCTTGTGAATTGTGAGCCTGATGGTCTAACGGAAGTTGGCAAGAAGAATATCGAAAATCTTATCAATATGGGTTTTGATTGTATAAAGATCCGCACGAACCCCAAAATTTGTCGTATCTTGGCTCGTAAATCCTTTTATGAACATGGTAATCTCGTTAAGCCTTCTGAGTACCCTCTATGGGTATCTGCATACAGAATTGCTTTGAATTTCAATATACCATTGATTATTCAAGGTGAAAATGCTGCACTTACTCTTGGAGCAAGCAAGAAACAGAGCAATGGAGGCGATGCATTCAATGTTACACAATTAAATACTCTTGCCGGTTGTACAGCTAAAGAGTGGGTGTGTGATAAAGTTTCTGAGAGTGATTTATATTTTTATCAGTTCCCTGAGAAGGAACAGTTTGCCGATAAGGACATCCGCGCTATATGGCTTCAGTATTATTGCAAGGATTGGTCTCAAGAGCACAATACAAATTTTGCTGTAGCTAGGGGTTTACGAGGTCGCACAGAAGAGAATCTTGAGGATATAGGACGATATCGCAGATATTCTTCTGTTGATTCAGACTTCCAAGTCGTTAACCAGATGATTAAATATTATAAACTGGGATTCGGTCATACTACTGATGAGGTATGTTATGATATCCGTTATGCTAATATGTCACGTGAGGAAGCTTTATGGTTGGTTAATAAGTATGATGGAAAATGTTCTGAAAAATACATTCAGGAAGCTTGTGATTATATGGGCATAACCGTTTCTGAATTCTGGAAAGAAATCGATAAATGGGTAAATAAAAAATTGTTTTGTAAAGACAAAAATGGAAAGTGGCAACCTAAATTCACTGTAGGAGAAGATTTTAATGAAGATTGATACTGCTATACAAAAAGTCTTCTTCCGAGCAGACGCAGGTCTACAGATAGGATATGGACACTTCATCAGAACCCTTGCGCTTGCCGATATGCTCCGAGATGATTTTGATTGCACATTCTTTACTCAGTCACCCTCTGAATACCAGCAGAGGGAGGCTGAGAAAGTATGTCCTCTTGTGGCCTTACCTTCAGATGATAACAAGTTCGAAAAATTTCTTGATTATCTCTCCGGTGAAGAAATAGTGGTTCTGGATAATTATTTCTTTACTACAGAGTACCAACAACAAATACGAGAAAAAGGATGTAAACTTGTATGTTTAGATGGTATGACCACCAAACATTACGTATCAGACATACTTATCAATCAATCGTTAGATGTTTCAAGGCCTGATTTTTCATTAGAAGAATATACAATACTCAATACGGGATTACAGTACGCATTACTAAGGAAACCTTTTCTTAACAAAAGTATTCAGCCAAAACGGGAAATAAATCCACCATTTAATATTGTGATCTGCTTCGGAGGAGCAGATATGTATAACCTTACTGACAAGGTTATCTCTCAGCTTAACGAAGAAAAAAAAGTTGGAAATATTACAACTATAGTAGGCGATGCTTATCATTGTAGTCTATCCCATCAAAATGTTTGTTATAGACGTAATCTTTCTGCTGAAGAAATGGCAGATGTGATTTTTAAATCTGATATTGCTATATTACCCTCATCAACTGTGCTTAAAGAGGCCTTGGCTTGTAAAATATATATAATTAGCGGATATTTTGTAGATAACCAGATTCAAACGTATAATGCCTATTTAGACAATAATTTGATCTGTGGAGTAGGAGATTTCACAGTACCTGCAGCAATGAAAAAGCTATCTGAAATCATTAATACTGGTGTGTTCTATTCTACAAAACCAGAAAATTGCAAAATCGATGGTTTAATACCACAACGGTATATAAACATGTTTAAGAATCTATCTATATGCAAATAAAAGAATTTAAAACCGAGCATTTTCTTTTCAAAAATTACACAGAGCTTACACCAGAAGAGAACTTTCAAATATGGGAGGGGCGTAATCATCCTGATATTCGAAAGTGGATGACTAATCCGAAGCCGTTTTCTTATGAAAGTCATTGTACATTTATTGATGGATTGAAATTCAAAACTGATTGTTTGTTGTTCGCGGCAATTCATGATGGGGCGGTTGTTGGTTCTATGGATTTAAACCCATATGATGCAATTCATTTAGAGGGCGAAATGGGAAAATTCTTACTACCAAACTATGGTGGAAAAGGTTTGGGTACGATGATGACAAAAGAGTTTCTTGAGTATTTTTTTATAAATAATTTTATAAAAAAAGTGTATATAAAAACTTTGATATCCAATGAACAAAACCAACACGTTAACAAGAAGTTAGGTTTTGTTGTAACAGGAAAAGACGATATTTACGTTTATATGACAAAAATATTATGAACAAAACTCTAATAGTAGCAGAACTTTCTGCTAATCATAAACATAACTTCGAATTAGCAGCTAAGACAGTGGCAGCAATGGCAAAAGCAGGTGCTGATGCAGTAAAGTTCCAGACCTTTAAACCAGATTCATTTACGCTAGATGCTTTGACACCAGATTTTGGCCATAGAACTTCAGGATTATGGAAGGGCTGGAGGCCTATAGATTTATATACTGAAGGCGCAATGCCGTATGAATGGCAACCGAAACTCATGAAAATAGCTAATGAATTAGGCATGCTTTGTTTCTCAACGCCATTTGACAAGGAAGGAGTAGATTTCATGGAGTCAATGGACATGCCTTTTTATAAAATCGCTTCCTTGGAAATTAATGAAACTAACTTAATTCGATATGCAGCTTCAAAACATAAACCGATGATACTGTCCACAGGAGCAGCTTCGCTTGAGGATATTGAACTTGCTGTACAAATATGTCGCGAAGAAGGAGATAATGATATTACACTTCTCAAGTGTACCTCTGAATATCCTGCACCTATTGAAAAAGCAAACCTTGCAACTATGATAGATATGCGCGAGAGATTTGGTGTAAAGGTAGGTGTTTCAGATCACTCAATGTCAAATATAATTTCTATTGCAGCGATATCACTTGGAGCAAGTATGGTAGAGAAACATTTTATTCTTGATAGAAATCTTGGAGGAATAGACTCTTCATTCTCTTTAAATCCTGACGAATTCGCTTCTTTAGTTAAAGATATTCGCGATACAGAAGCTGCTATGGGAGTTGTGGACTATACACTTTCCGAAGTCGACAAAAATAGAAGACGCTCCCTTTACCTTGCCGAGGATATGAAAGCGGGTGATATCCTTACCGAAAAGAATCTTCGTTCCGTCCGTCCAGGTTTTGGTCTCCATCCCAAATACCTCAACGACTGCTTAGGCAAGAGGGTCAATCGCGATTTGGAGAAAGGCGAGAGAATGAAGTTGGAGTATATACAAAAGTGAAACAACAATCGCTGTTAGAAAATTATGTATAAGGACATATTGAAATATATCTTTTGGGGAATATTGTATCACATAATGAGGTTATTCCGAATGCACGTGGATTACTTCCATCCTGAGAGATTTTCTCACGACATTCCCTTGTATGCTTACCCATACCTTCCTGGTATGTTAGGAAATAAATGTTACGGTAATATTCACGCTATAAAAAATGCAACTGGAAAGAACTTCCATAAGCATTGCATGATAGAACATGGGCTTTATTTTGTAGAAGAGGTGTTAAAGGATGAGTGTATAATGCCCTGTATTGATACAATTTATACGTATAGTAATTATCGAAAGAATGCTATACTCAAAGAGTTTGGTAAAAACTTTGATAAAGAAATTATTATAGTAGGCCCTTATATCCAATATGTCGATTATTTCAAATCGAAGGATAAACTGAAAGCATTAAAGGCTCAACTCGGTAAAATATTGCTTGTTTTTCCAACACACAGTTTTGAAGATTGCGATGATTTATACGACTTCAACCAGTTTTCTCAATGTATTGACGAAATGGCGAAAGATTATGATACAGTTCTTATTTCAATGATAGGTTATGATATACAGCAGGGTTTTGACAAACAGTATAGGAATAAAGGTTATAGAATAGTATCATCAGGTACTCGTAATGATCCTTACTTTTTGAATAGACAAAGGGATTTGATGGAGTTGGCAGATATGACTATTTCTAACAACATAGGAACGCATATAGGTTATAGTATTTGTTTAGGAACTCCTCATTATATTTTTAACCAAGACATCACGTCTATAAAAAAAGCAGCATCTGCGCAAGCCTCTGATCATCTTCAGGCTATACGTGACAGGGAATATGCTGAGATTAAAGCTGTATTTAACTCACGAGAGCCTATCATTACCCCTGAACAAATTGCAGTAGTCAAAAAATATTGGGGACCATTTGAAATAAAACCCAAATTTTATGCCAATACTCAAGAATAAGATAGTTATATATGTAACTACTCGCTATATTACATACGCACTACAATTCCTCTTATCTCTCGCAATAGCCGTCAGGTTAGGTCCTTTCTATTTGGGTGTGTATGGTATGGTAAATCTGGTTATCAGTTATTTCGGGCAAGTAAACTTTGGAGTACCACATGCATTGAATGTCTTTCTTATTCATAATAAGGAGAACCGACAAGTTGGAGACCTGTATTCATACAATGCCTTTGCGTTGTATACATATCTCAACATGGCTATTGTAATAGGTTCCGTAATTGTAAGTATAGCTGGTTGGACTAAATGGGGTGAGTATGACCTTGGATCATATTTTCCCTTGATTATAGCAATTTCTATACTCACATATTATAATTCGATTCTTACAACTATTATTCGAGTTAGAAATGAAGTGAATGCGTTATCAGTAATCGGGTCTATTGGAGTATTCTTAAATCTGTGTATTGTATGGTTTTTCAAGGAAAATACATTGGTGTTTGCTTTAACTTTAGCAAATCTTTTGGCTTGCATATTAACGGCTGTTATTTGCATACGAAAGGGAGTATTTCCACGGAGACAAAGCAGAACTTTGCAACTACAGAAACAAAAGTCTATACTACAGAAGGGTCTATACCTTTTCTTATATAATTCTTGTTTTTACTTCATATTGATATCTATACGTACCATCATTAGTGTAAACTATACAGTAGAAGAGTTCGGTTATTTTACGTTTTCATTTACTATAGCTAATGCGGTGATGCTTCTTTTGGATTCGTTTAATACAATTCTCTTTCCTAAAACAATTGACTTGATGTCTTCTGATGATAACAAGAAAAAGGCTGATGCATTAGAGAAAATGCGAGTAGGTTATATATTAACCTCACATATGCTTATTTATCTGGCAATGATTTGTTTCCCGGTTTTAGTATGGTTTATACCGAAATATATGCCAGCATTAAGTTCTATGAATATGATAGCACTTGCGGTGTTGATGAATACCAACAGTTACGGATATTCCAATATGCTGATTGCTCAAAACAAGGAACGTAAAGCAGGCTTTATTTCAGCGGTTTCTCTGATTGTAAATATAATATTGGGCTTAGGTTTGGCTAAGATACTGAATGTGGAATACTCTTATATAACAATTGCCATTCTTGTTGCATATATGATATCCTCATTCCTTATGGCATACGAGGGTGACACCATTCTAAGAAGAGAAAAGAGTGTGAGCTATACTTTGAAGCATTTTTTTCCTATAAGCATGTTTATTCCATATATGATAGCTTTGATTATATCATGTACTCAAATAGAATACCTCATTTTTATTCCATTATTGGTATTCATTATGCTGAATTATAAAGATCTTCAATTTTTGAAAAATATTGCCTTGAAGCTTATTAAAGAGCCAGAGGTAATAGATGTGTAGAAAATATGTTATACGTAGTCAATTATGCGAATGGCGAACCATACGAGTCATATCGCAAGATAAATACCCGTACTGCCAAGTGGTTCGGTAAGGCTGATAGGGTTATTGAATATTCCTCTAAAGATATTCCACAGTCATACAAAGAAGCTTATAAGGATATTTTTGCATATAAGCGCGGGAATGGACTTTGGTTATGGAAACCATACTTAATAAATAAAGCATTGGATGAAATCAAAAATGGAGATTGGTTAATGTATCTTGATGCAGGAACGACTGTAATCAGAGATCTTCATCATATTATTCGACATACAGAAGACCAAGGATTGGATATATTCCTCATGGAACAACCATTACTTAGTCGTCAATTTACAAAGCGTGAATGTTATGTAAAGATGGGGTTGGAGGATCATGGAGAAAACCAGGTATTGGGTCTACTACTACTACTACGAAAAAGTTCCACTAGTGTCGCCTTTGTAAAAGAATGGTTAAATTTATGTGAAGATGAAGAAATGTTATCTCCGAAGAAATTTCATCCTGAGATCGCAGAGTTTCCTGATTATGTTTCTCATAGAGAGGATCAGTCTGTACTAAATTTGCTCCGGTTAAAATATAATATTCCTGTATTTCGTGATTGCTCATCTCATGGAGAGATGCCATATTTATATTGTAATAAAGAATCAACTTATAACCCCAAACAATATCAAGAGTCAAATTATCCTACCATAATATTATGTAACCGAGTATATAGTCCTTACAAGTTTTTTATAAAATATTGCGTGAAAAAACTTTTACTACGTTGCCACATTAACTTTTTTGAAACTCGCTGGATTAATAATCCTCCGTCAATACCAATCAAGAAATGAAAAAATATTTCGTATATTACATATTTCTTGTATTTTCTATTATTATTATATCTTTGAATAATGGACGTGCGCAATATGTACCGATGAATATTTATTTATTTCTCGCTCCGTTTTTATTATTATTTTCAAGAAACATTAATCGACAAGATTTATTGTCGATATTGCTTATCGGTTCTATTGCATTAACTATGTTTGTACATCCGAATGAATTTCGCTTGTCAACGGTTGCATATTCTATTATGTTCGTTATTTCCTATATATATTTTACAAAACTTGTTCGGTCCAGTTCTTTTTCGTATTTGGATTTATTGAAACTCTCAAGATTTGTGGTACTAGCATATACTATAGTGTTGTTGTTTCAACATTTAGGGATTTTGTTTCATTTGCCTATAATTAATGAGAATCCGGGAATTGAGTACGATAGCTTTAAAGTAAATTCCCTATCAAACGAACCTTCTCACACTGGCCCAATTGTCGCTATCAGTTTTTTTTGTTATATCAAAATGAAAGAACTACAATTGGGGATTAAACGTGTGTCTTTTAGAACTTTATTTATACAAGATAAATGGGTTATAATTGGCTTTTTTTATACGATGTTAGGCTCAATATCAGTTACGTGTATCTTATCTATGCTGGTTATTTCATTATATTTTGTAAGTAAACGGCATCTCTTAACTGGTATTTTATTTATATCGGTTCTATCTATATGTGTAATATTTAGTGATAATAGTATTGGAGAGAGAATCCGAACATTATTACCGACCTTGTTATTATTCGATCCGCAGACGCTTTATTATGTGGATTCTAGTTCTACAGCAAGAATAGGTCCTATTATGACTTATATATTAGAGTTTTCACCATTTAACGTAAATTGTTGGTTTGGATATGGCTGTGATTATGGTACTCGTCATGTAATGCATTATATGACTGGCGATTATGTTGAAGACGAATTCGGAGATATAGGGGGGATGATAAACTTTGTGTATAACTATGGAATGATTTCTTTTGTTTTGTTTTTATCAATGATTGTAAAAATAACGAAGATAAAAAGCTTTATGTTTTTTATCTATATCACCTTGTTTTTAGTAAGTCCATTCAATGTACATATGACATGGTTGTTCATTATGTATGTTTATTGTATAAACTATTTTCGAAGTCGAGAACCTATATGCACAAGTACTTCCATTACATAACATCATTGTTTCCATCGTTTATTTTTTGCTTAAGAGTACTTCCATTCCGACAAGCAATCAAGTGCCCTATACTTATTCATAAGGCAAATTTATTATCATGCAAAGGTCGCTTCGTCATAATATCACCAAATATAAAATTTGGTATGATTAAGATGGGATTTAACCTTGTGCCTTTGTATAGGGATACGGGTATCATGATTCAAAACGATGGTATTATCAAATTTGAAGGTAATGTACAATAGGATCAGGTTCTTCAATAAGTGTAAGTCATAAAGGTATGCTGAGCTTTGGTAAAAGATTTGGATCCTCGGCTGAATTTCGTCTGGCTTGTTATAATGAAGTAGTATTCAGAGATAATGTGCTTATTGGGTATGAATGCTTAATGATGGATAATGATATGCGCTCCCTAAAATATGTTAATGGTGTAAATCTAAATCTTATGGCCCCATTCTGATTAATAATGATACTTGGATTGGTGCAAGAGTAACAATATTAAAAAACACTGTTACACCTACGAAGTGTGTTATTGCAGCAGGAATAATTGTTTCTGGAGATATCACATCCCTTGGTGAAAATTGTGTGGTTTCGAGTACCGGAAAAGTAAGAGTGATTAAAAATGGTGTATACAGAGACAGTTTTGATGATAGTATAGATAATTAGTTATGAAAGAAATATCAATAATAATAGCCACATACAATGCTTCCAAAACACTTTTAAAATGTCTGGACAGTATCGTCCCTCAATTAACAGACGAATGTGAACTTGTCATTGTAGATGGTGGATCTAAAGATATCACTAACGATATCATTAGAGAATATTGTGATAAATTGTCCATCTACATTAGTGAGCCGGATAATGGAATTTATGATGCATGGAATAAAGGTGTAAAATTGTCTAACGGTCGATGGGTGATGTTTATAGGTGCTGATGATATTCTTCTTCCAGGGGCAATAGATTCATATTTGAAATTTATTTCATCAGTCAAGGATATAGAGGGTTATGACTATATATGTGCACTTAATGAGCATGTTGACAAAAATGGCAAACTATTACAGATTATAGGAAGTGAACCCAAATGGAGTTTATATAGAAAGTCCATGAATGCTGCTCATGTAGCATCTCTTCATAATAAACATAACTTATTTGAAAGTATTGGTTATTTTGATTTAAACTATCGTATATGTGCTGATTACGATTTACTATTGAGGAAAAGAAACAATCTTAGATGGTTGTTTATTCCCGTCCACATTGCAAGAATGCAGGTAGGTGGTATGAGCTTTTCTTTTAAGGCGATACTTGAAACGTATCATATAAGAAAAAAGAATCACTCTGTTTCAAATACTCACAATATTTACTTGTTGATTATTAATACACTTGCCTACTATCGTTTTAGAATAAAAAATAATTTAATTGGCAAAAAATTATGACTTATTTGGCAATTGCAATAATAGTGCTAGTTTTCTTTAAAGACTTTATTGTGGTTTTTTTACTTTCTCCTATTGTAAAGTTCTATTTTAAAATAAAAAGCATTCGGAATCATCCTCAAGAATTATACGAAACAGAGGTTGAGAGAGGGAATAATATTAATAAACAGTTTTCAATAAAAGCGTACTTGAATGGGTTATCCATGTTTTACTGTATGAAAGTTTCATCATTACCTTCTCAATACATTCGAGTACTATGTTATAAGCAAGTCTGTTATATGAGCATAGCAGATAGTGCGTGCATATACGGAGGTTTGGAAATACGAGATCCGCATAAGATTAAAATAGGCAGAGGTTCCATAATCGGTTCTAATGTAATACTTGATGGCAGAAACAAAATATGTATAGGTGAGAATACAAACTTCTCCTCTAACGTATCTATTTGGACAGAACAGCATGATCATAGAGATCCTTATTTTAGGTGCGAAACACAACAAAAAAAGCCTGTTGTTATTGGAGATAGAGTATGGATTGGCCCTAATGCCATAATTCTTCATAGTGTTACCATTGGAGAAGGTGCTGTTGTTGCGGCTGGTGCTGTTGTAACGAAAGATGTACCACCATTTTCAATTGTTGGCGGCATACCGGCAAAAGTTATTGGATCAAGAAATTCGAATCTGAAGTATGAATTTGATGGACAATATTTACCTTTTATATAAACTGAGATGAATATACTAATTGACGCCCACATATTCGACGGTAAATTTCAAGGAACCCGAACATATATTGAAGGCCTTTATAAAGAATTGATTAATCATGAAGACATTCAGTTCTATTTTGCAGCTAAACGAATAGATATATTAAAACAATGCTTTGGAGAGCAAGATAATGTACATTTCATAGAGCTAAAATCAACTAATAAAATCAAACGTCTTGTCATAGAGTTTCTACGAATTATTCGAAAGTATAATATTGATTATGCACATTATCAATACATATCTCCACTCATAAAGACGTGTAAGGAGATTGTAACGGTACATGATCTTCTGTTTATGGATATGCCGGAGTATTTTCCTCGAAGTTATAGGTTTAAGAATGAGTTACTATTTAAACGATCTGCAAAAAGAGCAGACATATTATTGACAGTATCTGAATTTTCCCGAGATGAGATTGTTCGTCATTTTGGATTACCTTATGAGAAAATTGGTGTCACTCACAATGGTGTTGTATTGCCAGAAAAAGATTTTGGCAATACGGGAATTTTGGATCAACTTGGTGTAAAGAAGTATATACTTACAGTTAGCCGTATAGAGCCTAGAAAGAATCATCTTGTGCTTCTAAGGGCTTTTAATGAACTCAGACTTGATACGCTTGATTATAAGTTGGTATTTATAGGTAGTTATGATTGGTCTGATAGAGTTTTTGATGCATATCTGAATAATTTATCGCCTGAAGTAAGGGCATCAGTTATAATTACCTCTGTATCATATCCTGAGCTTGTAAATTTATATATGAATGCATCTTTGTTCGTATTTCCATCATTAGGTGAAGGTTTTGGAATTCCTCCTATTGAAGCATTAGCGTTCAACTGTCCGGTATTGTGCTCTAATGTTACAGCAATGGCTGAATTTGGTTTGCCTGCATCAATGACATTTGATCCCCACGATCTATCGGAGATGAAATCTAAAATGATGCAAATGCTTTCAACCCGTCCGGATATATCAAATATCAAACAAAAGGTTCTGGATAAATATCAGTGGAAGACATCAGCAGAAGTATTATATGATAGAATTATAGAGGATTCTAAACTGGCAAAGTGACACTATTGCAACTATTGATAAGGTTAATAAATTGATTGAATATTATGGAAAAAATTAAATTGGCAATAATAGGAGCTCACGGACTTCCTGCAAAATATGGTGGTTATTGTACATTGGCAGAATATTTGGCAGAGTATAGGCCAGAAGACTTTGATGTAACGGTTTATTGCGTGGCGGCAGAATACGATGAGCACCCAAGTATGTATAAAGGCGTTCACCTTGAATGGGTCAATTATTCTGCACGTGGCATGATGGCATGGCAGTTTCATAAGTATGGACTTACACATGCTATTTCTCATGATGCAGACTGTATACTATTATGTGGCCCAAACGGAGGCTTCATATTGCCTTTCTATCACAAATATAGAGAACGATTTTTCTTGAATATTGGTGGAATTGAATGGAAGCGTAATAAGTTTAATTGGTTCATGCAACGCGTGATGCGTGTCCTGATGAAAAGTGCAGTGAGAAACTGTGGTTATCTTGTTGCAGATAATATAGGTATTCATGATTATATGATTGGAGAGTATGGACGTGAGGATAGTGTTGTGATTGCTTACGGTGGTGATCAGGCAAAGAAAATTGAGCTTACTCCAGAAGTAATAAAGAAATATCCGTTTGTGAATGATAGATATGCAGTAGCTATAGCGCGCATTCAGTCTGACAATAATGTAGAAATGTTGCTGGAAGCATTCAAGGATGTAAAGATGCCACTTGTTTATATCGGCAATTGGAATGTAACGCTATGGGCTCAACAGATTAGAGAGACGTACTCAAAATATAGAAATCTGATACTTTTAGACGCAATTTACGACATCCCTGTTTTGAACCAAATCAGAAGTAATTGTGCTATATATGTTCATGGTCACTCAGCCGGAGGAACCAATCCATCACTAGTAGAAGCAATGCATATAGAAGTGCCGTTAGCTTGTTTTGATAATGGATTTAACAATAATACAACATACAACAAAGCCCTTTACTTCAAAGATGTTGAGAGTTTGAAGCAGATAGTGAATGAAACGATGCCTGAAAGGTTCAGTGAGGTTGCCAAAGATATGAAGCGACTTGCAATGGAGCATTATACATGGGAGACTATTGCTGCTCAGTACTATGAATTCTTCCGTAATCGCAAGTTGTAAGTTAGCATCCAAAAATGACATATAGGATAAACGACATAAAAGGCAGAACTTTGCTTCCGTTAAATCAAAAGCAAAGTTTATGTATAGTTATAATGATTTTCAGCGTCTGTTTGTGCGCTATAAATTGGAAGGTGTCCCTTCTGGTGTTTCGATTGAGCAATTCTGTTTGTCGAACCAAATATCTTATAACCTGTTTGCAAAATGGTACAAGGATATCCGAAAGGAGATAAGGAACTCCAGAAGTGGACACCCGGCTTTCTTCGAGTACCGAACTTCAAATTCTGGTGGACATCCGCATGAGCAATGGTGTTCATATCAGTCAGAAAAATTTAAGCTACGCAGGTTTGAAAAGCCTGATAGAGAAACTGGAGGTCCTATGTTAAATATAACCGGTCTCAACCGCTTTTTCTTTGTCCGCGATTTCCACGATATGCGCTGTAAATATGCTAAGGTTTTGGCCATCATCCATCAGCAGTTGAATCGTGAACCGGAAGACGGCGATGTTTTTTCGTGATGTCCAAAGATTTACGTCTGATCCGCTTATTCAGTAATGATCAACTGTCTTACAGCATGTTTGAGAAACGTTTCAGGCCCGGATACAAGTTTATGCATGTAACTGCTTTCTTCCGCAAGGAAGCTGAAGGAACGGGAGGGCACTCCTGTTCCTTTTGAAGACCCATATTCAGATATGACACCCGAAGAGAAGTCGAAAATGATAATGGAGCTGATGGTTGCCCGTGAGCGGGATGCCGAACGTATCCGGCGTGACAAAACCCGCATAGACGAACTGTTGTCCAAAGTTGACGAGCTGTTGTCTTTGCAGAAGGCTGCCATGGCTGCAGAAAAAGAGCGGGATGATTATAAAGCGATGGTCAGTAATCTGTTGTCTAAAATAACAGCTTTGGAGGAGCGGCTAAAAGTCCGTAATAAGAACCTTTATGGTGGTAAGAGCCAGAAGGGGGGCCGTAAAAAGAGTGTGAAGGACGGAGAGGACCATGCCCGTGACAAGGATGATTCGACGGTACTCCGCAATCCATCGGGTCTCCGTCTCTGGATCATGGTGGGGAAGCGGTGCAGGAAGAGGGTGCGAAAGCAAAATCAAAAGAGTACCGTCTTTATCGCCAGGGACTTTCTTATCGGACCATAAGTGCTGACAATACGGTTTGTCACAACAGTGATATCCACTATCAGACATCGGACGGGAAAATCCGCAAAGGATGTTATAAGAAGAAATATATATGGTGTCTGGTCAACAAACTCTCCAAAGTGGTAACCTATTGCTTTGAGGACGATTCCAGAGGACAGGATGCCCTGAAGCATATCCTGGGTGACAGTCAGGTGAAAGCCCTTCAGTCAGACGGCTACAATGTCTACAAATATTAAAAATCAGTATCTTTTTTGACGTTATTTATTAGAAAACCGCCTTGTGGCGGCTTTCCTTGGGCTACACGTCAAAATTGGATGCAAACTACTGGACGCTAACCGCTAACCATTTATATTCTTAATTATCATGTGGTATGTACATAAGTATATTATTTTTTGTACCTTTTGTGAAGTCGTTGAATTTTACAATATATGTTTGTTTTATGAAAGGCATTGTTTTAGCCGGTGGTTCTGGTACTCGTCTGTACCCCATCACCAAAGGAGTTAGTAAACAGCTTCTTCCTATTTTTGATAAACCGATGATTTATTA
>ERZ808035.847-NODE-847-length-21186-cov-5.964896_pt1 | contig 21186 bp, 24 predicted proteins | sample MGYA00380189_ERZ808035 | MGnify/ENA primary metagenome ERZ808035 (study PRJEB31490, sample SAMN06133407) | mouse gut metagenome | isolation source: M5_1 | host: mice | place: China: Chengdu | collected 2015-05 ...
CACAAATACAAGAGTGATTTTTGAAGAATATGGATAATAAATGCGTGGAAAATGAGGGGAAAACAGTCAGTTCAAGCCATCCGGCGAGGAGTATCAATATAATGTAAAAAAGTACTTATATGATAAAAGAGAGATCCCGTATGAACAATTTATAAGCATAATATATACTATTATGGAAGATACAAAAAAACCTATAAATAAGCAAATGACAGAATCTGATAAATTTAAAATGATGTCGGAATTTTCTAAGGGATTAACATTATGGGGATCAAATAAAGTGGTAAAAAAGTGGTTAAGATACAGAAAAGCGGCGATGGAAAACATGAGTCCAGAGAACTCTTTATTGCTATTGGAAGATATTATTTTTGAAATTAGAAAGGATGCCGGACAAAGAAAAAGATTGGGTAAAGGGGACGTGCTATCCATTTTTATAAATGATATAGAAAATATAACAAATAAATGAAAAATGTATAGCAAAATGCTTTACAAATGCTATAATGTGGAATATACTAGTATCACAATTAAGAAAGAGGTGATGTAATGGCTCAAATTAGTTTGCGTATAGAGGATGATGTAAAAAAAATGGCAGAGCAGGCATGTGCCGATATTGGCATGTCTTTGTCTACGGCAATTAATATTTATCTCAAAAAACTTGGGCGTGAAAAGCGAATACCTTTTGAGGTGGCTGTAGATCCTTTTTATTCGCAGGAAAATATGATCAGGCTAAAAGAGTCGGTAGCACAGATGGAAGCTACAGGCGGCACAGTACATGAGGTAGATTTTGATGATTAAGTCATGGTCAGATGCGGCATGGGAAGATTTTGAATATTGGATGAAGCAAGATAAGAAAACGTTAAGGCGTATTCTTCAGTTATTGAAGGATATTGATCGAAACGGATATGATGGAATAGGTAAGCCGGAAAGGTTAAGCGGTGATTTAGCAGCTTATTGGAGCAGAAGGATAGATGATGCGAATCGTATTGTTTATCGTATAGAGGATAATACGATAAAGATTGTCCAATGTGGTTCTCATTATAGAGATAAGTGAAGGCAGCAACATTTTGGCAACAGAAAATCAGCAAGCCATAATAAATGATGTAATTGATGTAAAAAGGGGCGTGTATTTGCATAAAACTTAAATAAATACAGTTAATAACAACAAAGAATACGCCGAAACCATATCGGATCAGCAGGTTACGGAAAAAAAGGAAAAAGGGAACTATAAAGACGGTGTTTACACAGGCGTGGGGGAAGGTTTTCGGGGAACGACAGAAGTGCAGGTCACGGTGGAGGACGGATATATTGCGGATATTACGGTACTTTCCTTTAGAGATGACCAGGAGTTTTTCCATAAGGCGCAATCTGCCGTGATAAATGCACTTCTTACAGAGCAAACGGCTGATGTCAGTGCGGTCAGCGGCGCCACATTTTCCAGCAACAGCATTATGCATGTTCTTTCTTTTGCACAGTTTAGCCAGATATTTTCCGGCATTTCCGATACTTCCTTCGCAGGTTAGGATGAAATACATATTTTTATTTCCCATAAACGATGTAAATTCTTTCCATCGTGTTTCACCAGCGATAGCGGTAAAAGCATTTTTGCATTCCCAGAATCCATTTATAATCTGTTTTAAGGTTTCCCCACATTCTCTTTGCATTTCACTCACTCCTACATATATCTGACATCTAATTCTTTGTGGGGAGTGGAACGCAGATAGCTTATATTCGGATGCCAAGCACCAGCGTCATAGCAGCCTTTTCCTCTTGGGAATTTGGAGCGCTTTTTTATCTTGTGTGACGCATTGGCCGCCATTGTAAAAAAGCCGCTGTATAAAACACCTAATCCGTACGCTTCGGCAGCAAGTATCATATAGGAAACGTCCTGCATATTCCTTGCCGTATAGGTGAGTCTGCCCGCCTCTAAAATCCGTTCCATTGCCTTTTTGCGGCACGGATTTTTACGGAAGGGAGGTCTGTCATGGCTGCAAAGAAATGTGGGTATTTGCGTATGTGGCGAATAGAGGACAAACATAACGGTGTTGGGTTGACGGAGCGGTATGAACTGCAGCGCCAGGGCATTGAGGTGGCTAAGGCAGGAGGAAAGCATCTGGGAAGGCCGCGGGTGGAGTACCCGGAGAACTGGGAGGACTGTTTTATGAAACAGGGTACCTATATCTTGACTGTTCATCTATGTAGTTTTATAATTTCCAATATAAGAATATGTCTTTGATTGTTGGCTTAGCAATTTTTTCGTGCGTTTCGTTTGAACTTGAGTTCAATCTTTCTAAATATTCTGTAGAAAAATTCATATGAATTCATGGCAAAGCGTACCGCAAAAAACAGCGTAAAGGCGCATGGAACAATAAATTGTAAACCATGCGTCTTTTTTGCGCCGGGAAGGAGGAGCGTGAGCGACAACATTCAGAACACTACCACGGGGTGGATAACGCCCTATTTCGAATGAAACAAATGAAGAAATCCGATCGTGGCGGGATACAATATGCCGGCTACGGGCCAGACGATCCAGGAGGAACCCCAATCCTGGGTAACAAAGCTATAAGCCAGATAGATCGCGGTGGCTATTAACCAGTAAATGCCGGATACGGTGGCCATGAACGGCTGCCTTTTCTTTTTTTCTTTGGAATAATCGCCTTCCTGCAAAAGTTTTTCAAAGCTGGACCAGATGATGCCGCTGTGTATGAAAAAAGTGACTCCAATACCGGCGATAACGAGTGTCGTTGAAAGCATAGCCGTCAGAAACAGGGTATTTTCATCATTAATAATTGCGCCGGCAAATAGCGGGATTAAAGACAGGATGCACAGGCAGCTGCCGATGATATTATTTTTAGCATGAATATTTTTATACTGCTCCTTGCGCTCCTTTACCATTCCGCTGACACCGTACTCCGTTTCAAATACTTCTTTTTCCAAATAGTCAAAAGAAGCGGATTTATTGCTGCTTGAAATAAAAATAGCGACCGCCGTTGCCACAAGAATGAGCAGAACGATCATGCCTATGCCCGTGGCCACCTGTTCCGGCAGATGGTATTCGGGCATTTCACTGGCCGCTGATCCGAGGAACAGACAAACAGGGGATAGGATACATAAAAATATCGCATAAGCGATCGGCTTTGAAGTGGCGGCTTTTATGGAAAGAAATGCATTTGCCTCTTCCATGGACACCCTTCTTAATGAAGATTCTTCTTCGGCGGAAACTGAAAATTCTTCTTCTTCCATTTCATCTTTGAGTAAATAATCAATACTCACTCCCAGCAAATGCGAAAGGCGTATCATTTTTTCATAGTCGGGGATGGATTGCGCGCTTTCCCATTTTGAGACGGACTGCCGGGTGACATCCATCTGTTCTGCCAGTTCTTCCTGCGACCATCCGTTTTTCTTACGGAGCTGAATAAGTTTATTTGCGAAAATCATAGTAGATCTCCTCCTTTTTGTTTTTTTGTATGTTTATTTTAGTGATTCTGCCGGTTGCACACCACCTACCGACGCCATGCAATATGTCAACCAGCAGTTGCATTTTTGATCCGGGGCAGTGTTTGACATGACAGAAGGGGAAAAGTTTATATTTTTTTTTAAAATGTGTGAAGCCATCTTATGTATTTCAGGAATATATATTAAGAAGGCTTTTTCATGTTTACAATTATAATAAAAAAATCTCATTATAGTAAAGGAGGAATGGATCATGCTATGTGATTTAATTTGTAACGCGCAGAAAGGCGACAAAGAGGCAATGCTGGAATTAATTCAAAAATTTTCCCCGTTATTCAGAAAGTATGCCAGAAAATTGAATTACGAAGACGCTTACGAAGATATTATTCTCTTTTATATGGAGATGATACGTTCCGTGAATTTGGAAAGGATTGCCAGCTTGGAGGATGGAGCGGTCATTTCTTATATAAATGTTTCCATTATAAATTATTATAACAAAAGAGTGCGGCAAATTATACGGTGTGAAAAAGAAGTGGCGTTGTCAGACTTGACGGAAGAACAAAAATATTATGTAGAAGCGCGGGCATCCAAATTAAATCAAACGGATTTTTTTGAAGAATTGGGGATTAAGAGTCTGCTGAGCGAAAAAGAATACCAGATCATTTATCAGATCTATGAGGAAGGTTATACGGCGGCAGAAATTGCCAGAATATCCCAACAATCAAGGCAATCGGTAAATCAGCTAAAACAGAGGGCTTTGAAAAAAATAGCGGATTTTTTGAAAAAATATTCAGGATAAAGAAAGAAGGTGAAAGATTCAAAATTAAAAATTTTTAATCCTGCACTATAAAGTTGTGCGGAAATGGAGGGAAACATGGATGAAACAGAAGTAGCGGTAAGGCTGGAAGCGCATGAACAGCGGATCGATTCCCTGAAGCGCCGTACCGATGATCTGGAGACCCGGAGCAAGGCGATCCAGGAGCTTGCGATATCGGTCAACAGGATGGCAGTCAGCATAGAGAATATGCTGCAGGAGTTGAACCAACAGGGAAGCAGACTGGAAACGCTGGAAAGAGTGCCGGTGGAAACCGGAAAAGTGATAAAAGCGGCGATTATTACGGCATTGTCGGGAGGATTTATTAGTGCTATCGTGACAGCGGTTTTGAAGTCAATATAAGATTTGGGGAAGGAGGAGACCGTATGGATAAAGGAGTGCTTATACATAAGGAGAAGATAGGAAGATGGCTAAAAGCGGCCGGGATAAGGGCGGTAAAAACGATGGCCCAGACGGCGGCGGCAACCATCGGAACGGCGGCGGTGTTAAAGGATGTGGACTGGACGATGGCGCTGTCCGCCTCCCTTCTGGCGGGTTTACTGTCGCTGCTGACGTCGGTGGCAGGTCTGCCGGAGTTAAAAACAGAGTAAAAAACAGGAAAAAAGGGAAGTGTTATGAAGATAGGAATAAATTGCGGGCATACCATAAGCGGGCCGGGTTATGGAGCGGTCGGGATCATAAAAGAATCGGAACATACGAGACGGATAGGCAATGCGTTGACGGATCAGTTGAAGGCTGCCGGAATAGAAACGATGGACTGCACGATAGACAGGGCTGATACGCAGCGGGAGTATTTACAAATGGCGACGGCGCTTGCCAACAGAGAAGATTTGGATTGGTTTATCAGCATTCATTTCAATGCCTCTCCCGGCCATTTGGGGCAGGGCGTGGAGATCTATACCTATGAGGGGAGGCAATATGAGGAGGCGGTAAATATATGCGCGAACTTTGCAAAATGGGGCTTAAAGAACCGGGGAGTAAAAAAAGGAAACGGATTGTACCTGATCCGCAAATCAAAAGCAAAGGCCATGTTAATAGAAGTCTGTTTTTGCGATAACCGGAACGATGTGGATCTTTATATCGCTGCCGGAGCAGAAGCCGCGGCGGCGGAAGCGATCTGTAAGGGAATATGCGGACAGGCGGCAGAGGGAATGACCCAGGAACCGTTTGAGGAGTTTGTAGGGAAAATAGCGAAAGAAGATTGGGAAAAAAGAAGGATCGTTCTTCCTTCGGTAGTAGTGGCACAGGCGATCAAGGAGTCCGCGTGGGGAACTTCGGAGCTGGCCAGGGAAGCAAACGCGCTGTTTGGCATAAAGAAGAATGGGTGGACAGGCAGGACATATAAAAAAGCCGCCACGGAACAACGAAGTGACGGCAGTTATTATACAAAAGAAGATACCCTGTGGCGTGCCTATGACAGTTGGGAACAGTCGATCCGTGATCATAATGATTATATAGCGACAAGAAGCACCGACGGAGGCAGGACATTGAGATATTCCAAAGTAATCGGCTGCGACAATCATGTACTTGCCTGTCGGTATTTACAGGAGTGCGGCTATGCGACTTCCCTTACTTACGGGGAATCGCTGGTCAGGGATTATATTGAGAAATATCATCTGCTGAGGTTTGATTCCTGTTCTTCATCAAATCCATATAAAAGTTAGCAAGCACGGTGTTGGTATATGGCACAAGCCAGAAAAACGCGATGAAGAAGGAAAAAATGCTCAAAAGATACAACGGGAGGAAGCTGATATGGATATAGAACAACCGTCCCTTATGCCCCTTCATAATCTGGCGGCTCATGTTTATCAGTTCTTTGGCCGAATATTGAGGAAAATCCTGCAATAAAAAGAATGTCTGAGAAAGCATCAAGTATACGATGGTAATAATGACTGCACCGATTACAAGGAAAACAGACATCAGCAGCATATAAACAGGCAGACCTGCCGTCAGATATAAATAGTAAAAAATCATAACGGGGGTCATGCATATATAAATGACAATAGAAAGAGCGAACTCCAAAAGTATCGCTTTATCAGGATGAACCTTAAAACCATAAAAGACATCCCCTGCGGAAACGGGCTGCCGGCATATCAGCTTCAGATAGAGAAAAGCTTCGCCGGAGTTAAAAATGCCAAGGAACAGAGTTATCAGGAAGCCGATCAGATAATAAATGATCAGTTCCGGGATGCTGCTTGCCTGGATCAGCGAAGACGGTATGGAATCCGCGACCAGACTAATGATTCCTACAAGGAATAAAGCCCCGATCACGGTGCCGTAATGCCCGAATAACTGTTCCTTTGACATGCCCTTTAACTGGGCGGAGGATTTGTATGTGTTCATAGTGTAACGTCTCCTGCTTTCATAAATTCCTGGTGCTTATACTGCCATATCCACATTCATGCCCTGATATTTTATGGAATCGGCGGTCTTTAAATCCTTCTGGTAAGGATTGTCTTCGTTAAAATATTTGATCTGCGTCGATGTTGTCCCGCCGGATACGTAACTGCGCCCGCATTCCGGACATACGGAAGTGTGGATGGAGACATTGGCGGAAACAACTTTGCCGTTATTCTGCGCCGCTTTTTTATAAGCGTTGGAAACGTGCTCCTGCTCGTGGGAACGAACGGCGCTTGCGGCTGACTGCGGAGAAATGTGGGTAGCCGATTTGAAAGATACCATTTCATCGGAGCCATCCTGATATTTTCTGTTCTTACAAGTCTCGCACTCGGCGGGCGAAGATTTCCTGCCAGGAGACTTCACATTGGATTCCCCCGGGTTCCTGGCAATACCGGAAGACCCTTCCGGCGCAGAACCGTTGGAAACATTATAACCACTGTAGTTAGAACCATTACTGATTGGGCTGATCGTACTCATAATACTCTCCTCTCTAATTTAAATCAAATGTCTCATTCACCCAGTCCTCCAGAGACTGGCCAAGGATATCTTCCGTAGATTCCCCATAGATAATTTCAAACTGGGTATCGTAGGTTCTGGCCGCATCCTGTAAAATCTCCGGGTGGGAAAAAATAAACATCAAAGACGATATCAATATCCCAAGGTTCATCAGAAGGCCGCCGATACCGCAGACCATTCCGGTCATGGCCTGGCCGGCCATATGCGATTGGAGGCCTTTGGACAGGAGCGCGAGAACGATCGCTATAGTGCCCAGAATCATAGGGATATAAATCGTCATTAAAATAGTGGATAAAACGGAAATAATCCCGAGAACCATAGCGGCATTGGCGAGCTTTTGGCCAGGTGCGGCGTATGGAGGACGGGCTTGGTACCCGTAAGAGGGGCTTCCCGTATTATTATTTATATTTTGGTTATGATCCATGTGATAGCCGTTATTGTTAAAATCCATAATTTTCTCCATTCGTTTTCTGGATATGGCAGATGCACATATCCGAAAATATACATATTTATTGTATCACTTAATAAGCCATAATACAATCTTGAAAATTGAATAGTTTTCGTATAGGATAATGGGGAGTGTTGAGAAAGGGATAAGGTTATTGGATATGGATATCGTTTTGAAATTAAGCCAGGAACTGGCCGTGCAGAAGTGGCAGGTAGAGGCTGCCGTTAAGCTGATCGATGAAGGAAATACGATTCCTTTTATTTCCAGATATAGGAAGGAGGCCACAGGCTCCTTAAATGACGAAGTGCTTCGTAATCTTTATGAAAGACTCGTTTATTTGCGCAATTTGGAAGAGAAAAAAGAGCAGGTGATCGGCAGCATAGAAGAACAGGGCAAACTGACGGAAGAATTGAAGGAAAAAATTCTTGCGGCGGAAACGCTGGTAGTGGTAGAGGATTTATACCGCCCGTATCGCCCGAAAAGGAAGACGAGGGCCAGCGTGGCGAAAGAAAAAGGATTGGACGGGCTGGCCGGATGGATACTGGCGCAGGATGCGCAGCATTCTCTGGAGGAGGAAGCCTTACAATATATCAATGAGGAAAAAGGGGTAACGTCCGCGGCGGAAGCTATTCAGGGGGCGAAGGACATTATTGCGGAGAGCATTTCCGATGAAGCGGATTACCGCATTTATATCAGGAATATTACGATGGAAGAAGGCAGCGTAACCAGCACCGCGAAAGATGAAAAAGCTGAGAGCGTATACGAAATGTATTATAATTATGAAGAACCGGTGAAAAAAGCGGCGGGACACCGTGTTCTGGCGCTGAACCGCGGGGAAAACGAGAAGGTGCTTACGGTAAAAATTGCCGCGCCGGAAGAACGCATTCTCCGCTTTTTAGAGAAAAAAGTGATTACATCGGAGAATGCCGTTACGGCTCCGGTATTAAAGGAAACGATAGAAGACAGCTATCACCGGCTGATCGCTCCGGCCATCGAGCGGGAGATACGCAATGAACTGACGGAAAAAGCGGAAGACGGGGCGATCTCCGTATTCGGCAAGAACCTGGAACAGCTGCTGATGCAGCCGCCGATCGCGGGGAAAGTAGTGCTTGGCTGGGATCCGGCGTTCCGTACCGGCTGTAAACTGGCGGTAGTGGATGCTACGGGAAAAGTGCTGGACACTAAGGTGATTTTCCCGACGGCACCTCAGAACAAGACGGCAGAGGCTAAAGCGGAGCTGAAGAAGCTAATTAAAAAGTACGGGATATCCCTGATTTCGGTAGGAAACGGAACGGCCTCCAGGGAGTCCGAGCAGGTGATCGTGGAACTCATTAAAGAGCTGGATACGCCGGTGCAGTATGTGATCGTGAACGAGGCGGGCGCTTCCGTTTATTCTGCAAGCAAACTGGCTACGGAGGAATTTCCGAATTTTGATGTAGGGCAGAGAAGCGCGGCGTCGATTGCGCGAAGGCTCCAGGATCCCCTGGCCGAACTGGTGAAGATCGATCCCAGGTCGATCGGCGTAGGGCAATACCAGCACGACATGAATCAGAAAAAATTGAGTGAAACACTGGGCGGCGTAGTCGAAGACTGTGTAAACAAGGTAGGCGTGGATCTGAATACGGCTTCGGCATCGCTGCTGGAATACATTTCCGGAATTACAAAGACCATAGCGAAAAATATTGTGGACTACAGGGAAAACAACGGACGTTTTACCAATAGAAAGCAGCTTTTAAAAGTGGCGAAGCTGGGGCCGAAGGCGTTTGAACAGTGTGCGGGCTTCCTTCGCATACTGGATGGAGAAAACCCTCTGGATGCGACCAGCGTACATCCGGAGTCCTATGAGGCAACCTTGCAATTATTGGACAGGATGGGACTGACGATGGAGGATGTCAGGGCAGCGCAGAAAAAAGCGGCGGCGGAAAAGGTCGGAATGAAAAAGCCGGCACCGAAACAGGAAAAGAAACAGAATAAGGTAGTCATCCGCAATACGGGCACAGCTATGGGGAAGGCTTTGGCGGCGGCTATGGGCGGCATAAGTCTGGACAGCGCGGAAGAAAAGAACATATCCGGCGGCAAGGAAACGGCGGCAGCCGGCTCTCTGGAGAAAAAAATCAGGGATAAAAAGAAAATGGCAGAGGAATTAGGCATAGGAGAGATTACCCTGACCGATATCGTAAAAGAATTGGAAAAGCCTGCCAGAGACCCGAGAGAGGATATGCCGGCACCCGTTCTGCGAAGCGATGTATTGGAAATGAAGGATTTGAAACCAGGAATGATATTAAAGGGAACCGTGCGCAATGTCATTGATTTCGGAGCATTCGTCGATATCGGCGTTCATCAGGACGGCCTGGTTCACATTTCACAGATCACGAACCGCTTTATCAAGCATCCGCTGGAAGCGGTGAGCGTGGGCGACGTGGTGGATGTTCAGGTACTTTCCGTGGATGTGGCGAAAAAAAGGATTGCTTTGACGATGAAGATCGGAAAGGAAAATTAAAGAAAAAAGAAGATATAGGTCTGGGAATATGAGATGATAAAAGCAGATACCGGTGAGATAGATTTCGCCGGTATCTTTTTTTATGCACCGGGGTGCTATGTACCGGGGTGCTATGCGCAGGGGTGCGATACGCGGGGATGCGATACGCAGGGGTGCGTAAGGAAATTAGCAACTTTGCTGCACGCACCCCGCGCGGCGAGTAGGGAAGATGAATCTTCTCTACTCGATTGGCAAGAGAGAATACAAAGCATTGGCAAATAGCTTATTCAATCATACTCAATCAAATAAATTCAAATTCGTGCAAAATAAACAAAATAAAACGGTCATATTCGTGCATTAATATGATTGAATTTGATTGATTTTGAATGTATAATGCAATTACAAAGAAAAAAGAGAGATGTATAAAAAATAAACAAAGAATGGAGGAGGAAAAGGAATGGTTTATACGGTGACATTTAATCCATCATTGGATTACATCGTTTCGGTTGAAGATTTTAAGCTGGGTTTGACAAACCGAACCAGTTCGGAATTGATTCTTCCCGGAGGAAAGGGACTTAATGTTTCTATGGTATTGGGGAATCTGGGAATAGAAAATACGGCGCTTGGCTTTGTGGCGGGATTTACAGGAGAAGAGATCGTCCGAAGGATAGAACAGATGGGAGTAACTTCCGATTTGATTGCGATAGCCGACGGGATTTCCAGGATCAATTTGAAACTGAAATCGATTGACGGGACGGAAATCAACGGCTGCGGGCCGGAAATCGGTGAAAAGGACATACGGAAGATGATGGAAAAGCTGGATGGTTTGGAAAAAGGCGATGTGCTGGCATTGGCCGGAAGCATTCCGAGTTCCATGCCGGACGATATGTATGGAAAAATTATGGAGCGGCTGACGGGAAAAGGGATTATGATCATCGTGGATGCGACCAGGGATCTGCTGGTCAATGTGTTGAAATATCATCCGTTTTTGGTAAAGCCGAATAATCACGAATTGGGTGAAATCTTTGGAAAGGAACTCAGGACAAGGGCGGAAGTGATTCCCTATGCAAAAAAAATGCAGGAGATGGGAGCGGTCAACGTATTGGTGTCCATGGCGGGAGAAGGAGCCGTTTTGGCCGCGGAGAACGGAATGGTTTACGATGTTCCTGCGCCAAAAGGCAAGCTGGTCAATGGCGTGGGCGCGGGAGATTCCATGGTGGCCGGGTTTATTGCCGGTTGGATGGAAAAAACAGATTATGGATTCGCTTTTGCCATGGGAGTAGCGGCAGGCAGTGCAAGCGCTTTTTCGGAACGGCTGGCAACGCGGGAGGAGATCGAAACGGTATATCGACAGTTGGCTTAGGAGCCAAATATTTTGTGACAGATAGCAGGGTTTCATTTATATAAGCGAAAAAGAAAGGAAGGGGTATGAAAATGAGAATTACGGAATTGCTGGACAAAAGGAGCATCGCGCTTGACGGAGCGCCGAAGAACAAGAGCGAGGCGCTTGACCAAGTCGTTGAATTGATGATCAAAAGCGGGAAAATCAGGGATAAGGAAGCCTATCGAGCGCAGGTATACGAACGGGAAGAAGAAAGTACGACTGGCATTGGCGAGGGAATTGCCATTCCCCATGGAAGAGGGGATTCGGTGATCAGACCCGGATTGGCGGCGATGGTAGTCAGGGATGGTGTGGATTTCGATTCCCTGGATGGGGAAAAAGTTACATTGATTTTCCTGATAGCGGCGCCGAATACAAAGGATAATGTTCATTTGGATGTGTTGAGCAAACTGTCGGTGCTGATGATGGATGAGACATTTTCCAACAATCTGCGCAATGCGAAAAGTGTGGATGAATTTTTGGCCATTATTGATAAGGCGGATGAGGAACAGGAAAGCATTGATGAGAGATTGGCCGGCACGGGTGCGGCCGTTTCCGGCCAGGCCAGAATATTAGCGGTGACATCCTGCCCCACCGGTATTGCCCACACCTACATGGCGGCAGAGGGAATTGAGAAGGCGGCAAAAGAAAGGAATTGTGCCGTAAAGATTGAAACGAGAGGTTCCGGCGGTGCGAAAAATGTATTGACGGCCCAGGAAATCGAGGAAGCTTCCTGTATTATCGTTGCGGCGGACGCACAGGTTCCGATGGATCGGTTTGATGGGAAAAAAGTCATCGAATGTCAGGTGTCCGACGGAATCAGTAAAGCCGGGGAATTGCTGGATCGGGCAATTTCCGGAGATGTTCCGGTATATCACGCGGTATCCGGGGGTAATGTGCCGGTGCAGAGAGCAAAGAAAAGCGGCGGGGCGGGACACCAGATCTATACGCAGTTGATGAACGGCGTGTCCCATATGCTTCCCTTTGTAGTTGGCGGCGGTATTTTGATTGCCATCGCGTTTCTGATCGATGGGATATGCGTGGATATGAATGCCTTGGATGTGGCGGAGCGGGCAAACTTTGGTACGATCACTCCGGTGGCGGCGTGGCTGAAAGGTCTGGGAGGTGTTGCATTTGGATTTATGCTTCCGGTATTGGCAGGATTTATTGCTATGGCGGTCGGCGACAGACCGGCGCTTGCTCTCGGCTTTGTAGGCGGTATGATTGCATCTGGCGGAAAGTCCGGCTTCCTTGGAGCCTTGGCGGCAGGATTTGCGGCAGGTTACATCATTGTCCTGCTTCGTAAGGTTTGCGATAAGCTGCCGGAATTTCTGGAAAAGATTGCTCCGGTTCTGATCTATCCGCTGGCGGGGCTGCTGCTCATGGGCTTGCTGATGTCCTTTATAGTGGAACCGGTTATGGGAGGGCTTAATACGGCCTTGAACCATGGGCTGACCGGTATGGGAGGAACAAGCAAAGTAATTCTCGGACTGATTCTTGGGGGCATGATGGCGATCGATATGGGAGGTCCGTTCAACAAAGCGGCATATGTATTCGGTACGGCTTCGATCGCGGCAGGAAATTATGATATTATGGCGGCAGTTATGGTGGGCGGTATGACGCCTCCGTGCGCAATCGCGCTTGCATCCCTTTTATTCAAAAAGAAGTTTACAAAAGAAGAGAGAGAATCGGCACCGACCAACTTTATTATGGGGCTCGCATTTATTACGGAAGGAGCGATTCCTTTTGCAGCATCCGATCCTCTTCATGTGCTTCCGGCATGTATTGTCGGTTCGGCAACGGCGGGAGCGGTATCCATGCTTTTCGGATGTACCCTAATGGCGCCCCATGGAGGCATCTTCGTATTCCCCGTAGTGGGCGGGCCGTTGATGTACATAGTGGCATTGATCGCCGGAACTCTGGTTTCTACCTTGCTTTTGGGCATTTTAAAGAAAAATATGGAAGCATAAAAAGAGATTGCATAATAAAAAAGAACATAATAAAATGAGAGGAGGAATGAAACGGAGGGAAATATGTTATCCGAACAGAGGCATGAGATCATTTTAAAGATGTTGGAAGAAAAACGCAGCGTTACCGTGACAGAACTGACGGAACATTTGGGCATTTCGGAATCTACGGCGAGAAGGGATATTACCATACTGGATAAAGCAGGAAAACTGGTAAAAGTATTCGGCGGGGCCGTACTTTCCGACGGTGCCTACCAATCGGTGGAACCGACGGTGACGCAGAAAGTTGAGATAAACAGAGAAGAAAAAAAGAAGATCGCCGAATATGCGGCCTCTTTGATTCTGCCCCAGGACTTTGTATATTTGGATGCGGGAACGACGACGGGTTATATGCTGGACTTTATCGGTGAAACAGGAGCTACGTTCGTGACCAACGCCGTTGCCCATGCACAGCGGCTTGCGGCAAAAGGAGCCCACGTGCTGCTGGTGGGCGGGACGCTCAAGAGTTCGACGGAAGCGGTGGTGGGAACGATGGCGGCCCTTACATTGAAAGATTACCATTTTTCCAAAGGATTTTTTGGAGCAAATGGAGTGAGCAAGGCGGCAGGGTTTACCACGCCGGATGCGAATGAGGCGTTGGTAAAAAGAACTGCGCTGGAACAATGCCAGAAAGCATATATTCTGTGCGATAACAGCAAGTTCCATATTGTCAGTTCCGTCACTTTTGCTCCGTTTTCAGCCGGAACAATTCTGACGGATGCCAGGCCCGAGGAATATGCGGGGGCGGCGAATATTGTTTTATGCTGAGCTTGAATCGTCATGGCCTACAAAGAAGTTTCACGGAGATCTATTTTTCTAAGCGCCATGCCGGACAAAGCAAAACGGAACCGGAGCAACTGGAAACGGGGCTGGCAGGGTTCGGTTTTCCGCCTGTGCTTCCAATCAGATTTCACTAATGAAATGGATATATGTCATCCAATCGGACGGGCCGGAAGCAACGGCATCCATGCCTATGCTTCCTAAAATTGCCCTCCGTGGCAATTTTTCCCTGGTTATCGACCATTTCATAAGTGAAATGACTGATTGTATGCAACGGCGGAAAACCGAACCCTGCCAGCCCCGTTTCCAGTTGCCCAGGCTCCGTTTTGCTTTGTCCGGCATGGCGCTTAGAAAAATAGATCTCCGTGAAGGTCCTCCATGAAGACTCTCCATGAAGGCCCTCCAAAAATTCTTGACAAAGTCCGCTGGGCGTAATATGATATTTGCAGCAGAAGCATTAAAATTAAATCATGAGAAAATTCTTCGGGGTCGGGTGAAACGATAGATCATAATGATAATTCGTCATTCCCAACCGGCGGTGATAGTCCGCGACCCGTTTCGGAAAAGCGAAGGCAGAGGTAAGAGAACTCTTCGGCGATGAGCTTTCCGGCGGCTGATTTGGTGGAATTCCAAAACCGACAGTAAAGTCTGGATGAGAGAGGAAAGTAAGAGGGACATTTTGAATGAAAAAAGATTCGAAATGCCATTATTACGCAATGTTGCCCCGGATATTTATATCCGGGGTTTTTATGCGCAAGAGTGCGATGCGCAGGGGTGCGTAAGGAAATTAGTAGGTTTGCGCAGTCTTCCAAAAGAATTTTCCCTAAAAAATTATATTTTCAGGAGGAAATCGTATGAATAATTTAATGCAGTCAGTAACAGAAAACCTTATTTTTGTCCTGGAGTTTTTGGGCATTGTTGTCCTGATGTTTGTCGTGGCTTATGCGGCGGAAAAGATGGCGAAGAAGAAAAGCGGCGATACGGAACGGGTGCTTTCTACAAGAAAAATCGCGGTTATCGGCGTATTTTCCGCTATTTCCTTTATCCTCATGCTGCTGGAATTCCCGGTACCGTTCGCGCCTTCCTTTTATGAACTGGACTTCAGCGAGATACCGGCGCTGATCGGTACATTTGCTTTCGGGCCTGTTGCGGGCGTGATGATCGAATTCTGTAAAATATTGTTAAAGCTTATTTTCAAAGGAACGACCACGGCTTTCGTAGGGGATCTGGCGAATTTTGTAATCGGATGCAGTTTCCTTCTTCCGGCGTCGATCATTTACCTGAATAAGAAGACAAAGAAAATGGCGATTGCAGGATCTTCGATAGGAACCCTTTGTATGACGGTATTCGGAACAGCGTTTAACGCCATATATCTTTTACCAAAATTTGCACAGCTCTACGGTATGCCGCTGGAGACGATTATTTCCATGGGAACGGCGATTAATCCGGCGATCAACAGCGTTGTTACTCTGGTCATATTTGCGGTGGCTCCTCTGAATCTTTTAAAGGGGGGGAGCGTTTCCCTGATTACCGTTTTGGTATATAAGAAGCTCAGCCCTGTTTTAAAAGAAAGCCATAAAACTATGGCGGTTGGAAAAACAGTGGAGAATTAAATAAAAACCTCATCGAAAAAAAGTGAAGAAAAAAGACATGTTGTCTCGTTATATTCGGTAGACAACATGTCTTTCTTAATTTTTTTTAAGAAAAATTTAAGGTATTTCCCATAGTATTGTTAGGAAATTTCAATATAATGAAACAAGTAGCACATTTTTATAAATTTTATAAAAAGAGAAAAGAAATATAAATTTTTCTTGACAAGAGGTTGACAAATGGTACAAAAATGATTATTGTATTAGGTGAGTAATACAGTAAGACAGAAATGGGGAGCTAATACATAAGTGAGAACGGAGGATTCATAAAATGAGCGCTTTGGTTGACATTCGTGATATCTGCAAGGTGTACAATCCCGGAGAAAATGAAGTAAGGGCGTTGGATCATGTAGACTTGCAGATTCATGAAAATGAATTTGTTGCGATTATCGGCCAGTCCGGTTCGGGAAAGTCCACACTAATGAATATGCTGGGCTGCCTTGATGTGCCCACCAGCGGTACATATATGCTGCATGACAAGGATGTGTCCCATATGAGTGACAATGAATTGTCGGATATCAGAAATCAGGAGATCGGATTTATCTTTCAGGGCTTTAACCTGATCGCTAATCTTACAGCACTGGAAAATGTGGAACTGCCGCTGATATACAGAGGGGTGCCGAGAAAAGAACGAACGAGATTGTCCGAGACGGCATTGGAAAAGGTAGGGCTTGGGAAGCGTAAAACCCATAAGCCTTCGGAAATGTCGGGAGGGCAGCAGCAGAGAGTGGCGATTGCAAGAGCCATTGCCCAGGCACCGCCGATTATCCTTGCGGATGAACCTACCGGTAACCTTGATTCCGGATCTACCAAAGAAATTATGGAGATTTTAAAAGGACTGCATGAGGAAGGAAGAACCGTTATATTAATTACCCATGATAATGATATAGCCGCACAGGCAAAACGTGTTATTAAGATTATGGACGGCCGGATCGTAAGCGATACTGCCGATGAGGATACTGCCGGCAAAGATGCCGCTGGCAATACCGGCGATAAAAAAGAAAAAACAGAGGAACCTGCCGCAAGGGGAGAGCAGGAACACGAATAATAATAATAGAAATTTTGCGGAAGGAAGGAATCGATATGGAACTGACAAAGCAGGAGAAGAAGGAACAGAAAAAGAGGGAAAAAGAAGAAAGGAAAAGGCTGAAGGCGGAGGGAAAGACTCCGATGGATCCGGCGAAAAAGAAAAAGATAGTAAAAAGAAGCATAATCGGCGCGGTGGCTGGGGTGTTTGTATTGTTTATCGTTGTTTCCAATATATCCAAAGCCAATGCGAAACCTATGGTCTATACGTCTCCGGTGACAAGAGGAGATATCGAGCAGACGATTAATACCAGCGGCGCGGTGGCATCCAATGAGGTAAAAACTTATTTTGCCCCTGTCAGCATTGAAATCGGCACGATCAACGTAAACACAGGGGAAACCGTGAAAAAAGGCAGTCCGGTACTTACATATGACGAGACGGATCTGGCAAATGAGAAAAGGACTGCGGAATTAAAACTGCAGGCAAACGAGGGAAGTTATAAAAGCTCCATACAGAAAAATAACGAAAGCATCGGAGATCTTGGCGAGGCGAACGTGAACCTGGGAGTGCTGGAACAGCAGATTACGGATATCGATAACCATATCAAAGAACTCCAGCGCCAGGTGGATGAAAAGAAAGCGGCGCTTGCCCATGAAGGGGCATTGCTGCAAATATCTCTGATCGACTGGGCGGACCATCCGGATTCCGATGAGTATGAAAATCTTCAGAAATTGGTGCAGATAAACGGTTATGAGCAGAACAACAATGAAGAGATCCGTGCGTGGGAAGAAGAGATAAAAACTTATACGGATATGCTCAACAACTGCAAGGAATATAAAGCGGAAATGAAGTCCCAGCAGACTTCCGCCGAAAGCACAAAGTTGAATGCGGGCGGCAAGGAAGAGTTGGAAGCAAAAAACGAAATGGAAAATATTACGTCCCAGGAAACACTGAGCGCCATCCAGGAAACAGAGAACGGCATTCTTGCGGAGTTTAACGGGGTAGTGACGGAAATGAACGCGGTAGAAGGCAAGACACCTGCCGTTGGAGAACAACTGTTTAAGTTGGAAAGTACGGAGGATGTAAAAGTCAGCATATCCGTATCAAAATATGATCTGGAGAAAATCAAAGAAGGACAGAAGGCCGTTGTTACGATCGGCGGCAACACTTATGAAGGAGAAGTCAGCAAGATCGATAAGATGGCGACCAAAAATAACAGCGGGGCATCCGTGGTAAACGCCGATATTAAGATTTTAAACCCGGATGAAAATATATTCCTCGGCGTGGAAGCGAAAATCTCCGTCAGCACATCGAAATCCGAAGCGGCGCTTCTCGTTCCTTTCAGCGCGGTCAACACCGATATGGAAGGGAGCTTCGTATATGCCGTGGAAAACGGAGTCATCGTGAAAAAACCGGTACAGACGGGAATTTCCTCCGATTTGAATATGGAAATTACTGAAGGATTAAACGAAGGCGACCAAATATTGACAGAAATAAACGGCAATATTATGGAAGGCATGGAAGTAAGCGCAGTACCGATGCAGTAATGGGAAAGGCATGGTTATAGATATGGCACAGATATGGGAATATATAAAAATCGCCCTGATGAATATTAAAAGCAATAAAGGCCGTTCTGTCCTTACTATGCTGGGCATTATCATTGGTATTGCTTCGGTTATTATGGTAATGGCGATCGGAAACGGCGTGAGAGGGCAGATCAACGAAGAATTGGAAAGCATGGGAAGCGGGCTCATCGAACTGTATCTGGATACGACGCTGGACGATGTGACGATACGCTTCACCGAGGACGACTTCGACCTGATCAGAACCAGCGTGGCCCATGTAAAAGGAGTAACCCCCGTTTTGGGCGGCTGGGGACAGGCGAACGGGGCAAAAGGAAATTTTGAGGCCAGAGCAATGTGCGGCACGGAAAGCCTCCAATATTACTCCGCCAACGGCGGCCCGATCATCAAAGGCAAGTATTTTACGAGGGAAGATGTGGAAAGCGGCAACCGTGTATGCGTAATTTCGGAAAGCAGTGCCATCAGCCTGTTCGGGACGACGGATGTCATCGGCATGAGTTTTGAATTGTCCATCTATGGGATCTCCAATGAAGTGAGGGTCGTAGGAATCCGTGAAGACAGTGCGGGCATGTTTGTAAACTCCACGATGAGTACTCGTATTGATCTGGAAATGCCCTATACGGTAATGGGAAACGATTACTATTATTATGTGGATGAATTCAATGATATCCTCGTTTTTGCAGATGCCACGGAATATTGTACGGAAGTGGCCCAAAATGCGATTAACTTATTGGAAAATAAATATGGCGTGAGGGGTGAGGGACAGATTCAGGTGCAGAATATGTCGGATATGTCGGCCGAGTTTAACAGCATCCTTGGAATTATTACCACATTTATTTCCTTCGTGGCAGCCATTTCCCTTTTGGTAGGAGGTATTGGCGTTATGAATATTATGTTGGTATCCGTGACGGAGAGAACGAGGGAAATCGGTATCCGTAAATCTTTAGGAGCGAGAACCGGCTCCATATTATTACAGTTTTTGGCGGAGGCAGCCATTATTACCTTGCTGGGCGGCTTGATCGGCATCGGACTCGGTGTTCTTGGAGGCAATGCAGTAGGCTCTATAGCCGGTGTTGCTGCAAAAACCCAGGTATCCACGGTAATCGGCGCAACCGTATTTTCATCGGCGGTAGGACTGTTCTTCGGAATCTACCCCGCAAGAAAAGCTGCAAGACTCAGCCCTATCGAGGCGCTGCGGCACGAGTAAGATTATAGATAATAAAAGAAATAAAATAAATTTGTTCAATTTTTTCCGACATAAAAAAATCGGCCTCCAATCATTAGATGTAAAATCTGACATTGGAGGCCGATTCATTGATTCCCGCATATAATCCCGTACAGGAGCGGCTTTATTACCCGATAGAAACATAAAATTGCTGCTGTAATGTCTGGTCTTCCGGGAATAAATGAAAAGCGTTAGCGACAGTTTTCGTATTGTCCTGTGTGCTGTCCTTTGCGGATTCATTCGTTTCTATTGCCGATTTGGCAGCATTATTTGCTTCGCCTAATATAGAGGATTGGAACGCCGTTGCCCGTTGTTCCTGCTTCTCCATCTTTTCAAGTTCTGCTTGTTTTCTTGTCGTATCGGCACCAAGATTCTCATCCTGTTTCATTTCGCCCTTTAAAATAGCAATGCCATTTCTTGTTCTGGCAACTACCGTTCCAAGGCGGTCTGCTTGTTGCAGGGAAGAGTCTGCCGCGGCCGTTGCATATATTTCCCGGCCGGACAAATTGGTATCTGCGGCCATATCATCGTCCTTGTTTTGAGGTTCCTTTTTATCGATGGCTTCTTTTTGAGATGCATCAGCCGGTTTATTTTCCATATTCGTGTCGGCACTCTTATTCTGGTTTAAAGCGTCTTTCAGAATAACCACGCCATCGTTATTTTGGGATATGACAGCGTCCTGACGTTCCGTCTGCGGCTTGTCGCCCGGCAGATCCTTCTTGTCTTCCGGGTTTTGGGACGCCTCTTTAACCGCCTGTATTTGGTCTTCTGATTTCTCTTCTTTTGCCGGTTTCTGATCTTCCTGCAGCTCCGCCATCATGATTTCTCTTTTCTGCGATTTGCGCAGTTCGTCCTGATACTGTTTCAATTCTGCATTGAGGCCGGATATTTCCTTTTGAAGCTGCTTCTGTTTATTTGTTTTTTCATTGGCAGACAGATCTTCCGTCGAAGATAACTTCCGTATCTGCTGTTGCGTGCTTGTAATTTCGCTTTGAATACTTTTGCTTTTTTGATCTTTCAAACCTGTCGCAGCCGTTTGCGAGACCGGCATGCTGTTCATTGATGTTACACTGCTAATTCCCATAGAATTATCTCCTCCCCTCTGGTGAAGAACAATTTCAGACAATAAATTATCTCTTATAGGTGTTTTCCTTGTTGGTTTATCTCTATTCTACTATCTTTTGCATGTAAGAAGCAAGACTTTTCAGAGGGAAAAATGAAAATTTTTTTGGCAGCGGAGGCTCCCGCGGGAGTCTGCCCTTACAGGGAAGTGAATTTTTATAAACACCATAGTGGAGGGAAGCCAAACGGGGCTTGGGTGGTTGGAACGGAGGCTGGCGGGCGGGAGGGACGGAGAGAGGGACGGTTTTCTGCTGTTGCGCACAATCAGTTATTTCACTTATGAAATGG